>Ga0073932_1006269_pt1 | contig 12311 bp, 8 predicted proteins | sample DewCreD2012metaG_FD_76967 | JGI IMG/M metagenome (GOLD analysis project Ga0073932, IMG submission 76967) | Hot spring sediment bacterial and archeal communities from British Columbia, Canada, to study Microbial Dark Matter (Phase II) - Dewar... ... | reverse complement strand
CGGTTTCGAGGCGTATTGGGCGGGCGGCTGCGTCCGCGATCAACTGCTCGGCCGAACGCCGAAAGACTACGACGTGGTGACTTCGGCGCGGCCGGAAGAGATTCGCCGCGTGTTCGGAGTCGGCCGCACCAAACCGATCGGGGCGGCGTTCGGGGTGATCGCCGTCTATCGCCCGCGGACGCGCGGCTATATCGAAGTGGCCACCTTCCGCAGCGATTTCGACTACACCGACGGTCGCCACCCCGGCCGCGTAGAATTCGGCGACGCTCGGGCCGACGCCGAGCGCCGCGATTTCACGATCAACGGGCTGTTCTTCGACCCGATCGAGAACCGCGTGATCGACTTCGTCGGCGGGCAAGCCGACTTGGCGGCAGGGATGATCCGCGCCATCGGCGACCCTCGGCAGCGATTCACCGAAGACAAGCTTCGCTTGCTGCGGGCCGTTCGCTTTGCCGCCGATTTGGGTTTCGAGATCGAGGCCGACACTTGGCGCGCCTTGTGCGCGATGGCGCCGGACATCTGCGCGGTCAGCGCCGAACGAATCGCCGGCGAGCTGCGGCGAATGCTCACCGAGCAAGGCCGCGTTGGCGCGGTCGAGTTGCTCGACGCCTCGGGTTTAGCTGCCCAACTGATGCCCCATTGGGCCGCTGCGCCCGGCGATGCCCGCGCCGCGACCGTGCAAACACTCGCTCGGCTGGAACAGCCCGGATTCGAACTGGCCCTGGCGGCGTTGTTTGCCGGGCTGCTTGGGCCGAAAGAGGCGGCGTCGCTCGGACGCCGCTGGAAGCTCTCGAACAAAGAGATCGAACGCACCGTCTGGCTGATGAAGCATTGCCGCGATTTGGTCGATGCCGATCGCCGTCCGTGGTCGCAGGTGCAGCCGCTGCTGGCGGCCGAGGGTGCCGACGATCTGATCGCGTTGACGGCCGCCTTGGCCCCGTCGGCCGAGCGGGCCCTGGGCTTCTGCCGCGCGCGCCGCAGCCTGCCCAAGGCCGAATGGAATCCGCCGCCGTTGTGGACCGGCAACGATTGGATGGCCGCGGGGATGAAGCCCGGCCCGCGGTTCGCCGAGATCATCACCGCGATTCGCGCCGAACAACTCGACGGCCGGCTGCACACGCGCAAGGAGGCGATGCAACGCGCCCAACGCCTCGCCGAAGAAGCCGCCGACACCAATCGTCCGGAGACCGCCTGATGGACAAGAAGACGAAAAAGAAGATCGATGTTCTTCATCAACGCATCGCCACGCTGAGGCAGCAGGTGGCCGGCATGCGGAAGCACAACGACGACCCGAACGAACTTCGGCAGATGGAGCAGCAACTGGCCGCCGCCGAGGCCGAGGTTGCCAAACTGAAGGCCCAGTAACGCGGCAGGGCGGATTGGCCCGTCGGGGACGTCTGCCGGGGATTAATCGCCGGTGTGCAGGCCGCACTCGGTTTTGGCGAACCCGCTCCAGCGGCCGGCGCGTTCGTCTTGGCCGTCGGCCACGGGACGGGTGCAGGGCTGGCAGCCGATGCTCGGATAGCCCTGGTCGTGCAGGGGGTTGTAGGGCACGCCTTCCTCGACGATCCGTTGCCAGACTTGTTTCTTGGTCCAAGCAGCCAAGGGGCTGACTTTCACCAGCCCGAACTTCTTGTCCCATCGGACGATCGGCGTGTTGGCCCGAGTTACGCTCTGATCGCGGCGGATGCCGGTGGCCCAGGCGTCGAAGTGCGGGGCGACGCGCTGCAACACGCGGATCTTGCGGTCGAAGCAGCACTGATCGGGGTTATGGACGTACACTGGCCCGCCGTGCGCCTTCTCGTATTCGTGAACGCTTTGCAGCGGCCGCTGCAAGTCGACAACGATGCCGTACTTCTCGGCGATGCGTTCGCGCAATTCGAGCGTCTCGGCGAATTGGTAGCCTGTATCGAGGTTGAACACGTAAACCCGCGGCTCGATCTTGGCCAACATGGAAATGATCACGCAGCCTTCCGGCCCCAAACCGGTGGCCATGGTGAACCGCGGAAAATAGGTTTCGACGGCCCACTCGAGAATCTGCTCGGGCGAGGCGCCTTCAAGCCGTTGGTTATGCAGTTCGATAAAGGCCAGTTCCTCGGGCGAGGGCGATCGAGGAACGAACTCTCCCGCCGGCTCAGGCCAAATCCGCGGAGGAGCAGAAAGGGTATTGACCAAAGTGCTGCTCGACATATCTACGGCTTCTCGAATTGAGGTGACGGTGCTCATGATCGCCTATTTATACACTACAAGACAAACGAAGTAAAGATTCTTTTCCGATAAACATTGTGATCTTTTTGATATTTATGGTATCGGATAGCGACCGGGGCCCACTTTGCGGAAATCCGTTTCCGGTTCGGTTGCCCAGTGGCTAGAATAGCGGGGGCGGAGGCAACGCAGTACGTACGTCGGTCTGTGCCCTTTGCCGTTGGAGTCGTGAATCGCTGTAACCTATTGGCGTTTCTTGTATTATGGCAATCGCTTCCTTGAGAATCCCTTGCTTGCCCACGGCCCGAGCGGCCCGAATCAAAAGAGGTTGAATGATGAGCAACGCGGTGCATATTCAGTTCGATTGCCTGCCGCTGCGCAGCTTTTCTCGGGTCGATGTGCCCGTCGATGCTCCTCAGGAAGACCAGGAGATGCTCGCTCGGCTTCGGGCGGCACTGGCCAAACACGGCTCGCACAACGCTTACTACCTTTGCAACGGGCAGTGTGTTTTTCGGTTGACCAATCACGAACAGATCGGCACGGTGGCGTTTCGCTTCGAGGGCACGGCCCTGACCGGACCGGACGACATGAAGACCCAAACGGTCGATTTGCGGGTGGAGTTGGAGGGCGAGGTTTGCGATTGGCTTTCGGCCGCGGCCGTCGATTGGCTGACCGAAACCGTGCGTCATGCCGTGCGGATCGAGTTCGATCGTTACATCGCCGCCGGGGACTTAGAGCGGACGAAACAGCGGGCCGAACAACTCGAGGCCGACTCGATCGCCCGAGGCGGTTTTCTTGGCATGGGCTTGTGAAACGCGAGGCTCGAAAGCCGTCGAAACGAATACCGAATCGGCTGGGCGAAGCCCTTGGCACGCGCGACGCGCGGGCCGCTGCGACGAGAACGATGACGGGCAACGAAGCAACATCCTCCGGGCGCGTGTATATCGTGGGCGCCGGACCCGGCGATCCCGATTTGCTGACGCTCAAGGGTTGGCGGTGTTTGGAAGAGGCCGATCTGATCGTGGCCGACGCATTGGTCCACCCGGCTCTTTTGATCTGGCCGCCCGGCGAAAAACAGGTGGTCGTTCTGCCGTGTCATGCCGAGGCAGCGCAGCGAGCGGCCGTCTGCCGGCAGATCGGCGAGGCCGCCCGCGAAGGGAAGACGGTCGTGCGGCTCAAGGGCGGCGATCCGGGCGTGTTCGCGCGGCTGCATGAGGAGCTTGATGCGTTTCGACGCGCCGGCGTGCCCTGCGAGATCATTCCCGGCGTCACTGCGGCCTCGGCGGCGGCCGCCTTGGCCGGCATCTCGCTGACCGATGCAGCGCGGGCGTCGGCCGTGGCGTTGGTCACCGGCCACGAGCGCCGCGAAAAGAAGGTGCCGCTCGATTACGCCCAACTGGCGTCGTTTCCGGGAACGTTGGTGTTCTACATGGGAATTGCTCGCGCGGGCGATTGGAGCCGCGCGCTGCTCGCCCACGGTCGGGCGGCCGAAACGCCCGTGGCCGTGGTGAGCCGGGCGACCACAGCCGGCCAGTTGCTGATCCGCTGCACGTTGGGAGAATTGGCCGAGCGGCTCGAGCGCGAGCCGATCGCCGCGCCGGCGGTGGTGATTGTCGGCGAGGTGGCGGGCTTGATTGAGGCCGATTCGTCGCCGCGCTTGCCGTTGGCGGGCGTGCGGGTGCTGGTGACGCGGCCCGAGGGCCAATCGGCCGCGATGTGTCAACGGCTTTCCGCCTTGGGGGCCGAGGTTTGGAATCAGCCGGCCATCGAGATCTCGGAGCCTGACAATTGGCAGCCGGTGGACGACGCGCTGCGACGGCTCGGACGGTTCGATTGGTTGGTGTTTTCCAGCCCCAACGGCGTTCGTTATTTCCTCGAACGGCTGCTCGCCCGCGGCGGCGACGTGCGGCGTTTGGCGCCCACGCGGCTGGCGGCCATCGGACCGGGCACGGCCGCCGAGTTGCGGCGCTATCACTTGGCGGCCGACCTGCTGCCGGAGGAGTTCTGCGCCGAGTCGTTGGCCGCAGCGCTGATCGCAGCGATTCCCAAGACAGATTCCCCCCGGGTGCTGTTGATTCGCGCCAGCCGAGGGCGCGATGTGCTGGCCGAAACATTGCGCGCGGCGGGCATCGAGGTCGAGCAGGTCGTCGCCTACCGCAGCAGCGATGTGGCTTCGCCCGAGCCGCGAAATCGGGTTGCGCTCGAGGCAGGCAAGATCGACTGGGTCACCGTGTCTAGCTCGGCCGTGGCCCGAAGCCTGGCGAAGATGTTCGGACCGGCCTTGCGGCGCGCCCGACTGGTCAGCATCAGTCCGATCACGTCGAAGGTGTTGACCGAGATGGGTTTTCCGCCCGATGCCGAGGCCGTCGAATACACGCCGGCCGGCATGGTCGAGGCGATCGTCGCGGCCCACCGGCGACCGTAGTTCGGCAACGCACCTTCCGTTGCTGGGCTTGTCTGGCCTGTTCAGAGCGAGATCGCGCCGTCTTCGCTTCGAATGTTGCGCGCGTTGATGCACTTGCCTTTTGAGAAAATGAAACGGTTTTCTCGATCGAAACAGCCGTTGCCGTCGAGAGCGAAAATCGCACCATCCGCGGGCCGATCGGTCGAATCGCTATATCTCGTCTCTCCGGCCCGACAACGGCCCAATCGGCGCCGGACCGCAGCCGACGGTCTCATTTCCCGCGACTGCCTCTGCCGATGCTCTGAAAAGACGCAATTCTTGAGAAAACGGCAGAAGAACGGAAAGCGGTTCAGGTTCAAATGGGAGCTTCACGCAAGAAAGACGCTACGCTGCGCCGGCGGCCGCTTTCGCACTGGTGGGGACCCATTTCGAGGAAGGGGTGATTGAACCATGTGGCGCGCATTCTTCTTGGGCATTGGGTTGTTCATGATGTTGTTGGGCGCGCAGTTCCTTGCCGTGGAAAAAGCGATCTTGCGATTCCGCGACGATCCGCCGGCCACATTGGGATTGTTCCCCTCGACCGCGCCCGGGCCGAACAAAACCATCGTCACTCAGCCGTGGTGGGCGTGGAGCCTGCTCTCCACCGGCGCGGTGACGTGTCTCTACTCGTTCACCATCCCGCGGCGCATCGCCGGGCAATGACGCAGCGAGCGCTGCTCGCTTGAAAACCGAACACGGTTCCTCGCGTTGCACGAGAAGTATCGCATTTGCGCAGGAATCGCCGTGTTTTCTGGAAGCGGCAATGTCGGCGCGAATCAACTCGTCCGCGACGCCTCGGGCTTGCGCCCGCCGAACAGCGCCAGCTCGAAGATTTTCAGCCAGCACCCCACCTCGACGAAGCCGATTTGCCGGAGCCAGCGGCACTGCTCTTCCACGGGCGCCAATCGGTCGGCTGCGCGGCTGGGGCGATTGAGGAAGGCTTCGGCGATCTGCGCGCGCGACTTCTCGCCCCCGCGGCGGCGATGCTCGGCCCACAGCGAGTCGATAAACAGCTCGTAGAACGCCCCATGGGCGGCGGGCGACTCGCCGGCGACGTGTTCTAGGTTCATCAACAGCCCCCCGGGCACGGCCAAGGCGAACAGTTCGGCATAGAGGGCTTGCTTGCGGTCGTCGTCGAGATGATGGATGGCGAATCCCGAAACGATCAGATCGAACGGCCCGCGGTCGGCCGCCACAGCCGTCCAATCGGGCCGGCGGAAATCGGCCGCCAGGCAAACCGCGCGTGGGGCATCGATCCGCTGCCGCGCCTGTTCGAGCATCGTCTCCGAGAAATCGACGAAGGTTCCCTCCAGGGCCGGCATCCGCTGCATCAGCGTTCGCCCAAGGATGCCGTCGCCGCAGCCGAGATCGAGCATGCGGCGGGCATGGGGAACGCAGTGCCGCGCCAAGCGGACCATCACGTCGATCTGCACGTCGGCCAGCGGGATGCCGCCGCGGATCTCGTCCAAGAAGGTCAGGGCCGTCTCGGCGCGTTGCCAAATATGGAGTTCGTCTGCCATGATCGCCGCCGTGTTGGTTGTTGCGCGGCCGGAAAGAGCGATGCGCACCGATGCCTCTTGTGGTTTTGCGGGCCGCTACGTTGCCGCCAGAACTTGGGCCGCGCGACCGCACAGGGCCTGTGCCTCGGCCGCGGTCGGGGCTTCGGCGATGGCGCGGACGATCGGCTCGGTATTGCTCGCCCGAAGCAGCAGCCAGCGGTCGGGCCATTGCAGGCGGAGCCCGTCGCGGCGATCGATCTGGGCCTCGGGAAACAGCTTGACGAGGGCCTCGATGGCCGGGCCGACGCGATCGGCGGGCAGCGGGTATTTCGTTTTGACGATCTCGTAGCGGGGCAATTCGTCGGCCAAGGCGGCAAGGGGCAGGTTTCGCCGGGCCATGGCATCGAGCACCAAGGCCATGCCCACGAAGCTGTCGCGGACCAGCCCGACGCGCGGATCGATCGGCCCGCCGTTGCCCTCGCCACCGAAGACCGCCCCGTGCTCGAGCATGGCATCGACCACATTCGCTTCGCCCACCGGCGCCCGATGGATCGGCACTCCATGCCGACGGGCGATGTCTTCGTTCATGCGGCTGGTAGCCGTGTTGATGACGATCGGCCCGCGGCGCTGCGACAAGACGTGCTCGGCGCAGAGGGCCACCGTGTATTCCTCGCCGATGTAGCGGCCGCTGTGATCGATCAGGGCGAGCCGATCGGCGTCGGGATCTTGGCAGAAGCCCAAATCGGCCTCGGCCTCGACGACTGCCCGCGGCACGTCGGCCAGGTTCTCGGCGGTCGGTTCGGGCGGGTGCTCGAATCGGCCGTCGGGCTGTTCGCCGCGGACGATCAACTCGCAGCCGAGTTCTTCGAGCAACCGCCGCCCCAACACGGCGCCGGCCCCGTGATTGGCGTCGAGCACCACGCGGAACCCGCGGCGATAAATGCGATCGACATCGACCAGATCGAGCACGGCTTCGAGGTGCCCGCGGGCCGGATCGGCGATCACTTCGCGCGTTCCCAGCCGGTCGTGTGCGGCCCAATCGAATCGCCCGGCGCGATAACGGTCTAAGACCGGTTGGCCCTCTGCATGCGGCAGCACGCGGCCCTGGGGTGAAAACAGCTTCAGCCCATTGTACGGCAGCGGATTATGGCTGGCCGTAATCTGGATGGCGCCGGCCGCCCCGAAATGCCGCACGGCCACACCGACGGTGGGCGTTGCCTGCACGCCCAAGTCGGCCGTTGGTCGGCCCATGGCTTCCAGTGCGGCATGGACCAACTCGGCGATCAATCGGCCGCTGCCTCGCCCATCGCGGCTCACGAGAATGGCGCCGGGCGGGGCAGCGGCGGCAAACGCGGCCGCATAGCGAACGACGACCTCGGGCGTGAGCGATTCGCCAACGATTCCCCGCAATCCGGCCACGCTGATTATCGGTTGAGCACTCATCGCAATACCTGGGCAAAAACAGTATTATTGATTGTTCGGACAGGAATGCAAACAGGGGCGTCCGCCAACGCAATGCGAAAAGAATTTCGTTCGACGTTCGACTCGCAGCGGCGCGGGCGGCGCAATGGGCCAGCGAAATAGTTCCACACAATTACGGAAGCGGCCGCCTGCGCAGCGAAGCGGCCGATTGCGCAGGGATGCGATTTGAACCGCTTTCTGTTTTCCGTTGTATTCCGAGATCGACCGAATAACAAAGATCGACCGAAAATGACCCACGCCATGAGTTTCGATTCGACGGCAGTGCTGAAGACGTTGGAAGAGGCAGCCGCCGCAGGCAAATTGACCCGGCGGGCGGCCGAAAATGTTCGCCACTGGCTCACCGCGCCGCATCTGGCCGAGTTCGCCCCGGCCACGGCCGAACATGTGTTGCAAGGCCGTTGGGAAGAGTTGGAGGCGGCCTTCTGGACGACGATCCCCTTCGGCACCGGCGGGCGGCGCGGACGGCTCTACCCGATCGGCTGCAATGCCATCAATGCGCGAACGATCGGTGAAAGCGCGCAAGGGCTGGCCGACTATGTGCTCGATCATCTCGCCCGAGTGGGCGCCGCGCCCGCCGCCGAGCCGCCCGGCTGCGCCATCGCCTACGACACCCGGCATCGCTCGCGCGAGTTCGCCGAACTGTGCGCCGAGATCATGGCGGGCAACGGCTTCAAGGTGTGGTTTCTCGACGGCTACCGCAGCACGCCGGAGCTGTCGTTCGCTGTGCGATTCAAACAGTGCGCCTGCGGCATCATGATCACGGCCAGCCATAATCCGCCGACAGATAATGCCGTGAAGGTCTATTGGTCGTCCGGCGGGCAGTTGCTTCCGCCGCACGATGCCGACTCGATCCGCCGGATGCAAGAAGTAACCTGGATTAAGCGAATGCCGTTCGACCAGGGCCGCGCGCAGGGACTGATCGAGTACTGCCAGCAGGAGGTCGATGCCGCCTTCACCGCGGCGGTGCTCAGGCAGTCGCGGCCCGGGCCGAGAGATTTGAAGATCATCTACTCGCCGTTGCACGGGGTGGGAGCGTCGGCCGTGTTGCCGGTGCTGGCGGCCGCCGGTTTTGCCGATGTGGAACTGTTCGGCCCACATGCCGAACCAAGCCCCGACTTCCCCAACGTGCCCAACCATGTGGCCAATCCGGAGAATGCGGCCGTGTTCGATACGATGATCGAACGTGCCCGCGCGACCGGGGCCGACTTGATTTTGGCCACCGATCCCGACTGCGATCGGCTGGGCTGCGCCGCCCGCGAAACGCCCTCGCCGAACGCCCCCTGGCGCACACTGACCGGCAATCAGCAGGCGGCACTGCTGGCCGATTATCTGTTGACGCGACACCAACGCGAAGGCACGTTGCGGCCGGAGCTTTATTTGGTGAAGACGCTCGTCACCACCGAGCTGCTGCGGAAGGTCGGCGACGCCTACGGCGTGCGGACCTCGGGCAATCATCAGGTGGGCTTCAAGTACATCGGCGGCGAGATCGATCGGCTCGGCCCGGCCGACTTTGTGCTGGGGGCGGAAGAATCGTACGGATTCCTCATCGGCGATCATGCACGCGACAAAGACGCCGCCGTGGCCGCCCTGGTGCTCTGCGAACTGGCCGCCGAGTTGAAGCAGCAGGGGCGGACGTTGGTTCAACAGCTCGAAGCCCTTTTCGCCCGCTACGGCGTTCACAGCGAGTCGCAATTGAACGTGCAGATGCCGGGCGAAAAAGGGATGGACGACATGCGGGCACTGATGGAACGCCTGCGGCAAATGCCGCCGCAACAGATTGCCGGCATGAAGGTCGTTCGCATCCTCGACTACAAAGCGCAGTTGCTTTGGGCGCCGGGCGAAAAGCCGCTGCCCTTCGACGGCGCCCGCGGCGATATGGTTACGCTCGAGCTGGAACAGCCGGGCAACGCCGTGGCCGTGCGGCCCTCGGGCACCGAGCCGAAGGTGAAGTTCTACATGTTCGCCTGCGATTCGCCGGCGGCCGGCCCCGTGGCCGAGGTCTGCCGCGCGCAAGCCGAGCGGCTGGCCGCCATGGAGGCCGACCTGCGGAAAATCGCCGCGGGCAAGCAGTAGCTGCAACCGCGAAAACCGGGCGGCAGGGCCGCCGGCCAGTCGGTGCTGCCGCACCCGGATGTCAACTCGCTCCCGTTGGTCGCTGGAAATATCGCCGAGATAACAAGAGTTGTTAGATTAGCGTTTTGGAATGCGGTGTGAGCCGGCACGGCATGCCATGCGGTACCGCATTCCGTTGGCGACTGCGTTCCCAATTACGCGGGCCGATTCAGCCGCTGCGCGCGCCTTCGTCCCGCCGCCGAACCGACGGCCACCGGCTGACCATCGGCCGTTACCGTAGCGTCCAGTGGCCGCCCTATCCCTCGAAGCAAGAAGATCGGAAACGCCATGCTCACCGGGCTTGCGTGGTGCGGGATCGGCCGGACGATGCTCGGGTTGGGCGGGCTGCTTTGGGCGCACTCGCCGCTTTCGTTCTTGGATGATCTCGGCGAAATCATCCTCATCGTCTTGGCCGCGCTCACGCTGTTGACCATTGTGGCCGTTGTGGGGCACGTGCTTTGGCTGGCGGCCGCCGCCGTGCTTCATCTGGTGTTCGGCCGGCCGGCCCCGGAAAAGCCGCTTTCGCCCGAGCAGTCGCAGTGCCTCTTTTGCGGGCGGGTGATCGGCAAGGGCGATCGCCGCTGCGCATATTGCGGCCGAGATTTGCTGGGCACGGCCGCCGAGGAATGGAACGATCTGAAGGCGGTCTTTCGGCAACTGAAGCGATGGCGGCGCACCGGCCGCATTTCCGAGGCGGAACAAATCCGTTGGCACCACTGGCTCGAAGCGCGCCGCCGCGAGCTGCTTGCGGAAGGCCGCGGCGAGGATGCCGCACCGTCGCCGGCGCTCCAGCCTTTCGCGGAAGATCGAACGCAGAAGGAGCAGCCGTCGCCCGATCGTCCGCGGCAAGAGGAACAAGCGGGAGGCGAAGAAGAGATCGTCGTTGCCGAAATGGTGCCCGACGACCAAGGCCCCGCGTTGGGCCCGGCGCGCCCGCCGGCCGGCGCGCCGAAGCGGCCCGCCGTGCCTCCGCTTCGCGTCGAGCCGCTTACTACCGGCGACCGGCGGCGCGGTTCGCCCCGGGCGATTGATTCGGACGAGGCGCCTCCCGCATTCGACGAACGATCGGCCGTCGCGGCGCCCGTCGAGCCAGCCGCCGCGCAAACGTGGGTCGATTGGTTCTCGGGCTTTCTCGAACAGCGAAACATCCGCTGGGGCGAGGTGATCGGGGCCGTGCTGATGGTCGGCAGCGCGGTGGCGCTGGTGATCAGTCTTTGGCAAACGCTGCAAGAGATTCGCTACTTTCCCTTCTTCTTTTCGGCGGGATTGGTGGCGGCGATCTTCGGGGCCGGGCTCTACGCCCATCGGCGCTGGCGATTGCAGGCCACCAGTTGCGGTCTGTTGGGCGTGGCCTCGCTGCTGACGCCGTTGGCCTTCGTCGCCTTGGCCGGCCCGCTCTTCGAGGCGGCTCAGCCCGACTACACCGCAATGGGATTGTCTCTGGCGGTGGCGGCCGTGTTAGCCGTGTTGCTCGCGCGGTCGGGTGCGGTGCTGGCGCCGAGCGTGCGCGGCCCGTTGACTTGGGGCGTGATCGGCAACAGCCTGTGGATCGTCTTGTCGTCGGCTTGGCCGAAGACCGCGGGCCAACCGCCTTGGAGCGCCGGCTGGAACGATCCGCATTGGGCGGCTTCGGCCGTCGGCTCGGGGCTGTTTCTCTCGGCCTTGGGTTGGGCGGCGGCAAGTGCGGCCCGGCGGCGGCTGTGGCGCAGCGAAGGCGCCTCGTTGCTCAACGTGCTGGGGCTTTCGGTGTTCGCCTTGATCGTAACGCACGGCGTTCTCTTGGCACGCTGCGAAAGTGCGGCCGCGCTGGCCGAGGCGCTGCGCCTGCTGGCCCCGTTGGCAACCGTCAGCGCGGGCGCATGCTTGGCGACGGCCGTGGCGGTTTATCGCGCCGGACGCAGCGGCCGAGAGTCGGCCCTGGTAGGCATTGTCGCACAAGTCGTCGGTTATTCGTCGGGCGCGGTGATGGTGTTGGGCATTGCGGCTGCTTGGCCTCAGCCGGCCGACATGCTCGCCGTGGCGACGTTCAACGCCGTTGTGCTTGCTGCGGCGGCGATTGGGCTGCGCGTGCCGCTGCTGATCGTGCCCGCGATGCTCTGCACGGCCTGGGCCGCGTTGCTGCTGTTCCATCTTTGGGACGGCCGACCGCCGCTTCCCTGGCGGCTGGGGCCTGAGGCCGCCTTCGACCCGCACACGCAGCCGCGCGACGTTATTGGCGAGCTTCAAATCGAACTGCTTCTGCTTCCTTGGCGGGCAAGGTCGGTTCTGGTATGGGTCGGGTTGCAGGCCGTCTTTCTGGCAGCGGCCGAGGCGGTGGGGCGATGGCGGCGGGCGGCGGCCGCACGCTGGTTGCAGCGCGGGGCGGCCGTGGCGATGGCCCTGACCCTGGCGATTGGGTTATTCGAGTCGCTCCGCTTCGGCGACGAACTGGTGCTGAGCGTGGTCGCAATGCTGGCGGCCGCGTTCCTGGTCGCGCCGGCTGCCGTTCGCGGCAACGACCGTTCGTGGGGAATCCTTCATCAATTGGGGCTTCTCGCCGCGGCCATCGGCGGCGTGTGCTGGTTGGCCGT
>Ga0073932_1006243_pt1 | contig 12347 bp, 12 predicted proteins | sample DewCreD2012metaG_FD_76967 | JGI IMG/M metagenome (GOLD analysis project Ga0073932, IMG submission 76967) | Hot spring sediment bacterial and archeal communities from British Columbia, Canada, to study Microbial Dark Matter (Phase II) - Dewar... ... | reverse complement strand
GGGCTGTTCGGCCGGATGGTGCACTGCCACTGCGCCCACTCGCACGACTGCGTCGATCACTGGTTCTTCGACCGCGAAGGGCGGATGCGTTGGGGCGGCGAGTTCCTGGCCAAAAGGAACGCCGATCAATACCCGACGCACTCGCTGGGCCCTGTGCTGAGCTGGCTCGACATCAACTGCGGCGATGCGTTCGACACGCTGTCGTCGCACGCCACCGCGTCGCTCGGGATCAACGAGTATTTCCGCCGCCGCTTCGGTCCCGATCACCCGTTCGCGCGGCAGCAGTGGAAGCAGGGAGACATCGTCACCAGCGTGGTCCGGACGAAGATGGGCAAGACCATCGTCATCAACTACGACATGCAGCTGCCGCGGCCGTATGACAACCGCTGGATGGTGCAGGGCACGCTCGGGTTGTACGATGAGGCGCGCAGCGCCGTCTACATCACCGGCCGCTCGCCGAAGTACCACGAGTGGGAGCCGTTCGCGCCCTATCAGGAAGAGTTCGACCACGCCTGGTGGAAGGCGATGCAGAAACCGCAGACGGGTTCGGACCCGCTGGCCGCGGGCCACGGCGGAACCGATGACCTGGAAGTCCGGCTGTTCCTCGACGCGGCGCGGCGGAAGTCCGCCCTGCCGCTGGATCTGATCGACTCGCTGACGATGAGCGCGGTGATCCCGGCGAGCGAGGAGTCAATTGCGAAAGGGGGCGTTCCCGTGCCGTTTCCCGATTTCAGCCGGGGACAGTGGCGCGCGCGCAAGCCGTACTTCGGGCTTGTGTCCTGAACCATGCGCGCCCTGCAGAGCGGCGGGCTGAGCACCGTGGGGTTCGGACGCTGAACGGCGCCGCCGGGGCGCGCGCTCCGCGCCTTTGCGTCCGGCGCGCGGCAGTGCTGAAGCAGAAAGGGCGCCCTCTGTCGAGGGCGCCCCGTTGGTTGCGGCTCAGGCGGAACTCAGTCCATTTCCTTGGCGCGCTTCTTGCGGCTGCGCTTGCGCGCCAGCGCCTGCTTGAGGCGGCGTTTCTCGCCGGGCTTCATGTAGTAGGAGTGTTTCTTGATCTCCTTGATGATGTCCTCCTGCTGCACCTTGCGCTTGAAGCGGCGCAGGGCGCTTTCCAGGGTTTCCCCTTCCTGGACGATCACTTCGGCCATGGCTCGAATCACCTCCTCTCCGGCGCGGCAGCGCCTGAACTTTCAGGATAGCGCATGGCGGCGGCGCGGAGCGCCCCCTTTCCGCCGCCGCCCGGATCTGATAAACAGACATCGAGGTCTCATTTCGGGAAGGAGATGCCCATGTCTTCACGGCTTATGCAGATTGGCGAACCGTCGCGCCGGTCGTTTCTGCAGACCTGCGCGGGATGCGCGGCGTGGCTCGCCGGCGGATGCGCGGGCGCGGCGGCGGCACCGTGCGCGGCTCTGCTTCCCAAAGACAAGGCGCGCGTGCGGCTCGTGTTCGTCCACCCCGATCCGAAGATCGAAGGCTGGCCGTATCAGGGCTACGATTACGAGTCGCGGAAGAAGATGATCCTCGGCCGGCTGGAGCGCGGCTGCCCGGAAATCGAGCTGTCGCCCGTGACGATGACCTGGGTGGAAGAGGCCGAAAAAATGCTGGCCGCCGACGAAGGGAAGGGAATCGACGGCTATGCCGTGTACATCCTCGGAATTCCGTCCAATGCCTCCCGCGCCATCGCGATGAGCGGCAAGCCGGCGGTGCTGATCGACGATCTCTATGGCGGCACGGGGGCGTTTCTCGGCCACTACCCGGCGGCGCGCAAGGCTGGCAAGCCGGTGACCGGCGTCTCCTCGACGCGGATCGAGGACGTCTGCGAGGCCATCAACACGTTCGCGGTGATCCGCAAGCTGAAAGCGTCGAAGATCCTCGTGGTGACTCCGCGCGACATGCAGAAGACGATCGACGCCATCCGCGCGAATCTCGGGCCGGAGATCGTCAGCATTCCCGCCGACGAGCTGAACGCCGCCTGGAAGGCGGCCGACCGCAGGAAGGCGGACGAGCAGGCGCAGGCGTGGATGCGGCGCGCCGACCGCGTGGTGGAGCCGAAGCCCGACGAGATCCGCAACAGCGCGGCGATGTATCTGGGCATGGCCTCGCTGGTGGAGAAGCACAGGGCGCAGGCGATCGCCGTCGACTGCCTGGAGCTGTTCTACAAGCAGAAGATGTTCGCCTACCCGTGCCTCGGCTTCTTCCAGATGAACAACGACGGCCTTGTGGGGGCTTGCGAAGCCGATCTGACGAGCGCCTCGACGATGCTCCTGCTGCGCTATCTGACCGGCCGCGCGAGCTACATCTCCGATCCCGTGATCGACACGGCGAAGAACCAGATCATCTACGCGCACTGCGTGGCGCCGTCGAAGGTGTACGGTCCCGACGGACCGGAGTGCGCCTACGAGATCCGCGACCACAGCGAGGACCGCAAGGGGGCGGCCATCCGCTCGATTCTGCCTCTGGGCGAAACGCTGTCCACGCTCGAGTTCGTCTCGCCCGCGAAGACCGTGGTGTTCCACCTGAGCCGCGCCGTGGACAACCTGGAAGAAGACCGCGCCTGCCGCACCAAGCTGGCGGCGGAGGTGCGAGACGCACGGCGGCTGATGGAAGGCTGGGACTTCGGCTGGCACCGCGTCACCGTCTACGGCGACTGGAAGACGCAGGTGGCGCACACGGCCGCGCTGCTCGGCTGGAAGTTTGTCGAAGAGGGCTGAGCGGCGCTACTTCTTCCAGCAGGTGACCGTGATCTCGACCCGCGCGGGGCCGACCAGCTGCGCGCCGCCCACCGTGGTGCGCGCCGGCCGCGGCTCGGGGAAGTAGGTCATGTAGACCTTGTTCATGCGGTCGAACAGCGCGATGTCGGTCAGATGCACCTGCACGGAGACGGCGTCGGCGAACGTGTAGCCGGCCTTATCGAGCACGGCCTTTACGTTTTCCAGCGTCTGCTTCACTTCGTCTTCGAACGACTCCGGGTATTTGCCGTCCTTGTCGCGGCCCACCTGGCCGGCGACGAACAGGAAGTTGCCCGCCTGGATGCCGGGCGTATAGGGGCCGGCCACCTTGGCGCCTTCCGGCACGATGGGCTTTTTCTGCGCCAGCAGAGTTGCGGGCGCGGCTACAAGCAGCAGGAGAACGAACAGGGTGCGCATGGCTACGATGATATCCGTTTGCCGTCCAGGGCCGGGCCTGCCCTGCGGGTGGCGCATGCCCGGCCCCATGACTACGGCCGGCCCGCTGACGGGCTGACGGCGATGTTGTGGTAGGCAGCCACGCGCCACCGCCCCTCCTGCCTGACGAGCACCTGGAGCAGGCGCGTGTGCAACGCGCCGTCCTGCGCTGGTGCGATCCCCGGCGGCAGGGCGCGAAAGTCGGTCAGCCGCACGGCGGTCTCCACCATGGCTACGTCCGGCGCCAGCAGCCGCAGCCGTATGGTCTCCTGCCCGAGCCGGCTGCCGCGGAAAATCCCGGCGAAGATTTCCGCATGCCGCTCGAGGAACTCACGCCTGCCGGTGCGGGTCTGGCCGAGGATGTTCGTGAACCAGATCTCCTCCGATGCGTCCTCCGCGTAGGCGGCGGCATCGCCCTGGTTCCACGCATCCACCTGCCGGTCCAGCAGGCGGCGGATCTCTTCCCTCACAGCGGTTTCCGTCATGGCAGCGAGACCTTCAGGATCGTTCCTTCGCTGCGGTTCGTCACGTAGAGCGCGCGCGAAGCGGAGTCGAGAGCCATGCTCGTCGGAGTGCGCAACGCCGGAACGAAGAGATCCTCCTCCAGGCCGACCCATCGCCGGATCCTGCCCGGCGCGGGCGGCGTCTGTCCGAGAGCCGCGCTGAATTCGAGCAGATAAAACGTAGGCCGGCCCGCGCCCGGACGGTTCTCCCAGGCGATATCCATCGCCGTGCTCCCCCAGGGAATGAACGGGCCCGTGACGCCCGTCGCCGGATCCACGACGGAAACCCGGGCCGTGCCTGGCACAAAAGGGACGCCGGACAATTGCGTCACCAGGAGCTGATCCCCGTAAGGTTGCACGCTGGTGGGCACGGCCTCGGCGGAAGGGCGGCCCGGGATGCCTGTTGCGATATTGGGAAATCTGACCAGCGTCCGCGCCCGTCCCGTGGCGATCTCCACCTTCCAGACCGTGTTCATCCCCGCATCGGCGACGAAGAGCCATCCGGGAAACGACGGGTGCAGGGTCATCCCGTAAGGGTGCGAATTGCGGTAGATCATCTGCGCGTCGGGAACGTTATCGCGGAAGTCCGCCAGCAGCTCGATCACCGCCCTGACGCCTGCGCCGTTGGTCAGCTCGACCGGATTGCCGTCGGCCAGGGTGTCATGGTCCGCGCGCGAGAGGACGAAGGGTTCGCGGATCTCGTCCACATTCCGGTTCAGGACCACCTTCAGGATGGAAGAGTAGATCGGCGAAGAACGGCCGGCGGGGTTCGGCACAATCGTGCCCGGCGCCTGCGCGGGCACATGCGTGTTCCCCTCGCCGTTGAGAATGTACAGGACGTTTCCGTCCAGGGCCAGCCCGGAGGGCCCGTCGAGCGTGCCGTCCGGCGCCGCCGGACCCGAAGGCAGGCCCACGATGAGCGGCTGCACGCGGCCCCCGGCGTCAACCACGGAAATGCGTCCTGAATTGAGCGAGGGGCCGGTCTCCGCCACCAGCAGGGCGCCTCTGCCTGCCAGGATCACTTTGGCCGGGTTCTGAAGCCCCGATGCGAACACCGTTACCTGCTGCGCATGGCCTGAGCCGGCCAGGCCGGCCAGCGCAAGCGTTGCCGTCATCCAGTGCTTTGCCGTCATCGTTTCACTCCTCTGACATTGTGACACTCATGTGCCATGAAGGCACATGAGTATACTATACGGTGATGGGGCCTGGCAGTCAACAGGAAAAAGGGCGCGTCCGCCAGAAACGGCGGACCAAAGCGTTGCTGCTCCGCGCGGCTGCGGAGCTGATCGGGCGCGGGGAGGTGCCGACGGTGACGAGCGTGGCTGACGAGGCGGATGTCTCGCGCCGGACCGCCTACCGGTATTTCCCATCGCAGGAGCAGTTGCTGGCCGAGGCGTCTCTCGAAAGCCTCCGCCCGGAGGTGGAGTCCATCATCGAATCGGCGCGGCGGGAGCAGGATGCGGCCGAAGCCTTGAGGCGGGTGGTGGGAGGCATCCAGAAGCTGGCCGTGAAGCATGAGGCCCTGCTGCGGTCGATCCTGCGGCTGAGCCTCGACCGGAAGCTGGGCGAAGACGCTCCTGTGCGCGGCCGCCGCCGGCTGGACTGGATCGAGAGCGCCCTGGAAACCGTGAAGCCGCGGCTGTCCAGGCGCGCGTACGAGCGGCTGGTGTCCGCGCTCACGCTCACACTGGGCGTGGAATCGCTGGTGATCCTGCACGACATCCGGGGGCTGGATTCGAAGCAGTCCATCGAAATCTGCCAGTGGGCCGCCGGAGCGCTGCTGGAGGCGGCGCTGCGGGAGGGGGGCGGCAAGGCCGAAGGCGCCGGCCGGAAGCCCCGGGCCTGAGTGGAGCGGCTGCGCCGCGATTACACTGGTATTTCGGAATTCTCATGGCGCTTCCTACGCCCGGCACGGAGATCGAGAAAAAAGACCAGGAGATGCACGAGCCTCTCTGGCACGTCGTCCTGCTCGACGACGACGATCACACGTACGACTACGTGATCGAGATGCTGTGCAGCCTGTTCTTCAAGACCGTCGAGGAGGCGCTGCGCCACGCGATCGAGGTTGACACCACAGGGCGGACGATCGTCATGACGTGCGAGCGCAGCGCCGCGGAGTTCGCGCGCGACCAGATCCATGCCTATGGGGCCGATCCGCGCATCCCGCGCTGCAAGGGCTCGATGACGGCGGTGCTGGAGCCGGCTTCGTGAGGAGGTAAATCACCAGAGTTGACTGGTGATAACCTCAATTCAGGCAATCGTCTGCAGGAATAGCCATGGCGGTCCCGGATTTTTCGTCCTTTCTCCTGCCCACTCTCCGCGCGTTCGCGGATGGACTCGCGAAGAACAGAAAAGACGTCAGAGAACTTGTCGTTCGCGACTTGCAGCTGAGTGATCAGGATCTTTCCATCCTCCTTCGCGACCAACGCACTCCCGTATACTCTGATCGCACCAACTGGGCTTTGTACTACCTGCACCGCGCGGGTGCCCTGCATCGAGCCCAGCGAGGCGTCTACCAAATCACAGACCGCGGTCGAGATCTGTTAAGGCGATGCACAGAGAGAATCACCGTCAAGGACTTGATGGAGTTTCCGGAGTTCCGTGAATTTCAGGAAGCCAAGAAGACGAATGACGGAGACCCAGTTGGACCCGTTCCCCCAACCGATGGCGTAACACCGGTAGAGCGCCTGCAAGGTGCATATGAGGAGTCACGGCAGACATTAGCTGCAGAACTCCTCGACCGCGTTCGTCAGGCCAGTCCCCAGTTCTTCGAGCAGCTTGTGCTCGACCTGTTAACTGCGATGGGCTACGGAGGATCGATTGAAGATGCAGCGAAGAACGTCGGGCGCACTGGCGATGGCGGGATCGACGGGGTGATCAAAGAGGACAAGCTCGGGCTTGACGTTGTCTATGTCCAGGCAAAGCGCTGGGGCGACAGGATGGTGTCCGTCGGCGATGTGCGGGACTTTTCAGGGGCGCTGGATGCTGCCAGAGCCCGCAAAGGCGTCTTCATTACTACTTCCCGCTTCACGCAAGACGCTCGGGAATATGTGCAGAAGATCGAAAAGAAGATCGTCCTCATCGACGGGCGGCAGCTCGCTGAACTGATGATCGACCACGACGTCGGCGTCACCGTCGTGCAGACCTACAAGCTGAAGCGCGTGGATTCGGACTACTTCGAGTCCGAGTGATCCGATCCGGGCTGCAGGGCTTCTGGTTGAGAGCCGCGCGCGAAGCGGCCGGATGCCGCGGGAGCAAGCGGTCCCAACGGCGTTGCCGTGCGGCTCACCGCTCCCTCGAAAATCGCTATTGGGTTGTAGGGCCACGAGGGAACCGCTCACTTTCGGCGGCTGACGCCGCCTTCGTTCGCGGCTCTGAACCGGGTGCCGGTCGCCTTCATGCACTCCAGTCGGCTATCGGCGCGAAGCACGCACGGCATAGACTAGACCGCATGGACATCGTGATTGTCCTGCTGCTGACGGCGGGCTGCGTCTACGTGCTGGTGACGGAAAAACTGCGCGTCGATCTGGCGGCCATTTTCGTCTCGATTGCACTGATCGCCACGCGGGTGCTGACGCCGGAGCAGGGGCTCTCGGGTTTCAGCAACTCGGCGACAGTGACCGTGGCGGCGATGTTTGTCCTGAGCGCGGGGCTGTCGCGCACGGGCGCCCTGAACGCCGCCACGGCGCTGCTGATCAAGCTGGCGAAATGGGTGCCGTGGCTGGCGGTGCTGGTGGTGATGCTGGTCTCGGCCGCGGCTTCGGCGTTCATCAACAACACGGCTGTGGTGGCCGTGCTGTTGCCGGTGGTTCTGGAGATGGGCCGGGCGGCAAAGCTCAGCCCCTCGCGGCTGCTGATGCCGCTGTCGTTCGCGTCGATGTTTGGAGGAGTGTGCACGCTGATCGGCACGTCCACCAACATTCTCGTGGCCTCGATCGCCGAGAAATACGGCATGCGGCCGTTCACGATGTTTGAACCGTCGCCGCTGGGCCTGATCATGGCTGCAGCCGGCATGGCCTACATGTTCATCATCGGCATCCGGCTGATCGAGGAGCGGCGCTCGGGAACGGATCTGACGGAGGTGTTCGACATGGGCCGCTACCTGACCGACGTCGTGCTGGGGCCGCAGGCGAAGTCGGTGGGCACGGTGGCGGCGCGCTCGCCGCTGGTGAAGGATCTCGACGTGGAGATCCTGGCCGTATTCCGCAACGGACAGAGGCTGACGGAGCCGCTCGAAGAGATCGTGCTTCAGGCGGGCGACGTCGTGCGCCTGAACTGCGATACTTCGCGGATCGAGAAGCTGCAGCACCGGTTTGGCGTCAGCCTGATCTCGCATCTGGGCTGGCGTGACTACGATCTGGAGGGCGAGGACGTCGAACTGGTGGAGGCTGTGGTGGCGCCGAATTCGCCGCTGATCGGCGAGACGCTGAAATCGCTGAAATTCAAAGATGCCTATGGCGCGAAAGTTCTCGCGATCCGCCACCACGGGCAACTTGCGCAGGACAAGCTGGACAGCGTGCCGCTGAGCGCCGGCGACACGCTGCTGCTGAGCGTGACGCAGGAGCGGCTGGAATCGATCGCGAAGAATCCGGCCTTCGTGCTGGTCACGCGCAAGGAAATGCCGCGCTACCGCAAGGACAAAGCGCTGCTGGCCGTCCTCATCATCGCCGGTGTGGTCGCCCTGGCCGCGATGAAGGTGGCGCCGATCGTCGTGACCGCCCTGGCCGGATCGGCGCTGATGGTGGTGACCGGCTGCCTGAAGCCCGAGGAAGTGTATCCGGCGGTGGACTGGAAAGTGGTCCTGATGCTGGCGGGGCTGATTCCGCTGGGCACGGCGATCGAAACCACGGGCCTTGCGGCCATGCTGTCGAAGGGGATTGTGATGGCCTTCGGGTGGCTCGGCCCGGTGGTGTTTCTCTCCGCGCTTTATCTCTGCACTTCCCTGCTGACGGAGGTCATGTCGAATTCGGCGACGGCCGTGCTGCTGACGCCAATCGCCATCTCGAGCGCCCAGGCGATGGGCGTTGACAGCCGGCCGTTCCTGGTGGCGGTGATGTTTGCGGCCTCGTCGAGCTTCATGACGCCGGTGGGATATCAGACCAACACGCTGATCTTCGGCCCCGGCGCCTACAAATTCAAAGATTTCCTCCGGGTGGGGACGCCGTTGAACGTGATTTTCTGGATCCTGGCCACGATCTTCATTCCGCAATACTGGCCGTTCCATCCGTAATTCCGCAGCAAGGAGGCGACGCGAATGCCGGAAAACTGGTGGCCGCAACTCCGCGAGGTGTTCGGCAGGCCCGTCCTGCCGCTGGGGGCAACCGGATTGTCGCTGGGCGGACTGCTTCAGCTGGCCCTGCTGGTGCTGCTGCTTTTTCTGGTGGCGGGACGTCTGAAGAAATGGCTGGCCAGCCGTCTGCTGGCGAGGACCAAACTGGACGCAAGCGGGCGGCAGGCGATCGGCGCGCTGTTCCACTACAGCGTCGTGTTCCTCGGGCTGCTGGTCATCCTGCAGACCTCGGGCATCGATCTCACGGCGCTCAGCGTGGCGGCGGGCGGTCTGGGCATCGGCATCGGCTTCGGCCTGCAGAACATCGCCAACAACCTGGTGAGCGGCCTGATCGTGCTGATGGAGCGGCCGGTCAAGATCGGCGACCGGATCGAAGTGGCCGGTACCGAAGGGCAGGTAGTCGAGATCCGCGCCCGCAGCACCACGGTGCTGACCAACGACAACATCGCGATCATCATCCCCAATTCACGATTCATCACCGAGGAAGTGATCAACTGGAGCTACGCCGATCCGAAGGTCCGCTTCCGGATCCCCGTCTCGGTGGGATACGAGAGCGACGTGCGGCTGGTGGAACGGCTGCTGCTGGACGTGGCGAGGAACAACCCTGATGTTCTCGACGATCCGTCGCCGGCGGTGCGGTTTCTCGAGTTCGGCGACAGCGGACTGCACTTCGAGCTGCGCGCCTGGACAACGACGCTGATCCAGCGCAAGGGAAAACTGGTCAGCGACCTGAATTTCGCCATTCTGGACGCCTTCCGGGCTCACGGAATCGTGATCCCGTACCCGCAGCGGGACGTACATCTGAAGAGCGGCGGGACGGTGCCGTCGCAGGACTCCGGCCCTTCCGGGCCAGCCTGCGCCTGAGGAGCCTTGGCAGCGATTCAGCGCCTGCCGGGCGCTGCCGGCCTTTCGACGAGCAGTTTCCACTCCTGCGCCACCAGCTCGACGAGCGCAGGCATGGCCGCCGCGACTTCCGGAGAAGGCGTCGAGGCCCACTCGAAGTCGGCGCCCTCGATCCCCATCAGGACCAGCGTTTCGGGCAGGCAGTGGAGCGACTCGCCCAGCCGGATGGCCTGCGCCAGACCGGGACCGCGGGCGCACGAGCGCGCCTGCTCGGCGCGGAAGCCGGGCTCGCCGTGCTTCATGCGGTGAATCGCGCCCGGGAGGGCTCCGGTGACGATTGCGTCCACAACGATCACATGGCGCGCCTCGCGCCAGGCTTCCAGCAGGTCGCTGGCGTTTCCGTGAAGAGTGACGGCGGGGATTTTCCGTTCTGCCAGCGCAGCGGCGCACAGCGGTCCCACGGCATCGTCGCCCCAGTCCATGCGGCCGCAGCAGAGGATGCGGGCCAGGAACGAACGGCCGGATCTGGCGCGGCGGGAAGCCATTTGTTCTCGGACAATCTCAACACGAGCCGGGCCGCGTTTCAAGGGGTTTCCCGCCGCGCGCGCAACCGCCGCCCTGCGCGGGCTCAGACCGCGCCCAGGCCAGGCCCGGTAATTTCTCCGGTCCGCATATGGCCGTCGCGGACGCGGAAAATGCCCGGGAATTTCTCCTCCCAATTCCTGTTGGCTGCGGGCACATACTGCCGCGAGTTGGCCTCGATGGCGGCGACTCCGGGAACATGAGCCGCGAGTCCGGCCGAGTGGATCAGAGAAGCTCCCGGACACGTGAGGTCCTGCACGCAGAGGAACATCTTCCAGCGCTGCGCCGCAGCCGCCATCAGCAGCGCCTGCGCCTGCCCCTTGCACGCCTTGAGCGCCGCCCCCGTATACCCCATCTCGCGCGCCAGCCGGAGGCTGTCAAGGTCTGTCAGCGATTCATCGATCACAACAGGCCGCAGCTTTGCAGCCTCGTGCATGACGTTTTCGCGGTGCGCCTGCAGGTCTCGGTGCGTGGGCTGTTCGACATACTGGATGCGGGAAAACCCTTCCGGAGATTTTTCCCGGACCTGCCGCAGAACCGCGAGCAGGTATTCGACGTTCGGGCAGCGTTCGTTGAAGTCGAGCGAGTAAAACCACTGTCTTGCGCCCCGCTTCCGCATCGTCTCCGCCGCGCAGCGCTCGACGGCGAGAATGCGGTCGCGGTCCCAGGCGAGGTCGTCGCCGTTCAGCTTGATCTTGAGGTGCGTGAGGCCGTTGCATTCAATCCATTCGGACAATGTTTCGGGCAGTCCGTCATTCAGGCGCTTCTGGATGTCGGAATCGAAAATCGGGTCGAGAGCGCCCACCAGATGGTAGAGAGGCATGCGCGGCTTGGGATCGCGCAGAACGAACCGCTCGAGGTGCAGTCCGCGGAATTCGGGCCCGAGATAGCGGCCGAGGTCCTCGCGCAGGTGGCGGCGCGTGTAGCAATGATAGACGCTTGCGCCGCACAGCTTGCCATAGGCGTCATGCAGGGCTGCATCGAACGGGCTGGCCGTGACCAGAACGGCGAGCTTCGGGATCGGTTCGGGAGACGGAATTTCGGAAGCGGCTCGCAGCCAGGCGGGTTCCAGGTGGTGGTTCAGCTCGATGGGATGCCCGTATTCCCGCATCTGCGCCGTCACCTCCCGCAGCCGCACGGCGAGGCGGCGCATGACAGAGAGCGTCTCATCATAGCCGAGTTTGCGGCTGGGCCAGCTCCAGATGTTGCCGAGCGGCATGGAGCCGAAGCCTTCGGTTTCGCGTCCCGCGCGGTCGCGGGCGCGGACCCGCACGTTGAGCAGGGTCACGCGGTCGACGACCGAGCCGCCGAACTTGATGGGCGTGCGGTAGGTGTAGCTTTCCTCCTCTGTTTCCACCGACTCGATGCGCATGTCGAGCGGGTTGGCGGTCAACGCCTGCGGCGCGGCGAGCAGTGCGGCCTGGAAATCGCGGCGGCTGAGCATGACGGGCCTCCGGGACCAGTGTATGAGATGCGGAGAGCGCGAGGAAACCCGCTGGGACCGCTCGTTTTCGCGTTCCTTCGGATCGCGCCACTCGCGGCTCCGAACCCGTTTCCTGAAAACCCGCGGAGTCAGGCGGAACTGGCCCCGCGGCTCGCGTCGTTTTTCCGGCCGGCGAGCTTGACGAACAGGAACAGCGCGGCGGCCAGCAGCAGGGCGCCCAGCAGGAAGTGCCAGCGGTGATCCTTCAGCCACTGCGCCGAATTCTCGCCCAGCTCTTTGCCGAGCCAGGCGAAGAACAGAAAGCGGGGGATCTTGCCTGCCGCCATGACAGCGAGAAACGTCAGCGGCCGCACGCCGAGCGCGCCGGCGCTGATCACGAAGACTTTCATCGGCAGCGGGATCACTGGCACCAGCGCGGGAATGAACACCGTCACCAGGCCGTAGCGCTGAAACCAGCCGCGGAACTTCATGGCCCGCGGCCCGCTGGCTTTCTTCTCGAGGTATTTCTCGCCGCCTTT
>Ga0073932_1006242_pt1 | contig 12352 bp, 13 predicted proteins | sample DewCreD2012metaG_FD_76967 | JGI IMG/M metagenome (GOLD analysis project Ga0073932, IMG submission 76967) | Hot spring sediment bacterial and archeal communities from British Columbia, Canada, to study Microbial Dark Matter (Phase II) - Dewar... ... | reverse complement strand
AGCCGGAGATTGGCCGCTTCCAGCCAAAAAGTGCTGAAAATCAGAATACGGATGACCCATGTCACCACGGCAACCACGACCGGAACGGTGTTTCCCGCTGATTGCCCAGCCAGGGCCAACGAGACACCCCACCAGGTCAGCGTAGCGTTCATGGCGGCGGCCAGAACCCACGCGCCAAACAAGTACCAGGTCTTTTCAGAGTCATCGTCATCGAGAGCGAACCAATGGATGATGCCCGTCAGGTCGATGGCGCAGAACGCGAAGGACAGGATGGCGGCCCAGCGAACGCCCAGGATTGCCAGATCGCCGAGCAGGTCGGTCAGCGCGTACTCGGTCAGCGCGTAATTGAACAACTGGAAAGCGGCGAACGCCGCCAGCAAAAGACGAAGTCGTTTCACACGTCCTCCTGTTTCCACTCGAGCCGCCTGCCATCGGTTGCGACCGGGCCATCTGCCAGGGACTCCAGGGCTTCCTTGTTGTCTGCGATTTCGGGCCAGTAGTGGCGCAGCACGGCTTTCGGCACGCGCTTTTGGGTTGATGTGAATATCAGCCGGTCGTTGAAAAACAGTTTGTAGATTGACTTGGGTGCATTTCCCATTTTGAGGATGGCTCCATGAGAGTAAGCGCGGAACTCGCCCGTCCTTTTGTGCCGAAAAACCATCCCTTCCGGCCAGGTCATCATCCGAGCGCTTGTCTCCAGGTCTCGCCACTGGAAACATCGTCCGAGGAAATCCCCGGACGGGTCCTTGATGACTTCCCAGGCATAGTTCAGGTCAACCAGGGAACGCGAGTAAAACCTGTTTTTACGCGCCTTAATCGGCTCGGCGGGCGTGGGAACGCGAACAATTGGAATTGACGAGGCAAGCATCACCCCTCCCATTCCGCATCGAAGTAATCCGGCGCAAAGGTCGGTTCAGAACGCGCGGGCTGTTGGACAGGGTGGTAAGCGGGTTGTCTTTGCTGACCTTGCGGTATTTGCCCCTGGCGGTACTGACCAGGTTGCCCCTGTGGGGCAGGGCGGTTTTGAACAGGTGAATAGTTACGCTGGAACTGCTGACCTTGCGGTATTTGCCCCTGGCGGTACTGACCAGGTTGATCAAGTTGTCTTCGTGCGTTCCGCCGGGCGCGTTGAAAGGCGCGCGGAAACGAGAAGTAGTACCACGCCGCCCAGGCCAGGAGAACCAGAAAACCGATGACAATCCGCTCCTGCAATCCCAGGTTCAGGTTTGCAACAACGGGCCAGGACAGCAAGAACGCGCAGCCTTGCAGCACCTGGCGAATTTTTTCCTTTCGCTCGGCGCGCCGGAGCAAACTCTCCGCTTCGTCGTCCGGCCATTCTTGTCGATACATAAAATCCTCCATTCGGTATTTGATATAATGGAGGCGGTTGGCAACAGCCACCTCCATTCATCCCGTCCCGCCTCTTGCACAGGCGGGACGGGGTTTTTATTTGTCATCTCGCTTACATCCACACGATGCCGTTGTCACATCCGGCAGGGCAGGGGTCGTATCCGCCATCTCCGGCTCGCACCCAGCCGGAATGACAACTACAAAGGCGAAAAGATTTATTGAGTCGCTTCGTGTTTTACATATTCCAGTCCTGGCCCAATCTCGTCGACGTTGCCACAAATTCGCCCAGTACCGGCTCATAAAAATAGCCCTGCTCGTCGTAGTATCCGACTCCGACAGCCTCGTACAAGTATTGTTCTTGCGAGGGCATTCGCCCTCGTTCGTCCATTTTTCGCGGATAAAACTGACCAGTCGTAGCCGGTCTGAGCGCGCCATGAGCGCGGCGGGCTGCGTATCGATACATATCGTCCATATCAGACATATTCACTCCTTCAATCTCTTTCAAAGGTTGGTATGCGCACCTTCGAGTTCGCCCAGGGGAGCAAGCCCCCTGGCGCAGCAGGTTGAAGGCGAGACCCAGTCCGGCGCTCTGGATAACCCAGGTGTTCGGGCGCGGGGCCTGCGCGCAGGTTTGCAGTAGACAGTTTGCGCCTCCTTTGCAGTAGATTTTCCGGCAGGGCAGGGGCGGATAACTCCGCCCGCCACCCGAAACCGGTAAAGCCCCTTGCGGGGATAAGGACGCGCGGGGATTGAACCCGCAACCGGCCAAAAACCGGGCGTCCCGTTTCTTTTCCTTGTTCGTTTAGTTCTCTTACATGCGCCAATCAAACAGGTCAGACGTAGGTAGGTCGCGGGTTGGCCGCTTGCATACTCCCTGCGTCTGTCTGTGGCGGTAGGTTGTTAAGGTACGAAAGTACAAAAACCAGGATGGGGCAGGGGATTATTCGCCCTGAGCCATCTTGCGGAGAATGTCGAGAGTAGCCCGGCAGTCACCGGCGGCGGAATGGTCGCCTGCTGGGAGTTTCTGCCAGCGATACGAGCCGTGATAGTCGTTCCACTCGCCATGCCAGGCGGCGTAACGTTCCATCGCGCACGTCCACCCGCAGCCGCGCAGCCAGGTCGGCGAGATACCAGCCGCCAGGCAGGACTGCCAGAGGATGCGGAAGTCGTAAGCCGCGTTGTAGACCACGACTTCCTTGCTGGATAAGATTGTCTGTAGGGTGGGGGAGAGTTCCGCGAAAGCGGGAGCGTCTTGCAGGATGTCCCTGGTCAGGCCGTGTACTGCCTGCGCGCCAGGGGAGATTTCGCCGACCGGGCGAACCAGGCTATTGAGCAATTCCGAGCCATCCGGGGCGAGTACGGCCACCTGGACAACCTCGGCCTTGTCATTGAGGCCGGTCGTCTCGGTGTCCAGGACGACCCAGTCGTTGCGGGCGAGCAGGCTGCGCGCCCAGGCGGTTTGTTCTTCGCGGTCTTTGGGGAAGGGGTGGTACATGCTGTCCTTTTTCAAAACAGGTTGAGTTGTCCGGCTCTTGCCAGGAGCGCGTCGGCCAGGGCTTCGAGGCGATAGACGCGATATTTGTCCCAGAAAATTTTCCTTTCGGACATGGCGTACACCTCGACCTTGCGACCGGGCTTCGTCTGATAGGCCATCACGCGATTGAAACCGCCTGGCGAAATCTTTGCGCTTTCTCGCGCCAGGTACTCGATGGCGGCCTGCTTGCCGTCTGAAGCCAGGATTTCGCGGGCGCGCTCCTGCATCCAGGAGGGGAAGTAGGCCTGCGCGAGGGTGAGCGGGTCAGGGTAGGGGTAGTCGTCCATTGCGTCCTGAAATTTGCAACAAAAAACACACCCGCTGGCTGACGTTTTTCTGTCAGCGGTTGATTTTGGGTGTGTTCGACTGGCTTACTTGGACATATCTCCCGCTTGCCACTAGGGGAGGCGGTGCGTTCTGCGCTCGTGGCCGCGAAGTGATTGATAGGGATAGTTTAGCATTAACCTACCCAACTTGTCAAGAAGTTGGGTAGGTTTTAAGAAAATAAAAGGCCGACTCTCATCAGCCTTACAAATCTATAAGGATAGCGGTCCGGTTCTTGGCTTATAGGGGAGGCCGTCTTCATCGAACAGCCACCTTCCTCGACCGCCACGATTCCGATATATTTCGGCGCAGTATGCTACGTCTGCTTCGTCGAGATAGATTTTTTCTCCACCGAGACCCTTTTCTCGCTTTATTTCGGCGATTATTCCTTTTTTGTACCATCGTTGCAGAGATGAAAGGCCTATACCATACTTTTCGGTAGATTCGGTAAACCCAATTTCTACACCCTTCAAATGCGCGTGTTTTTTCCACTCCGGCAAATCTTCTTTGCGGAGCGGTTTGCCGGAGTTCTGGACTTCGGATTCCTGGACGACTACTGTATCACCGACCATAGCGGCTTTAATTGTACCACTTTCGACTAAGGCGCGGATTCGCGCCTCGTCCAGCCCGTACTTGCGGGCGGCTTCGGGGAGGGGGAGGTAGGTGGGTAAGGCGGTTAGGGCAGTCATGCAAGTATGCTAAAATTAAGAGGATTAATCATCAGGAATCACGAAGAAAGGCAGCGCATGAACGAGATTGTTATTGAAGTAAAACTCCAACTGGTACTCTCCCTCGATGGGAAGCTGAATGTCAAAGTGAGCCGTATTGGCGGCGGTATGAGTAAACGGGTCAAAGGTCAATTGCTTGGGCGCAGTCGCAGCGACAATGCCGCTTACTCCGAATCGTCCAGCGATGGGAGCCACTCGTATCATGAACTCCCCCTGGACTTCCTGCTCGCCAGCACGCCACTTACTGACCACATCGAAGCGAAAGATGGCAGGAAAACTGCTGGCGGAGAAATGGTTGAAAAGCCCAATGGCTGAATGACGATTCCTCCACTCGTCATAGATTCCGTAATCACACAAGAGCGCGTATATTGGTTTTGGCATACTGACCTGTTGGCTTAAGTGAGTCCGGCAAAAAACTAATCCAGAGGAAAAACATCGATGAACGCAAAACGCCCAATCAGGAAAGCCTTGGGCGTTTTTGTGTTACAGGGCTTTCCCTGTGTCGCTTGTCGGGGCGCGCGGATTTGAACCGCGGACCTCACGGACCCGAACCGTGCGCTCTACCGGGCTGAGCCACGCCCCGAATTGTGCGGGCAAGATTTTATCACAGTTATATGTGACGGACAAGCATTTACTTCACATCAATTGTCACAGAAAAGGTACAAAACGGTTCCTTGCGCCCTACCTGCCACATCCCCCATGTTGCAGAATAGCGGCCAGGAGATCGCGGCGCAGTCATACGCACATTCAGGCGAAATCGGTCGCCGGAATATACCTTATACGGAAGATACCAGGGCCCATGCCCCGGATTGTGCATCCGATCTCCGCTCAAGAAGTCGAAATAGAATTGATTAATGCCCCAAATTTTACCGCCTTCGTTATAAATACGCCAGACGACTTCAAAATCTTTCCCCTTTGGCACATCTTGCCCGACTTCTGGCTTGACGATTGTCACCCGGCACTTCAACGGCTCACGGGTTGGGGTATAAATTTTCACCGGACCGCCCGATTGGGTTGGGGTAAACGTACCACCAATGACTGTCTCCTCGAACCTGGGCAAGGTCATCGTCGGAATAGGCGGCAGAGACGTGATGGTTGGAAACGCAAAAACCGCTTCCGTCACCATCTCGCGGCGTGTAGGGGTAGGCAGAGGTGTTTGGCTCGGTTCGGGGGTAAATGTGAGCGTGTGCGTCAAGGTAGGCGTATCCAAGAGCGTCACCGTCAAAGTTGGCGCGCGGCCAGGCACTGGAATGGTGACCACGCACCCCAACGAAACAAAAAAAGGCACAAGCCCCCAAAAAACAAGTCTGGATTTCGTCATGACATCTCCCTAAAAAGCGTGGAAAACGTAAAGTTGGGCTGCCTCATCATATCAAACCTTACGCGGCTTTGGCAAGACGTTTGGTATAATTGGGGGGCTCTTGATATGCACATTCCGTACGCAATACGGTTGACCGTATTGCGTATTTTTACGAGGTTTTCATGGAAATTGGCACGATTCAACACGTCGATATCGACTCTCAAATGCGCGAAGCCTATCTCGATTACGCCATGAGCGTCATCGTGGCGCGCGCCCTGCCCGATGCCCGCGACGGGCTGAAACCCGTCCATCGCCGCATTTTATACGCCATGCACGATATGGGCATCCGCGCTAACAGCGCCTACAAGAAATCGGCCCGCATCGTGGGCGAAGTGCTGGGCAAATACCACCCGCACGGCGATTCGGCGGTCTACGAGTCGATGGCGCGCATGGCGCAGGACTTTTCGATGCGCTACACGCTGGTAGACGGTCAGGGCAACTTCGGCTCTATCGACGGCGACGCGCCCGCCGCCATGCGCTATACCGAAGCGCGGCTCAACCGTATGGCAGAGGAAATGCTGGCCGACATCGAGAAAAACACCGTAGACTTCGGCCCCAACTTCGACGATTCGCTTCAAGAACCACTGGTTTTACCGGCCCGCCTGCCCAATCTGCTGCTCAACGGCTCATCGGGCATCGCGGTCGGCATGGCGACCAATATCCCGCCCCACAACCTGCGCGAACTGGCCGCCGCCATTTCATTCCTGATTGAGAATTACGAAAACATTGAAGATATCCAGGTCGAAAAACTGATGGAATTCATCAGCGGCCCCGATTTTCCCACCGGCGGCATCATTATCGGGCGCGAGGGCATTCTCCACGCTTATACGACCGGCAAAGGGCGGCTCGTGCTGCGCGGCATGGCCGCCATCGAGGAGATGAAGGGCGGGCGGCATCAGATTGTCATCACTGAGATTCCCTACCAGGTCAACAAATCGACGTTGATTGAGCGGATTGCCGAGTTGGCGCGCGAGGACAAAATCGACCAAATTTCGGACCTGCGCGACGAGAGCGACCAGCGCGGCATGAGCATTGTCATCGAACTCAAACGCGGCGCGCAGCCCAAAAAAGTGCTCAACCAACTCTACAAATACACTGCGCTCCAATCGACCTTTGGCGTCCAAATCCTGGCGCTCGTGGGTGGCGAACCGCGCACCCTAACCCTGAAGCGCGCCCTGCAAATCTTTATCGACCACCGCGTAGAGGTCATCACCCGCCGCTCGCAATACGAATTGGACAAAGCCCGCGCCCGCGCCCATATTCTGGACGGCCTGCTGATTGCGCTCGCCAATCTCGACGACGTGATTCAGACCATCCGCCAGGCCGCCGACGCCGACGACGCCAAAGAGAAACTGGTCAAGCGCTTCAAGTTGACCGAAATCCAGGCCCAGGCCATCCTCGATATGCAGTTGCGCCGCCTGGCCGCGCTCGAACGCTGGAAAATCGAGGAGGAAGCCCGCCAGGTGCGCGAACAAATTGCCTACCTCGAAGACTTGTTGGCCCACCCCAAGAAAATCCTGGCGCTCATCCAGGCCGATATGCAGGAAATCGCCGAAAAATACGGCGACGAACGCCGCACGCGCATCGCCGGGGAAGCCAAAGAAGAACTGCGCGAAGAAGACCTGGTGCAGGATGAAGCCGTGCTGATTACCCTGACCGGGCGCGGCTACATCAAACGCACCAGCGCCGCCGCCTATAAATCACAAGGCATCGGCGGGAAGGGCGTCACCGGGCATACCACCAAAGAAGAAGACGAAATCCAGTTCATCTTCCCGGCCCGCACGCTCCAGACGGTGTTATTCTTCTCGTCGAAAGGCAAGGTTTACAGCGAGAAGGTCTACCAAATCCCCGACGCCGACCGCACCGGCAAGGGCATCTCCATCTACAACGTTCTTTCACTCGAAGCGAACGAAAAAATCACCGCAGCGCTCGCGGTGGCCGATTTTGGCTCGCACGGCTATTGCGTCCTGGCCACCACCGGCGGGAAAATCAAGCGCGTCGATTTAGAAGAATTCGCCGCCGTGCGCCCCTCCGGGCTGATTGCGATGACGCTCGAAAACGGCGATGAACTCGGTTGGGCGCGCCTGACCAGCGGCGGGGACGAAATCCTGCTCGTGACTCAAAACGGGCAGGCCCTGCGCTTCGCCGAAGAGGAAGTCCGCGCGATGGGACGCGCCGCCGCCGGGGTGCAGGGCATCCGCTTGGGCAAGGGCGACCGCGTGACCAGCATGGAAATCGTCGAGCCAGGCGGCTCGCTGCTGGTCGTGACCGACGAGGGCTACGGGAAGCGCACCCCGCTCAAGGAGTACTCGGCCAAGGGGCGCGCCACGGGCGGCATCGCCACCATCGACCAGAAATCGCTCGATAAAATTGGGAAAATTGCCTCGGCGCGCGTCGTTCAGCCCGCCGATGACATCACCGTCATTTCGACCAACGGCATCGTCCTGCGCCTGAAGGTGAAAGATATCAAGGAAGCGGGACGCGCCACGCGCGGCGTGCGCCTGATGAAACCGCAAACTGGTGACAGCATCGCCGCGATTGCCCGCATCGCCAACGCCGACCTGAAAGCAGTCGGCGCGAACGGCAACGGGGCCGAGAAACCGGTCGAGAAGGAACAACCGAACCTGCTTTAGGCAACGCAAAATAGTACCTTGCGCCTCAATAAAAACTCCCGCCGGTTGAGCGGGAGTTTTTATCAAAGCGGAAGCGCAATCCTGCCGGTGAGAAACAGTACGGCGATACCCACCATGCAAACCGACAGGAATAGCAAGGTAGAAAGGACAAAACGTTGCATTGCCGTCATGCCCAGAAACTTCCCGCTTTTTTTCTTTTTGGCAGCGGGACGGTTGGGCATCGACAAAACCGGCTCGGTCTTTTTGATCTGTTCGCCTTCGAAGATGGGTTGGTCGCTGTTGCGTAAATCGTCGAACATATTTCACCTCGCGCATCAAAGTATATCACGTTGGATGGTCCTTTGGGCTGTGTCTCGACCCTGCCCGACAACCGCCCAGACAGGTCGCAGATGGGCAGTCAGAGACAGGCTGGGCGCAACAGGCGGACAGGTCAGAGACCTGTCGTACGTTCGGGCCGCAGGTGGACTTCACCAAAGCGGATGAGTTTTATCGTCCCATCGGGCAGGCCAAGCCGCAAACTGCCACCCGCTTCGAGGCCGAGGAGTCGCCCGGTAAGGGTTTCGGCCTCGTTCATCCACACTCGCACAGATTCGCCGCGAAAGGCCAGGGCAGATTCCCAGTCGCGGAGGAAAGTATCAGCCGTCAGCACAGCCCTTCGACGCAGAATCGCTTCCAGCAGGGTTTTGAGCAGGTCAATGCGCGGGATGGGTTTCCCTGCCTCGGCCTGTACACAGGTGGCAGGGTAGTTCAATCCCTCAGGGGGCAGGACAGAGTCCGGGCTGACATTGACGCCCATCCCCAGCACCACGCTGTCCACTTCCGTCCCCAGCCAGACCGTTTCGGCCAGGATTCCGGCCACTTTTTTACGTCGAATCAAGACATCGTTTGGCCATTTAACCTGCGCTTCGATACCATGCGCTTTGAGCGCATCCACCAACGCCAGCGCGCCCAACCCAGAGAATAACCCAACTTTTTCGCGCTCCGCGCCTTGCGGGCGCAAAACCAGGCTGAAAGCCAGCGCGGAACCGGGCGGGGTAAACCAGGTGCGCCCCATGCGTCCGCGTCCGCGAGTCTGCTCGTCGGCGATGACGAGGGAAAAGTCGGGCGCGGAGGAGGAGGCCCAGGCCAGGGCTTCGTCGTTGGTCGAGCCGATGGAATCAAAAAACCGCAGATCGCCCGGCAGGATGCCCTGCAAGACAACCCGCAGTTCCGACTCCAGACTCTTACTGGAAGATTCCCCAGGGGTTGATGTACGCGCCATTCAACCGCACCTCGAAATGCAAATGCGCGCCAAACGAGTTTCCGGTGTTGCCTGATGCGCCAATCACTGCGCCGCGCCCAACCACCGTTCCCACCGAAACATTGATGACGCTCAAGTGGGCATAGAGAGTAGTGTAACCGTTGCAATGGTCAATGACAATGTAATTGCCGTAACCGCTGTTCCAGCCGCTGGCTGCTTTGGTGACAATGCCGCTCGCGGCGGCATAGATGGGCGCGCCTTCGACGGCGGCGATGTCGATGGCATAGTGGCCGGGGAAATAGTCGTTGCCAGAAAGGTAGGTTTCACCCGCCGGCCAGCCGAACCCGCTAAAGGAAACATTGCATGTGCCAGAAGCCGCCCTGCCGACATCGACCGTTGGAGACTTGGACTCACGCCAGCCACCGGGAATCATGACCCATTGATTTGGAGTTGGCTGCGGATTGCTCAAATCGAGGTTGTTGCCGGGCCAGTTGATGATGTCTTCAGGTTTGGCGCGGTATTCAGCGGCGATTTTCTCAATCGTGTCGCCTTCTTTCCATTGGTAGAGCAGTCCATCGGTCGGCGGGATTTGTAATTCCTGGCCGGGTTTCAGGCCGTGTGGATCATCCTTCAGAACGTTGAAATTCGCCCACAACAGCGTTTCGGGTTTGATATTGAACTCTTTGGCAATCCGATACAGGGCATCGCCACGCCGGACGGTGTGATTGAGTACGCTGTACTGCGGGCGTTCTGGAATGATGGTTTCGAGTTTCAGGTCGCGGTCGATGGAGGGCAGGGAGAGTATCGAGATGGACGGGCCCGGCGTGACCGCAGGCTGGGTGATCTCCTGGGTAGGCGCAACGGTTGGAGGCAGCACGGGCGCGGAACTGGCCGACACATTACGGGTGCGCCAGAAGGCAAATCCGCCCAGGCCAAGTACGATAAGCAGCGTAACTCCCCAACTGATAAGGTTAAACCGGAGGGAGGAAGAACTTCGTTCCATATTTGGAATTCGATACTCGTTATTAGATACTCGATACTCGATTTACGAATATCGAATACCGTATTATCACATACTTTCGTGAAGGGTTTCTAAGAATTCCTGGTTGTTTTTGGTCTTAGACATACGGGTAATAATGGCCTCGGTGGCAACAGTCTGGTCCATGCCGGCGCCCTGCGGCGGGTTGGAGGTCATTTGGCCGTACATGCGGCGCATCGTCCAAACGCGCTGGAGGATATCCGGGCCGAGTAGGAGGTCTTCGCGGCGAGTGGAGGAGCGTTCAATATCAACCGCCGGGAAGATGCGGCGCTCTTGCAGTTTGCGCGAGAGGTGCAATTCCATGTTGCCAGTGCCTTTGAATTCTTCATAGACCACATCGTCGAGTCGGGAGCCGGTATCGACCAGGCAGGTGGCAATAATGGTCAGCGAGCCGCCTTCTTCGATATTACGCGCCGCGCCAAAGAAATGCTTGGGCGGGTACAGCGCGGAGGGGTCCATACCGCCGGAGAGGGTGCGCCCGGAGGGGTTGACGGTCAGGTTGTAGGCGCGCGCCAGGCGGGTGATGGAATCCATCAAAATGACAACGTGGCGGCCAATTTCCACCAGCCGCTTGGCGCGGTCGAGCGCAATTTCAGCGGTGCGGACATGTGAGGTCACCGGCTCGTCGAAGGTGGAGGCAATCACCTCGGCGTCCACCGAGCGGTCCATGTCGGTCACTTCTTCGGGGCGTTCGCCAATCAGGGCCACCATCAGGTGAACGTCGGGATATTGGGTCGAAATTGCGTTGGCAATCTGCTTCAGGATGGTGGTTTTGCCCGATTTGGGCGGCGAAACAATCAGGCCGCGCTGCCCGCGCCCAATGGGGGCAATCAGGTTAATCATGCGGGTTGCCAGAATATCGCCCCTTGTTTCCAGGTCGAATCGCTTTTCAGGGAAGATGGGAGTCAAGGTTTCAAATTTGGGGCGGCGGCGCGCATCTTCTGGGTCAACGCCATTGACCGACTCAACTTTCAGCAGCCCCCAGTGACGTTCCGATTCGCGCGGCGCGCGTACATGACCGATAACCAGGTCACCGGAGCGCAATTCATAGCGCCGCAATTGGGCCTGTGAAACATAGACATCATCGTCGCTAATACTATAACGCGCCGAACGGAGGAAACCAATCCCCTCGTCCATTATTTCCAAGATACCGCCGCGAATTTCAAGCCCTTCGCGCAGGGCTTCCTCCTGGCGCAGGCGCAGTACCAGGGCCTCTTTCTTCATTCGGTTAGCGTTCTGGATGCCATAGTCCTTAAAAGCCAGATGGCGAAGGTCAGAAAGAGGTTTGCTTTCGAGTTCGAGGATATTCATCATAGGTTTTTCTCAGCAAGGGAATGGGGTAAGGGAAACAAAAGCCCCGTCCTTAAGGATAAGAACGTGGTAAAGATTTTAATTTTTTGAATCGGGAATTATTCTCATGAAACCTGGCCCCGCGGCCACCCTTGTTACAATACTTTTTCAACCGTTCGGGGAATGAGTTAATTATAGCACGATTTTTCGCGCGGAATGACAAAATATTGACGTTGCAACTCTGTAAACGGTTCCCGTTAAGCCAGCGTCATCGCGCACCCATCGGCGCGCGGGTCGCTGCCGGCTGAAAGCGCGCCGCCGTTATCGCACAGGATGACCTGTCCCCGCCCAAAGAGCGACCGTCCCCAGCCGCAGACCGGGCGAACGGGATGTCCCATCTCAGCCAGGGCCGACATGACCGGGAGCGGAATCCCTTCTTCAAGGGCTACGGCGTCTGAGGCGTTTCCATCTTCCAGGCAAAAGCGCGGCAGGTCGAGGGCAGACTGCGGGTCGAGTCGGTCGGTCATCAGCGCCAGGCCAACCTGGACGTGTCCCTGCGGCTGCATGAATCCGCCCATCACGCCAAAAGGACCAAACAATGAACCATCGGCTTCACGCGTGATGAGACCGGGGATAATCGTGTGGTAGGGACGTTTGCGCGGCTCCAGCCGGTTGGGGTGGGCCGGGTCGAGGCTGAAGTTGTGTCCCCGGTTCTGAAGGGTGAATCCCCAGCCCTTGGGAACAATGCCCGTGCCAAACCCCATGTAATTGCTGTTGATGAACGAACAGGCGTTGCCCCATCTATCTACAACGCAGAAATAGACGGTATCTGACGAGGCAAACGGGCGGCCTTT
>Ga0073932_1006236_pt1 | contig 12355 bp, 16 predicted proteins | sample DewCreD2012metaG_FD_76967 | JGI IMG/M metagenome (GOLD analysis project Ga0073932, IMG submission 76967) | Hot spring sediment bacterial and archeal communities from British Columbia, Canada, to study Microbial Dark Matter (Phase II) - Dewar... ... | reverse complement strand
TAAACTTAGAGGATATTTTGAAAAGCCTCATATCGTTGTTGGCTTGGGGTTTCGGGAAAACGGAAAGGTTGCTGGCGCTTTAGATGAAAAATGCTATCCATGGATGGGTGATATTTATCATCTATTGAAAAAAGACGATCTCTTTGGTTCAGAATTTGACATGAACGAAAGGGAAATTGTGGAATACTTAAATTCCATCTATGTCCAAAAATATGTAAAAGACATATATCGGGAAATCACCTATCATTTGAGCATATCTCAACTGAAAAGCTTGCCCTTGCCTACGAAAAGCGAATGGGAATCAATAAAGCTATGGAAAAATCTGTTAATTAACCTAGAAAATAACGAATGTCATAGGGAAATCAAATGCGCATAATAGTTTGTATAAAACAGGTTTCAGATACGGATCAGATGAAGTTTGATAAAGAGACTTACTCTCTCATACGTGAAGGCGTGCCGTTTATCATAAATCCGTTTGATGAAAACGCCCTTGAAGCTGGATTGCAGATAAAAGAAAAACATGGCGGAGAAGTGATCGTTATCAGTATGGGACCGCCACAGGTTGCGGAGTCGCTTCGCCATGCAATTGGGATGGGTGCTGATAAAGCAATACTCCTAAGCGATAGGCGTTTTGCCCTTGCAGATACGCTTGCTACATCCTACACGCTTGCAATGGCTATAAAGAAAATTGGTGATTTTGATCTTGTGCTATTCGGCAAGCAGTCTGTTGATAGCGATACAGGTCAGGTTGGTCCCAGTGTCGCAGAATTGCTTGATGTTCCACAGATAACTTATGCAAGAAAGATAGAGGTAGCAGACCAAAAAATAATCGCAGAAAGGATGCTGGAGGGCTATTCCGAGATTATAGAATCTCCTATGCCTGCTGTTGTGAGTGTCGTCAGAGAGATAAACAAGCCACGTCATCCATCACTAAAGGGCGTTCTAAAAGCAAAAAAAGCTGATATACCCGTATGGACTCCCGATGATATTAATGCCGATCCTGCAAGGATCGGGAAAAATGGCTCTGCCACTGTTGTTACTGGAACATTTACGCCATCATTAAAGGGCAAAAACGAGATATTAGAAGGCACTCCAGAAGAAATAGCGGAAACGCTTTTTTCTAGGCTGAGAGAGCAGAATTTGATTTGAGGAATCAATAATGGGTGTTCAAACAGAAAATAAAGCAAATCAATTAGATGGTAAGACTTGGCTAAAATATTCAATCTCAATATGGAGTGATATAAAAAAGTCAAAAGATGAGCTTCAGTTGAAACATCCTGCTATGTTTCCAATAGCCCTTGCTAGTCGTTTAATTGAATGTTTTACAGATCAAGATGACCTTCTAATTTTTGATCCATTTGCAGGAGTTGGATCAACCTTAATTGCCTCAAAAGAATTGGGAAAAGAAAGTATTGGCATAGAGATTTCAAAAGAATTTGTTGATATAGCTAATAATAGATTAAGCCAAGTATTACCGTTTAGGGGAATTGCCAAATCCATAATATATGAGGCAGATAGTCGTGAAACTTTGAAATATGTAGAACCATCTTCAGTAGATATGGTGATTACATCTCCGCCATATTGGGATATATTGCTACAAAAAAGAACTGCAGACTATAAAGAACAACGTGATTATGGCGAAGCAGAGGGCGATTTGGGGAAAATAGGCGACTATAAAGAATTTCTTGGCGAATTAGGCAAAATATTTGAACAAGTTTATATTACCTTACGACAAAAAAAATATTGCTGTGTTGTTGTTATGGATATTCGCAAAAAAAGCAAGTTTTATCCATTTCATTCAGATATTTCGCTTTTAATGGAGAAGATCGGATTTATTCTGGATGATATTATAATATGGGACAGACGGCGCGAATATAACAATGTTCGTCCATTAGGGTATCCAAGTGTTTTCCGTGTTAATAAAGTCCATGAATTTATTATGATCTTTCAGAAACTATAAAATGAATAACACATTCCTGATAAGCAAACTTGATTATATTGATGCGGATGTAGCCTATTTGTTAGGTCTTATAACAGCTAGGGGCAAAATATCAGAATCAGGTGGCATAAGGCAAGTTTCGATAGAATTTCCATATCATTTGCTCGAAGTTCAAGGAATAAATAAAAAATTTGACACAAGTATTTCAATTAGATTGGGACTTCAGACAATAAGAGAACGAGTTTTGGAACTCACAAACGCAGATGTCGAGATTATAAATAGAGAAACTGAAATTGTCATGACTCTTCGTTTCATTAGAAATACAATGGTTTGGCGAAATATTCAAATGCACCTAAATGGGAAAACGAGTTATGAGTATTTTTTAGTTCCAGAAATTATGTTTTTAAAGGATGTTCCAACAGATTGGAAACGAGAATATATAAAGGGATTCGTTGATGTAGCAGGCAATATACGTTTGTCCAATAGATATACAGATGGCACAAACAGAGTGCGTATTGACATATTGAATTATCCTAATAATTGGACAATGCCTATTCAGTTATGCGCGCTTCTTGAGGAACACCTTGGAGTTCCCATCCAATTAATCACTTGGGGACATCCCAATATGGGACGAAATTTTAGAGAGCATCAGATCAATATATTCGCAGTTCCATTCGCCAAAATTGGTTTCACTTTTGATCATAAGCAAGCAATACTTGATGAATTAATTGAGCATGATAAGGATTTGTCTCCAAATAAAAAATATTATCCATGCACTGGCAAAAAAGTTATAAGAAGACAGAAGAAAAGGTCGGAAAAAGAAAATGATGATCGTTTAGATGAAAGAATCAGAGGATGCCATTTTAACTCTTATTGGCAGATATGCAAAAAACTAGGATGTCTTAGAACACCGAAAACTTTAAATCATTTGATAAAAAACATTGATGAGAAGGATATAGAAAAAGAGGAAGTTGGCGATGAAGTATAATCATGAGAAAGATATGTATTCTGATGTTTGTAAATGGCTTCATCAAATACTCGAAAGTCGTTTTAGAGATTCAAAGATCGAAGTTCATAATCTTTCTGAAATCCATTTGGCAAGATTTATATCTAGGCAAAAAATAGAAAATCTTCCTCCAGAATGGATAACTTGGGATATAAAAGTGGATGTAGTCGGTTTTGTCTTAAGGGTAAATAAACCAACACTGTTAGCTTTTGTGGAATGCAAAAACTCACAATTAACATTAGCCCATTTGTCACAAATTTTGGGATACAGTCGGATTGTATTGCCTTTTTTATCTTTTTTGCTATCACCGTTAGGATTATCCTCTTCGCTTTCATCTCTTCTTCAAGAATATAGACGCACCGATATATTGGAGTATTATTGGGAAAAAGGCATGATACCACGTAAAATAATTGTGTCAAAATGGAATGTAGAATCATGTAATATAGATCGCAATAACATCATTGGTGGAAGTAGCTTATGAATATAAATCTCAATGAATACAAGGGTTTTTGGGTATTTGCAGAACAGCGTAACGGCGTTCTGATGAGTGTTGAATATAAATATTGCTAACAGCAATTTCCAAATAGAGAGGTGTATTTATATGCCAGATACGGTTGTTTCAATACCGATTGATGTCTGGAAAAAGGCAAAGCATAAAGAGGATCTTCAGGCATGGCTTTTGAGTATGCAACCTGAATTGGAAACCGAATTTCAGGATCAAGAAGAATCTCTTCATTATGAATTATCATATTTGGATTGTCCAAAGCATAGAATACCAATCTTATTGGAGTTTTCAGATGAAGAAGATGACACCGAAGTCATTTCTCTAGTGCCTCAAAAAGGTTTATTTGCATCAGGAGAATCAAAAGAAGAAGCGAAATTAAATCTACTGAACTCAATGCAAGAAGATTATTTGAGATTAAGGAAACAAAGGGATTCTTTGGGAAAGCAGTTACTATTAAAACTTGAATTTTTGGAAAGTCTTTTTTAAAGGTGTTTTGTGACAATAGGAATAATCTCCAAAGACAAATTTTACAAAACATTACGTTCCTTAGGATTTATTGAAAATAGAAGTCGAGATCATATATATCTTGAATATTTTTATCATGGCAAAAAGGTGATTGAAACAAAAGTTTCTCACGGCGGAGATAAAGATATTAGTAAAAGGCTTCTTGGATACATATTGAGAGAACAGGTATATTTAACAAAGCAAGAATTTGAGGAAGCTGTTAATGGGGAATTTTCTGCAGAAGATTATCAAACTATATTGACAAAAAAAGGAATCATTTAATCTAATTCATGGAAAACATAACAGAAAAAAATCTCAACGAATATAAAGGTTTTTGGGTATTTGCAGAACAGCGTAATGGCGTTCTGATGAACGTTGCACTGGAATTGCTTGGTGCAGGTCGTGAATTGGCTGATATATTGGGCGTGCCATTGTCCGCAGTCCTTCTCGGCAACGGAACAGACGAGATGAGCAAGCAGTTAATTCACTTCGGTGCAGATAAAGTTTATGTGGTTGATCATCCACTACTTAGGCAATACCAAACTAACGCATACACAAAAGCAATAGTATCGTTGATAGATAAATATAAGCCTGAAATAATGCTTTTCGGTGCAACAATTTTGGGCAGAGACCTTGCTCCTAGAATTGCCACAAGGCTACAGATCGGGCTTTCGGCAGATTGCGTTCAACTTGCAATAGATAAGGAAAAACGCCTGTTAGAGCAAACAAAGCCCGCATTTGGCGGAAACGTCATGGCAACGATTGTTATTCCTAATCATCGCCCACAGATGGCAACCATACGTCCAAACGTTATGAAACGTCTTGATCCGCAGACATCTCGAACAGGTGAGATTATCAAAGTTGATGATGTGTCTATTCAGGCTGATGACCTTTTCACAAAGATAATAGATATTGTCCAAGAGACAGAATCAGCAGTGAATATTCAGGAAGCAAAAATAATCGTTGCCGGTGGATTTGGGCTTGGTAAAGCTGAAAACTTTGGTATGCTAAAGGAACTTGCGGATTTGCTTGGCGGTGCTGTTGGTGCTTCTCGTGCAGCGGTTGATGCTGATTGGATACCATCATATCATTTAGTCGGTCAGACGGGTAAGACCGTCCAACCGAAACTTTATATTGCATGTGGAATTTCAGGCTGTATTCAGCATATCGTTGGGATGCAATCATCAGAAACCATAATAGCCATCAACAAAGATCCAAAAGCACCAATATTTAATATTGCTACCTATGGGATAGTCGGTGATGCAATGGAGATTGTTCCTGCCTTAATAAAGACTTTCCGAGAGAAATTAGGGAAATAAAATCATCTCAAATACTTCTCATATACAGCTTTGACAGCTTTTGTGCCATCTGAACTATCGATTCCGTAAACTATGCACCTTTCTTGCGAACCTTGTGTTATAAATTTAATATTTACGCCTGCGTTTGCTAATGTCAACTGAATTTCTGCAGAAATGCCCCTATATCCCTTCAATCCTTTGCCTGCAACGACCAAAGAGCCAAGACGCTCTTGAAATTCTATATTCGCATCGTATCCTGTTATCATCCTGATTTTTCTCTCTATTTTTCCAACACTATCACGTTTTAGCTGGCTTTCTTTCAATACAATGGAAACGTCATCTATTGCACTAGGTATAAATTCAACGGATATTTTATCATCTTCAAACACCTGCAAAATTCTTCTGACAATGCCAACATCTTCGTTTAGACCGAATCTCTCAATATTAAATGAGCAAAAACCATCTTGATACGCAACACCAACAATGGGCTTGTCAGTATCGCTAATCCTGTCCTGAAGGATATATGTTCCATCATTAGGATAGCTGAATGTATTTCTAATGTGAATTGATACGCCTTTTCTGGCAACAGGTTCCATAGCTTCAGGGTGCATAATTGTAAATCCCGAATATGCAAGGTCGCGCATTTCCCTAAAGGTTAATTCTGGAACTTTATGAGGGTTATCTACGATAGCAGGACTTGCAGCAAGAACGCCATCGGTATCTGTAAAAACTTCATACATAGCAGCGTCAATAGAAGCGGCGATATATGCTCCTGTAACGTCAGATGCGTTTCTGCCAAATGTAGCAATTAAGCCATCTTTTGTGTATCCATAAAAACCCGGCACCACGCATGTCCAAGATATATTTGCCATTCTTGTTGCAATCATAGACTCTGATACAGGCTGTATTTTTGCATTATCGAATTCATCTGAAACAAGGAAAAGCTCTATCGGATCAATATATTCTGCATCAAGATATTGGGCAAGTAATCTCGCACATGCCTCTTCACCAAATGCCTTCAGCGATGCCAAATATTCGTCTTCATCTAGTTCTCTCTCAATACGTTCATTTAGTAATTTTGATATATCATCAAGAGATTTATCAGGCATGATTTCTTTATATCTACCAATGATTTTATTTACCAAAGATTGATCTTTTGTTTTTGCCAATTCTATGAGCATGTCAGTAACTTTTATGTCATCTTTACTGCGTCTGCCGGGAGCAGAAACAACAATAACTTTTCTTTTTGAATCATCACTTGTTATTTTTTTTATTCTCTCAAAATCGTTTGTGCATGTAATTGAGCTTCCACCATATTTACTAACAATAACATCCATCATTCAATCATACTCCTTTTCTTATTAGTCATATTTATACTTATCTTTATAATATAATAATTTTATTATGAATTACATTAGTAGTCAATGGGTAATACGTGACGAGTGATGGGGATGGGTGAAATGTAAAAGGTAAAGGATAATATAGCTCAACATCTTAATAAATTGTGTTCCCATTTTTGCTTTTATCTCTAATCTTTTTTCTGACTATAAATATAGCACGTCTATATCTTGATCTTGTTGCTTCATAACCTAAATCAAGTTTCTGGGCAATTTCAATAAAAGACAAGCACTCGCTATGTCTTAGTATTAGTATTTCCTTATATTTATTCGGTATTTCCCGCAAAATTTGTTCAATTACGAGATCATTATCTAGCTTTTCCCATGGATTAAATGTTTGTTGAGCATATATGTCACTTGTATTATATTTATTTCTTGATGTTTTTCGATGGTAGTCAGCGACCTTATTCATTGTTAATCTGTGAAACCAAGTCGCAAAGGCTGATCTTTCCTCAAAGCTATATATTGAATTTATAAGTCCTACAAATATATCTTGAGTTACATCATCAACATCATATTCTGGCACAAGATTATTAACTCTGTTATGCACTTTGGGCAGATGCAGTTTAACAAGAGCTTCTAAACAATCTTGATCGCCGTTTTTTATTCGTCTTATAAGTTCCTCATCAGATAATCTGGTTTCCATTTTTTATTATATCATCTATGTTTTATATATTTTGTATCATTTTTTATTGTATAGGAAATTATACTTTTTGTATTGATTCAAGAAGACCCTTCACTTTGTTCAGGGGGACACTTTGCTGTCATTTTGAGTGAAGCGAAAATCTTTTTTATGTTTTATATATCGGTATATTGCTATAAAACTTTAACTTGATTCAGGGCATATATTTCTTACTGAGGGAAAAAAATTCCCTCAAGAATATATGAAATATAGCCGATAGATATGGCGTGTAAAAAGAATATAAATATGATCGTTTGAAAATAGTTCTATTATGACCAATAGTATATTTTGTTTGATTGTTATTTGATTATATTTTAGGATAACAGCTATTTCTATTGGCATATTCTTTGCTTTGTATAATACTTGCTTGTTTTCTAAGTTAGATTTTTATATTTGATAAGCCTTTTTTTCTGAATGATGAGGTTGAGACAATGTGTTTTGATAAGACAATGAATTTGCTTTCGGCAGGTATATATTACAGTGGTTTGAGGCACAAGGTTATTGCAAATAATATCGCCAATATTAATACCCCAAATTATAAGGCAATGGACATCACTTTCAGAGAACAACTTGCATTATATGCAAAATCCAGTAGTGCAGAATCTGTAACCAGAGGTTCTCTTCCTCCACCAACGAGTATATATTCAACATATCTGAGTGATCAGAGACCATCAATTGATCTAAACACTGTTGATATAGATCAGGAGCAAGTTAAATTGGCACAAAATACACTTTTTCATAATTCTTGTCTGCAATTATTAACAAGCAAACTTCGCATAATAAAAGCTGGAATAGCAGGCAATACATAGAGTAAGGTAATTAAATTATGGATTTTTTTAATGCAATGGATATAAGCGCAACAGGGCTTATAACTCAAAGATATCGTATGAATGTATCTTCTGAAAACTTGGCTAATATAGATTCAACAAGGACCGCAAACGGTCAGCCATATCGTAGAAAACAAGTTGTTCTTGAGGCAGTTGGTAATATCTATGAGCCATTTCCACAAATAATGGGAAATTTGAGCGGGGCAAGAGTTGTAGAAATTGTGGAAGACCAAACACCTTATAGACAGGTAAACCGTCCCGGACATCCTGATGCTGATAAAAACGGAAATGTTCTCATGCCCAATGTAAATGCAGTTTTAGAGATGGCAGATATAATGTCTGCAACACGAGCATATGAAGCAAACATAAATGCTTTTAATTCTGCTAAAAGTATGATTACAAAGTCTTGGGAGTTATCGAAGTAAGGAGAATAAGAAGATGAAAATTGATCAGCTAGTTATTTCAATGGATCAATTGAAAAATACTCAATCAAAAAAAGCTGATGAAAATGAGACAAAACGGGCTTCTTTTTCTAAAACGCTTATGGAATCTATCGAAAAAGTCAATGCCATGCAAAAAGATGCAGATAGAGCTATTGATGAACTTGTAATAGGAGATAGCAAAGATATTGTTCAAACAATGATCGCTATGGAAAAAGCTGATGTCTCATTCCGTATGATGATACAGATACGTAATAAAATACTTCAAGCCTATGAAGAAGTTATGAGAATGCAAGTTTAATTGCTAATAATATGATCTGGGGGAGATAGGTGTTAAGCCCAAAAGAAATTATAGATCAATTAAAGACAAGATGGAATCAATTGCCTTTTGGAAGAAAACTGGCAATAGGAGTGATTGCATCAGCAATACCAGCATTGATTATTGTCTTGGTTATAATGGCAGGCAGACCTGACTATGTTGTCCTATTTTCAGGTCTATCACCAGAAGATACACAAGCGATACAAGATGAATTAAGGGGAGTAGGAATCCCTAGCAAGCTTTCTGATGGTGGTGGATCAATATTAGTTCCATCTTCTCAGGTATATGATGTTCGTATGAGACTTGCTAATAAGGGATTGCCAGAAGCAAGTAGCACTGTGGGCTTTGAGGGATTTGACAAGACAGATTTTGGGACAACGGATTTTGTCCAAAAACTTAAATATCAAAGGGCTTTACAAGTCGAACTAACAAGGACAATTACTCAATTAAAGGAAGTTTCTTCTGCACGAGTTCATATAGTTCTTCCAAAAGAAAGCGTTTTTACAGAACAAGAACAACCAGCTAAGGCATCAATAGTTCTGAAACTTCGTCCTGGAGCAAGGCTTAATGAGTCACAGGTGAATGGCATCACTCATCTAGTTGCAAGTTCAGTTGAGAATTTAGATAAAGAAAACATTACAGTAATTGACACACATGGCAATGTCTTATCTGCACCGGGGCAAAATACCTTTTTAAGCGATAGCCAGCTAAAATATAAGCAAATGGTAGAAGCTGAGTTACAAACAAAAGTTCAAAGAATGTTGGATAAAGTTTTGGGACAGAACAAATCTACTGTTCAGATCGCTACTGAGATAGAGTTAAATACAACTGAGACTTCATCAGAGATTTATGATCCAGATAAGGTTGTTGTGAAATCAGAAAAAGCCACAGATTATAGCTCAACGGGAGGGACATCACCCTCGGGGGTTGCTGGAATAGCTACGAATATTACACCAAATCCACAAGTAAGAGTGAGTCAAGGTCAAGACAAAGGTTCAGATTCAAGCACCGAATATGAGTTAAGTAAAACGATTCAAAAAGTAATAGAACCTCCAGGGAAGATAAAAAAACTATCTGTCGCTGTTGTTGTTGATGACAAAATTATTGATGAAAAGCCAGTTTCATGGACTCAACAAGAATTAGATGATATAAAAAAGCTTGTAAAAAATGCAGTTGGATATGATATTGCACGTGGAGATCCAGAAGTCGAGGTGAAAAATATACCATTTGATACATCATTACAGCAGGAACTATTAGATGTAGAAAAGGCGATGAAAACAGATAAACTGCGTAATATGATAGTAAAGGCAGTAATAGCAGTTGCAATTGCAGGCGTTTTAATTTTCTTGCTTAGAAAGCTATTCAAAAGTGGTCAAGAAAGCAATATTAGTGAACTAGAAATGGGCAGAGAACAACCTTTTATACTCAATCAATCAATACAAGAAGAACCTGAACCAATAAAACAACAGCTATTGGAAGTAGAACAACCACCAAAACTTGAAATGTCTCCACAGCAAAAGGTCAAACAGGAAATAATTAATACTCTTGAGAAAGACCCTGATATGGTTGTTCAGGCAATAAAGGATTGGATAGCAAAATAATATGGAAAATACAAAAGAAATCATCACAAGACTTTCTGGAATGCAAAAAACTGCTGCTCTTCTAATTGCTCTTGGGACGGAAGCCAGCGCAAAAATACTTAAGATGATGGAGAATGAAGAAGTAGAGAAATTGGCAGGAGAAATAGCAAAAATGAATCGTCTGCCTCCGGAAGTGGCAGAGGCAATCGTAGAGGAATTCCACGAAAAAATCTCTGCAAATTCTGTATCAAGTCAAGGTGGTCTGGCTTATGCAACAGCAGTTTTAAGTAAAGCACTTGGTGCGGAAAATGCAATGAATGCCATTGACCGCATTCGTGAAAACACAAGTAATAGACCATTTGATACTTTTATGATGTCATCAGGAACAAATGATGCGCTAATAGAGATGTTAAGAGATGAACATCCGCAAACTATAGCTCTAGTCCTTTCACATGTAAAAGAGCAAAGATCAGCACAGATATTGGCTTCTCTATCGCCTGAACTACAAGCTGATGTTATTATTAGAATAGCAAATATGAAAACAGTTTCTCCAGAGGTTTTATCACAAGTAGAAAATTCTTTGAAAGAAAAAACATATGGACATGAACGAATACATACAGGAGGTATAAAAACAGCTGCTGGAATACTAAACCGTGCAGATATTGATATAGAGAAACAGATAATGGAATTTATCACAAAACAAGATCCTGAACTTGCAGAAAAAATTTCCGACCTTATGTTTACCTATGATGACATAATTCTTATTAATGATCTTGGAATTCAAAAGCTATTACAGGAAATAGACGAGAACGATTTGTTAATGGCTCTGAAAGCAAGCACTGAAGAAATAAAAGCCAAACTATTTAAAAATATGTCTGAAAGAAGACGACAATCAATACAAGATGATTTAATGACTATGCCACCTGTGCGTCTTAGGGATGTTCAATCAGCGCAAGGTAGAATACTCGCCACCGCAAAAGAAATGATTCAGGCTGGACTTATTGAAATTGTTAGAGATGCTGTTCAAGAAGTTTTTGTCTGATAAAGATGGGATTGATAAATGGTTAGATGGCAAAGGGTGATACAATGCGATAATGATAAAATTGATTCTGTAGAAAAAATGAAGTTTGACTCATTTGGGGATGAACTTGATATTGCAGAAGATTATCTAGGTCAAAATGAACAAGAAACACCAAATGCAGAAGAGCAAGCAATTATAATGATACAACAGGCACAGATCGAAGCAGAAAACATAATATCAAATGCTCAATCTGAGGCTGATAAGATAAAAAAAAAGGCTTATGAATCGGGTTACGAGGAAGGAAAAGCAATATCAACAAAAGAACTCAAAGAGACAATCATAAAACTAACAGAAGTATTTAATAATGCTGTAAATGAAATAGCTATCATAAAAGATGAAATTATAAACAACGCAGAAAAAGATATTATAGAACTCACTATTGCGATTGCGGAAAAGCTTGTTTGTAATGAATTAAAGACAAATCCTGATATTATTATTGATGTGATTAAGGAAGCAATAAAAACTGCAAAAAGTGAAAATAAAGTAATTTTAAGGGTAAACTCAAATGATTATGCAATTCTTGAGAAAAATGTAGATGAATTAATTGAATTAACGAGATTAACGAATTTTAATTCAAATATCGGTTTGGTAATGGAAAGGGATGAGAATCTCAATCAAGGTGATTGTGTAGTAATAACTGATACAAATATTTTTGACATGACTCACAAATCAAGGCTGGATTCAATAATTGAAACAATTAACTCATATCAATCAAAAGTTGATATTTAGAATATTGAAGCAAGATTTAGTATGAATTTGACAAGCATTACAGAAGCT
>Ga0073932_1006235_pt1 | contig 12356 bp, 10 predicted proteins | sample DewCreD2012metaG_FD_76967 | JGI IMG/M metagenome (GOLD analysis project Ga0073932, IMG submission 76967) | Hot spring sediment bacterial and archeal communities from British Columbia, Canada, to study Microbial Dark Matter (Phase II) - Dewar... ... | reverse complement strand
ACTTTAAATCCCACTATTGGTAGCTTAAACCCGTGATTTTTTGGCATTTATAGCCATTTATTTCAAAATATATAATTAAATTATATACACTGTTTCTCGAACCTTTGATAGTGCATTTTACCTTACGAAATCGATTTATTATAGGAATTATCTACATAATAACATCGTTTGTCAATTAAATTACTTCAAATTATTCTATCAGTTGGGTCAAAATCTTTGCCTATATTTTCCCTGTTCAATATTGTCCTGGCTGGTAGTTGATATACAACTACATAGTCCTCTTTTTCATTTATTATTTTTTGTAATTCTGTTTTTAAAGCATATAATTTTGCTTCACTTATCTCTCCTTCAAATACTGATTTCTGCGCATGTCGCAAATATTCTCTACACTTCTTCATTACTTTTGGCAATCGCTTTTGTCCTGCTTTTGTTACAGTGGATATATCATATACTAAAATTATATACATAATGTCACCTCAATTAACAGTTACTATCGCCCAATTTAATTTGTTATTATTACCACCATACTTTGAAACTTTGATACGTTTCTTCGCCAAGCAAATGCTTTATCAGTTTATATAATTCCAGGCGTACCAACTTTTGGTAACTTACATTTCGTTTTAATTTTTTGTGCATTATTGTTGTGTTAATTTTTTCATCAAAAGCTTTTAGCACTATTTTACGTCCTTCTTCTTTCAAGTAGCAATAATTTAAATCCTTATCAAAATGCTTCTGGGTTATTTGATTGGTGTTTAATAAATCAAAGATTATCCTATCTGCGTAGATTGGCTTAAATATTTCTGAAACATCCAATGCTAATGAAAATCGCCTTGCTGATGGTTGATGCAAATAACTAATTGTTGGATTCAACTGTGTTTTATATATTTCTTTTATTATAAGCGAGTACACCAAACTATTACAAAACGATATTAGAGCATTTATCATATTATTGGGCGGATGCTTGATTCGCTTTTCAAAATTTATTTCCTGCTTAATGATTAATGGAAACGCTGAATAGTAGGTATCGCGTGCATTGCCTTCTACACCCATTAATGCCTGTATATTACCTTGCTCATCAACTGTATCATAACACTTATCAAATGACTCTATGTAATCAACTGGTACTTGAGAGTACCGTTTGCAATTTTGCTTAAATCCGTGTATTGCTCCTTTTACAAATTCCTTTGCCAAGTATATCCGCTGCCTGTTATCTAAATATGCCTGCACCTGCTTTACCAGTACATCCCCAGATAACAAAAATTCCCGTGGATAAAAGCTTCCTGTATACCATCCATAATAATTAAATAAATGCACTACTATTTGCTGTTGTGCCAAAAAATTTATTGCCTTTGTATTTATATCTATCTCGCCAAACAAGTACAAACTTTCTATGTCTTGAATTGGGATTGGTATTTTTTCGTCGTTTGTTTCTATTATTATTGAATTGTCTTTGCGACTTATTCGTCCGCTTTTAAAGATGTAGTAATCTTTCATTTACTACCTCAACAGTAACAAAACTCATAATAACTGCATTTTTTACAGTATGGTTTGTTTATGACAGCTGGTGGGTTGGTTTCATTTAATATCGTATTGATAGTTGCCATCATATTTTTAATTTTAGATACATCACTTTCCTCTAAAGTTATTATTTCACGCTGTTTTAATTTTGGATAATCAATTATTCCTTCTACTTCAATACCCAAATTTTTAAGGTAATAAATATAATACTTAATTTGCCAGCGGTGCCCATGATCTAAAGATTTAGACTTCTTTATTTCATGAATAATACCATGCTTGGCATCCAGCAAATCTACTTTAATTCCTTCAAGATTAATTTCTTTCCTTTTACGATGATAAGAATGTTCATGAATAATCTTACCAATATCCACAAGTTCGCTTGTATGCTCTAAAGATATATTTTTACTAAAAAGCCACAATTTGCGATGACATATATTATAGTAAGCTATCTGTGTACCCGTTATTATCGCTGTGGACATGGGGAGATCCTAAATGATGTTAGTTGCTGACTCTTCTATTTCAATAGCCTTACCTACCAAACCTTTTTCTTTATCATACTCATATCCATTCAAAATGCCAATATCATAATTTCTATCCAACCATTCAATAGGTTTCGAATTATTTATTATTTGCCGACTTACTTTCGGATTAACTATATAAATAGGTACAGGAACTTTATATTCTTGAATTTGCTTCAATATTTGAACTCGTTCTAGCTTTTTACATTCTTTACTCAAGGAATTATTTTGATTCAAATTCTGCAAATCCTTAACTAAATTTTCGATTTGTTTTCTGTAAATTGCTGGTATCAACTCCACAGTCATAACATCTCTGAAAGCTTTTTGTGCATTTTCTTCCAAAATAAATTGCCAGCCTGAATTAAGCTGATTTTCAAATTTTTCCCATTCTCTTAAGTACTTGCTGTTTTCTAAACTTTCTTCACTATATATTTCTTTTACAATTTCTCTTTTATCTTTGGATAATAAATATCCTTCTTTTAATTTTTCCTTTATTTTCTCAATAGATTTTTTTGTTAACTCTTCCTCATATATTCTATATTCTACATCACAGGCGATAATAACATTTTCTTCTCCAGTATAATCAGTTTTTCTGTGCCTCCACACTCTACCCATTCTTTGAATTAGAGAATCAGCTGTTGACGCTTCAGTAAACAAATAATCAAAATCAATATCAAGAGAAGCTTCAACTAATTGTGTTGCAACCCATATACAACCTTCTGGATTTTTATAATTTCCATTATCATCCTGATGGCATTCTGACAAAATTGCTTTTTCTTTTACTTGCCTATCTCTCCAGATAAATCTACTGTGTAATAGATTTAATTTATTTTTACAATCTTCTGTTTTAAATTTCTCCTTTAATTTTTCATAAACTTCTTGGGATTTTTTTACTGTATTAGTAACCACCAGAACTTTCTTGTTCTGTTTATATTTAGAATATATTTCATCTGCTAAATCTTCAATCTTTTTATTTTCAAACTTAATTTTATGCCTCTTTATACTATCTCTTGTATCTTGATCATCAATAACCACATCAAAGCCCATTTCTTTTAATTTTTTTGCAACGATGTCTGGGAGTGTGGCTGTTATAATGAGATACCTTGTTCCAAGTTCCTTTGTTTCTCTAATTTGTTTTAATATAGGAGCAATCTGCTGCGGCTGAAATCCCTGAATTTCATCAATAACAACATCAGAATAAGCTAAGGTAGCATAAATTCTTTCATATCCCGGCATATTGAAAGCTGCAGTAAAAAGTTGATCTGCTGTACATACTGTTATAGGCTTTGATAATACTCTTGTTTGCCCATAGTCTTTTATTATTGAAATATCATCATTCTCGCTTTGCTCAATTAAGTTATATAAAGCAGTTGAGTGAAGTAAACCCACTTTATCTTCTCCATATATTTCACTTAAAGTTTTATACATTGCATTTACAGAAGCACGGTTAGGGAGAATATAAAATTTTTTCCTGTTGCTCCATAATACTGAAAGTCCAGTTTTACCCAGCCCAGTATCAGCAACTATACATTGATAATCTTTCTTTTGACAGATTCCAAACTTTTCTTGAAATGGTCGTAACTGAGTGGCTTTACCTTTGTTCTGGAAATAGTTTATTAAAAGTTTTTTTCTATCTTCTTTAATAGGCTCTTCCTCTACTTCAAGTCCTCCACTGGCAGCGTGGTCAAGACGGATGAGGAGACCAGAAAGTAAAACTCCTCTATTTTTATCTAAGTTTTGAAATCGAAAGACTATATTTAAAAATTTATTAATAATCGCATTATACATTTTGTCATCAAGTTGATTAACTCCAATAAGTATTTCCTTGGTTTCAAGTAAAAGATTTTTCAATTGATTATTATTAATATCAATTTGCAATGATTCAAGCAATTCAAGTTGTCTTGAATGGTGATGAACAATTGAATATAAAATTAACTTGTCTTCTTCCTTAATATCCGAATTTCTATCTAAAAGATAAAATAATGGTGAAATTAAGTGATGTAGAAGTTTTTCTTCATGACTTTTCCCTTGAATTTTTTTCTGAAACTCACTATTTGCCTTACCATAATCATGATATTTAATTGCCTCATTTAATAAATTTAGTATGTTGGATATTTTTTCTGAATTAAAAATGTCTATTCTCTTTTTTAATAAGTCAAGTTGTTGAATAAGAGAATTATTATGCTGTTCTATAGTAGTCCTATCAGATTTAGCAAAACAATTTTCAATTTCACTATATTTTAATATCGTTGATCCATTCAAAGACATAATATTTTCCATCATTATGTTCTGAGACTAACAATTTCTCTTTTTTAAGGATAAAACTCTGTACCTTTAAAAATAATACTCTAATAAAGTGCATTTTTAAAACTCCTTGATCTAATAAACTCTTATCTGAATCCAGCGAAATACGAAATATAGACAAGGCTTCCATATTTCTATTTTTATCAAATGGTATATACAAGTAATCATCTATATTTACCACTTGATTTAAATCCAAATTTTCTGCATTTATCTCTGTTAGACTATCAATCTGTTCACACTTTATCTCAGTAATTAAATCTTCTTTTCTACCTAACCTCGTAGCTTTATACAGATTCTTCATTATTTTATTCTCGAAATCTTCACTACTTTTTATATGTATAATATGAGAGACATTATAAAGTTCTTCAGTTGGAATAATATTTGATTTGTATATGCCTTTATCTGATATACCAGTTATGTGATTTGTAATTATATGCCTGGTTTTTGTTTCATAACTTCCTGAAATAGCAATTTGTGTATTTTCAAAATTTATAGACTCATAATCACAAATAGCCCTCAATAAACCAAACACTGTTGATGGCGGCACAAGGGGATAAGTCAGTATAGGATTTCCTATTTCAGGAATCTGATAACAAGCAATATTTTGCTTTATTTCTATTCTTAACATAAATCACCCTTATTATGAGACGTTGTATATTTTCTTTACTTCACAAATAATTTTATTTTTCAATTCATCAAAACCATCTGATGAATATTTAAAATAAGCATCTATAATACCTTCTGTTTTTATTTTTAATGGTTTTGTAGTTTCTATTAAATCATCAACGAGAGTATGATATTTTGGGTGATCTAATTGTGTACTCCATATAGTAAAAACTGGTGATAAAGTTTCAGGTCTACCTTCTATCGTTCTATATAAAGAAAGGATCCCGTCTATCAAAAGTTCTAATCTTCTAATTTTTTCTTTAGGTTTAAGAGAAATCTTCACTAAATAATTATTTCCTTTTGGTTCGATTGTTAACTTTTCTACTCTATCTTCACCAAGCTTTACAAAATTATCTTTACCGATTTTTATTTTTAGATAATTTGAATATATGAGATGTAACCATTCTAGTTTCTTTTTCATATCCCAAGTTCCTTCTGGCTCTTCAATCTTCACTTTTTCTGCATTTTCACTGTTTTTTTTAAGTGAAAGAGAAACTTCATTTTCTTTAACATCAACTTTGGAAATAAAATTTTCAAGCTTAACCTTTATTTTTTCCTTGATTTCTTCACTAACATCAGAAAGCAAACCAACAATTTTATCAGCAAAATTTTTTTTATCTATTTTCCCGGTAATTGATTCACTTAAAAAACTTACTTCATATCCTGTTTGTTTTTTGTTCTGTTTAATTTCAATATCAGAACCAAAATCTGAAAGAGAAGATTTCCAATTTTCTAATGTTAAAGTATCTGGAGCACTGTCTTTAAATATTGCATTATATAAAGCTTCAATAAATTCATCCCAACTCATCCCTTCCTGTAGTTCAAGTTCATCTTCCGAAATTTTTTTAGGTATTAAAATTTCTTGTTCCCCCAATCTATCAAGATCAATTACACCACTGATTTTATACAGTCCATAAAAAGTTTCCCTATTATAAATATTTGTCTTATTTGTACCTAATTGTTTTTCTAAAGCCATATTTGTCAAAAATTCTGTGCAGCTTTTGTATTCATTTATAGAAATACCATAGGTTGTTGTTAAAACGCTTTCCCTATTATGAGGTATAGGTTTTGCAATCATTGTTCCAGCAAAATCGAATTCCTCGCTATCAATAATACAAGAAACCCTTTGTGTAACTCCTCCAACAGAAGAAACTTCAGATCTTCGCCATAAAGGATTATCTTTATCATCCTTTTTTTTAGCTAGTCTTTCCCAGATAGCTCTTTTATAAGCTTTATCTGAAAAAAACACCTTAACCCCTTTGTGTGTAGAAACTTTCTTTACAGAAGAAATGTTTCCAATACTATCATTTCTGTTAATGACCCCAGCTTCAATAAGATTTGTAAAAGTAATTTTTGCCATATTTGTCCTCCTAAAATTTTATTCTTTATCTTTAAATGACATAAGAGAAAGAGCTAACGCCAATCCAGCTTCTTTATAATTAAAATCTGGCTTGTTAATATTATCCAATAAGGATTGTGGTAAAAGAACATCTGAGTAGATAGATAATTGTAAAACCACTTCCATAAACTTCTCCTTGCTTTCATTTACAGCCTCTCTTATATTAGAAGCAAAAGATATTGCCTTATTTTTAGCCGCATTAGCACTTTTACCAGCATAAAGTCTGGCTCTTATTTTGTCTCCAAACTCTTTGAAATCGTTTAAAATATTTTCGCTCATATATCCTCCTTTCTGTTTTATTAAAATCTTTAAAATAACAAAAGTTTCTTTAATAGCCCTATGATCAAAACCTTTGAAATTTTTGTTTCCACTATTTTGCTTTGCTATACATAGAGTAATAAAATCTGCTAAATCAAATAATGGTTCCTCGTTTAATATTTTTTTTATTGTGTCCCTAAATCCATAAACTATAGGTTCTTTTGCTGTTCCTATAAAATCGTTTTCTTTAAGCTCATTTAAATATTTTTTATTACTTATAATAAAACTCAAAATTTCTTTTTTTAAAGGCAGAAAATCAATACTTGGATTTTGACTATTTAATGATATTGTTATAAACATTTTATCTTTAATCTCTATCTCAGGTCTAACTTCGACATTAAAATCTTCAATATATTTAAGCATTAATTCTTCAAAATTATTTGCTAAAATTTTGTTATCTCTATCTAAGTCATTTAAATTAGATGAATAAATTAAATATTTTTCTTGCCCTTCAGTATTGATCATTCCATATATTGCAAAAAGATTTAACGATAAGCAAAAAGAACATATTTTATAATTTTGTTTCTCAAACCAACCTTCATTCATAGCAGATGGTGCAAGTAAAAAATTATTTCTATTTAATGAAACTCCTTTAAATCTTTGACAAAAATCACATGTATCAATTTCCAAGATCTTATTTTCGATTGGTATATTAAACTTGGATATATATAAGTTATAAAAAAACATTTTGTCTTTATTTTTTAAAGCCAATTTTTTATATCCTGGATTAAAAACATTGAGATGAGAAACATTAAATACACTTAATGCTGGATAAAAAGCTAGCTCAATCTTTTTATTTCCATCAGAAATCCCAAGGTAATTTTCCAAGTTATCAACGAAGTTATTAATATCTTCAAAATTTTTACTATTTTTAATGAAAATGTCAAAGTCATTCTTATTTATTTTTATTTTAAATTTTCTTTTAATTTCATCTAATCCCTTAAAATAATAACCATAGATATATCCTAAGTAACCTATATAACTCCACTTTTCTTTATCAACAGTTATAGAATATTCATCACTCTTATACTCAATCTCAAAAAAATCCAGAACCCTTTTTAACCCAAGTATCCCTAAATCATATTGAAAATTACCTGTAAGAGTAAATGTAAGTTTATTATTCTCACTCATCTCCCCACCCCCGCATTATATAACCAATTTGATGGATATAATATAATTTCACTCATTCCTCCACCTCCAGCATGCCAAATCCCTGGCTGCGGCGTGCGCCCAGTCCCAAATTATAGATGAGTTCAAGTACCTCTTGCGGCGCCTCAATTTCTAAACAACCATCAGCAGCAACAATCACTTCGGGCTTGTGTGGATTTTCTTTATTGTAGTGTGGAATCTTAACAGGGAATGCTTGGCTTGTGTTAATTTTAATACTATTGATATCTACACAGTAACTATCTCCCAAAAATTTACACTGGCTTTTAATACTGTATAAAAGCATTTGCACATAGTCACTGTCATTGACACTGGCATATCCCATGCCTCTTTTATTTTCATCAACACGGCGAACAACTACAGGTGAAAATATATCATAGACTGCACGATTTGTATTAAATTTTTTTTCCGGTAGTAGATTAAAATTAACCACCTTTGCAATATTGTCATAAATGGGATAGCTTTTAATGTGGCGCAAGCCATTATAGATTGCAATGATGAATTCATAGTTATTGCTTGAAACATATAAACGCACATTCTTGTTGCCCAATTGCAAGGCATGGGTAGCACCTTTTTCAACCTGTTTAACATCAAGCTTAACAGCAAAAGTAAAGGGTTTTGGAATATTTTTCTTTGAATTGCCATAGTAATAATTAAAAAGGGTATGACTGTTATCGCCCTGCTTTAAGGCTTCTTTCAAAAGCGAGGCAAACCCAATACGGTACCAAGGTGGAAGCATCACAGTATAATTTTCAAATTCCATAAAACACACAAAACGCATAGCTAACCTCACATTGTTATTTGACTAATAAAGTACAAAATTATAGGGACATATATTGTCCCTGTGGGGAAAAATTTTTTAAAATTATACTCCCACTCTATTTCTGCCACCTTGTTTTGCCTTATATAAGGCTTTATCTGCTTGTTCAATTATCTGTTCCAAAGCGTCAGAATCCTGGGATAACGCAGCAACACCTAAACTTATCGTAACTTTAAAATCGTTATTGTTTGTATCTTGCATTATTGTTTCTTCAACAATTCCCCTTATCCTTTCTGCAACATTTTTTGCATCTTCTAAAGCTGTCTCGGGAAGGCATATAATAAATTCTTCGCCTCCATATCGGGCATAAATATCTAGTGAACGTAAATTACTGGATATCCTGGCGGCAATTTTCTTTAATACCTCATCACCAACTGCATGTCCATAGGAGTCGTTGACTGATTTAAAATGGTCAATATCAAACATAATTAATGATAAAGGTCGTGATGCTCTCTTTGAACGAAATAACTCACGAGAGGCATTGTCAAAGAAATGACGGCGGTTAGAAATACCTGTTAATTCGTCAGTTATTGCCAGTTCATGTAATTTTTGTGTTAACAGCTTATATTCAGTGATATCACGTAAAATAAAAGCGCTTCCAATATTTTGGTTTTTCTTATTTGCCAAAATGACGTGTCGAATATTAAATACTTTGTTGTTTATCGTAACTTCATTAAATGAATCAATATTAGCGATATTGATAGTTGTGTTATCATCAAAATACTTTTCAAGTATCGATTGAATGGTTGTACCAATTATTTTTCCCTTACCTAAAAGATTCTCTGCAGCTCGATTATAATCAACAATTATGTCTTTGGTATCCAGAACAATTACTGCGTCATAGATGTTTTCAAATACTGTATCTCTTGCTATAGGAACTATCTCCAAAATATTTTGATCTTTTGAACCTAAATAAATGATTAATGACATAAGTGTAAATGCAAATGGGTTTATATCTACAGGCCAGGCTATAATTTTGCATAAATAGATGATTAATGCTATCCAGGGTATGAGAGTACTTAAAAATAAAATAATACCTTGAGTTTTATACCGTGCATGACTTTTAAAATACATTTTAAGGAAAATGACATTTGATATAAGTACTGCAATATTTAAATATGCAATATGAACCCAGTACCAAATTCCTTTGTCAAACGAAAAAATTGGAAATGGCCCTGAATAATCTATAGAATGATTTTTGTGCAATAAGGTATGGTGAGGTTCAGTTATCATTAATATAAAAGTGATAAACGAAATACTTAATAGTATTGCTTTTATTAAGGAGATAGTATCTGTATCTATAGTATACGATAACGCAAATAATATCAAAAACGCAGGTACGAAAGAGACACCCGCATATTCAACAATCAACGATTTGTGTATCCATTCTAATGTATGGCCTTGAATTTCAAGGAAATATCCAAAAGCATAAAGAGAACATGATATAAGCAATAGAAGGAAATATTTTTTTTCCTTTATTTTTTTTAATCGAATAATTTGTAAGGCTAATAATAATGTTGAAAATGCAGAAAGAAGTAAGAGGGATGAAAGTAAATATCTAATAGCCATATTGTTAACATTTTTTAATGATTTTAATAAATTATGATATTATAATAAAATTAAAAACAAAATTGTCAAATTGAATTTTCATGAACCAATTGTACAAAAATTTGTCATCACACAATAAAGACAATTGACAATACAATAATAAGAAGTATATTTGGCTTTGATTCAATAGATATTATTAGTAAATGTAGGGTTACGCTATATGGCAATAAAAAAAGTTGTTTTAGCATATTCAGGCGGGCTTGATACTTCTGTCATTGTTAAGTGGCTCCTTGAAAGCTATAAATGTGAAGTTATTTGCTATGCTGCTGATGTTGGACAGGAAGAAGAATTGAATGGCCTTGAACAAAAGGCTATAAATACCGGCGCTTCAAAATGCTATATTGAAGACCTTAAAGAAGAATTTGTGCGTGATTTTATATTCCCCTGTATTAAAGCAAATGCTATATATGAAAATAGATATTTACTGGGCACATCAATTGCAAGGCCTGTTATTGCAAAACGTCAGGTGGAGATAGCTCTTAAAGAAGGTGCTGATGCTGTATGCCATGGCGCAACCGGCAAAGGCAATGATCAGGTACGTTTCGAACTTACATTTAAGGCATTAGCGCCACACTTGAAAATTATTGCTCCATGGCGCGAATGGAATTTAACTTCACGCTCATCCCTGTTTGACTATGCAGAAAAACATAACATACCCGTTCCTGTAACAAAAGATAAGCCTTACAGCATGGACAGGAATATACTGCATATATCGTATGAAGGTGGAATACTGGAAGATCCATGGCGTGAACCTGATGACAGTATGTTCATATTAACAAGATCACCTGAGAAAGCACCTGATAAACCAACCTATATTGAAATAGATTTTGAACAAGGGATACCGGTAGGTATTGACGGGAAGCGTTTCAATCCTGTTACATTAATGAAAACCTTAAATAAAATTGCTGGTGAAAATGGTGTTGGCCGGATTGACATAGTTGAAAACAGGCTTGTTGGTATTAAATCTCGTGGTGTGTATGAAACGCCCGCTGGTACTGTTCTACACATTGCACATCGCGATTTAGAAGCCATCACGATAGACAGGGATACTCAGCATTTAAAAGACAGGCTGGCAATTGAATACGCAGAACTGGTATATTATGGCCAGTGGTTTACCAAACGACGTGAAGCATTGGATGCATTTATTAATGAAACGCAAAAGAATGTAACCGGTACAGTACGGGTTAAGTTATTTAAAGGCACATGTATGGCTGTTGGCCGTAAATCGCCAGTTACCCTTTATGAGCCGGATATTGCTACCTTTGATGAAAGTGCATTGTATGATCACAGAGATGCTACAGGTTTTATAAATCTTTTTGGATTGCAAACAAAAATTGAAGCATTATTAAAACAAAAAAGAAAATAATATGGGCGATAGTACCTTAGAAAAACTTGAACATAGCTATACCAACCGTATACAAAACCATGCACTGTTTAACGACGCATGGAATTTATTTGTCAATAACTATCCACCAACACACTGTTTGCTTGATTTTAAAGAATTGCCTTCAACCAGCGTTGCACTGCATGCTGGAGATTTAGGCTTTGCTATATTATGGATTGTGCAGTCTGTGCTTATACGATGTATTCTGTATAATATAAACCAGTTACAACCATGGACTATTGATTTACAGAACAACAAAATTAGCGCCATGGCACATACCGAACCAGACACTAACCGAATGATTGCACGATATTCAGATACAGATACGCTTGTGCTTTCTGGTAAAAAAAACTACATTTCAGGTGGTGCTGATGCAGATATGATACTGGTAACTGCCAGACGGCCAGGGGAAGATAAATTTACTAAAATGATTTATATACCTGTTAAAAGCCTGCCAGAAAATGCATTACAGGAAAATAATCTTTCTATACTGCCAAGTATAAAGCATTCTTCGTTAACGCTTACTGATTTTAACTGCAACGCCTCACAATGTTGCCCAGTAAAAGATAAAGAATTACGTAAAATATTGAAGAAGTGGAGCCTTATTGAACGGTCACTTATTGGTGAAGCATATATTGCATTTTTGTTGTATTT
>Ga0073932_1006234_pt1 | contig 12356 bp, 7 predicted proteins | sample DewCreD2012metaG_FD_76967 | JGI IMG/M metagenome (GOLD analysis project Ga0073932, IMG submission 76967) | Hot spring sediment bacterial and archeal communities from British Columbia, Canada, to study Microbial Dark Matter (Phase II) - Dewar... ... | reverse complement strand
CTCTTGTCCAAGGCGCCCCAGCCGCCGCCGTGAATATACAGGATGAAGGGCAGGGGCTTGTCGTCCCGATCTTTTGGATAGTAGACATCGAACCAGTGCCGGAAATTGGGGCCGTAATGGCGCGAATGAACCTGCGGCATCTCGCTCTTCGGCTCGAAGGCCAGCACATTGAACCGGCAGGTGGAGGTTCCGTTGGCGAACGCCACGTCCGCCTCGAAACCTCTGGCATCCGGCAGCAGTTTCGTGATCGTGCCGCCGATGGCATATTCTTTTCCGGCATGGTTTTTCAGATCGGAAAACACGATCTGGCTGAAAGAGAAGCGGTCGGGTTTCATGTGTTTGGGGTTCGAGCTGCCTTCGCACGGACCCAAGAGCGTGACCTTGTAAGTCACCTTCCCCCACGCGCAATTCGGCCGGCATTCGAAGGTCGTATCGGTCACGTCGGACAAGGATTTGCCGCTCAGACCGAATTTTCCGAGCCGAACGGCGCCCGGGGCGACAAACCAGAAGTTCTGCGTGCCGTCCACCGGCTCGTCGATTGAAGGAACCGGATAATGCGGCTTGCCGCTCGTGTCCTTGTAGTATTTGTCCATGGTTCCCGCATTAACGGTCACAATCCCGGCCAATGCGGTGATCGCTATCATTAATCTGATTTTCATGTCTGCTCCTTTGTTCATACTCAACCGGCTGATTTTCATTTAACTGCCACCAAGCTGCCGTCTTTCATGCTGACCAGAAGGGCGCCGTTTGCCGCCACCGCCAGGCCTTCGCGCAGAGGTGTGGACGGCAACTTGATGGTCCATTTCTCCTGGCCGGTCTTACGGTCGTATGCGCTGAGGGAAGAAAGAGATGCGCCCGGGACATGCCACAGCAGACAAGCCCCATTCCGTGTGAGCATCGTCCCGAACACCTCTCTTTTGTCTTTGCCGCTGTTCGGAATCTCCTGTTTCCAGGTAAACAAGTCCTCATCGCCCAACTTAATACCGGACAGCAATAGAGAGGGCAAGTTATGGTTCCTGGCTGAGGCTAATTCACTGTTCATGGGGCTCTGGTTGGCCGCGGCCGCATCGAGTTTGCTCACGAGTTTCTCCCGTGGAATCAGCGCCAGGCCCTCCGTTTTGCGATCCGACCCGATGACGGCTAGGAAGCCCTCATCGTCCCAGACCGGCATCCGGGCCATGTCACGAGCGCGCACAAGCGGCAGACCTTTCGGCGCCGTGGAACTGACGAAAGTGACTTCAGTACGTTGCAGTCCGGACCAGGACTGATCCATGATGAGCAACGCCCCACCGCAGACCAGCCAGTTCCCGGATAGCGCGCCGATTTCCTGCCCCTTCAAATACATGTTAAATGAGCCGTTCACACCTTTTTTATCTCGAATGTTGAGTTTCTTCCCCGCGACTTCGTCCGGAATTTGCCATGCCGGGCGAATGGCGCCATCCCCGGACGACATCCGGACCAGGGGCGCGGCGCCGCCGTGAAAGGCGATGGTTTCTCCCTGAAGGCAAAGCTGCCCGGCGCCCGACAGTTCGCCGCCGGGGTCCGCGCCGGACCAATCATGCTGTTGCCAGCGCAGGCCGCCGGCGACCGGATCGGCCGCGGCGGCCCAGATGCCGTCGACCGCATGGACCAGGCCCGCCGTGGCGACGACCTTGTCTCCGGCCACCAGGGGGGAACCCAGCACGGGCCAGCGGGAGCCGGCCTGGCCATACAGCATCATGCGACCGACATCGGGCGCGACGCGCAGACGCCACAGCTCCTGCCCGTCGGCGAGCGCAAAGCAATACAGGTAACCATCGGCACAACCGACAAAGACCCGATCTCGCCAGATCGTTGGACTGCTGTAGATGCGACCGCCCGTTGGCGAACGCCAGCGGCGTTGACCCGTCGTCAGGTTGAATGCCTCCACTGCGCCATCGCCCTGACCCACCACAACGGTCTCGCCGCTCGTCACGGGGGCGGTTGGGTTGATTTCGACGTCAAGCGACCATTTCCCCTCCGTCGAAAGGACTCCCGGCGGATGCGCCGGCGGCGTCTGCCAGATTATTTTCGCCGTGGAGGCAATATCCGCCGGCGAAGAGCCCGACCGCTCCATATTACCCCGGTATGTGACCCAGCCCGCCGCCGTCTTGTCGTCCGAGGCGAGTTGCCGACTCACGATCAGGCGTTCCGGCGGGGCGGGGGCGCTTTCGCGCTGGCCCCGGGCGAGGATGCCCAGCCACTGCGTGCAGCCTTTGCAATCGAGCGGGACTTTCCAAAGCAGGCCATTGGCGACAAAGGAGCCGACCGTGCAGGAGGATTTCGCTCTCCACTGCGCCGGTAGCAATGCTCCGGTCTTCAAGTTCATTCTTTGGCCTTCCGCCGCGAAGATGCCATGCGGCGAAGCCGTCACCCGGGCGCACCACACATCGGGCACCGCAAAAGGTGACGCGGTTTTCTCGCCGGTTCGCGGGTTGAACGCCGAGCCGCCTGACATGCGATCAATCCTGTGCAGTCTCCCGTCGATCGCGAGGGGAATGAAGGGGCTTTCCTTTCTTGTCGGCACACTCCAGAGAAGATGCCCATTCTCCTGGTCGAAAACATAAGCCTTTCGCATTTCGGTGGCGGAATAGACATAGACCCCTTCGACGGCAAAACCGGTGACGGGATTCCAGGCCGTGAAATCCCAATCGAGATGAATGGGCTGGGCGCGTTGGGTATCCGTCGGCGTCTGCCACAGGCCGGCGCCATCGGCAAGGTTGAACGCTTCCACCGTGCCGTTTTCAGTAGCCATGAACACGCGCCCGACCGAAACCGCGGCGCTGCGCGGGTCAAAAGCCGTCGGCCCCGGCTGCCGGATCACTTCCCAAGCCTTCTTCAAGGTCTCCCGATCCAAAGCCGTCAGACTAAGTCCGCCGGACCGAAAAGGGATGACCTGCTCAGTCAGACCCGGTACGCCCAATACTTTTGATTGGAAGCCGCCTACAAACAGCGCCTTGTCACCGGCTTGGCATAACCAGCGGATTTCTTCGGAGCCGGTCTCGACCCGGTTCCGCTCCTTGCCCGTGGCCGCCTCCAGTTCCAGGAGCGTGCCGCCGTCCGCCACCAGCAGGCGATCTCCATCGGCCACCATGGCGGAACGGGAAGCCTGCCCCCAGGCATCCTTGGACAGCCGCAACGCCCAAAGAATTTGCCCCGAACCGGTGGCATGCGCGGTAACGAACGGCCCTTCTCCCTCCAGCCTTGCCAGTGGCATTCCGTCGATCCAATTCTTGCCCATCTTGGTGGCATTCCAGAGCATGAAAAGGCGGCCGTCGGCGACGATCGGCAGATCCTCCCGGGCAGAAAGAAGCGGCTTTCCGGCCCATTGAAACGACTCGTCCATGGCGTAAGCCGTGTCACTCGACACGGCGTTATTGTCGGGCCCGTGCCACCACATCGGCCAGTTGTCGGCGCCTTTTAGCGGTGGCGCCTGCACGTGCAAAATGGCGCCGGCGCCCTTGGCGGCCGAAATCTTGCCGGGGATGCGCCTGGCCCATTCTTCCAGCGCCGATAGCGAAAGCCGGCCGCTGAGGTCGCCCAGCACGGCCACCCCATACCAGGGCTGCAGGACGCGCGCGATCTCGGCCGCCAGGCCGGGAGTGAGGTCCTGCTCAGCCAAGTCCGTCATCAGTACCAAGTCACAGCTATGGCCAACGGGCAAAAGGCGGGAGGTATCGCCCAGGTCAACCATGATTCGGCGCCCCAGCAGCCCGGTCTTGTCCAGCGCCTTCCGCGCCTCGGCGACTTTTCCGAGGTCTGGATGCTGCGCGTGAATCTGGGCGTCTCCGCTGTGTTGGGCCAGAGCGGCCAATAACGTGGCATCGGCGCACCGCGGCAGATGAATCAGCCCGACCGGCCGTCCGATCTCTGCCATCGTGGCCGCGATGAACGCCGTGTCGGATTCCGGACCGGACTGCGCGAAGACCGGGTTGGTCATGATTGCAGCCATGAACAGCCCGATGGCCCCAAGTGTTTTCAAGTTGAACAGGTTGTAAGTCCTTTTCACTCTTTGCTGATCTCCATCAAGTCCGCGCATCCGAACTCCTGACAGGCCACAGTGATCGCAAACTATCCTTCGGCGTCTTTGTCCTCAGATGTGGGGCCGGCGGATTTCATAACACGTCGGCCGGAAACTGCTCCTTCAAGTAGTCGTAGTATTTCCATAAGTAGGCTTCCATGTGCGCGTCCAGCGACTTCGCGGAGTCCGGCTTGTTGCGGCAGACATCCGTTTTGAAAATGCCTCGTTTCACCAATATCCGCTTTTCAAACTGGAGTTCATGCGGTCCGTGGAAAACGTTCAGGTAAGGCACGAGACGATTATACAAAGCAAACGCCCGGTCTTTCGATCCGTTCAGAAACTCGCGGACGATCTTCGCATAGACGGCCACGATCGAGCAGCCCGGCATCACGCCCACGGCGCCGCGATCCAGCGCCTCATACAGGGCGATCCCCTGGTTGCCCGTGAATAGCGCGATCCGTCCCGACGACGCGCGATGCAGGGCCTCGATGAACTGGCCCGCCTGAGGCGGCTCGGCCTTGATGGCCAGCGGATTGGGGATGGAATCACACAAACGGATGAAGTCCTCGATGCGGACGGCAACGCCGGTGTTTTGCGGCATGTATTGCACAAACAGCGGCCGGCGATCTCCGATCTGCCGGGCCACCGCCTGGAGCGTGGCGACAAAATCCTCCTTGAACCGCGGCAGGACCATCACCGCCGGAGCTCCCGCTGCGGCGTATTGGGCCGCGTCCGCCATCACTTCGGCCGCGGTTGTCTTGGTCACCGATGGGATGACAGGGATGCGGCCGGCGGCCGTCTCGAGCGCCACGCGCAGCATCCCGTCGCGTTCGGCGTCCGACAGGGCCGCGAACTCTGTGGCAAAACCGAACAGCATCAGTCCGGCGGCGCCGTCGCGTATTACGGCCTCGACCACGTTGCGCAAATCTTCTTCATCCACTTGCGCCCCATCGCTCGTGAACGGAGTCTGCAGGACCGGCACAACGCCTCGTATCTGGTTCATCGGCCTCTGCTTCATCGCGTGATTCGCTCCGGTCCCCGAAGCGGACGTCAACGTCAACCCGCATTCATGTCCGGTTCAGTTCGAACGACCGGACGCTGTTCGCCACCGCGTATTCCCACAGGGGGTCGCTGAATCCCATCCCCGGCGCCTGGGATACCCGGATGCGGCCCTTGTCAAACTCTGGATCGCCGCCGGGAACAAATCCATAGCCCAGGTGCTCGACGCCCGGCGTCACGAGGAACATCTCGTAATACTCGCTTACGGTTTCCGGAACGGCCGCGATCGCCTGGACCTTCACATGGCCGCCGCCATGCGTCTCACAGTGGGTGCGATTCACCTGCGCCAGCGCCATGCATTTCAGCATCTCGGAGAAGCCGCCGCCGGGCCGAAGAATATCCGTCCACCCATTGCGCAGCCATTCGGCGCGCGCATGGATTCCCCCCGGCGCGCTCTCCGGCCCACAGATCGGCACGTGGACTTGCGCCCGCAATTCCCGATAGCGCTCGGGAAGCTCGCGCTCGTTCATCGGCGCCTCGAACCATTTGAAGCGGAGTTTTTCCAACTCGCGGCCCACGCGAACCGCCTCGTCCAAAGTGTAGGCCGTATCGGGGTCCAGCATCAGTTCCATCCGGTCGCCCACGCGGTCACGGACCGCCCGGCAGACCTCGATGTCGTAATCGGGCGACGCCAGATTTCTTCCGGCCAGCGTCATCGTGCGCGGATCGAGGCAGCGATAGGTGTGAATCTTGTAGGCCGGGTAGCCCATCTCCAGACATTCCTGGGCGTGATCCGCGTATTCTTCGGGAGAACCGACGTCCGTGTAGGAGCTGGCATAGGCTTTGATCCACTCGCGGCCTGCCCCGCCGACGAGTTGATGCGCAGGCAAACCGGCGCGCTTGCCCTTGAGGTCCCACAGGCAGGTTTCGAGGGCGCCTCCAACAACAGGCAGCAGTTTCTCCGTGTTCAAAAGGTCTTCATCCTGTATCCGTTCCCAAGCCTTGCGCAATTGCTCTCCCCGCCGCGCGAACGCGGTTCCATCCGCAATGTCCTGCTCGCGGTTCAGGTCGCTTCCCTTCAGCTGTCCCATTCCGAAAGAACCGGAGTGCACGCCTCCGCCGCCATACGAGAATCCTTCCAGGCCATCGGTGGTTGTGACCTTGAGCGCAAACATCAACCGCCCGATCGTCTCGCCGTAACTGGCGGTCTCGGTCAGGCCATACTTGCGCCGGATATCCCACCACTTGCCCTCCAGCCGGCGGGACGGTTTGACTGCTTCGTGGGCTTCGATGCGAGAGATTTTCATGCAGGCGCCTTTCGCCTCGTCTTCACCGCAGCGACGCTGTCGCGGATGACCAGTTCGGCGTGAACCACCGGATCACAGGCCGGGGGCACATCCGCCCCTCTGTCCTTGATCAACCCCAACAGGACTTGCGCCGCCCGGCGACCCATTTCATCGAGCCGGTGGCTGATGGTCGTCAGCGCTGGAACGCAATAGGCCGCCTGAAGATCGTCGAAACCGATCAACGACAGGTCGCCGGGCACGCGAACCCCGCGCTGGGCCAGAACGTGGTTGAGCGCAAGGGCAACGATATCATTGTGGCACATGACGGCAGTGGTTTTCTTGTCGATCGTCAGGCGACGGCTCAACTGCGCATACGCCATCTGCAACAGGCCCGCGTAATCTCCGGGCGCCGTTTCCTGGGTCAAAATCATTTCATGCGCCGACATGCTTAGCTGCCGGATCGTGTCATGGAAACGCTCCCGGCGCGGTGGAAGAACCACGGTTCCGTCGGGCCGGCGCAGGCCAACCCACAGCACGTGGCGATGCCCCTTTTCATACAGGTGGCGGACCGCCGCCTCGATGCCCGGCAGCGAGTCAAACTTGATCTCCGGACACAATCCTTTCGGCGTCACTTCGATCGCAACGAGGGGAAAGCCCTGCTCTTGCGCGGCTTTGATTGTGTATTCCCGGTATCCTCCGACCACGATCATTCCGTCGATGCGTCGCTCCCGAAAGAAGCGCAGGCATTTGGCGGGCATGCGTTCGTCGGGGCCATCAGTCATCAACAGCACGTCGTATCGGTTTTGTTGCGCGGCCTTGTCAATGCCTTCCGTGATCGTGGACCAGTAGGGATTGATCAGATCGGAGTAGATGACCAGTCCGATGGCATGAGACTTGCCGGTGGCCAGGGTTGCGGCGTGATAGTTGCGCGTATAGCCCATGCGGCGGGCAGCGGCCTTGACCTTGTCAATGACCGCGGCGCTGATGTTCATCTCCCGGGCCTTGTCGTTGAGGACGAAGCTCACGGTCGTGTAGCTGACGCCACAGGCTTTGGCAATATCGGCTTGGGTGGGGGCCATGGGAGTGTCGGATCGGCCGCGGTCCTTCTGGAGGCGCCGGCGTCTGGAATAACGCCAGATAATGCGCATTAGTAATGCGGTTGCACTGTGGCCGGCTTCCCCCGGGCTGTCAAGCCCCAAACGCGCGCCGCCGAAGGAATCGCGGGCCTGCCGCCGGTGTGGATGTCCGGGGTCCGGCGGCGTGTCGCGAGAGCCCGCGTTGACTGTTTGCCCTCAGGGCGTTTCGTCCTTGAGCTCGATGCGGATCGTATCGTCCGAATCCAGGCGGACGTCAAAGACCAGAACGCCGGGATAGCAAGGCCAGGGGCCGGTCGATTCGTTGCCGAAGAACAGGCCGTACCAGCGGCCGTCGGGGCCTTGTTGCGGGACGCACGAGTGGCCGCAGTGGGGCATGGCGTAGGCGCGGCGCGGCATGTCGTAGGGGCCTTCGAGCGTATCGGACTGCCAATAGACCCAGTCATAGGTTCCGTCCACGCGGTAGTTTTCGCCGTAGGTTCCGCCGCACCATCCCGTCGCGAAGACGACGTATTTCCCGTGGATTTTGGCCAGGTTGGTGGCGACGTCGCCTTTGGCGAAGTTCGTGCCGGCGGTGGTGGCCAGGCGGTTTGTTTCGCCTTCGAGCGTATTGCCCTTGGGGTCAAATTGCGTCAGGGCGCCGTTGAAGAAAAGGTAGGTCTTGCCGTCCTCCACGAAGACGCTCGATTGCGAGCGGGCGCGCGCGACGTATTCATAGGGGCCTTCGGGCTTGCCGGTCGCGCTGCGCAGCCACATGGCGCCGCCCGCCGGCTCGCGTCCGCCGGATTTGGTTCCATAGAGCGACGTGAAGATATGGAAGGTTCCCTCCAGATAATAGACTTCGCTGTCCATGTAGTATTGCTGAAGGCCGCGGCGATTGCGGCTTTCGCCGAAGCGGATTTCAAAGTCTTCGGGCGTCGCGCCGGGAACCTGCTTGAGATAGTCGAATTGCGCGTCCACGATCTCCCACTGTTTCATGTCTTTGGAACGATAGAGCATGATCTTGTTGTTGAAGGCCGGATCGCAACCCGAGCCGGTCAGGTAGGCGTAGCCGTCGGGGGCGAAGGAGAATTGCAGGTCGCGGATGTGATAGGGCTGAACCACCTGGATTTTATCCCATGGCCCGAACTCCGTGGTGATCGAGCGCGGTTTGCGCGGGAAGGGAATCCTGGAGGCTCGGCCGTATTGAATGTCCGTCACGAACTCCAGCGGCAGGATGGCGGGCCGGTCGCGAAAGACGGCGCGGCTGTCGCGTCCGGCGAACGTCGCCCACCATTGGTCGTCCGGTCCGCGGAAGACGGTGGTCTGGCCGCCGTGGGGGATCATCAGGTTGGGCGAGCTGTAAGGGCCGTGGATGGAATCGGCAAAGGCCACGAAGGTATCGTAGCAACCGACGCCGATGCGGTCGCGCACGGCGGCGGCGATGAGAAAGTATTGGCCATCCTTCTTGAACAGATGGGCGCCGGCCAGACCCAGATAGCGCGGGGCGTGCGTTGGATCGATTCGAATAGACCCCACAGCATTGCTGGGGAACGGCGCGCAACGCAGGAGTTGAGGCTGTTCGGCGGGTCCCGACCAGTCGTCTTTGAGTTTTGCCAGCCATCCCTGGCCGACCAGCCAGTAGCCGGTCCCATCGTCATCCAGGAACAGCGAGGCGTCAGAACCTTGCGCCGTAAAGCGTCCGAGGTCGGCGTAGGGGCCTTCGGGTTTGCCGCTGGAGCTTTTCAGCAGGCCGGTCCCCTGGCCGTTCATGCTGTAGGTGATCCAGTAGGTGTTTCGCAAAAAGTGGATTTCGGGCGAGGCGAGGCCGCGGACCAGCGGGCCGGCGGGATTGTCAGGATTGACGCGGCGTTCGCGTTGCCAGGCGCTTTGCGGGCCGGTGGCATGTTTGTCGATGCTCCAGACAAGACCGAAATCCTTCCATTCGCGGCAGTCCGTCGAGCGCCAGAGGCGGATGCCGTCATTGTTCTGGAAGTCGCCTTCGGCCGTGGCGGCGGCGCCGGTCAGATACCATGCGCCATCGCCGCCCTTGCAGACGCTGGCGTCGCGCAGGGGCGTATTGAAGAGCGGTTGCAGGCGGGCGCGATTGGGGGCGATGGCGTCGGCCGACGCCGCGGCAGACGAATCGGCCCTGGCCGCCTTGGCCGCCTTGGGGGGGGCGGCGTGCGCGAGGATGGAACAGAGGAACAGAATGGACACGAGGGAGATGATGGCCCTGATGTCTGGCATTCCAGACGCGCCCCCCGCGCTGGACGGCGCGCCCTGGGGCGGCCGGCTGTGGCGCGCGGCGGCGTGGATGTTTTTCGGGCATGTGCTATTAGCATTCATGGCGTTTCTCCTTGAGTATGCGAGGGTCAGCGCGCTTCGGGAATGGCCGTCATCCGTGGGGCGTCTTTGAACGGCTGGCTGGAGACGGCCTGCCACGTTCCGGCGGCGTCCTGGAAAACCGACACCGGTCCAAAACCCGGCAGGACCACGGAGGTTTCGCGATACGGACCATAAATCTGCTCGCTGGTCCAGAGCACGGCGTCATGGCTGGGTTTGCCGTCGCGGACGTTCCAGCGCGCGGCGAAAACGCCATACGCGCCGCCGCGCTTGAACATGGCGACGCCGGGATCGCCGAGCGTCAGCCGGTTTTCGGCGGGGTTGGGTCCGGGCGCCGGAAGCAGGGGGCGGATATCCTCGGCCAGCGCCGTCAAATCCGGTTTGAGACGGGCGATCCATGCGTCGCCGAAGACCAGATAGACCGCGGGCGCGGCGGCCCCTTCGGGCGGAGCGTCGTCCACAAACAGCGAAGGGTGTCCGCCGCGCGTGGCCAGGTAGGCGAAGTCGTCGTAAGGGCCTTCGGCTTTGCCGGTGGCGCTTTTCTGCAGGAGGATGTTTTGCCCATTCATGGCGCAGATCAGATACCACTCCTTGCTGATGCGATACAGTTTGGGAGTGGTCGTGGCATGCGCCAGCAGGCCATCCATGCGATCGGCCGGCGCGGACCAGTCCAGCCAGACGCCGAGTTTGGGTTTGCCGCTCCTGGCGAACTGGGCCACGCGGTCCCAGGCGAAGCCGAGGCATTCCCATTTTTTGAGATCGGTCGATCGCCACAGCGGGGCGCCGCGATTGTAGTCGAAGTCGGCGCGCCCCGACTTGTCGAGTGTCCCGGCCGTTCCGGTCAGATAGAAGGCGCCCGCGCCGTCGGGACAGATGGCGGCGTCCTTGAGCAGGTCCAGGCGCGGTGGCCCCAGTTGCGTTCCCGGCGCGGGATCGCCGGCCGGCGCCAGCCCGGCATGGAAGATCAGCAGGCAAACCGCCGTCAGAGCTCGTTTCATGATGTCCTTCCTTTCCTTGGGTCCGCCCGCGGAGCGGACTATCACAGATATTGGTTTATGATTTCGTGTCCGGGACGGATCGAGCCGTCCGGTTCGACGCAGTGGAGCGTCCCGGGTTCGGTGACCAGTCCGTATTCGGGCCAGTGCAGGTCGGCCACGTAGCTGTGTTGCAGGGCGTAAATCAGCCAGCCGATGTTGCGCTGGTTGAGTTCGTGGAGATGAAACTGGATGATCTCGACCCGTTTGGCGTTGTCAAGCGATCCCCAGCAGGCCTCGCTGCTGAGCAGGGGCTTGCCCGTTTGTTCGCGCAGCGCGACGCAGTCATCCAACTCCCGGCGGAACTCGTCTTTTTTCGCCGGATCGCCCATCCAATAGCGGTGAAAGTTGAGCACGTCGCTCAAGTGATTCAACGGCTGCAGGAACTTGGCTCCGCCCCAGAAGCCGACCGACAAGGGGGCCTGCGCGCCGGCCGTCTTGCACGCGGCATAGACGTTTTCCAGCCATTGCTGCTCGTGCGGCGCGATGTCGGTGTATTCGGACCAAAGTTGTTTGGTGAAATAGGAAAACGGCTCGTTGCACAAGTCCCAGCAGATCACGCGCGGGTCGCGCGCGAATCGCTCCATCAGCGCGCTGACATAGCCACGCCATTGACGGTCGAAGTAGTAGTTGGCCCAACTGCGGCCGGGCAGAAAGTTATCCAGGAACACCCCGCCCCATTCGGGGCTGCCGGCGTGCCAGCGGTTGAACAATACCGGGATCACGGCCAGCCCATACTTGGCCGCAAGGCCGAATGCGGCATCCACGTTATCGAGAAACTGAGCGCGTTGCTTTTCCGAACCCGCGGCGAACACCTCCCACGCCAGCCACAGGCGCACGCCGTTCATCTTCGGGAAATGCTTTTTGCCCCAGCCCAGTTCGCGGTCGAACGCGGCGGCGTCAAACCGCCGCCAGATATCCGCGCCGTTATAGGCGTAGCTGGGTTGATAGTTGAAGCCTCGAATCTGTGAAACATGCATCTTGCCTGTCTCCTTGTGGGTAATGATAGACGCCCCTGAAGAGCGACTGTTAATTTCAGTTCATGAGGCGGACCCGGTAGCGTCTTTCGACGCCGGGCGGCGGATTGCCCAGCAGGAAATGGTCATCCACAAAGGAGGCGAGCGCCGTTTGAGCGTCAGACCCCTCGACTCTTTCCAAATCCTCCGGGCGGACCCAGTCCACAAAAGCGTCGGGCTGATCTGGACGGTCATTGTATTGTATGCGGTAGCGCGCGCCGCCTTGCGCCTGCCAGCGGAGGCGGCATGAGCCGTCTTCAAGTTTTTCGGCATCGGTGATCAGAATGAAGGAGGCGCCTCCGCCGGGCGGCGCTCCGCCGACATCGAGCGAGATCGTCGCCGGGGCGCTGACGCCGAAGCCGTCACTGGCGGTGAAGGAGAAGGAATCCGGTCCCGTGTAGCCGGGCGCGGGCGTGTATGAAACCGCGCCGGCGCGGGGATTGAGGCTCGAGAGCGTCCCATGCGCCGGAGGCGTTGTGATGGCAAACGTCAGCGCGTCGCCATCCGCGTCCGTCGCCGTCAGGGCCAGGTGTTTGGTCTGACCGGCGGGCGCCGCCAGCGTG
>Ga0073932_1006227_pt1 | contig 12365 bp, 9 predicted proteins | sample DewCreD2012metaG_FD_76967 | JGI IMG/M metagenome (GOLD analysis project Ga0073932, IMG submission 76967) | Hot spring sediment bacterial and archeal communities from British Columbia, Canada, to study Microbial Dark Matter (Phase II) - Dewar... ... | reverse complement strand
AGCGCCTGCCCTGCCCGGCTCACGACAATCAGCCCGATGGCGCAGATCGGAATGACCGTGAGCAGCAGTCCAGTCAACAGGCGCCTCAAGGGGAATCTCAGCTCGTACCGGTCGCCAGGCATGACGTGCCTCCTTCCGCTCTTTCAACTCCGGCGCCGCCCTTGCCGAACCGTCCGGTCCGCTCCCCGGCCCGCGAGCGCCTCGATCATGATCCAGACCTGGGCCGGCAGGTGGTCATTTTCTTGCGCCCTCAGTCTAGGACAATTCACGCCGGATGGCTAGGGGGTAGTAATTGTTTCCACCTGCCGTCCGCTTCCGGCACGGCACCCGGTAATTCTTACCGGCCCGGCCAGCGGAGGACACCGCAACCTACTGAAAACAAATGGCTCTCTGTTTGGCACGGCAAGTGCCAGTGAGAAGGCAGGGATTTGCACATGAGTGATGTCATCAACCCGAATCCGAAGAGCCCGGAGCAGACGGCGTCCCGGCTCCCCTGGCTTTCGATCCTGCTCCTGGCGGGGCTGGTCGCCGCAGTTGCGGGTCTGCTGTTCCTGCACCATCAGCAGGTCAACCTCCGGCTGGAGACGGCGGCGCTGAAACAGGAACTGGCCACGGTCCGCCAGGCGATCAGCTCAGCTGATGTCAATGCCATGCAGACGCTGTCGGCTCTGCGCAGCGAGCTGGAAAACCTCCGCAAGGAGAACGCCTCCGCCAGCGAGGAAGTCCGCCGCAATGCGCGCCGGCAGGCGGAGGCGGTGGCGGCGCGGGTCGAAAAAAGCCTGACCGAGCGCCAGATGGCCGAAAAGCAGCAGATCGCGCAGCAGCTGGACGAGATCAAGTCCCGCACCGAACAGGCGACTGCGAGGCTCACGGACATCACGAGCGAAGTGGGCGCGGTGAAGAATGAAGTGGCGACAAGCCGCAGCGAGATTGACAGGACGATCGCCGAGCTGCGCCGCGTCACCGGGGACCTGGGCGTCCTGAGCGGGCTGATCGCCACCAACAGCAAGGAACTGGCAGCGCTGAAGCAGCTTGGCGACCGCGATTACTACGAGTTCAGCCTGACCCGGCAGAGCGGTCCGCAGCGCATTGGCGACGTCATCGTGCGGTTGAAGAAAGCGGACGTCAAGCGCAACCGCTTCACCGTGGAAATCGTCGCCGACGACAAGAAGGTCGAAAAGAAAGACCGCACGATCAACGAGCCGGTTCAGTTTTACGTCCCCAGCAAGGCTCGCATTCCCTACGAGCTGGTCGTCAACGAAGTGAAGAAGGACAACGTCGTGGGCTACCTGGCTGCGCCGAAAGTGAAGACCGCGGCGCAGCGCCTGTAGGAAAGAGAGACACGGCGGAATCGGCATGCAAGGAGGCAACTGTCATGAACCCGATCCGGCGCTCCGTTCTGGCCGTCCTGCTTGTTCTGTCAAGCGCACAGGTTTACGCCGCCGCCATCCGTTCCGGGCGTCCTCCGGATCCGCTCCGCACGGGCGCCGCAGCATCCGGCGAGCGGATGGAAGAGGCCCGGCGGCCCGGTCCGCCGCCCGATCCGCTCAGGCAGGAGCGCCGGGCATGAATTCTGTTTTTTGCCAGGCAATGTCACTCTGTCTGGCTCTGGCGCCGGCGGGTGTGGCAAAGTCGGGGCCCGCCCGCCGGGCTGTTTGCGCGCCTGCGGCCTGCGCGGATGAGTCGAACGCGACGGCCAGGCTTGCGCCGCTGTGGCTGGCCGCGCCTGAACCGGCTGGTGCGGGCGCGGCCGGCGCACGGCTGTTCCGGTTGCAGGCCCCGCAGGCATTGAACGAGTTCCACCTGGCGCGTTTCCGAGGCCGCGCCGGGTGTGGAGCACCGGGACCATCCTCCTCCCGGTTTCTTCCCGCTACGGGGCGCTCCCCGTCCGCGATTTCCCGTGTCCGGCACCCTGGAGACCTGACCGACCTTCAGGGGCGCCGCAGGCACAGCGGGCGGGGAGGCGCCGTGCGCGGCGCAGGCTCTCCTGCGGGTCCCGTTGCCCGCCCGGGCATCCGTTCTCTCTCGGTTGTTTCTTCTTCCCTCTACCAGTCGCAGTGAATCCTACTGGCGATGGCGGGCCGGGCGACCGGCCCGCTTTTTTTATTTCCCCGACCAACGCAGGGTGATTCCCCCAAAGGAGTCGATGCGCCGGTCGCGGAAGAACGGCCAGTTCCTCCTGACGTCTTCGATTCGTCTGCGGTCGCACTCGACCACGAGGACTTCTTCGTGATCGCGGGACGCCTCCGCCAGCAGCACTCCGAAGGGATCGGCCACGAAACTGCCGCCCCAGAATTCCAGCCCGCTGTCGGCCGTGCCCTCGTAGCCCACGCGGTTCACCGCCGCCACATACACGCCGTTGGCGATCGCATGCCCCCGCTGGATCGTCCGCCAGGCGTCGGCTTGCGCGGCGCCGTGCTGCTCTTTCTCTCTCGGGTGCCACCCGATCGCCGTCGGGTAGAACAGGATCTCGGCGCCCTCCATCGCCGTCAGACGCGCCGCCTCGGGATACCACTGATCCCAGCAGACCAGAACCCCGATGCGGGCGAACGGCGTGTCGAAGGCGCGGTACCCCAGATCCCCTGGAGTGAAGTAAAACTTCTCGAAGTACAGCGGGTCTTCCGGGATGTGCATTTTGCGGTAGATTCCGGCGAGCTCTCCATCCGGATTCAGCACCGCCGCCGTGTTGTGGTAGAGGCCTGCAGCGCGCCGCTCGAACAGGCTGGCAACAATCGCCACTCTCAACTCCCGGGCCAGCCGTCCGAGCCGCTCTGTCGTCGGCCCTGGCACAGGCTCGGCCAGATCGAACAGCTCGGCGCGCTCTTCCCGGCAGAAATACTCGCTGCGGAACAGCTCCTGCAGGCAGATGATCTGCGCGCCGCCAAGGGCGGCTTCCGCGATCCTCTCTTCCGCCTTCGCCAGATTCTGCGCAGGATCGGCCGACGCGCGCGCCTGAATCAGGCCCACGCGGAAGGTTGATGAGTCAGCCCGGGCAGCCATACTACGATTGTTTCATATGGTGTCTGGATTCGCCTTCTCCCGCCGCGCCGTCCTGCTGCTTTGCGCCCTGCCCCTGCTGGCAGCGCCTCCCGCCCCACGGGAGCACTTCGGCTTCGAGCCTGGCGAGGATTACCGGCTGGCCAATCACGAGCAGGTGATCGCCTACTTCCGCAAACTCGCCGCCTCGAGCGACCGGATCCGTGTGGCCGAGTTCGGCAGGAGCAGCGAGGGCCGCCCAATGATCGCCGCCTTCATCAGCGACGCGGCGAATCTCCGGCAGCTGGACCGGTGGAAAGAGATCAACCGCCGCCTCGCTCTTGGCCTCGCTGCGCCGGAGGAAGCGCAACGGCTGGCCCGCGAAGGAAAGGCCGTCGTGTGGATCGACTCCGGCCTGCATGCCACCGAGGTCGCCCCGGTCCAGCACGCGCCCCACCTGGCCTGGCGCATGGTGACCGGCGAGAGCGAGGAAGTCCGCCGGATCCGCTCGAACGTCATCCTCATCCAGATCCCCGTCATCAATCCCGATGGCCTGGACATGGTCGCCTCCTGGTACGGAGGCAACGTGGGAACTCCGTTCGAGCTGGCGCCCCTGCCGCGGCTGTACCAGAAATACGCCGGCCACGACAATAACCGCGATTATTTCATGTACAATCTGCCGGAAACGCGGCACGTCGGCAAAATGCTTTTTCAGGAATGGTTTCCTCATATTGTCTACAATCAGCATCAAATAGCCCCGTTCCCGGCGCGTATTTTCATCCCCCCTTACGCCGAACCTCTGAATCCCAACATCCAGCCGGCCGTCATGGAGGGCATCAACCGCATCGGAAGCGTGATGCGCGAGCGTTTTCTGCGGGAGGACAAGCCGGGCGTGATTTCCTATCTCAGCTTCGACGCCTGGTGGAACGGCGGCCTGCGTTCGGCTCCGGCCTTTCATAACATGCACGGAATTCTGACGGAAACGGCGCTGTTTTATTATGCGACGCCAAAGGAATACAAACTGTCGGATCTGCCCGAGAGATTCCAGAACGGCGTTCCGGCGCGCGAGCCGACGGTTTTCTATCCGAAGCCCTGGCTCGGCGGCCGCTGGGCGCTGCGCGACGCCGTCGAGTACATGCTGACGGCCGATTTCGCCATCCTGTCCGAGGCCGCCTCGAACGCCTCCCATTATCTGCTGAAGGCCTGGGAAATGGCGCGGGCGAACATCGACGAGGGGCGCCGCGGCAACCCTTACGCCTGGCTCGTCCCCGCCGGGCAGCACGACCCGTGGAGCGCGGCGCAGATGCTCGAGCGGTTCCAGATGGCGGGCGTGCAGATCCACCGCGCCACGGCGCCGTTCGAGGCCGGGGGCGCCTCCTATCCGGCCGGCACGCATATCCTCTACGCCGCCCAGCCCTTCCGCGGCTATCTGGCCGATCTCATGGAGCCGCAGAAGTACCCCGAAATCCGCACGGCCCCCAACGGTCCGGTGCGGAGGCCTTACGACCTCGCCGGCTGGACTCTGCCCTATCAGATGGGCGTGCAGACGGTCCGCATCGATGCGCCGTTCGAGGCGCAGGCCGCGCTGGTGGAAGCGGTCGAAATCCCGGCGCCTGTTCTGGATCTGCGTCAGAATTCCGCCTTTCTGGCCGCCGCGGCCGCGCTTCGCGAAGGCCGCGAGATTTTCGTCTCCTCCGAAGGCGCGCTCAGCGCGGAGCGGCCGGCCGCCGGATGGCAGTGGAAGCTGCCGCGCGCCGGACTGTATGAACCGTACACGGCCAACATGGACGCCGGCTGGACGCAGTGGCTGCTCGATCAGTTCGCCGTGCCTTACGAACTGGTGCGCAACGAGCAGATCCGCGCGGGCGGCCTGCGCGGGCGCTTTGATGTCATCATCCTCGCCCAGCAGTCCATGCAGTCCATCCTGCATGGCACGCCGGAGGTGACAAAGCTGCGCACCGGAGAGACGGCGCGCCAGAGGCCGGAATTCGCCGGAGGCATAGGCCTCGAGGGGGCGCGCCAGCTGGAAGAGTTCGTGCGGGCGGGCGGAACGCTCATCGCGTTCGACTCCGCCACCGAACTGCCGCTGTCGCTGTTCCCGATCGATGTCCGTCCGGGGCTGCGCGGCGGCGCGCAGCCGGAGCAGGGCGGGTGGTTCTGCCCGGGCTCGATCCTGCGCATGACGGCGGACACAAAGCACCCGATCGCCTTCGGCATGCCGGCCGAACACTACGCCACGTCCACGGGAGGCCAGTTCTTCGAGATTGAAGAGACGGCTTCGCTTCAGCGGCCGAGGGTGTTCGTCCGTTACGCCGCGAAAAACCTGCTGGCCAGCGGCTGGATCTCCGGCGAGCGCGTTGTCGCCGGCAAGGCGGCTGCGGTGGAAGCGCCTCTCGGCGAAGGCAGGGTGGTTCTGTTCGGCTTCCGCCCGCAGTTCCGCGGGCAGACTTTCGGCACATTCCGGCTCGTGCTCAACGCCATCTATCTGAGCGCCGCCACGCCGCTGCCCGGACAAAGCCGGTGATCCCTCCGAAAAGGGGACAGGAACACAATTCCCTTTTTTCCGCCCGCCCCTGCGGCGGCAACCGCGGCTGCCACAACCTGCGGGCCAGACGACCGGGACGTGGCAGCCCCTCTTGCCTCCCCCGCGCGGCGCGGCGTGCGCGCTGGCGGCACTCCACTGACGGCGATTTGCGGCGCCGCCTGCCCGAAAGCACCGACACTGGCGGCAACGGGCTGCGCGGCGTGCGGATCGATTCCTGTTCCGGGGTGTGCGGTCCTCGAGTTCATCTGCGGCATGCTTCAATGCATGCTGCCGGGCGCGGAAGATCGTGCACAGCGGGAACAGCCGGGAGGCTCGGCGCGTGCGGGAGCTTCCAGCCGGCTGCGGGCGGAGTTCGAAAAGGGGAATTGTGTTCCTGTCCCCTTTTTTTCACACTGGAGGAATGAGGCTTCGGATTGTGGCAGGCATGCTCGTGTGCCTGGCGGCGGCGGCGCAGAAGCCGTGCAGCCAGGCCTCAGTGTACATGCCGTGCGAGCTGGATTTCGAACTGACCGCCGAAGAAGCCACCAGACACGTCCGGCCTTACGAGACTGTCAGCCTGAGGGCGGAGTTCCGCTCCCCGGAATTCAAGACCTATCTTGTCCATGCCTTCTGGCGCGGCGGGCGGCGCCTGACCATCCGCTTCACGCCCACTGAGGCGGGCCAGTGGACCTACCGCCTCACGAGCAATCTTCCGGCTTACGACGGGCAGCAGGGCAACTTCAACGCCGCGCCGGCGCCGCCCCCGGCTGCCTTCATCCGCCGCGCCAATGTCCACCACTGGCAATACACGGAAGAGCGCAAGCCTCACCTGTACATGGGCGCCGAAGACCAGCCGGGCACAGCGGTCAGCGACTGGAAGGCACGGCGGTTCACGCATCTGGCCGTCCGCGTGCTGCCGGAGGGTGCATTTGCAGGCGCCGGCCAGCCGAACGCCGGGTGGTTCGAGAAGCTCGACGCCCGCGTGTACGAAATCCACTCCGCCGGAATCACCGTGGATTTCCTGCTGGCGCGAACCCCGAAGGATCTCGCCGCCATCGCCCCGTCCCCGGCACAGCGCGAGCGCCTCGTGCGCTATCTCGCTGGCCGGTACGCCGCTTTCAACTGCACGTGGCAGTTGGTGGAGGAGTGGGAGGCGCACGCGGGCGCGCGCGACATTCTCAAAGACTTCGGAACCGCCATCAAGAAAATGGACCCTTACGGCCATCCGATTTCGACGCGCGCGCGCGATTCGGCCGCGTTTCTCGGCCGCGACGGCTGGATGGACCACGTCCTCTACGGACCGGACCGCGACGAGCTGATCGCCGTCGAACACCAGAGCAACACGGTGCCGCAGGTGGCGCTGATTGACGGTTCGCTGCCTCCGGACGAATTCCGCAGACGGCTCTGGAACGCGGTGATGAGCGGCGCCTATCCCTCGATGAAAGGCGGCGGACCGGATTCGCCCAACGCCCGCACGATGGAGGCGTGGTTCCGCTTCATGAGCGAGCGCGTGCGGTTCTGGGACACTCAGCCCTACTTCGATGTCGAAGGCGGGCGGGCGATCGCGCTTCCGGGACTGAAAACGGAAGATTATGAGTTGCCGGCCACGGAATACATCGTTTACATCGAAAAACCCGGCCCCGTCAAAGTCACAACCAGAAAACATACGTACGACATTTACTGGGTCAATCCCTCCACAGGAGAGTGGCGCAAGGAGAAAAAGGACTGGAAAGGGGAGCTGTACGAGGCGTCGCCGCCCGGCTCAGGCCAGGACTGGGTGCTGCACCTGTCCCGCGACGGGCGCAAGGAAGGCATGCTGCGCAGCTACAAATTCGAATCCTGGCCGGTGCCAGTGCAGGAACCGGAGCGGAGCCCTCAGAAGGCGCCGTTCGAACTGGCGAAGCCGGCGGCAGGAGAGGCTCTGACGGCTGGCGCCGCCGTTCCGTTCGAAATCACGCTCAAACGGCAGACCGGAGGGACGCGGCGCATGACGTACGTGCTGACGGGCGAGGTGGTTCAGGACGGCGAAGGGGCGCGGTATCTGGCCGCGGGCCAATCGGGCGTGTTCACGGTGGATCCGGTTCTGATGAAGTCGGCCTCGGGCGCGCTGGCCGTCCGGCTGGCCGCCCTGAATGCCGCCGGCAAGTTGTACCTTCTCGACTACGTCTTCCCGGTGAAAAAAGACGGGAAATAGCAGAATTCCAGAGGCAGTGATCATTTTGAACAATTTCCATCACGCCGGTTTGCCCATTTTGCGGCAGAGCGGCCGGAATATCCGGAGGCGGACCCGATGACGCGGATTGCCGCCATCGACACCACGTCGGAATTCGGCAGCATTGCGCTGGCCGAAGAGGGGCGGCTGATCGAGGAAGTTCCCCTGCATTCTCCCGACGGGTTCGCGCACACGCTGTTCCAGCATCTGGAGCGGCTGCTGAAACGGCACGGCTGGCGGTGGGAACAGGTGACGGGGTTCGCCGCGGCGGCCGGCCCGGGCTCGTTCACCGGCGTGCGCGTGGGCCTCGCCGCGGCCAAGGGCCTGGCCGAGGCAAGCGGGGCTCTGGCCGCGGCCATTTCGAACCTGCAGGCCATGGCCAGCTTCGGAACATCGGCCCTGCGCGCTCCGTTCTTTGACGCCCGGCGGGGAGAAATCTACGGCGCGCTGTACGACGACCATCTCGAACCGCTCGGGCAGGAAGTCGTGGCAAAGTTCTCCGTCTGGCGCGCGTCTTTGCCGGAGGGAGCGGAACTGCTGACGCCGGATCCGGCCATGTTCGGCGTCCAGGCGGCGCCCACGCCGCGGGCGCTGGCGGGCGCGATTGCGCTGCTGGCCTTCGACCGGCTGGAGGATCCGGCGAAACTGGATGCCAATTACGTCCGCCGCTCCGACGCCGAGCTGCACTGGCGCGAACCCGGCTGATCGCCGCGCGTGGCGGCTCGCTCACGCCGCGCCGGAATCCAGCGGAACGTCTTCGATCGGGTCCTCCGCAATCGGAGACGCCCGGAAGAGGACCGCCAGCGAAAGCATTGCGCCGGGAAACGTGATGGCCCACAACGACGCCGGCCAGATCAGCGGGCGCCAGTACATCTGGAGCGTAATGAACGGGAGCAGCAGTCCGTTGGCGAGCAGCCAGCGGCGCGCCCTGCCTTCCGCCCCCTCGCGGCCCAATGCGGCTCCCGCGCACAGCGTGGAAATGCTCATAAAACCGTAGCCGAGGATGTCGGCCGCGTACAGGAAAGAATCGAATGGCACAAACAGGAAGGGCTCCAGTCCCGGTGTCCTGCCGGCGGCGAGCCTGGGCGCAACCCAGGCCAACTGAACGAAGTAGTTCAGGCTGATGAGCGTGAGATACGCGGCCCCGAAGGCGACCGCGCTCAGGCTCCACACCCGCCGGGGAGGCTGCACCGCCTCATGCACTCACGCCATTGTGAGGACGAAGGCAGGACCCAGCAAAAGCGAGGGCGTCAACAGAAGAAAGAGTCCCAGCGGCGTGCTCGGACTTTCCGGTCCGCCCGCGGATCCCAGCCATCCGGCCCACTCGGCAAGCTGAAGCAGGACGTAAGCCAGCGCGCAGAGAAAGGCCGCATAGGCCGACCCGATACCCGCCTCACGGGTCGCTCGGAAAATCCTGGGCCGCACGGGACGGCTCCTGTCCTCCGGAATGCGAACCGGCAAGACGTCCCAGCTTACCACCGAAATCCGGAGGTTGCCCGGAAACGAAGAGGCCCGGCCGGGGAGAGAGCGAAACGGGTGGAGGGAAAGGGCCGGCCGCCGGCGTTATTGCCACTCGCCATCGTCCGGAGGCGGCTGCGGGCCGGTGGATGGCGGCCGGGGCGCGGCGAGACGCGAGAACGTGATGATCCAGTCGGAAATGCCGCTGATGTAGAGCCGGGCTCGCTGGCCCGCGAGAGTGTCCGTCTCGCCGTACTGGATTCCGATGACCTGCGGATAATATCCCGGACGGAAGCCGATATCCTCGCCGTCCATCAGCTTGACGGGCTCAGTCCAGCGCGCCGATTCCAGCGGCCCCGTGCTGAAGCTGATGTAGACGCCCTCCTGCGGCCACCCGGGCTCGCAGCAGGAGCGGTTCAACAGCATCACATAGCGGCGCAGATAAGTGTTGTAGTGGACGGGCGGCCCCCAGAAGGAGTCCGTATCGGCCCGCTGCCACTCCACGCGGGCCGGGAAAATCGGCGTGCAGCGGCCGCCGAGACCGGGTTCTTCCCACTTGCCATTGAAATACTTCCAGACATTTCCCGCCGGGTTGAAGCGGTCCTCCCACGCCAGGCGGGCCACGCAAATGCCCTGCTCTTCCCTGGGGCCGGAATAATTGGTGAAGAAGAAATAGAAATACTCCTGGAGCCGGTCAGGAACGACGGAAAAATCGCCATGTCCGCCCGCGAAAAACCCGTTCTTCGCGTTGCAGTCATTCGGGTGCGGCGAGTCCAGAACGATGCCCAGATCCACGATGCTCTGGCCGTTGTCCCACGAGACGACCGCACCGATTTTCGGACTGGTGAGCGGAACCGAGCCGCAGACTCCGCCCGGCTCGTGGTGATACCAGCCGAACAGCACGCCGTCCACGTTCTGGGCGGCTTCGATCCACAGCGGCGTATGCACCATCGCGCCGACTTCCACGGGCTGGCTGTCCCATTCGCTGAACTGGTTGCCGCCCGTGCTGATCATCAGCGGCTGGCCTGTGGACGTGAAGACGTGGAATGCGCCTTGAGCCCAGAAAGTGGCGCTGTTGCCGTCGGGACGCACGGGCAGTTCGAGGCGCGGGGCGGGCGCGAGCTGCCAGGATTGTGCGGAAAGATGTGCGGTGGAGCAGAAGCAGAGAAGAGCGAGGGCGCGAATCAGCGTGTGTCCGCACACATGGAAAGAGGTTTCAGACATCAGGGTACACCTCCGGTTCCACTGTGTATGCAGACGTCAGAGAATGGCTCGAGATTACCGCTGTACCAAAAAGAATCGGCGCTGACGGCTGGAAGGGAGGAAAAACCGGGGGTTCGCCCGAGCTGGCCCGGTGCCTGGCCCTGACAAAGGGGCTCTGGAGCCCGCCCGGGCGATGGCCGGGAGTCAAGATGCGGACGATGCAAGGGGAAGAAGATTGCAGCCTGCCCTCGGGGATTTCGGCCGGGCGCCGTCCGAGGCGGCGGCGCCCGGCCCGGAGCGACGGGCTCAGAAATCGGCGCGGAGGCCGAACTGAATCTGGCGCCGGTCGCTGCTGACTCCCGAGATCTGGCCAAACAGGGGGTTGGCCGGATTCGTGTTGATGCCGGTCAGGCGGTGGCGGTTGAACAGGTTGAGGAACTCGGCGCGGAACTGGACGCGCGTGCCCTCGCGCGGCACCCAGTTCTTCTGAAGGCTCGTGTCCTCGCTGTAGTAGGCGAAACCTCGGAGCTGGTTGATGAGGCGCGAGGCGTTGCCGCGGGCGTAGCGGTCCACCTTCACGGGGTCCACCACCATCGAGGTGTTGATGTAGGTCTTGCCGGGCCGCGGCGTGTTGATATCGGTCATGTCGAACTGTTTGGGATCGAAGTTCGGGTTATAGAGAGACTGGCCGTTGGTGATGAGGAAAGGCCGGTTGGTGGCGAAGTTCGAGTTCGGAGTGCCGGTGGCGCCCAGGCCCATGGGCATGCCGGAAGAGTAGTTGCCGATGTATTGCAGCGTCCAGCCACCGGCGATGAAGTCGAGCCACAGGGGAATCCCCTTGCCGCGGGTCCGGCTGCGGCCGAAGGGCAGGTCGTACGAGGCGCCCGCCTTGACGACGTGGCGCTGATCGTATTCCATCACGCTCTTTTCAAGCCGGAGGTTGTAGTAATCGAGCGGCCGGCCGGAGTTCTGCCCCCACGTGTCGCCGAACGTGGAGCTGACGTTGCCCATGGTCTTCGAAAGTGTGTAGTTGGACGTGAACTGAAGGCCGTGGGAATACCGCTTGTTCCACTGAATCTGGAGGGCCTGGTAGTTGGAAAATCCGAGCGGGGAGTTCCAGCTGTAAAGGTTACTCCAGTAGATGACGGTGGGCGTGGGGCTGAGAGTCTGCCACAGCGGGATCCATTCGCCGTCGTTGGCATAAGGATAGCGGCCTCCGAGCTGGCGAACAGAGGCCGGGATCGAAGCGTCGTTGTTGACCCAGCCGCCGAGCGTGTCGCCCAGCACAAGCGCCGAGTACGGGATCTGGGTGGGACGGCGGATTTCGTTGGCCAGAAGGCCGACGCTCTGCGTGCCGATGTAGCCGAGGTCGATCACCATGTTGCCGGGCAGTTCGCGCTGGATGTTGAAATTCCACTGCATGGTGTAGCCGACGCGGCCGCCGTCGGGATCCCAGGTGACAGGACCCCAGATGTACTTGGCCAGCGACGGATCCATTTCCGCCTTGCGGATGACGCCGTTGTAGCCGTCGTCCCAGTTGAAGGCGGGCAGGTTGGGCGCGGGACGGTTCTGCTGGCTGGTCATGGTGAAGCCGGCCTTGTTGCCCCAGGGAACGCCGGACCAGCCGTTGGGAATGCGGGGCGAGTAGAAAATGCCGTAGCCGCCGCGGATGGCCATCTTCGTCGCCTCGGGTAGCTGGTAAGCGAAACCGATGCGCGGCCCCCAGGTGGTCCAGAGGTTGTTGTCGAAGAACATGCGGCGGCCGATGCGGCCCTGGCCGAAGCCGGCGAATTCGACCGCTCCGGGCATGCCGTATTTGGGGTCGGTTAGGGCCGTGTTGAAGTTGTGCAAACGGTCGTATTTCTCCGTGCCCTGCGGCTGGTAGTCCCAGCGCAGACCGATGTTGACGGTCAGGCGCCGGCTGACTTTCCAGTCGTCCTGGACGAACCAGGAGTACATGGGGAACTGGCTGCCGACGGGCACGTCGATGTT
>Ga0073932_1006216_pt1 | contig 12381 bp, 9 predicted proteins | sample DewCreD2012metaG_FD_76967 | JGI IMG/M metagenome (GOLD analysis project Ga0073932, IMG submission 76967) | Hot spring sediment bacterial and archeal communities from British Columbia, Canada, to study Microbial Dark Matter (Phase II) - Dewar... ... | reverse complement strand
TTCAGCCCGCAGTTCGTCGCACAGGCGCAGCATGTCGCTGGGCGAGACGGCGTTTTTATCGCGGGTCTGCGCCGCTGGGATGAGGAAGAGTTCCGGCAAGCGCTTGTCGCGTATCATCGCCTGGCGGGTGCGGCAGCGGCCCTCTACAATGTCCACGATATCGTAGACGATGCGATTTTCCAATCCCATAATGACATCCAGGTTGCGCAGGCCAATATCACCATCGATGCAGACAACTTTTTTGCCGTCTGAAGCCAGGGCGACGGCGATGTTGGCAACGGCGGTGGTTTTTCCCACCCCGCCTTTGCCGGAGGTTATCGTAATCACAGTTCCTGTCATCTTCGCTCCATCAACCAGGGGTCCAGGGTTCGGCCTGCAAATGGCCGTCTTTCAAACACACCACTTCAGGCTGGGGTTTGCCGCTTCGCTTGGGCGCGACGGCGATTTCATCGGCCACGCGCAATTGGGTTGGAGACAGATCAAGCGCGCAAACCACTGCGCTTCGGTCGCCTCGCGCTCCGGCGTGAACCAAGCCGCGCAGGCGGCCCCAGACAATTACACTGCCCCCGGCGATAATCTCTGCGCCGGGGTTTACATCGCCCAAAACAACCACATGCCCGGCAAATTCGATGCGCGTGCCAGAACGAAGTGTTTTGTTGACCCATAGAGCGGTTTCATCGTCGATGCCTTTGGCAACCGGGAAAGAACCTGCCGTCGGGCGGGTCTGTTCACGCTGCGAGGTTGGCTTGAACAGGCGGGTTGCCAGTCCTAACAGTTGGGCGGTATTTTCTGTCACCGGCGAGGTACTAATTACCGCCCAAAGTGTGATGCCGCGCTCTGAAAGTTGGTCGCGCAGCGCAGTCAGTTCAGGCGATTTCAGGACTTGCGCGCCCACATCCAGTGAGAGTCGCGCCCCTTTGAAAAAATCGGGCTGGGCTTCGATGCGTTCCAGCAAGGCGCGCTGTACCACCGGCCAGCCCGCCTCGCCCAGCGAGACGAGCAGTCCATCGCGGATGCCTTTAATCTGGATGAGAGAGCATTCGGCCATGCGTTCCGGTTGTATCATAAAGACCAGGTTAACGCCATAATGGATTGATTATAGCATGGCAGGGTCTGAGTGCGGCAAACATCGTTTCCTCGCTCGCTGCCGCTACTACATAAATTAAAAAACATTACTGATCAGCCCCATGCTTTTATGTGCTAATCTTTGGCGAATTTGCGGTTTTATCGCTTAAAATTCGCGTAGATTGGCGTAAATTTGCGGATAAAAATGTCTTTTCGGTCTATGCCCGATCCGTTACCATAAACTATTGCCCAAACAAATGTATATCATGTCCAGTCAGCGCAAAGAACCGCACCAATTCGAACTTTTCGAGCAGCAGCGTGGCGGTATTGACCAGCGGATGGCTGAGAAAGTATTCCCCCGGCCAGATTTCGGCGTCCAGCCACAATTCAACGCGGTGTCCGACATCGTTTGCCAGCCCCATCATTGTCACTGCGCCGCGCGTCACGCCCAGCAGGCGAAACAGGTTCTCTTCCGAACCGAAGCGCAGGTGTGGCACGCCCAGTTGCCTGGCTAATTGGGCCAAATCGACGGTTTTTTCACAGGCTGTCACTGCCAGGAAGAACCGGCGCGCCTTTTTGTCGCACAGGAACAAGTTTTTTGTGGCGATGGCGGGCGTCTGAGGACGGTGCAAGTCGGCCTCGGCGCAGGTAAAGACCGCCGGGTGTTCGAGCCGCTCGTAGCGAAAGCCGTTCTGTTCGAGGAAGAGCAGGAACTCTTGTTCAGATGTAAACATACATCACCGGGCTGGCCGTTGAACGCATTTAGCCGCGTTGTTTGTAATGCACCGATGACAAACCCAACAACCGCTCGACCGCTGTTTCGGGGGTGATGTCGCGCTGGGGCATAGCGAGCATCTCGTAGCCGACCATAAATTTGCGGACGGTGGCCGAACGCAAGAGCGGCGGGTAGAAATGCGCGTGCAGCACCCATTCGGGGTGTGGTTGACCATCGGCGGGAGCCTGGTGGAAACCCATCGAGTAAGGGAAAGAAATCTCGAACAAGTTGTCGTAACGGGTTGTTACCTGTTTGAAGACATCTGCCAGGGCGGTCACTTCTACCGGGGTCAGGTCGGAGAGCGCGGCAGCGGGGCGATGGCCGACGACCATGACTTCGAAGGGCCAGACCGCCCAAAAGGGGACGAGCGCGGTGAAATGGTCGTTCACTGCCAGGATGCGCTCCTTGCGCTTTTGCTCTTCGCGGATGTAATCGACCAGTAGCGGACGGCCATGCTCGTTGAAATAGGCTGTTTGCGTCGCCAGTTCTTTTGCGACCTCGTTTGGAATCTGCGACTGCGACCACAGCTGGCTGTGCGGATGCGGGTTCGAGCAGCCCATCACTGCTCCTTTGTTTTCAAAAACCTGCACATACTGGATGAAATCGCGCCCAGCCAGGTCCGCCGATTCGCGCGTCCAGGTGGCAAGCACGTTTTCAATGGCGGGGATGTCGAGTTCCGGCAGGGTCAGGTCATGGCGCGGCGAAAAGCAGACAACGCGGCAAATCCCCTGTTCAGGCGCAGAAACCAGCAGCGGGTGGCCCGATACATGATTGTCGGTCGATTCGCTTGGCAGAAGCGCGGCGAAATCGTTGTCGAACACAAACGTCCCCGAATAGTCGGGGTTGACCACGCCGCCAGCCCGCTCGTTGCGCGGACACAGGTAACAGGTTGGGTCATACTGCGGCAGGTTCTCGGCGGCGGTCTTTTCGACCTGTCCCTGCCAGGGGCGTTTGGCGCGGTGTGGTGAAACCAGCACCCATTCGCCAGTCAGCGGATTGAGACGTCGATGGGGGGAGTTGAACATAAAGGGCCTCGAAAGTTTGGTAGCATTGCCTTTTGTGGATTAAAAAACCAAGCGAGTAATCTGTTGCAAACCAGCCCGCTGTCCTGCTCGCAGGGCTGGGCGCTTTTCGCGCTGTCCGTAATCGAAGGATGGCGACGGGAAACTCACAGCACGATTGGACCAATTGTACGCAAAACCTTGCGAAAAACGATAGTTTGGCGGGAAGTTTTCGTCCTTTTTCTGAAATTGCCTCTTGACAAGTTGCCTGACAATCTTGTAAACTAATGTTACCGGTCACGTGACCGGTAACATTATAACTCCGAACCCAGTATTCTTCCCATGTCCTCTACCCGTCCAACCATTCGTGATGTTGCCCGCCTGGCCGGTGTTTCTCATCAGACTGTTTCGCGAGTCATCAATCGAAGCACGGAGGTCACTCTTGAAACGCGTGACCGGGTCGAGGCGGCCATCATCGAGTTGGGCTACCGTCCCAGCGCCATTGCCCGTTCCATGGCGAGCGGCGAAACGCGTACCCTGGCCTGCATCTCCCCCAATCTGACCGATTACACCTTTGCCAGCATTATAGAAGGGGCCGAGCAGGAAGCCCGCAGCCAGGGTTATCTCTTGCTTTCGTCATCGGCAGCGGATGCGCGCAGTTTCGCCGAACTGGTCGATGAACTGGTCGGGCATCGTCGGGTAGATGGGTTGCTCATCATTAATCCATTTGCGGATGAGCGGCACACTCTCGTTCCATCGAATTTCCCGGTGGTGTTCGTGGGCGCGCACTCGCGCGGCGGCCCGATTCCCAGCGTGTGCCTCGACGACAAGGACGCTGCTCGCATTGCCACCTGCCACCTGCTGGAGCGCGGGCATCGCCGGATTGCCCTGGTCACCGGCCCAATGGTCGAAGACTGTTCGGTGGACCGCCGCGCCGGGTTCGTTCAAGCGCTCGAACAGGCAGGGATTCCTTGCGACGAATCGCTGGTGTATCAAGGTGATTGGTCTGCCAGTTCCGGACGCGAGGCACTCCTGGCTTTTGCAGCGCATGGCCGCCTGCCCGAGGCGGTTTTTGCGCAAAACGACCGCATGGCGCTGGGCGTGCTTCATGCTGCTCGCGAGTTGGGGCTGCGCATTCCCGAACAATTGGCCGTGATTGGCGTGGATGATATGCCGCTTTCATCATACTTCGACCCACCGCTCACCACCATGCGCCAGGACATGCCGCGCATTGGGCGCGAAGCCGCCCGCTTGTTGCTTGAACGCGCCAAGAATCCACATGCGGCCCTTGCGCACATCAAACTCCCTGCTGAACTTGTGGTTAGGCAGTCCACGCGCAAACCATAGCGCAGCCGCTTCGCGGGCCGCAGCCAAAGGCTGCTCTGATTTGCACTCATCGCGCAAATCCTGCGCCCTAATACTAATTAGGAAGGAGGTGATTCCCAGCAAACAAGAACTTGTTTCGATGTCAACGCGTTCCATTTTTTACCAATCAAAACAAAACATTCCCAGGAGAAGTTGAATGAACCGCAAGATTTGGATGCTCGTTAATTTGTTCGTTTTGGCTGCCCTGGTGCTGGCGGCTTGTGGCACTCCCGCCACCCCGGCCCCAGCTCAACCTGCCCAGCCGGAACAACCTTCCCAGCCGGAACAGCCTGCTCAGCCGGAACAGCCTGCCGCGAGCGATGTCACCATTCGCTGGCGAACCCGCCCCGATAACCAGGAAGAAATCAACGTCTACAGCACCATTAGCAAGGAACTGGATGCCCAATTGGAAGGCATTACCCTGACTTACGAACCGGGCGGCACTGAAGGTGCCAACTATCAGGACCAGTTGCGCACCGAAGTTGCGGCTGGCACCGCGCCCGATGTGTTCTGGATTCCCGGCACCGACATCGCCGATTTTGCCACGCGCGGTCTCATCCTGAACATCGCCGACCTGGCGGGCAAGACCGAGGGCTTCGATGTCAATGCCTTCTATCCCGGCCCGATGTATCATCTGACCTACAACCCCGCCAACAACCAGAGCGGCGCCGCTTCCGGCGCGCTGTGGGGCCTGCCGCGCGATGTCTCCACCTTCGCGCTCTACTTGAACCTGGACCTGATTGAAGAAGCAGGCGCGCCCGACCCGCGCGAACTGGCCAAAGAAGGCAAATGGGACTGGGAGGCCTTCCTCGATGTCGCCCAGAAGACCCGCGCCCTTGGCTCGGATATCTATGGCTACGGCGCAAGCGCCTGGTGGGGGCCCTACGGCGTGTGGTTGAATGCTGCTGGTGGTGGTTTCTTCAATGCAGACCGCACCGCCTGCGCTCTCAACACCCCCGAATCGCTCCAGGGCCTGGAATTTCAGCGCGCGCTGTACCAGGAATATGACGTGGCCACGCCTTACGGCGAAGACCCCGAACCGCCCTTCCGCGCTGGCAAAGTTGCCATGTTCCAGAATGGCCGCTGGGCCACGCCTGGCGTCCGCACTGTAACATTCAACTGGGACGTGGTGGAACTGCCCAAAGGCCCGAAAGGCACGCAAGGCAACTGGCTGTTCTGGGGCGCGTATGTCATCAACGCCAAGACCCAGCACCCCGAAGAAGCCTGGAAACTGGTTCAGGCTCTCACCACTGCTGAAACCCAGGGCAAGGTGGCCGCTTTGGGCGCAAACATTCCCAGCCGGGTCAGCCAGGAAGCCTTTGATGCGTTCCTGACCTTCACCCCGCCCGCCAACAACCAGGCTTTCCTCAATGGCCTGGCCGACAACCCCGCTACCGAAGGCCCGCTGTGGGCTGGCTCGTGGCCCGAATATGACAAAATCATGGGCCCGGCCATTCAGGCTGTTCTGACCGGCGGCAGGAGCGTGGAAGACTTCGGTAACACCATCTGCGACGAAGCCAACAAAGTTTTCACAAAGTAAGCAACAATCGTAAGGCATACGGGCAGGCGCAAGTTGCCTGCCCGTCTTCGTGAAATGATGACCTGGTTGCCCTGATTTGGAGAACGGAATATGACTGGATTATCAAAAATCCCCGCGCAACAGACCAATCTCATCCTGCGCCTGCTCAGTATCTGGCGACTCGTATTCAGCATGCTGGCAGTCGTTGGCGCGCTCGCTCCCTGGGTTGGCCTGCTAACGGGCCTGCGCGTTTGGCAGGGCATCCTGCTTTCGATTGTGTTGGGGCTTGCGGCGGTGTTCAGTTTTATTGCTTCACGCGATATCCTGTTGCGCCGTCACCGCGGCCGGACAATTTCACTCTTCGTCGACTACCTGAGCCTGGTGGCCTGTCTGGTTATCCTCCTGCAAGTCGGCGGCGTGTTCATCGGCATCGACGCGCTCGGCGAGGTCTTCGGGCGGAGCATCCTGTTCCTGCTGGCCGCTTTTGGCGGTTATCTCATCGACGCGGCGGGCGATTACTTCCAGCATGACCCCAAAACTCAAAACATCCTGCGCCAGGTCGGGAAATGGGTCATGATTCTCGGCGGGCTGGCCTTCCTGTTCATGGCCAACCTGCTACAGGGCCTGCTGGTGCTGGCTCAAAACCTCGCCAACCCGGTGGGAATTGGAGCGCTCCTCGGCCTGGCCCTCTTTGCTCTCGCTTTGTGGGGAATGTGGCGTGAACCCTCGGCCACCGCTCTCAATGCGAAAACCAGTCACGAGCAAATGCTCAACGGCTGGTTGTTCCTTTCCCCCAACTTGCTCGGCTTCCTGATTTTTTTTGCCGGGCCGCTGCTGCTCTCATTTTATTTTTCCTTCACCGATTCCGACGCTTTCAATACCCCCAACTGGGTCGGCCTGAGCAATTACGCCAAAATTCTAAATGTGACCATCAAGCCGCTGACCTCGCCCGACCAACTGGCGCGCGACGTTCTCAATATCCAAATCTATGATGAAGTTGGACGCCTGAAAATTGGTAGCGGTGGGATATTGTTCGGCGCGGAAGATAAATTGTTCTGGCTGGCGCTGCGCAACACCCTGACCTATGCCCTGTTCGCCGTTCCCCTAAGCGTTATCCCGGCCCTGGTGCTGGCGAATATTCTCAACAGCAAACTGCCAGGCATGAAGTTCTTCCGGGCAGTCTATTTCATCCCCAGCATTGCTGCCATCGTCGGGATTGCCCTGGTCTGGCAGTGGCTGTACAACGCAACGGTTGGATATATCAACTACTTCATCACGCTCGGCGTCGATTTGTGGAACAACCTGTTCAACGCCGGGGTTGTCGACCCCAAAATTCGCTGGGTCTCCGACGAGCGCACCGCCCTGCTTTCCATCATCATCATCGCCGCCTGGCAGACAATGGGATTCAACACCGTCCTCTTCCTGGCGGGTCTGCAAAACATCCCCGGCGAGCTATACGAGGCTGCCACCGTCGATGGCGCGGGCGCGTGGGACAAATTCTGGCGCATCACCATTCCCATGCTGGCCCCGTCCACCTTCTACGTCGTCTCCACCACCACCATTCAGGCCATGCAGGTCTTCGAGCAGGTCTTCATCCTGATGAACCCGCCCGAAGGCCCCAATAACTCGACCATCACCCTGGTCTTGTACCTGTACCGCAGCGGCTTCCAGAACTTCAAGCAGGGTTATGCTTCGGCCCTGGCCTGGGTCTTGTTCGTCGTCATCTTCGGGCTGACGCTCATCCAGTTCCGTCAACAGCGCCGCAGCAGCATTTACGAGAACTAAGCGCGGAGGATAGACCATGAAATCATACCGAGTTATCACCTTCCTGAAAAACTTGAGCATCTACGCGATTTTGACCTTCTTCGCGCTGGTCATGTTATTCCCGTTCTTTTACATGCTCGCCACCTCGCTCAAACTGCCCGCCGACACCTTCCGCTACCCGCCCCGTCTTCTGCCGCGCGAACCAGCCTTCACCGAAGTGGAAGGGTATCCCGACAAACTGCCGCTCTACTACGTGGACATCGATGGCGACCGCCGGGAGTTTGCCCTGGCCCGCAGCAATATTCGCATCGGCACGTTTGCCCCCGCCGATAACCCGTCAGCGGTTGTCGAACGCTTCCTGAGCGAGGTAACGCCCACAGAACAAACGGTGACTTTTAATGGCAAAGAGGAGAAGGTCTTCCAAGTCATCCTCGATGGTCAGGTTGTTCCTATGGTTCAGCTCAGCCAAACCACCGTTGGCGAGTTCATTGACCCTGAAAACCCTGAAATCAAAGCCTACCAAAACGTGCGCCTGAGCCAGCCCGTAGAGGCCATCTCCTGGCATCCCGAAAATTACAAAGCGGTTATCGAATTACAGGGTCTCGACCGGGCTCTGACCAACACCGCGCTCGTCACCATCCTGGTCGTCATCGGGCAACTGGCGACCTCCATTATCGGCGGATATGCCTTCGCGCGCCTGAAATTCCCCGGGCGCGATACAGTCTTCGTCTTCTACCTCGGCACCATCATGATTCCGTTTGTTATGCTGATTGTGCCGCTCTACCAGTTGATGGTGCTGATAGGCTGGACCGACCGGCTGGCCGCGCTCATCGTCCCCTGGATTTTCACCGCCTATGGCACGTTCCTCATGCGTCAGCATTTCATCACCTTCCCCAAAGAAATCGAGGAAGCCGCCCTGCTCGATGGGGCCTCGCGCTTGCAAATCCTGAAGGATATCATCATTCCGGCCAGCGTGCCGGCCCTGGCTACCCAGGCCACGTTTACCTTCCTTTACGCCTGGAACTCCTTCCTGTGGCCGTTGGTGGTGATTAACGTCGGAAACGAGAAAAACCACGTCCTGACCCTGGCCCTCAACGTGCTGCGCGGGCGCGCCTCCGATACGCCTAACCTGATTTTGGCAGGCGCGGCCATTGCCATCCTGCCTCCGCTCATCGTCTTCATCCTCGGCCAGCGATTCTTCGTGGAAAGCGTTGCCTCCAGCGGCGTGAAGGGTTGATATGACCACTCTCGGAAATCCCAACCTGCATAATCCCCATCTCGACGGTGATGCCTTCTTCTGGCCGGGTGGGCAGGTGGGCGTTTTTCTCTCTCACGGTTACACCGCTACAGCGGGTGAAGTTCGTCTGTTGGCCGAAAAACTGCGCGAAAAAGGATATACCATCGCCGCGCCGCTTCTGCCTGGTCACGGGACGCATCCTGATGACCTGAATCGCGTCGGCTGGCAGGATTGGGTGAGAGCCGGGCAAGAAATGCTCGACCAGTTGTTCCAAACTTGCGAACAGGTCATTGTAGGCGGTGAGTCGATGGGCGGGGTGCTGGCACTCTACCTTGCCGCCCAAAACCCACAGGTGAAGGCAGTCTTACTCTACGCTCCGGCTCTGGTTCTCACAACCACCCCATTCGACCGCTTGAAACTTTACCTGGCTGCTTCGTTTGTCAGCCAAATGCCGCGCAGGGGGATAGACAACCCCGACAAATGGCAGGGATACCCTAACCTGCCGCTCAAGGGCGTCATTCAATTGTTGCGCTTCCAGACCGCCACTCTGCCGCTCCTGCCCAAAATCCACCAGCCGGTGCAAATCTTCCAGGGACGGTTCGACCAGACAGTGGCGCAAGAAGCCGGGGAAATCATCATGAGGGGCGTTTCGTCCAAAGTCAAGGAGCATCACTGGATGGAAAAATCCCATCACACCATCTTGTTGGACGTGGAACTGGGTGATGTGACCGCCAAAACCCTGGCCTTTCTCGAACGGTACGGATAAACATCGAATGCGAATTGCGTCAGATTTTGCGGGTTTCGCGGATACAATTGGTAAAATCCGCGCAACTCCGCTATATTGTGTTTTTCCGATGGCGTCATCTTTATCTGTTGCTAAAGATGGCAGACTGCTAGCCCACATAAAAGAACTGGCCGAATCAGGTCAGGTTGGATAACACATGCTGCTCAAAATTGAAAACTGCCTGCTCTCTATCGAACGCGAACCGCATTTCCGGCTGACGGGCTGCCGGGCCGGGAACATTTGCCTGCGCACCGCCCCGCACCCGCAGCCGGTTCTCTCCATTCGTCAGACCAATACCGGCCTGGACGTGGAGTTTCCCACCTGCACTCTGTCCATCACCCCCAGCGGGTATGGCTGCGACCTGCGAATTTGGCCCGAAACGGCGCACTTTTCGCTCGCCTTCGAGATGCACGGCCACTGGTACGGGCACGGCGAACTGGTCCACCAGCAATACCCGCTCAACCGGCTGATGCTGCCCGAAAGCCCTTTCCAATCTTACGATAACGGCCCTGCCGGGCAGAGTTGCAAACCCAACCCGGCCTGGTTCTCATCGAACGGCATTTCCATCATCGCAGGCAGCCCGGTTTCGGTCGGAATCAACCAGCCGCCCGCGCGCTATCCCCGCTATGATTGGAGCTTAGGCGCAGAAAAAGGCCCCTTCACCCACCGCCCCTTTGCCGACCCCGGCGGAGAGGGCGACGGCCTGCTCACCTTCAGCGGGCAGGGACTGCGCCTTTCTGTTCACTTGAGCGAAGACGCCCGCGCCGCTTATCATTACCTGACCGGTATCTTCGGCCACCCGGCAGAAACACCTCCCGAAAGCCTGTTCACCCTGCCGACCTGGACAACCTGGGCGCGCTACAAGACCGCCGTCTCGCAAGAAGTCGTGCTTAACTTTGCCGACAAAATCATCCAGAACAACTATCCCTACGGCGTGATGGAAATCGATGACCGCTGGCAAACTCATTACGGCGACATCGCCTTTGACCCGGCGCGCTTCCCCAACCCCAAGGGGATGATTGACCAGCTGCACGAAAAGGGCTTCAAAGTCACGGCTTGGGTGATTCCCTTCCTCGACCCGGAGTCGCAGGCCTTTGCCGAGGGCAAAGCGCGGGGATACCTGGCGCGGCAGCCAGACGGGGAGCCGTATCCGGTACGCTGGTGGCAGGGAGTGGGGGCGCTGCTCGACGTGAGCAATCCCTCAGCGCTGGAGTGGTTCCGGGAACGCCTGGAAAGGCTTCAGCGGGAAACCGGTCTCGATGGCTACAAATTCGATGCGGGCGAAGCGGCCTTTTTCCCGGCAGATGCCCGCAGCGCGGAATCCATCCAGCCCAACGAATACACCCAACGCTATGTCGATTTCGTGGCGCGGCACTTCCGCCTGACCGAAGTGCGCTCGGCCTGGAAGAACCAGCGCGCCCCCATTTTCTTCCGCCAGTGGGACAAATGGTCAACCTGGGGATTGGATAACGGCCTGCACTCCGTCCTGACCGGCATGTTATCGCTGGGGCTGGCGGGCTACCCGTTCATCCTGCCCGATATGATTGGCGGCAACGCTTACGATGAACTGGCCGACGCCGAACTGATGATTCGCTGGACGCAGCTAAACGCCCTGCTGCCCGCCATGCAGTTCAGCCTGGCCCCCTGGGACTACGGAGATGAAGCCAATGCGCTCTGCCGCCGCTACGCCCAACTGCACCTGGAATTTAGCCCGCGTATCCTGGAACTGGCGCGCGAAGCAGCGCGTACCGGCCAACCCATCATCCGCCCGCTCTGGTGGCTGGCCCCGAACGATGAACGCGCCCTGGCCTGCGACGACCAATTCCTGCTGGGTAATGACATCCTGGCTGCCCCGGTCGTCCGACCCGGCCAGCGCAGCCGTTCCATTTACCTGCCGCCCGGCCAATGGCGCGACCACTGGACCGGCGCGCTGTACGATGGGGACACTGCTTTGCAGGATTTCCCAGCGCCGCTCGAGACCTTGCCATTCTTCTTGCGTGCTTGAAGTACTCACCCCCTCGGCCCTGACCACCGTGCAAGACGCCGGTCGGCGCGGCTGGCAGGCCTTTGGCGTGCCAGTTGGCGGGCCAATGGATTGGTTCGCGCACCGCGCCGCCAACCTGCTCGCTGCCAACCCGCCCCAAGCCGCCGCGCTCGAAATCGGCTACACCTCGGCGGAATTCCTGGCCCTGACCGACTGCCTGATTGCCGCCACTGGCCCCGGCTTTGCGCTCTTCGTCAACGACCGCCCCATGCGCATGTGGGCTTCTATTTTTGTGAGAAAGAATGGGCAGATTCGGCTCGAAAAGCAGGGACCCGGCAATTGGGCTTACCTCGCCGCGCATGGCGGGATACAGGCTCCACTGATGCTTGGCTCGCGTTCATCATACATTCCCGCCCGCCTCGGGCATTTGCCCCTGACCCCCGGCGACGTGCTGCCCCTCGGTGATTCCCGCGCCTGGCTGCCAGGTCTCGCTGCGCGCACCCTGGCATTTACCGTTACCTATTCCCCCAACCCCACCCTTCGCATCCTGCCTGGCCCGCAGGCCCATTTCTTTTCCCTCAGCGCTTTTTGCGCCGAGACATTTTTCATCTCTCCTGCCTCCGACCGGGCCGGATACCGGCTGACCGGTCCCAAATTGGAGCGTCTGCTTCACGGCGAATTGCTCTCAGAAGGCATGGCGCGCGGCTGTATCCAGGTCCCACCCGATGGGCTGCCCATCGTCATGCAAGCCGACTGTCCCCCTACTGGCGGCTACCCCAAAGTTGCCTCCGTCATCGCCGCCGACCAGCCCCTCCTGGCGCAAGTCCCGGTCGGCGCGGGTCGAATCCGTTTTGTCGAGACGACCATCGAACAGGCCCAAAGCGCGT
>Ga0073932_1006215_pt1 | contig 12385 bp, 17 predicted proteins | sample DewCreD2012metaG_FD_76967 | JGI IMG/M metagenome (GOLD analysis project Ga0073932, IMG submission 76967) | Hot spring sediment bacterial and archeal communities from British Columbia, Canada, to study Microbial Dark Matter (Phase II) - Dewar... ... | reverse complement strand
GCAGGCTGGTTGACTTCCCAGTCCTTCTGGGGCGCCAGGCGGATGCGGGCGCCATTGGCGCCGCCGCGCTTGTCGGAGCCACGGAAGGTGGACGCCGAGGCCCAAGCGGTCGACACCAGTTCTGAGACCGGCAGGCCGGAAGCGAGGATCTTAGCCTTGAGCGAGGCGATGTCCTGCGCATCGATCAGGGGGTGATTGACTGCGGGAATGGGGTCCTGCCAGATGAATTCTTCCTTCGGAACCTCCGGGCCGAGATAGCGTGCGCGCGGGCCCATGTCGCGGTGTGTCAGCTTGAACCAGGCGCGCGCGAAGGCGTCGGCGAAGGCTTGCGGGTCGTCGAGAAACCGGCGCGAGATCTCCCCGAACTCCGGATCGAAGCGCAGTGTCAGGTCGGTGGTCAGCATGGTCGGCTTGTGGAACTTGCCCGGGATGTGCGCGTCGGGAACGATCTCCGGCGCGTCCTTGGCCACCCACTGCTTGAGGCCGGCAGGCGAGGTGACCATCTCCCACTCATACTTGAACAGGTTCTCGAGAAAGTTGTTGCTCCACAGTGTCGGAGTCTTGGTCCAGGTCACTTCCAGACCGCTGGAGATGGTGTCCTTGCCATGCCCCGAGCCGTAATTGCTGAGCCATCCCAGTCCCTGCGCCTCAAGCGGCGCGGCTTCCGGGTCAGGACCCTTGTGGGATTCCGGGGCCGCTCCATGGCATTTGCCAAAGGTGTGGCCGGCCGCAATCAGCGCAACGGTCTCCTCGTCGTTCATGCTCATGCGGCCGAAGGTGGCGCGGATGTCCTTGGCGGCGGCCATGAAGTCGCCGCTCGCGTTCGGACCCTCCGGGTTGACATAGATGAGGCCCATGTGGGTGGCGCCGAAGGGCCCCAGATCCCGGTCGCCGGTGAAGCGCTTGTCATCGCCCAGCCACGAGATCTCCTCACCCCAGTTCACGTCCTCGTCGGGCTCCCATACGTCGGCGCGGCCCCCGCCGAAACCTAAGGTCCTGAAGCCCATCGACTCCAGCGCCACGTTGCCGGCAAGAATCATGAGGTCAGCCCAGGAGATCTTCCGGCCGTACTTCTGTTTGACGGGCCAGAGGAGGCGCCGCGCCTTGTCGAGGTTGACGTTGTCGGGCCAGGCATCGAGAGGCGCGAAGCGCTGTTGGCCGCGTCCGGCGCCGCCGCGCCCGTCGGTTATGCGATAGGTGCCGGCGGCGTGCCAAGCCATGCGGATGAAGAGCGGGCCGTAGTGGCCAAAATCCGCCGGCCACCAGTCTTGCGATTCGGTCATCACCTTGGCCAGGTCCCTCTTCAGCGCCTGGTAGTCAAGGCCCTGGAATTCCTTCGCGTAGTCGAACCCTTTCCCCATAGGGTCCGACTTCTCGGAATGCCGGTGCAGCAGGTCCAGCCGCAGCTGGTTCGGCCACCAGTCGCGGTTCGTCCTCCCGACGCCGGCGATGGGGTACGGACATTTACTCTCTTGATTCATGCCAGACTCTCCTCCTTGTAGGATAGTCTGTCAACTCCGCATTTCTAAGCCAACTCGGGGCCGACCAACGGGAAGCCGCACAGAGGCGCAAAGTGAGAAGGGTTTGCCTTGGCCCGCTTTCCTTTCTCATGGGTGCATTTTCGGAACGGTCCGGAGCCGTCCAGGGTGCGCCGGGGCGCCCGCGCGGAGCGCGGGTCGTCATCGGGCGGGACCGTCGCAACCGCGGTCTGCTCGGGCGGGAGGCCGGTGCGGCGATCCGGTCCCGGAGCGTCTTCTTCATGCGTCAACCTCACGCGCATGTTGGCTCTCCGGGCGCGGCTTATCAAGTTCTCTGTTGACTGATTCAGGCGCGTCGGCGGCGGTGATTTCAGTGTGCCGGGCGCGCTGGTAAGCGATGGCAGATTCGAGAAGCGAAAGATCCCGGACGCCGGAGGCGCCGCCGTAGCGTTCGATCTGCTGGCGATGGATCTCCAGCACCTCCTCAAGCGATAGAAACAGAGGTTCCACGACGCTTTTCGGGGAGCGCTATTCCGCCAGCCGCTTGAAGGCCTTCCCGTAACGCCTGTGGGCCCATTCCTGAGCAGCGTCGAACTTCGCCCGGCGTGCAGAGATTGCCGCGGGGGTTACGATCAAGCGCTGTCCGTCGGTGCTGATGTCGAGAGGAGTTTCGGCGTCGATCTTGAGCAGATCGAGAATGGGCCGGTCGATGACCAGCGCCAAGCTATTCCCGTGCTTGGTCAGTTTTTTCACCATGGAAATCTCCGTCAGTCCAATGGTATCACAATGTAGTAACCGCGGATTCCCTGTCAATCGTCTCGCTGGCGAGTTCGAAAGTGTCCAACCCGGGGCGTCTCTCTGAATCGGCCTGTCAACAAACGCGCACCTGTCAACGGAGAAAACGGAGAGTTTGGAGGGTTCAGAGAGGCCCACGAACTGAACCATGATGGTTCAGCGCGTGGCCCGGTTGGAGGCATTTCCAACCGGAGAACCGCGCCGAAACGCAAATACTGGCGAATGTTTGGGATAACGGGCGGCCGCAAACAGAGATGCCGTCAAGCAAATCGGGGCGGCGGGGAGTTATGGTTTTGGGGCGTGGCTCCCCGTCGTGGACACGTTTCGAACTTTGGTGACGTGCCCACCGCCTGGGGTCAGGTGGGCCTTCTTGCAGATGCCGGATCTCAGACAACCATGACACGCATGTGGGAAGCCGTATCTGATCCCCGCGCGAAGGGCGGGTCGTCGGAGGATTCCCGGCGAAGATTCTCTTGCGAGGTGCGGAGTCTCCCACCAGAACGCACTGGCCGTCAGACTCATTTCCCTGGGCTGAGTGCCGCCGATGCCTCCGGACTACTTTGCCCCTCGCGTCGCGGCATGGGCAAGGGACGCAGTCCTTCTGGCATCTGGATCAGGTCGCTGACGGCACGGTGTGTGTTTGTGGCTCGCAATCCTGACTTTGCATCTTACGGCCCTGCAGCGCGCCGAGCGCCGTTCCGTACGCTGCATGCGCCGTCAACACTGTAGCGGCGAAGCGCCAGCCGAAATCCTTCCCGAAGAAACCGATGCCCAGACTTTGGACAACGGGACTCGCCAGGAAGCCAAGCCCGATCAGCAATCCAAATGGAACCGCCCACCATCGCGACCGGCCCAAGGCAAGGAGTGCAAAGATGGCTCCAAAGGCCGCGCCGTTCCAGAAATGGTAAGCAAAACCGGCGAGGGTCGACGCGAGCGACGGCCCCAGAGCGAAACGATTGAGCAGAAGCACGCCCATCAGTTCCGGCAGATTGCCAGGCATGAAGCCAACCCTGAAACCGGGGTATCTAACCGCTTCCAGTGCCAGTGTTGCCACGGCGCCGGCCAAGAGGCCCTTGCGAAGCGCGGATCCGATTCCCGGCAATCCGCACCGCGGAAGAAGGAGCGCGGCAACAATCAGCATTAGCACCGAGGGAATGATCACGATCCAGGAAAATTGAGAGAGAGGGGCATAGCCCATCTGGGCGAGCGGAAATGCCGAGGGCCCAGCGGCAGCAACTGCAGCAAGCACAAGCCGACTCACGGTGTTTTTCATCGGTGTCTCCGAGGGCGGGTGCGCGGAGAAGGCGTACGCGCACCCGGCAGGGCCGCTACTGGGCGGCCATGGTCACCAGGTCGTGCAATTTCTGGTCCAGCATTTGCGCAACCATGCCGATCTTGTCGTTGCGGTATTGCGACAGCAGAGAGGAGGGCTTGTCGTAAGCGATGAACGTCTTGCCTTTCTCGTCGCTGTAAACAAATACGCGCAAGGGCACGTACAAGCCCACCGCATGGTTCTGCTCGAACAACTGCTTGCCGACATTGGGGTTGCCCACGAGGTAGAGCGTGGCCTTCAGACTCAGCCCCGTCATCGAGAGCATTTTGCCCTGGTCGACTTCCGCCATGACCATCATGCCGTTCTTGGCCACGAGCTGTTTGATGGCATCCGCGGTCTGATCGAACGACTTGCTTGAAGCCACGGTGACATGCTCCGCCTTGAACGAACCGTCAGCCGCAGCAGCGGGCTGCGGAAGCAACGCAGCGCTGCCAAGCAGCACTGCCAGGAACACATTCATCATCTTTCTGTTGGTTGTCATTTTTTCTCCTAATTAAGATGGTTGCCGTGTCTCTGGCAACCGCTCCGACAAGTGGGTGTCGAGCGCATGGACATCCTTACAAGCGATCTGAAAGAATGGGTGGGAGAGACAGATGCCTGAGGATCGGCAACCGGATGCGCTTACTCTCGCCCGCTTGCGCGCTCGGGATCCACAGTTCCTCGCCGCTCTGGTGCAAGAACATGCCCGCCCTCTCTATCGCGCCGCCCGGGGGATGGGTTTTCGGGATGACGAGGCGGAGGACCTCGTGCAGGATGTTCTTGCCATTTTCCTGGAGACGCTCGACCGCTTCGAGGGGCGCTCCCGGATTCGCACGTGGCTGTTTGGCATATTCCACCGGAAGGTGTTCGAGCGGCGGCGCGAATCACATCGCGAAGAGCGTCACGATCCGATCGACGATGTGTTCGAATCGCGGTTTGATACGAGCGGGAAATGGGCCCGGCCGCCCGCGGACCTGCATCAGATTCTGGAATCCAAAGAAATCGGGCTGGTCATCGAAGAATGCCTCAACGGACTCCCCGCCTCCCAGAGAGAGGTTTTTGTGCTTCGGGAGATGGAAGGCGCCGACACAGAAGAGATTTGTAAGATTCTGGACATCAGCGTCACAAACATGAGCGTGTTGCTGCATCGGGCGCGCGCCCGGTTGCGCGAGTGCATTGAAAGTAAAGGATGGGGCCGCAAATGATCCGCTGCCGCGAACTTGCGGAGTTGCTTACATCGGACCGGCTGAGGGATGCCAGCCTTCGCGTCAGGGTCGAGGCGAGGTTGCACCTTTGGATGTGCCGGCATTGTGCGCGCCTGGCCAGACAGATGGAACAACTGAGGGCGGCAGCCAGGAAACTGGCCGATTCATTCGGCCCGAGGGAGACTGACGCGCCGGGCGAAGGGCTCGAAGAGCGGCTGGTGCTCAAGCTTTCGAAGAAAGTTTGAGACGGGCCGAGAGGGCCCCCCGGCGATTGTTCCGATTTGAATCGGAATTCCCGGTGGGTCCCGAATCAGTCAGAGGGAGGATCAAAGGATGAACCGTGTTGCTGTTACGTTACTTCTTGTGGCTGGCTTCGCCGTGGCGGCCGCACCGCCCGGCGTGGGCGACAAGGCCCCCGATTTCGCCTTGCAGTCGCTGCGGGGGGAGACTGTCCGGCTGTCTCAAGTCACCGCCAGGGGGCCGGTGGTCCTGATCGTGCTGCGGGGCTTCCCAGGCTACCAATGTCCCATCTGCAATCGTCAGGTCCAGGAATTCCTGCGGAATGGCAAGGCCTTCAGGGACGCCGGGGCACAGGTGGTCATGGTCTACCCTGGGCCGGGGCAAGATCTCAAGTCTTGCGCTGACGAGTTCGCAGCAGACAAGACGTTCCCGGGCAATTTCCACCTGCTGCTGGATCCGGACTATCAGTTCACGAACCTCTACCAGTTGCGATGGAACGCCCCCAAGGAGACGGCCTATCCGTCCACCTTTCTGATTGACCGCAGAGGCGTGGTGTTCTTTGCCAGGATCAGCAATTCGCACGGCGGCCGCACGACCGCCGCAGACGCACTCGAGGCTCTTCACAAGCACGCCAACGGCAAGTGACAGGGGGAAGCAATCCTTGTTGCCGGTCATCATCCTCTTCGCCAAGGCGCCGGTGCCGGGAAGGGTCAAGACCCGGCTTTCACCAGCCGTGGATCTTGTCAGTGCGGCCGAATTGCATCGGGCGTTTGTGCTGGACATGATCGAGTCCCTGCTGCCGCTGTCGGAAACAGCCGAGCTTGAGTTGTCGACGGACGTCAGCACGCCCGCCTGGCCGGAGGCTTCGGTGACGCGTTCATTGCAAACCGGCGGGGATTTGGGGGCGCGGTTGTATCATGCGCTCAGCCGCGCTCTCGCGCTGGGACATCCGCGGGCTCTCGTGCTGGGCAGTGATGCGCCAACCCTGCCGCCTTATGCCGTTGGGGAATTGCTTGCGGCCGGCGCGGATGTGGCTCTCGGGCCGACGGAGGACGGGGGCTATTACGGTATCGCTTGCCAGCGCGTGCATCCGGAGATGTTCGCCGGCGTCCGCTGGTCCACGCCCCACACATTGGCTGACACGGCGCAGGGGATCCGGCGCTGCGGCCTGTCTGTGGCGTTCGGCACGCCGTGGTTTGATGTCGACGAACCTTCAGATCTTGAGCGCCTTCGGCAGCTTCCCGCGCTGCCACGGCACACAGCCGCCTGGTTCGAGTCACGCGGGGCAAGGATCAGCCGCGCGGCGTGCCGCCCTTGTCCCACTCCTCTGCCAGGCAGACGCCCAACCCCAGGGCGAGGCGGTTCACAAAGTTGAAGTAGGCCGCCACCGCCGCCGCATCGTGAATCGCGGCATCAGACAGCCCAGCCGCCCGCAACGCCGCCACATCTGTTTCCGTAACTTCCGCGGGTTGGGTGGTCAACTTCAGTGCGTAATTTACCAAAGCACGCTGCCGTTGGGTGAGCGCCGCGCCTGCCGGATCGGTCTTCAATGCCAGAACCCAATCCTCATCCTTCGTCAGGGCGCGAAGAGGCTCTGCATGGTGCTCGATGCAGTAACGGCAGCGATTGGCGGAGGAAACCGCCACCGCAATCATTTCCCGCTCGGCGCGGCTCAATGCCGACTTTCCAAACATCAGCTCCACGTAAAGGCGCAAGTGCGCCGTCATCGCCCGCGGCTGGACACTGTGCGCCTTGAGAATATTGGCGACACGGCCGCGGGCAGCGCCCACCTGCGCATATGCCTGCCGCAGTTCGTCGCCGGCCTCTGCTTCTTCAATGACTTTGATCCACGCGCTCCTGCTCATTATGCTGTCTCCCGGTCCGGGCCTGACTCCGGCAGCCGCCGTAACCCGGCACCCTTCACCGTGGCCGCCCGCCACGCAACATGCGGAAGCCCGAGGCGGCCGTCACCAGAAAGAGGACGAGCAGCCCCATAAGGACGAAATCGTTGAGAAGGAGGCCGAATCCGACCGCAGCGAAAATGCCCGCCAGCAGGAAGGGCGCCATGCAGCAGAGCGCCGCAATTGCGGCGCCAGCGAACCCAAAGCCCATCAGGAACAGGCCAAGCCGGCGCTGTGCCGAACTTGCAGAGCAGCTTTGGCCTTGCGCAGCGCCCGTGGGCACCGCCGTAATGTTGTTGTCTGTTTCTGGTTTCATAGCGTTGACTTCACTCCGGTTGCCGTTCAGTTCAGGCTCGTGGCCACCGTCTTAGCCGGCGCAGCACGACAACTTCCCGACGTCCTTGCGGAATGCCAAGGCCGCCAACTTGATGCCCTCGGCCTGGGTCAGGTAGGGAAACAACGTATTGGCCAGATCGTGGTAAGTGAACGCTTGTTCCATGCCGAACTTGACGGCCAGCGCCGCGGTCTGAATGATTTCGCCGCCTTCCGCTGCCAGCACATGGACGCCAAGCAAGCGGCCGGAGCCGGTTTCCGCCACCAGTTTGATCAATCCGCGTGTGTCCCGCGCCGCCAAGGCCCGGGGAACGTGATCCAGCGAGAGAGCCGAGGTCTCAACGCTGTAGCCGAGCGCCGCCGCTTGCGCTTCGGTCAGTCCGACGGATGCTGCCTGGGGGTCGGTGAAGATCACGTGCGGGACAACGGAAAGGTCGAGTTTCTTGTGATTCCCGCCGAGAGCGTTTTCGGCGGCGATGCCACCCGCCGCGGCCGCCACGTAAACCAATTTCGGCCGGTTGGTTACGTCCCCGGCCGCATAAATGCGGGGATTTGTGGTCTGGAGATGGTCGTCCACGAGGATGAATCCTTGAGGATCCAATTGGACTCCGGCCATTTCCAGCCCCAGATCTTCTGTGTTGGGGGTCCGGCCGGTCGCCACCAATATGTGTTCCGCGCGAAACTCGCTTTCGCGTCCCTCGATCTGCACGGTGACGACTTTTTCGTCCCGCTCCTCCCTCACTCGCAAGAGCCGGACGCCGGTGTGAATCTCCACGCCCTCCTCCCGCAGGTACCTCCCGAGTCCGTCTGCGATTTCCGGCTCATGCTCCGGGAGAAGGCGGGCGGAACGCTGCAAGATGGTCACCTTGGTTCCGAAACGTGCGAACGTTTGTCCCAGTTCGAGAGCAATGAATCGTCCTCCGACGACGATCAACGAACGGGGCTGTTCTCGCAGCTCCATGGCGGACGTGCTCGTCAGAACCCCGACGCCATCAATCCCTGGAACCGCCGGAATGGACGGCCGGGCGCCGGTGGCAAGGACTACCCTGTGCGCGGAGCAGGTCCGCCCGTCGTCGAGCGCAACCACTCCGCCGGGCAGAAACCTGGCCCGGCTCTGCATCACCGTGATACGGTCTCGATACGAAGAGAGCACATCGGCATACTTCGCCTGGCGCAAACGGGCGACAAGTTCGTCCTTGTGCGCGATGACGGCGGCCCAGTCCAGTCCTTCGGCCTTTGTGTGGACTCCGCGAAAAGGTTGGTGGCCCGCCTTGTGATAAGCTTCCGCAGCACGAATCAGCGTTTTGGACGGGACGCAACCGATGTTGACGCAAGTGCCGCCAAGCGTGCCCTTTTCGATGATGCAGACCGAGTGGCCCATTTCAGCGGCCTTGATCGCCGCCGCCATTCCGCCGCCTCCGGTGCCGATGACGACGAGATCGTAATTCGGCTGGTTCGGCCAATCCCCGCTGATCCGTACGAGAGTCTCCCGAGCCGCGGGATCTGATGGCGGGCGTGAGGGCGCTTCCGCCTTGTACCCCGCCTCGTTGACGGCCCGGATCAGGGTTTCGTGGGCGACGCCGCCCGGAGATGCAAAGGTCACAACGGCGCGTCCGGATCTCCAGCCGGGGACCTGCGCAGCGCACACCCCCTCGACGCTTTGAAGAGCCGCTTCGACGTGCGCGGCGCAGGCGTCACAGGTCATGCCCTGCACCGAGAGATCGACGCGGAGCTCACCAGTGCCGTCACCCGTAATTGCGCTTCCGTCGGCGCGCGCGTCCTGCTCATTTCGTTTCATCATTACAATGAACCTTTTTCTTGCGCGGGGGCGGGCAGCGGCGCTGTCTCAGGCTCGCAGCCATCCAGAGCGTCATTTCCCGCCGCCCTTTTTCGGCTTCGTCGAAAACCCGTTCATCTCGATTTGCTTCCTGATTTCGTCGAGGCCAACCAGGCTGTCATCGAACGTGACCGCAGCTTGCCCGGGTTTCAGGCTCACCTCGACGGTTTTCACGCCCTTCAGGCTTTTGAGCGAACCCGCCAGACCATTGGCGCAGGACTGGCAGTCCATGCCGTATACGGGGATGACAGCTTTGCGCTCAGCACCGGCCAGACTCGTAATGGCCAATAGCGCCATCGCGGCGGATACAAGAACCGTCTTGCCTGTCTGCATCATTCAATTACGCTCCTTTTCTGTTCATTCTCGGAAGTCCGGTTCCGATTCGAACCGGAAGCCGGCTTCGGTCACAACCTTCTCCAGAGCCGCCGGGCTCTGCACGGCGGGATCGTAGGTCACAACCGCCCGGCGAGTCCCGTAATCCACCTTGGCGTCAGCCACGCCGGGCAGTCGCCGGAAACCCGCGGAAAGGCTGACCGCACAGGCCGGGCAGTCCATGTCCGGAATTCGGAAAGCTGCGGTGACAAGAGCGGCCGGGCCGGCAGTAACAGTTTGTCCGCCATGCCGAATCACCGTCTGAGCCACCGTCCCGGAGTAGTAGGGGAACGCCGCGAGTCCGATCACAAGCAGCGCGACAGCAGCCAGCGCCAGAATGTTCCAGCGGCTCATTGACCGGGTTGCACAGAGACTGCCGCGTTCACACGCCTTCCTGTGATCGCGATAGGCCAGCAAGAATCCGCCCGCCAACAAGACTCCCGTGACGCCCAGCAGCCATGGCCGCCACCTTTCGAACGCGGCGCCGGCGGCCAGCACCCCGGCGCCGCTTACAGCCGCCACGACGGGAAGAATGCAGCACAGCGAAGCGCCGATGGCTGCAACCACGGATCCTCCCAGCAGCAGGGTCTTGCGGCTCGTTCCCGGGTGGCCGGATTCGGGCGCCGCGGGCACGGGCGCCTGGCAGCAGCCGTGCGCGGCTGGCGCCGGTCCGGCAGCTTCCCGCAATGCCTGGCGAATCATTTCGTGCGGCGGCAGCCCCACGCGGCGGGCGCCCTCCGTGTAGACACGGCACATCATGCCGAAGTCTTTTGCGGAGCGGGCGGCAGGCTCCACGTCCAGGCCATCCACGCGGATGGTTGGCGAGCCGGGAAAGCCGAGCGCCCTCGCGGCAGCTTCGTCGCGGACGCATACCTCGACAACGTCGGCCGCAAGGCCTTCTTCGCGCAACACCTCCCGGACCCGCTCGACTGCCGGCACGTGATTCGGACAACCCTCGAAATACAGGATTTCAACTTTCACGATTCAACCCTCCCGATGCCCGCTTCGTGCGCCCCAGCCCGTTCAGAACCGGGCAGGAATCGGCGTGAGCCGTGGTGGCGTTCTTCAACTTCCGCTCGCACATCTGCAAAGAACGCTCAAGACTCCGCTCCAGCTTCCGGAGTTCCACGATTTTGCCGCGAACGCTTGCCAGTTTTTGACCGAGCAGTGCCCGGACATGGTCACAAACCTCGAGGCTTTCGCCCTGCAAGAACAACAATTCCCGAATTTCCTCAAGGGAGAAGCCAAGATCCTGCGCCCTTCGAATGAACTTCAGGTCCTGGATATCCTCCGGGCGAAAGAGCCGGTAGCCGCCTTCCGTGCGCGGAGGACTCTTGAGCAGGCCACACTTCTCGTAGAACCGGATGGCATCCACCGTCAGCCCCGTTTCCCGTGCCACTACTCCGATCTGCAATTTCTGGGGCATCCTGGCCTTCCCTCCCATACCAGTGTAGACCCTGGAGTGAACTCTAGAGTCAAGGGAAATCGTTGGACGTCGAAATTCATCTGCCTCTGTCCGCTTGGGAAAAATAGTTCCCCATGGCCGAAGGGAGACCCGTGGAAAGGCGCGGCATAAGACCCCTGCTGCCACGCCCCGGAGGCCCCCACCCCACGGCCTCAAGATCGTCCTGCCAGTTTGGAATGCGAGCGTACATGCCTGTCGTGAGCTCTGCCGGAATTGATCATTACCGACCGTTGGAGGAGAGCCCGACCTCGCGGCCACCTAAGGCGGCTCCTTCGGTGAACGCTCCCTTGATTACTGCGAAGATCGAACCATTATGCCGGGTATACCGTTCGAGCAGCAGGCCAAGCGCGATGCCAAACGCAATGTGTGGGATAAGGCTTCCAATGAATACGCCGTTCAACAAGCCCTTCCGCAGCTTCAGCCCAAAATAACCCGTATTCATGGCGACCACCATGGGCGGTGTCGTCATCATCCCCACTTCGATGACCAGCCCCCAGATCAATCCACCCCACCACCGCGTTCGGCCACAAATCAAGGTGTACGTCAGGCCAAAGCAGGCGCTGACCCAGTAATGGTAGAGGGAACCCACAACATCCGAAAGGGCGTTGGGGCCGAGCGCCATCCTGTCGAGGATCAACACCCCGAACATCCGCGGCATATTCCCGGGTAGAAGACCCAGGCTGAAGGAGATCAACCGAAATGCGTCGAGTGCTGCCGCACAGGCGAATCCCACCCACAGTCCAGTCCAGATCCGGTTGGTGAGCCTCTTGAGCCCCAAACGGTCCGCGATTGCCCACACCCCAGCGAGCAGAACAATAGATGGCAGCAGCGCCCGGGTGACCAGCACGGGCATCTCAGGCATGCCGGGTGTCAACGCAACCACCAGAATGTTTGGGCCAACTGCCGCCGGAATCAGGGCCAAAGCGCTGAGGAGGACCTCCAGCATGGAGGACGGCGGTGCGTCCTCCGCGGGCGGGACTGTGCGGCGCCAGTAGAAGCCGGCACCCATGATGCCAAGCCCGACTAAAACGAAGAGGATGTCATTGAGCGTAATGAGCATTGCCGCCACTCCCTATTTGGCTGCGGCATGGATGAGGTTCTGGATCATCATGTCCATCATCTTTCCGGCCTCAGCGACCTGTGGCTTTCCGTAGGAGGCGTAGAGCGGCTCTACTTTCCGGTAACTGATGACTGTGGCCCCGTCGCCCCGTTCCCATACATAGATTTTGCCTGGCATTTCCAGCCCCACTTCCGGCGCCATGGGCAACAGCGTTTTTCCCATGTCAGGCTTGCCAAACTCGATGGTCTTCGCACCCTTGATGGATGCACCCACCATCCTGAGCATGTTCTGATGATCGATGGTGGCGACGACCATCATGCCTTCCTTTTTCAGGGCTGTGGTCACAGCGTCCACCGTGGCGCTGAAACCTCTTGAGGAAACGACGTC
>Ga0073932_1006214_pt1 | contig 12385 bp, 7 predicted proteins | sample DewCreD2012metaG_FD_76967 | JGI IMG/M metagenome (GOLD analysis project Ga0073932, IMG submission 76967) | Hot spring sediment bacterial and archeal communities from British Columbia, Canada, to study Microbial Dark Matter (Phase II) - Dewar... ... | reverse complement strand
TAACTGGACGCAAATGAATATCCCGATGAGTAATTTAACACAGGAGCCATACTGGGGTTCATCAGTAAATTTAAGTGATGCATTAAGTATGGCAACAGACATACAATTTCAAAGCGTAGGACAACCGCACAGTAGTATTGATTTGTGGATTGATGAAATAGATGTTTATGGATGTAGCAGTTGTCCGTCAGCACCAACCCCGACTTATACTGCTACAATCGCACCAACCCCGGTATGCAATTGTCCTTCATGGTTCGGAAAGAAAGTTGCAGGTGCTTATGCTTATGATTTCTCTGATTATTTCAATGCCTGTAAATACAGGATGCTCGAAAACGGGACGATAAATTCAATTTTTGTTAATTTTGCTTCTGCAAACGGTGCAGAAGCAAGGGTTGCATTATATACAGATAATATGGGAACACCCGGAAATTTAATAGCAGAAAGTGCGTCAGAAGCAATAAACTCTTCCGGCTGGCATGAATTTGACGTGTCTGACGTTTCATTAACCGCAGGAATATACTGGATTGCAATACAAATGCAGTCAGGCGTTTTATTTAACCTTGACACAATAGGAGTAAGCAATGAATATTATTATTATATGCCATACGATGTTTTCCCCGCAGTTGCAGCAAGTGGAGGTGGCTATGGAGATGGTGCGTATGATATTTATGTGAATTACTGCCCTTCAATATGTCCAAGTCCAACTCAGTCAGTAACACCGGTTGTAAGTTGCGAATGTCCGGCAATTATGGGGAAACAATATGATGGTGGTATAACATCAGCATATATTACGGGATATATGGCTATGAACTGGTATGGGATGAGCGAAAACGGGATAGCACAATCAATATCAATAAGAGTGGAATCAGGCGCAGGCAATATGCGTCTTGCGTTATATGATGATGTGTCAGGAGAACCTGGCAGATTGCTTGTTGAATCTGCATCAATAGCAGTAGGGCCCGGCTGGAATGAAATAGATATACAGGATATATTATTAGAAGCAGGTAAAGTATACTGGATAGCAATGCAGTCGCAAAATTCAGCTGTTTATCTGGGCAGGGATATGGGTGCAAGCGGGGATGAAAGATATATGGCATATCCATATAAACAATTCCCCGATATATCATTGCTAATGAGTTCTTACAGCAACAACTGGGATGTTCGTGTAAATTATTGTCCTTTGTATTGTCCGGGCACGCCATCCCCGACATTCACAGATACATTTACACCGACAGATACCTGGACCCCAACCGAAACACCAACTCCTACAAATACAAGTGGAACGACAAATCCAGGATTAGTTGATGATATGGATGATAACAATAACCAGAATAACTGGGGCGGGTACTGGTATACATATGATGATTTGGGAAGTGGCGGAAATTCATATGTAGTACCTTGGAGTGCGGCAAGGTGGGCAGCGTCAGGACAACCAACACCAGAGCAGATGTTTTTTATGCAAAGCCCAGGAAGGACAGGAAGTGGTTATGCAGCGAGGATGACTGGCTATGTAACAACGACATTCCAGTATGGTTTTATAGGAATGGGAACATCGTTTTTAGACCCCAAAGGACCAGTGGATTTATCAAGTTGCACAGGAGTAAAATTCTGGCAAAAAGGAGATGGAAGGACATATAGGATGAAAATATCATCATCACACCCGAATTTTTTACAAGGAGAAGGAGATAATCATTATGGATATGCGTTTGTAAGTAGTACAAACTGGACGCAGATGGATATATTGATGAGCAGTTTAACACAGGAGCTATACTGGGGAACATCAGTGGTAAGGAGCGATGCACTGAGTATGGCAACAGACATACAATTTCAGACAGTAGGCCAGCCACATAGCAGTATTGACTTATGGATAGATGAAATAGAATTTTATGGATGCAGCAGTTATCCAGGACAGGGAACGCCAACCAATACAAATACCCCTGGTGGTGCAACAAATACATGGACAAACACACCTACAAGGACAAATACACCCACATGGACACCAACACCTTTACCAGGAACAGGAACCCCAACACCAACACCTGGTTTCATATTAAAATTTGATGATTCAAAGCCATTAGTTGCATATCCAAATCCAAATTTTATTGCAACACCAATTGCAGTTGATTTTTATCTTGTAAAACCGGCAGACATAGTTTATTTCAGGTTATACACAGTTTCTGGCAGATTAATAAGAGAAATACCATATACAAGGTCTAGTCCAAATGTAAGTAATAATTTAATACAGGGTAAAAATACCATTAGAATAGATGCAAATGTATTTAACGGATTAGCCCAGGGCACATATTATTATGTTTTAGTAGCGCAAGATGAAACAAAGAGACAGGTAAAATCAAAAATAGAGAAAATAATAATATTTGTTAAATAAGAAAAAGATTGAGAAAATCAAAAATGGCAATATAACACCATTTATTATATATTTTTTAGTTTAATAAGTTTTACCACAACGAAGGCAAACGAATTTATGTCTGTTTTTATTTAATATTACTTCAATTTTTCCACCGCAATCACAGACCAATCTTCTTGGGCCTTTTCTGCGATCAAATTTTACTTTAATATTCTTTTTTCTTCTGTCGTTTTTTCTTTTTTCCATTTATAACTCCTTAATTTTTAATAATTATAATAGAAAATAAAGTATATTTCAATAAGATTTAATTTACATTTTCGTAAATAAAAATTTATTTAACAAAAAATCAGACAAATTATTTGACTTTTGTATATTTTTTTGCTAAAATTTAAAAAGTTAAATAATATTCGTGAAAACGTTTTTGTAAAAATTTGAGGTGGTGATGACTTTAAAAAAAAGTAAGATAAATCACAAAACAATTATTTTTATTATGATAATATTTTTTTTATCACCTTCAATTATTTTTTCAGATGGAAATTTTGGAACAACCACAGCAGAATTTCTAAAAATCAAACCGGATGCAAAACCAACAGGAATGGGAGATGCATATATTGGGGTTGCTGATGATAGTTCATCTATGATTTATAATCCTTCTGGACTTGCGCTTCTGGATAGAAGTGAATTAACAGGCACATCCATATTCTGGTTCAATAGTATTATGATGTATAATGTTGCATTTGCATATCCTTTTGAAAGTGGAACAAGTTTTGGAATTAATTTGTTATGGATTGATTTAGGAAATTTTAACTCAACAGGTATACCAGGAATGGAGGTCTCATTACAGGATGCAGTTGTTAATGCCGGCTTTGGTAAAACAATCTTTTCTGGATTTAATATTGGAATAAATTTAAAAATTTTATATGAAAGATTTTCTGATATTTCTTCTGGGATAACCGAAACATACTTTGGAGCAAGCACAGATATAGGGTTATTAATAGATTTATTTTCAAAAAATTTTACTCTGGGATTTGTTGCAAGAAATTTAGGATTTATAACAGGAACAGAAGATTCACTTCCATCAGAATTAGGCATAGGTGTGGGATTTAAATTATTCAGCGGCAGAGATGATTATTTTAATTTTGATATTGATTTTTCTAAAATTATGAATACAGATAATTTTTTTATAGGTGCCGGTTTGGAATGGACTGTTTTTAGGATTTTATCTTTACGGCTTGGTTTTAGATATAATAATAGTTTTGACCTTGCTACATTTTCGTTCTCAGATTTTCATAACTTGTTATTATTATCTGGTGGAATTGGTATTACTATTGGCAATACAGGTATCATTGATTATTCATTTAATCCAATGGGTGCACTTGGAGATATTCACAGAATAGGTATAAAAATGATGTTTGGCGAGTCGCTGTATGAACAGGCACTTGCAGAACAAAAAGCAGTTATTATTCCTAAAGCATTAGAAATTCCAAAAATTGAAGTTGCAGAAGGAGAGATAAAAGCTGTTTCTTTTAAACCCAATGTTCCACAGGAGAAAGTAAAAGAATGGACATTGAATATTAAAACCACGGATGGAAAAATTGTAAAAACATTTTCTGGTTTGGGAGAAGTTCCAAAAGATTTAGTATGGGATGGAACAGATACTGTCGGTAAAATAGCAAAGACAGATATTAATTATATTTTTGATTTTAAAGCAAAAGATAAAGAAGGCCAGATAATAAAGTCAATAGGACAAATTATAAAACCTCAGAAAATTATGCCAATTGAATATAAAGAAGAAATTTATAAGCCTAAAAGCGGATATGAGATTCTTGTTGCGCCTGTTATGCTTCTTGTTTCAAGTGACAGTGAAGAAAGAAAACAGGTTCCGTTTATTATGGTCAATGAGAAAATTAAAGAAATTATATCATGGGAATTTGATATTTTAAGTGGCACAGGCACGCCAAAGAAAAAATTTGCTGGCACTGGAAATATGCCTAACTATCTTGTGTGGGATGGAAAGGACTTTGATGGCAATTACGTTGAAAATTTAAAGGATTGTAAATATATATTAACTTTGGTAGGTAAAGATGGCAATAAAGTACAGATAAGAGACAGACAAATTATAAGAGACCCATTTGTTATTTCTTCAAAAACAAAGAAGTTAAAAGCATTCAAATATATTTATTTTGAGCCAAACTCATATGACCTATCACGCGAAATGGAGCAGCGTTTAAAAGAAATAGTTGATGAAATAGTAAAATATAAAAATATTCAAATATATATTCAGGGACATTCGAGCGCGGAAGGTGATAAAAATTATAATATTATGTTGTCACAGCAAAGGGCAAAGACGGTCTTAAGATATATAATTGAAAAATACAAAATATCCCCTTTATCTATTACAACCGTTGGATATGGTTCGGATATTCCATATGATACAAAAGATACAGAAGAAACAAGAATGCGTTCACGCAGAGTTGAAATAATAATTATGGGTGAAATTGAACAATGAAAAAATATATATTTGTTTTGTTTGTTTTCTTGCTTTTTTTATACAGTTGTGATTTTTTAGCACCAAAAGAAAGTAAAGAACAAACAGAAAGTCCCGAGAGATTATTTAATCTTGCTAACGAAGCAATGATAAAAGGTGAAAATAATATTGCAATAGAATTATATTATAAAATTATCGAACAATATCCTGAATTTAAAAAATACAGATCTGATACTTTATATAGATTAGGCACTTTACTTTTTAAAGCAGAAAGATTTGAAGAAGCAGAAAAAGTATTTCAACAGTTAGTATTAAAATATAAAAACTATCCACGTATAAAAAATGTTTATGAAAAACTTTTGTATATTTATATTCAGGAGTTACCTAATTCGGATAAGGCGGAGAAGATAAAAGAAATATATAAATTAAAATTTAAAAACGCAGATAGAATTGAGGAAATAGAAAAAACATCTGTTTTGTTAAGTTCAAAAGAAGAAAAGAGCAATTTGCTTTTTCTCTCGCCATCTGAAATAGAAGTTAAAAAAATAGAAAAAATACAAGACTATGACAGTGAATTTTTCCCTGTTATTTCCACACTTGATTTAAAAGTGTTTTCCCCAGATAAAAGATATATAGTTGAGAGAAAAAAGGAAAATGATACTTATTTTTTATTTATAACTGATGTAAAAAATAATAAAACAAAAAAAATAAATGAGTCAAAAAATGGATTCGGACAGCAATGGTCATGGGATTCAAAATATATTGTTTTTACAGTAATGAACTGGGCAACAAAAGAAAGAGCAATCAAATTATATAATATAAAAGATAATAGTATGAAAACTCTTTTTACAGGCAAAGAGATCGGTGATTTATTATGTTTTTCGCCTGATAGTTCAAAAATTGCATTCTGGTATTATAATAATCTGTGGATAATTAATAGAACTGGCAAAAATATGTCATTAATATGTAAAGCAGTAAAAGACGAGAACATAATTATTATGTCCTGGGAAAGAGAAGGCAATAAAATACTGGTGGGAAAGAAAATATCAGATAAAATTAATTATTATTTACTTTATTTGGGAAGAAAAGAATTTATTATTACAAAATGAAAGGAGATTTCATGAAAAACAAGATTATTTTTTATTTAATTATAATTTTGTCTTTTTTATTTTCAACTTTTGCTTTTGCAACAATAGAAGAATATAAAAAAGCAGCAGAACTTGACAGCAATAATGTTATTAAAAGGTATAATTTGGGACTTGCGTATTATAATGAGTGTATAAATGGGAATCAATCTTATTGTGATTCTGCTATAGAAACAATGAAAAAGACACTTGAAATAAATACATCTGATAAGGAGTCGCATTTAAAAGTAGATGCAACTGCATTACAGATATTGGGCATACTTTATTATAATAATAAACAAAATGATGATGAGGCGATAAAATATTTCAAAAAGTGTATTGAAATTAATCCTTCTGATGGCGATAATTATTATTATACAGGGCTTTGTTATTTAAGAAAAAATGACGATGAAAATGCCATTAAATTTTTCACAGAGAGTTTAAACAAGAATACGCAAAATATAACAGATGCAAAGTTTCGTCTAGGACAGGCATATTTTAAAAAGAAAATATACGCAGATGCAATAAAGTATTTAGAAGATGTAATTAAATTAAATGCAAAGCATCTTGAGGCAAGGGAAATACTGGGTATTATTTATCACAGCCGCGGAAATAGTGTAAAAGCAATAGAAAACTTAAAAATTGTAGTAAAATATAATCAGCAGAATTTTAATGCTTTTTATTTACTTGGATTAAATTATTTTAAAGAAAAGCAATATGATAAAATGGTAGATTGCTATAAAAGAGCAATTGAAATAAATCCGGATTTCGCAGATGCTCATTATAATCTTGGAATGGCTTATTATTACAGTAATATGTATGAAGAAGCAATACAGGAATTTGAAGTAGCCAAAAAGTTAAATCCAACGGATTCATCCACATTTTCAATTCTTGCACAGGCAAAAACAACTGCATATGAATATTATTTAAGCAAAGGCACAACTTTTTATACCGCAGAAGAATATTTGAAAGCATTAAAAGAATTTGAAAAAGCATTAAGAGTAAAACCAGGTGATAGCGAAGCTCAAAAATATTTATCTAATTTAAAAGAAGTTTTAAGAAAACAGGCACCGGAAATTCTTGAAAAAGCAAAAAATTTATATGAAAATAAAAGATATCCAGAAGCATACGAAAAATGGAATTATATACTGGAAATAGACCCCAATAATTCCGAAGCAAAACAAGGAATAGAAAATATAGAAAAAAATATTTCAGACTTAATTGCTGGAAAAGAGAAAGTTGCTGATAAATATTTAAAAGAAGGAAATTATAACGCGGCGTTAATAGAATATGAAGAAATAAATAATTTAATAACAGCAGAAACCAAAAGAAAAAATATACTTTCAAAAATACAATCTATAAAAGAACAGCAAAAGTCAAAAGTTAATACAATAATTTTATCTGCAGATAAATTATATCAGGAAAAAAATTATAAAAGTGCACTAAACAGATATGCCGATGTGTTGAAATTTGACCCCAACAATGAAAAAGCAATGAATGGAATAATAAAAATAAATGCCAGCATAGATACTGAAAAAGAAAAATATCTGGCTTTGGGAAAACAAAAAGTTGCATCAGAACCAGAAAAAGCAATAAGTTATTTTAAAAAAGTTTTACAAATAGACCCCAATAATCAGGAAGCAAATTCATATATTCAAAAATTAACAGGAAAAGATGCCCAGGTTACCATAGATGCAAAAATGGTCAAAACATTATATTACGAAGGTGTTGACAAATATGTAAATGGAAATATAGAAGAAGCAATAAAATTATGGAAAAAAGTTTTAACCATTGACCCCAATCATATTGAATCACAAAAAAATATAAGACTCGCTCAGGAAAAGTTGATAGCTATAAAAAATTTAGGGAAGTAAATTAGAAGGTGAAAAATGAAAGTAACTATTTATGATGTGGCAAAAAAAGCGGGTGTTTCTATTTCAACTGCTTCAAAAGCATTGAATGATAGAAAAGATGTTGGCGAAAAGACAAAAGAGAAAATAAAACAAATAGCAAAAGAACTTTCTTATGAGCCATCCCATTTTGCCCGCGCACTTGCTATGAAAAAAACAGAAAATATAGGTGTTTTGACAGTTAGATATTATTCTACTCCTATGCTTACAAATCCATTTTATTCAAAAATTATAGAAGGCATCGAAGAAGGATTAATAGATAGTAATCTAAATTTAGTTACAAGTGTTTTAAAAAGAGAACAAATAAATAATTTAGAATTACCTAAAATGTTAAAAGAAAAAAATGTTGATGGCTTAATACTTTTGGGTTATATGCCAGAAGAATTTGTGAATTTAGTTGCTAACAGGGGTTTACCTGTAATTGTTGTTGATAATTATGTTAATGAAAATATAAATATGATTGTAACTGATGACGAAGGTGGAGCGTATGAGGCGGTTTCTTATTTAATAAAAACAGGGCATAAAAGAATTGCATATTTGTCTGGTCCTTCAAAAAGAAAAAGTTTTAAAATGAGAGAACAAGGATATATAAAAGCATTAAAAGAAAATAGTATCTCGGCTAATTCTAATTTTATCTTACATAATGATGATGAAGTTTCTGGATATGAATGGATGAAAAAAATACTTCAATTTGAAGAAAAGCCGGATGCGATTTTTGCCTGCAATGACGTTACTGCTATTTTATGTATTAATATGCTTAGAGAATACGGATTGAAAGTTCCGGATGATATATCAGTTATTGGTTTTGATAATATTGAAATTGGTGAGCATTTTATTCCTTCATTATCTACAATGGATGTTGATAAGGAAAGAATGGGTATAAAAGCAGTAAGTATTTTAATTGATAAAATAAGTAATAAATCAAAATCAGTAGAAAGAATTGTTTTTCCTGTAAATCTTATAAAAAGGGATTCTGTTAAAATTAGAACATAATTAATAATCTTAAAAATCTAAAATAATTTTTATAATAATATGATATAATTTGTCTTTGCTGTTATAATATTAAGTTAGAAAAAAAATTTAAAGGCCATAAAGAGATTATTTGTTGATATATCTGTAATTTTAATGGTTGATTTATTTTTGATTATAGTAGGAACATTTTCATTTAATAAGATTGAATTATAAAGAGGATATTTAATGAATATTTTTTATAAAATTTTAATTTTAATTTTTTTAAATGGCTTTACTGCAATAGTTGCACAAATTATATTATATAAGGAAATATTATCGCAGATATATGCTAATGAAATTGTTTTGTGTTTTGTATTATCCTCATGGCTTTTGTCAGGTGCTATTGCTGGAATAATAATTTTTCCAAAATATTTTAAAGAGAAAAGTGATAAATTTTTAATGCTAGGTTATGGTTTACTTCCCGTTATTTCAATTTTGATTAGTATTTTTTCATTGTTGGCAATAAGAAATATAAAGGCACTGTTTAATATTCCTGTTGAACAAGTAATAAATATTTGGGATGCTGTTATAATAACTTTTTTAATTTATAGTCCTTCCGCTTTTTTTCTTACTTTATCTTTTAGTTTTGCCGGAGAAATTTTAAAAAGAAAAAATGGCGATATTAAATTATTATATATTATTGAAATAATTGGCAGTATTGTGGCGGGTGTATTATTTACTTTATTTTTAGCAGGAAAACATTCAAATTTAGAATTATTATACTGGTTAGGAGTGATAACCATAATTGTAGTTTATGTTTTATATAGAGATAAAAACGATTATAATAAAATAATAAATTCAATAATGGTTATTGTTTTAATACTTTATCTGATTCCGCTTTTAACAAATAGTTTAAAAAAAATAGATGACAAAAGTTTTAACAAATCTTATTCAAAATATAATATAATTTTTAAAAGAGAAGGATTAGATTCAAAGGTTGTTATTGCAAAAAAGAAAGATGAATATTTTGTTTTTTCCAACGGATTATTAAAGTACCAGACAAAGGACCCCGATATCATACAATTTATTGGCTGGCCTATGGTTTTAAGAAATAATTATAAAAATATTTTATTGGTAAATGGTGGTTATACAGGTGTTATTAGTGAAATTCAAAAATATAAAATGATAGAGAAAATTACTTCTGTTGAAACCGATTTAGATACAGCAGAACTTTTGGAAAAAAATTTAAAAGATACAATTTCTTCTAATAATATAAAATATGTTCACGGTGACTTGATTTATTATCTGTATAATATAAATGAACTAGAAAAATATGACCTTGTTTTATTAAATTTATTTGAACCGAATACTTTTTTAAATAACAGATATTTTACCATTGAATTTTTTAAGTTGTTAAAAAGACATATATCACAAGATGGCCTGATTGTATTTTATTTGTCTTCGTCAGAAAATTATTTAATAAAAGAATTGTCAGATTTAGTATCTGTTATTTATTATACTGTAAAATCAATTTTTTTAAATGTTGAAATTATATATGGAGACACAACATTTTTTTTGGTATCAGATGGTAATATTAATTTAAAAACAACAGAAATTATAAATAACATTAAAAAAAATAATTATCAAATACCACAATTAAACCCGGTTTATATTGAAGAAAAATTAAAAAAATCAATTGAAATAAAGAATTTACAAGAAAAAAGAAAAATAAAAATTAATAAAATGCTTGAACCAGAAGCTTATTATCATTTAATAAAAAAAGATTTATTTCTGTTTAAGAACAGCCAAACTTTTATAAAAATAATATTTGTCTTCATATTATTTTTATTTGTTATATATAATTTAATTAAAATAAATAAGATAAAAAATAATGTTTTGCCATATATTTCTATTTTTTTATTATCTGCAACAACCATAATTCTTGAATTGTGTTTAATTTTGATATATCAAAGTTTTTATGGATATTTATATAGGTCAATAGGTCTTTTATATTCATTTTTTATGGTTGGAATATTATTGGGAGCAATATTATATATAATTTTTGAAATAAAATTTAAGACAATAATAATATTAGCTGAATTATTAAATATAATAATTCTTTTGTATATTTTAAGTTTTAACAGCATAGAAAAACCAATAAACCCTAATTTTATAATTTTTTTTATAATAGGTGCTGGTTTTTTTGTGGGAGCAATGTTTAATTTAATGTTAAAAAATTCAGACGTCTCTGTTTTATACGGGGCTGACCTTGCAGGTGGTGCAATAGGAGGAGTTTTATTTGGTTTAATAATTTTTCCATTGGCGGGCTTTACCGGTATTATTGTTTTAAATTTATTGTTTCTTTCAATTATATATATTTTGGGATTAAAAAATGTATAAATATTTAATTGAATTTAAAAAATTGATAAAAATAATGGAAAAATTAAGGGGAAAAAATGGATGTCCATGGGATAAAAAGCAGAACCATAAAACATTATTGCCATATCTTCTGGAAGAAACGTATGAACTTATAGAAGCAGTAAATAAAAATAGAAAAGAATTGATAATAGAAGAGTTGGGTGATTTGCTTTTACAGATTATATTTCATTCCCAGATTTTAAAAGAGAAAAGCCAAAAAGGAATATATGAAGTCATAAAATTATTAAATCACAAACTGGTTCAACGTCATCCCCATGTTTTTTCTAGAAACAAAAATTTGTATAATGATTTTCATGTCAGACAATTCTGGGAAAAACATAAAAAAGAAATAAAAAAAAGAGATTCTATATTGGATGGCGTTCCAATTGCACTATCTTCCTTGTTGCGGGCGCGAAGGCTAATATCAAAAGCAACAACTCTTGGTTTTAAATGGAGTAATAACAATTCAATAATTAAAAAAGTAAAGGAAGAATTAAATGAAGTAATAAAAGAGTTAAAGTCAAAAAAAAGGAGAGGACTGGAAGAAGAAATAGGTGATTTGCTTTTTGTTATTACTGCATTAGCATATTATAATAAAATTAATGCTGAAAATGCGCTGTATAAAGCAAATAATAAATTTATAAAAAGATTTAAAAAAATTGAAAATAAAATAAAACCGAATTTAAGCGAAAAAGATATATTAGGATTATGGGAAAAAGTAAAAAAATAATTTTTGAGTAATGCTTCAGTTATAATGGCAAAAGCCAACACAAACACCACTATAAACTTTACAGGTAGGTGCCGCATTTTATTATTTTACTTAAACTTTTTTCTTTGTTTAATAATGGCATTAAAAAGAGCAAGAAGTCTGTTTTTACTTAAAATAAACAATTTTTTTGTAGTTACCTTGCCTTTTCTTATTTCCAAATTCGTTTACAAAAAAAATTTGACAAATACAAAAAAATGATATATAATTATATTACAATATGAATTGAAATATTGAGTATAATTTTTTGTAGTTGTAATAAGAAAAAGATAAAAAACAATTTTATGTGGGGCAATATGAAAAAGGGTTGTTTTGTAAAAGTTTTTATATTACATTTTTCTTTCTTTCTTTCTTTCTTTCTTT
>Ga0073932_1006211_pt1 | contig 12389 bp, 15 predicted proteins | sample DewCreD2012metaG_FD_76967 | JGI IMG/M metagenome (GOLD analysis project Ga0073932, IMG submission 76967) | Hot spring sediment bacterial and archeal communities from British Columbia, Canada, to study Microbial Dark Matter (Phase II) - Dewar... ... | reverse complement strand
TATGTGTTGGATATCTATCAAGTTGATACAATTCCAATTTCTATCAAGTTGATATGTGTTGGATATTTATCAACACTGATATGACTCCAATTTCTATCAAGTTGATATGTGTTGGATATCTATAAAGTTGATACAATTCCAATTTCTATCAAGTTGATATGTCTTGGATATCTATCAACTTGATATGTGTTGGATATCTATCAACTTGATATGACTCCAATTTCTATCAACTTGATATGTGTTGGATATTTATCAAGTTGATATGTGTTGGATATTTATCAACACTGATATGTGTTAGATATCTATCAATGTTGATACGTTTTGGATATTTATCAAAACTGAAAGGTTTTGGATATTTATCAGTGTTGATAGGTCTCTCATTTCTATTTCCAGAAATATGTATTGGATATTTATCAGCTAAGTTTTAGGATCCCACTGATGAAGTTTCCATCGATTTCCAATTAAATCAACTTCAAACCAAATATCTGTCTCCAATTAATATCGATTATCTCTCGATGATTTTGTTAATAATTCACGGAATCAATCGACGCTAATTCAAGAGAAAAGAAGATAAACTAATCTTTGGATTTGGCTAAGATATTCGATGACCATGTTCATGTTCGGTTTCGGTTGACTTGTAATATTAGTCAGGAACAGATTTGGTTTCCATTGATCTTTAAGTGTGTTAAGAAACAAACGCTGATACTTATCCTCCGAATTTCTCCGAATTCCTCTTAATTTCTCTGAATTTGTAAGAACTCTGACTCTATCTGAATGAGCTTATAAGTATTTGGAGGTATTTGGAGTCTCCATTAACCTTGAATATATAGGAATTTCTTAAATTACAACTTTGATGAAGATTTCTCGAGTTTCATGCAATATATAGATTTAAACGAACTGTTTATCTCGCAGTTTCCGGTATCGAAATCGGATTCGGAGCATTTGATAAATTGATTCCATTTTTCTAACATTTATTATCTTGGCGATTAAGATTAATAGACCTGTCGCATCTTCCGATACCCAGGGAAACTAGGCCGGAACAAGTTCCCGTAAGACTCGTTTCCTAAGGGGAAAGATGCTCTATTGATCTTAATTCCTTTTTTTTTTCTTTATCCCGTATAGGAATCTCCGCTCCAGCGAGAATAGCAAGAAGATCGGAAGATCTCCGCCGTATCGAACAACAATGAGATCGAGAATTGTCGTTCTCTCGAGAATATCAATAAACAGGAGATCTCTACCGCATCGAATAACAATGAGATCAGGATTCCACTACAGAGAATATCAATGAAATCGGAAGATTTCCGCCGTATCGAATATCAATGAGATCGGGTGATTTCCGCCGTATCGAATATCAATGAGATCGGGAGATTTCCGCCGTATCGAATATCAATGAAATCGACAGATCTTCGCCGTATCGAATATCAATGAGATCGGGAGATTTCCGCCGTATCGAATATCAATGAAATCGGGAGATCTCCGCCGTATCGAATATCAATGAGATCGGGAGATCTCCGCCGTATCAAAGGAGATTTCTTGCAATATTTGGATTTTAGAGAAAATATATTAGACCTTGAATAATTGGTGTCTAATATATTTTAAGAATGTTAGTCGAGGGAGATTCTTAAGTTCTCCATATTCATCAGTTAAGTTTTTGGGGCGCTGTATTATATCGACACGTAACTAATTGGATCGATATTGGATATATATTTTGCTTCTCCCGGTTTCTTCGCTTCACAATGATCTTCTCCTGCTAATATAAAGTATATACTGATATTTTTATCGAATCGAGTGTATTAAATAAGATTAGACTCGATTAACTCGATATAATGATAGTTACAGTTAATCGAGTTCATTGATATACAAATATAACCGAAATATATCTTAATATCGCTGATTTATTATGAGTTAATTGATATACAAATATCACTGAGAGATGTTTAGGTGAAACATAGGGCAATTGAGATACGTTTTGGAGATTGTATCTCGATTGTCGATTTATCATAGAAACGTATTAACAACGAATTTCTTAATATTGTCGAATAGACGACTAAGTCGCGAGAAGATGTTGAAGATTGACTCGAAGAGAACATGTGACGAGAAGAAGAAAAAGAAGAAGAGAAGGAATTAATTCTACACCGTTGGAAGTAAGGGAATCAAGAGGAAGAGTATCGTTAGATGATGGGCATAAGAAACAGACAGAAGAATTCGACATCTCGTTGTTAGAGTTAATGAGAAACTCGGCAAAGTTAATCAGAGCATATCGATCAAGTCCCGATGGCGAACGATAACCTCCTGTCCCAGTTTCCGTCAGATTCAAACACAGACTCGATAAGAGGATCTCGGATGCGTGAAGAACTGAGTCGAGATTTCTCGTGGTACAGTTTTGATATTCCCGGTTGAGAGTGGCAACAATAAATGGTTGGGCTAGAAATATAAAGTAGTCAATACCGATAATCGTGTTATTTGCGTCTCGGAAGTAGATATCTCTTGATAAGAGATCGGAATAGGAAAGATGACACAGGGAGAGGTGAGTTACATTTTGAGAAATCCAGTACATCTGGGGATAGAAACAGTTTTCCGCATAGGTTCCGACGAACACAGAGATAAAGATGAGGCCAAACATGTTGTTATTTCAACAATTAAGAGTTATGAATAACAATATCATAACAATATCATAGGAATTTCTTTTTCGAGATCATTTTTAAGTTGGGGAAGTTAGTAAGAATGACGGTGATCCTGACTCCATTACTTTCCCGAGTCTCTTTCCGATTCCAAGATTTCTGGAGGAGACAATCGGAAAAGAAGATGAACCAGGAGTTTCTTTTCTTCTTCTTTAATCTGTTGACAGTGTTGGAAAGTGCATCTGAAACATTGAGTCTTGATCTTTCGATAGGACCTCCATCGAAATAAAGATTTAGATATTTGTTAGACGTTTAAGGATATTGTGTTATTTGTATCCTCAAACGTGTTTTCCTTGAGACAGGAAAAGATTCGAATCTGTAAAGAAATTAATGTTTGGGTGGACAATGCCTTCCTTCTATTTTTTTTATTATAGATCAAGGGAAGTAGGTGATGATAATAACACCACTGGCGCCATTACCACCACGGGCGCCACTCAGATCCTGTGATGTTAAGGGTTGTCCACCACCTCCTCCTCCTCCGCCACCACCTCCGGCTCCAAATACTATCCCGTTTGATCCGGGAGTGGGTACAGTTACAAAACCTGTTCCACCATTTCCACCTCCCATCCCGACACCCCCCAAAACCGCCCCCGCCTCCTCCTCCTCCTCCATTTGGAGATCCTCCATTCCCACCATTACCTCCAATCAAAACTGATGAAGGAGGTGGTGTCTCCCCATGGGTGCCATCTTGTATAATACCATTACCTCCTGATCCTCCAGTTCCAGGTGAGGATCCCAATTGGGATACTCTGCCACCACCACCACCTCCTCCACCACCATAACCATTTCCTCCCATTCCACCGTTTCCACCGTTTCCAGGTGAAGATGCGAGACCACCAAGTCCTCCCGATCCTCCAGGAGCGCTGAGGAGGACAATAGTTACTCGATTTATTGAAGTTGTTCCACCTCCAGTTCCATCCATTCCTGAAGTGTTAGCAGGCCCTCCAGCTCCCCCATTTCCCCCGGTTCCGATGATCAATGTTAGTGTTTCACCAGGTGTTGTCGAAATTGGGACGTTAGAGATAATCGTTCCTCCTCCACCTCCACCACCTCCACCTCCCCCTGAAAAAGTTGAATCTTATCCTCCACCACCTCCGCCACCTCCACCTCCACCTCCAATTAATGTTACAAAGATCTTTTCCACTCCCTCAGGAACGGTAAATGAACCATTCTCAGTAAAGATGAGTGAAGTGGGAGATGGACCGGTAGGTCCGGTGGGGTCGGTTGGTCCTGTGTCTCCTCGTTCTCCTTGAGGACCTGGCTCTCCTGGTGCTCCTGTGGGTCCTCGTTCTCCTTGAGGACCTGGCTCTCCTGGTGCTCCTGTGGGTCCTGGTGGTCCTCTTGTCCCCGTGGGTCCAGGAGGCCCTGTGGGTCCAGGAGGCCCTGTGGGTCCAGGAGGACCCGTTGATCCTGGTTCTCCCTTCGGTCCAGGAGGACCTTTGTACTTTTTTCTCGGGCAGTTAATTTCGATAATTTGTGGCGTTCGAAGTTTTTTCATCTTTTTAAGTATGGTAACATTTTATTTTTTCGGTTGCGATGGTCATTCTCTGGAATTTGTCATGATTTTAATAGTTTAACTGTTATTAAAAGAAGGAGTATCGTTTTAATGACATAAGATGTGTCTTCGACTTTTTTTCTTTGAACTCTTTCGATATGGGAATAAGTTTCCTCGAGGTACTAACAATGTTCCTTTGACCTTGGATGACTTTCTTTTTCTTAACTTACTTCGAGAGGATTGTCGTTTCGTTGAGGAGATGTATCTTTTCTCAATGAAAACCTATCAGCTTATCTTAAACTCTCATGGTACCTGTATTTTCGAAGAACAATCCGTCTCTCTGAGAGACTTTCTCACGTCTCATCAGAACAGTTCCACTTTTGGTTTGACTGTTATCTCGACGGTTCTCTATTACTTTTTGACTCTCTTTCCTCCACGTGAGTCTCTTATTGCTTTGGGAAACATGGCTCCATGTTTTCTGTCATATCGGGAACCTGTTCTTGCTCTCTATCCGAAGTTTTATTCCTTTGAACGCCTTCTTTGTGAAATAAGAGACTGGGAGAGTCTGTGTTACTCCTCCAAGTTTAAAAATATAACTCGACACGTCTTGAACCAATATGTGCCAATACTTCGATATCAACCGGAGAAGTATCTTCGACTCTTAAATCGTATCCAACATAAGGAGGATATCTTGACAGCTCTTCGGAAACAGTTGGAAGTGTGTCGACGCTATGTCCAAGTGATGTCAGAACTTAAAGTTCTTCCTTCCTCGGGATTCTTTAAAGGAGGAGAGGAGTACCGAAAAGCAAGGAAAAGATGGAAAGTCTTTTCGTCGTTGGTTTGACAACTCGAATATGAGTCTTGCCAATACGTCTTAATTATTGGCAAGACGGAAAAAGAATGATTATTAAAGGAGGTCAAAGTCAGGGTGTTGTTGTTTATAGGCTTCATAGAGAAAATAGAGATCGTCAATCGGCGTGAGACCAAAGTCGACTCGCAAGTCGATTCGACAATTATCACTGAGTCCGGCAATTTCACAGGGAGAGAGAACAAGAAGACCCGCACTATACCAGGGGCGATCGATTCGACGGTCTCCTCCAGCGACTTCTCCAGCTGAAAGAGCTCGTAAAAGAGATTCTGGAAAATCATAGAATCTTCTCGACTCCTGATAGGTCTTCACCATGACATCTAACATTTCAAGATTGACTAACATGTTTCCCTGAGCGGAGACATATCGATCTGCAACGAAACCATATTCGGGAAGAAGATGGAAGCCCTCAAAGTAGGTGACATTGCCATTTCGATCCAGAATGGTGATTTGACGATACTCCTTGAAAGGGTCTTGCTCGATGAGACGACAGACTTCCTCGATGGATCCACTTGAAGAGAGTGACGCGAGAAGACTCCAGCCGTAGTTTGGAATCAGACTTTGACTCGCGATAATGCCATGACCCCAGAGACCGTAGGAGGTGTATCCCCCGATGGCAACAACTCGAGAACAGACGGCGATACCATATTGTTGAGTTGGGGGGTCATATGCCACAATCGAAAACGTCATCTTTTAAGAGGAAGGAAATAATTTAACCATTGGCCAATCTTCGTCGAGAATCGAGAAAGCGTTGACTCAAGGGCTTGCGGTTAGTTGCCTTGATTAAACCCTGATCGGCGAGGATGTTCTTGACGGTTTGACGGTAGAAGATTTTATTATCTCCTTCCTTGGAATTGAGACACTTATTATAGCCTCGTTCGTTGAGATGTTGAGCGATCTGATTATAATTCAAGCCTCGTTTAAAGAGCGCGACAATAATCTTAATAACTTTCTGCTGTTCTTCATTCGGAGCAAAGGGTTCGTCTTTACTGACAAACTTGTAACCGAAGGGAGGTCGACTGCGGAGGAGGTTCTGCTGAGATAACATCTTAAGATTATTGGAGACACGGTCTGCAATCTGTTCTCGTTGAAGTTCATTAAGGACCGATAGAATATTATAGGTCGCCTTTCCAATGTATGAGTTAAAGTCAATGTTTTCCTCAATACTGACCAGATAACAGTTCTTTTCTCGTATTGTCTTTAGAATCATCATGGCCGACTCGAGACTTCGAGCCAGACGGCTCAAGTTTACGACAATGACATATGTCTCCGGGACAAGTTCCTGAAGAAGTGCCGTCAAAGCTGGACGATTCAATTGACCTCCGGATATACCTTCATCCTTGTAGACCTTGACAAGAATTAGATGACGATATGTACAGTACTCCTGAATTCGGAACTCTTGAGCTTCGAGAGAGAGCTTTTCGACCTGTTTTGTTAAGGAGACACGACAGTAGCCCACGGCGTTGGGAGTTTCCGACATCTTTCTTTTTTCGGGGACATGTTTTCTTTTTTTCCCATTTCGAGGAAGAGTCTCTGACTAAGTTTTAATGAGTTTTAATGAGTTTTGATCATCTCTCGGAGACTGTCTTCGAAATGGAAAAAGAAAGTCCAAATTTCATCTCCAAATCATGAAAAGGGAGACAAACGAAGACGGAAGAAGAATTCTCCTCTTTGATATTGATGGAACTCTAACTCCTTGTGGGAAAAAAATTTCGGAAGAGATGATTGAGGTTCTGAGAGAGGTTTATCATCGGAACAACGGAGATCTGGGACTGGTCGGAGGAGGGACTTATGGAAGGATTTTGGAACAGATGGGACCGGCCATTTCGTACTTCAAGTATATTTTTGCTGAGTGTGGATCTGTTGTCTATGTGGACGGATTTCTTTTTCTGGAAAAGAATATGCTAAATGTGTGTGATCGAGATAGGCTCAATCTCTTAATTAAACGGGCACTGATTAAGATCGCGGAGATGCCTATTCTTCATCATGGGAACCCAATTGACTTTCGGAAAGGTCTGGTTAACATTTCACCTCCTGGAATGCAGGCCACATCCTATGAGAGGAACATCTTTTTGGAAAAGGATCGGGAGGAGAATTTGAGACGAGATCTTCTTGCTGATTTGAGACAACATGATCCGGATCGGAAGTTCGAAATTTGTCTCGGAGGAGCTGTCGGGATTGCGATCTATCCTCCAGGTTGGGATAAAAGTCAGGTTGTTGACTTTTTTCTACTTTGGAGACAGGACCGAGCCCGATGGGAACGATTATCCGATTTTTTCACATCCTCACGTTCGAGGCATTTCTGTTACGGGTCCTTCTGATACGATTCGACAATTGACGGCGATGTTTTCGTTGTAAGAGAGGAGATGGTTTGAAACTTCCGTCTTTTTTTCGGAAAAGACGGAAGTAAGAAGGGTAGAATCTTGAGTGTCATTCATAGGAGATACCTGTTTTACTATATACAATGCACAGACTGAGAAAGAGACTTCGATCTTTATAATCGTCGGGGACACATCGATCGAAGGAGCCAAGCATAAAGATGCCTTCTTGAAGTTTTCGTCGGCAGAAATCGAGATGTGGCCAGACGCCATTCGAGATGGGAATAACAATATAATATTGTATGCCGGTCCAGTGAGAAAAGGTGCCAAGAAGTCGATTTTTGGAGATCTGGGTTAGACTTTGAAGAATTTCCTCGATGTAAGGTGTGACATTACAGAAGAAACAGTATGACGTATTGACAAGTGCTCCGACCCAAAAGTCACACGGAAACTCCTCCAAGACGAAAAAGGAAGAAGGAATTCCTCCAAAATTTGGATCAAGAGAAGTATCAAGAAGACAGACCTGGGACCCATCAAAGATCATTCGTCCACAGTTAAAGTCTTCTCGAAGGTCGTCGTCATCCTCGAGAGGAGAAATTGTTTCCAAATAGATGATATCCCCACGGCGAGCTCCTTGGGACTTTATAAAGTGGAGAAGAGTTGGATTTTTATTGATAAAATGGACGGCACGAGATTGATTTTGGGGTGTCCAGGGATGTTTTTGGGGGTAGTACTTCTTGGGAATGGAAATAACCTTGGCTCGACCGAACTTAAACTGTTTCCAGTATCGGTAAAGGGAAAGATAGAAGGTAGAATTGTCATTTATTCTGGGACATGGAACGGAAGGGTAGTCTTGTTTCAGGCGATTCTTCCAAAAGGAGGGGTTCTGAGAGTAGGATGCGAATCTCCAACAGACGGAAAAGAGAGAACCGAGATCTTGCAGAGACAGATATTGCATTATGGAAAGGAGAATTTCATTTGGAAGCTCCTCCATGAATAATCGGAAGATACAAAGGAAGGGGAGATAGTTAAAAAGGAAAGAAGAAATTGGAAATTCAATTTATTGGAGGAAGAGAGAGAGAATTCTCGATATCGAAAAATTTATGGTTGAAAGTCAGAAGTAGAGGAAGGGGGGAGGAGGGGGAGGTTTAAGAGGAAGGAGAGGAGTTTTGGGTGGGAAGAGATTCGGGGGAGGATAATTTGGAGGGGTAACTGGGGTCGATGAGACGGGAGGAGAGAGGTTTACGGGAGACACCTGAGACGAGGCCGTTTTCGGCGAGGATATTTTTAATGGTTTGAGCGTAGAAGATTTTATTATCACCGTCCTTACGATTAAGACATTTGTTATATCCATTTTCATTAAGATAGCGGGCGATTTTGTTGTAGTTCATCTTTTCGTCGGTGAAGAGGCGTTTAATAATATGGAGGACGGCTTGTTGTTCTTCATCAGGGGCATAGGGTTCGGAACGGGAGACGAGACGGTAGCCGAAGGGTGGTTTACTGCGGATGCCTTTCTTTCGATGAAGAGCGCCGAAGGTGTTTTTAACGTTATTAGCGGTTTGTTCGCGTTCTAACTGGTGGAAGCTCATGAGAATGGTGAACATCATTTGACCGAAGGGACTGGAGAAGTCGAGATCAGGATTGAGACAGACGAGGAAGGCGCCTTTCTTTTTAATATCGTCGAGGAGAGTGAGACTGTCACGAGTGGAGCGGGAGAGGCGACTGAGATCGGTGACGATGACATACATACCTGGGGAGAGATTTTGCAACATTTCAAGAAGAGCTGGGCGGGAGAGAGTGGAGCCGGAGAAGCCGGCGTCAGTATAGACGCGGAGTAAAGAGAGACGGCGGTATTTGGCATAGTCGGAGATTTGTTTTTGTTGGGTGTCGAGGGAGACGCCCTCGAGTTGGCCACGAGTGGAGACGCGAGCGTAACCGACGGCGAGAGACATTTTAAAGAGGAAATAAAAATTTAAGACGGAAAGGAGAAAAATTAAGTTTATAAATATTTGCCACTTCTTTTACCTCCCTTTCATCCCCTCTCTCCCCTCCCCTCTCTCTCCCCTCCCTCCCCTCTTCCCTCGTCTCCTCCCCCATATCCCCTCCTTCTCTCTCTCTTATTTTGATATCCTCTTATCCCATTTTCCCTGTCTTTTCCTCTTCTACCATGTCTCATCCCATTTCCATTTCCTATCTCGTCTTAAGAACATATCTCACCGCCTCTATCCCTCCCTCCTCCTTCTCCTCTTCCCGTCCTCTTCATTAAACTTTTATTCTTTAAATCTAACTTTCCAAATCAACGTTTAATCGCTCTGTCTCCACTCTCTCCTCATTAACTCTGGTCCATTTCTCTCTTACTATTACCCTTATCATCATCATCATCATCATCATCATCATCATCATCATCATCATCATCACCTGACTCAAACGGTCGAGTTTTCAAGGGAACTCAGACTCATTCCAATCAGTGAGAACTATGACTTCACTACCGTTACATTCAAAAACGTTCCACCTTTGACATCTGAAAAAGAACACCACATACCAACAAAGTCAACGTCGACCATCTATTTAATCGACTTAACTCATGTGACCCATAGAATTTATCCATTTGACTGAGATTCACTGGCCTAATTGAACCTATTCACTTGACCGTATCTCGAATCTCTTCGGACGTTTGGAATTCACTCCTCTTTTCGAACTCCATCTGGTCAACTAAAATACGTCAATCCGATCCATAATATATACATTCAACCAAATTCCACTGACTTGATTTAAATCTACTCTATTCAGTCAGCTAAGTTTCTTTGACTTAATTTGGAATACATTCAGTCGACTAACATCCATTGACTCTGATTTAGAATCGATTCAGTTGACTAAGATTCCATTGATCTAATTTTTAGTATTCCATCAACGTAGATCTGATCTGTCGACATGATTTAGAATTATTCGATCGGCTGAAATCCATTGACCTGAATTGGAATATATCAGTCAAGTGAAACTCATTGACTCGACACAGATTCAATCGACTTAAATCCATATCCACTGACTTGATTTAAATCGACTCTATCTAGCTGAAATCCATATCTATTAACCCAATTCGTATTTCTTCGACGAATGCAAATCAAGTCAGTAGATTTTGGTCGACTAAACAGATTGCAAACCGAGTCAATGAATTTTAGTCGACTGAATAGATTCCGATTCTAAGTTAGGTAATGGATTTCAGTCGGCTGAATGGATTCTAAATCAAGTCAGTGGATCTCAGTTGACCAGGTAAATGGATCAAGTCAATGGTCTCAGTCAATATATTCTAAATCAAGTCAGCAGAATTCGGTTGATCGAATAGACAATCGGATGAATAGATTCTAAATCGAGTTAACTGAGATTTCAAATCAGTCAAGTGAGATCCGTCGATGTAGTATAATCTATTCGGCCAGCTGAATGAAATCTATCTGTTCAACTAAAGTCTACTGACTTGACCTGTAATCTATCTAGGTATTAATTGATATCAATCGAGTTCGTGTTCGTGTAAAACTGGATCGAGTTGCAATAAAACTAACCTTCGAATGATAATCCATTGATAGTTTAAGACCTCAGGACTTAACATAGTCCGTCCAATGAAATAAACGATAAGAACCAATCATCTGACACACTGACTAAAAGAACATCAATGTCGATAAGTGTAACCTATCGACATTGATTAGGATGAGATGCATTATATTTAATTGTCACATCACCTAAGTTGCATATATTCTCAGTCTTAATAGGTAATTCGGTAATCCTCAAGGTAGCAGAAATTTCCCCATATCTACGGAATCCTCGAAGATGAATATAATTTCTCTTTTCGGTAACACTTGCAGATGAGAAATTGGAACGCATAAACTATCGATCTCAACGTTAAATTTTATTTGTTGTCTTAGTTTTCTCTGTCCGAAAAAAACGACGTTTATTGGTTTTCCTAGGATAAGGACAGATACACGCTCTCGATTCCAATTCCTAGCCTTAAGATGCACATTGAACCAGAACAAGTTTAATTTTCATCCAATGAAAGATTTCGTCATCGTTTAGATACCCCTTCCTCTGATACTGATACGACTGCCAAACTTGATAGTTAGATGGCTCCACGAAAAGTTCATCTGTAAAGTACAACTCGACGTCGTACAGAGGATCGTATCCATGTAGTTGAATCTCGTGATGATGGGCATCAGGATATGTCTTAAAGAACATGACTATCATGTCAACTTGATGGTGAGTCAGTCGGACAAGATTCATCAGGTGTTATTATTTATTTTAATGTCAATAGATTAACATTTAAACGGTGGAAGAATCATGTATCATCCGTAGATGATACATGATTAACAGTTTAAAACGAAAAACTAGTTAACATAGAGGTTCATCTCAATACTATTTTGTGTGAACCCTCACACTTTTCATAGAAGGGATGATACCAAATGTAACAGTCAAGAATAACTTTATAGCATCCTTTATCCTTTGTCTTTGGCGATGTCGACGAGTTCCTTGATAAGTCGACATTAATCCCTTGCCACTTTGTCAATTGACTCGCACTCATAAAAAGGGCCGACAAGTCTAAACCGGACGATGATCGGAGTGCGTCATATAAACACATCTCCATGAAGTCGCGTTTAAGTTCCAGAACAAATAGACATCATGTTGAAATAAAATTAAGATCTCACTTCGATTAAGAATAGACAAATAAAGAAGTTAAATAATATAAGATATTAAAATTAGATGTCAACACCTGATGACCGTGGTCCTAATTAAAACAAAGTCAATAAGAATATACTTCCCACTAGCCTTGATCGGATAAAATTTGGTGACAAGTCGATGAAATATCCAAAACGTATCACTGTTGATAAATATCCAAGACATATCAGCATTGATAAATCTCCAAAACATATCAAGTTGATAGAATTTGGAGTTCTATCACTGTTGATAAATTCCAAAACATATCAGCATTGATAAATATCCAAAACATATCAACTTGATAGAATTTGGAGTTCTATCAATGT
>Ga0073932_1006208_pt1 | contig 12396 bp, 7 predicted proteins | sample DewCreD2012metaG_FD_76967 | JGI IMG/M metagenome (GOLD analysis project Ga0073932, IMG submission 76967) | Hot spring sediment bacterial and archeal communities from British Columbia, Canada, to study Microbial Dark Matter (Phase II) - Dewar... ... | reverse complement strand
CCCGCGAGCATTCGGGAGGCCCTTGCTGAAACCGAGGATTTCAAGGGGCTGGTGGGCGTCTATTCTTTCGGTTTCCAGCGGGATCCGGAAAAGCCTTTGGCCGTGCTTCGAATGACGCTCCCGGAGCCTGCTCTGGTGAGGGTCATTTATCCCAGGAAAGTGAAACTGGGCGTTATCTTTGCGAAAACAGGGGAAGCGGCTCAGGTCAACGCGATGGCGTTCGAGGCGGCCCGCTATGCCGCCGAGGAAATCAATCGCCTGGGCGGCGTCATGGGACATCGCCTGGAGCTGATCGAGTATGACAACGAGAGCACCGTGTTGGGTTCCCGCAAGGCGGCACTGCAGGCGGTGCGGGATCAGGTTGCGGCGGTGATCGGCGCCAGTTGGAGTTCTCACTCCTCGGCCATGGCGCCGATTCTGCAGGAAGCCCGCATTCCCATGGTCACTCCCATTTCAACCAGTCCGGAGGTCACCCGTATCGGGGATTGCATTTTTCGAGCCTGTTATACCGATCGCCTGCAGGGGAGGCTGCTTGCGGAGTTTGCTCTGGAGGAGCTCAAGGCCAGGAGAGCCGCCGTGCTGATCAATGCAAACAGCGAGTATTCGCTGGGGCTTGCGCGATGCTTCAGGGACCGTTTCAGCGAGAAGGGGCAGGTGATTCTGGAGTTGGATTACCTGCAGAGCACCACGGACTTCAGGAGCCTCCTGGAAAAGGTTCAGGCCGCCCAGCCGGACGTGGTCTTCGTGCCGGGCTACCCTCGCGATTCGGTCTATATCATCCGCCAAGCGCGGCAGATGGGGATTCAGGGCGCACTTCTTGGGGCTGACGGCTGGAATGATGTCATGTACGAGTATGCCGGCGGTGAATTAGAGGGCAACTTCTACTCTCAGCACTGGCATCCGGAGGTGCCGGACGAGAGAAGCCGTGCGTTCTATGAGCGCTACTCCAGAAAGCACAGCGCGTTTCGCGGCGGATTGGTGGCCCTCACCTATGACACGGTCCGCTTGATCGCCGATGCCGTCCGCCGGGCGGGGTCCATCCAAGCCCAGGACATTCGGGCGGCCTTGGCCGGCACCAAGGATTTCCAGGGCATCACCGGAAGGATCGAGTTTGATGAAAACCGGGATCCCCGTTCCAAGCCTCTGGTCATGGTGCGCTTTGGCAAAGACAAAAGTGAGTTCTACAAGTGGATACACTCGAATCATCCCCGCGACTCGCGGGAGCAAAGCCCAATGCAGGCCTTTGGCCGCAACCAAAGAATCACTGAGCCCGGGACAGGGGGGGGTGTGGTCTCTTTAGAGCCGCAACCATTTCTTCAATGCCCCTAAGCGGCGCCGAAAAGTCAGTGGGTCGAGGTGTAAGCCCTTTGGTACAGGCCCTCCGACTGGCGGATGGGTCTGCGCCTCCTTCGGGGAAGGCTCAAAGGCAAGGGGGCGGTTGGCGGGAAGGGTCCATTTCCGGTTGCGGACTCGCCAGAGACCACACCCCCCCTGTCCCGGGCCTATGAGATCTATGCAAGATGCCCAGAAGTTTCATTTAAGACTCTAATGTCTCTGCGACTTGGGGAGCAGGTGGAGGTTGGAGGCCGGACTTTGGATGCGCTCCAAGGCCTGCCTTGGGGGTGTGAGCATGATGAAAACAACGGTGAGCTACCTTCCGCTTCAGAAAAAAATCGGGTTGGCCGTCGGTGCCGCCTTGGTCCTTATGGCAGCGGTCTTCTGGGTTGTCCTGTCGCTGTTTCAAACGAGACACTACCAGGACGCCGTGCGCCAAGGGGAACGCTATTTGGAAATGCTCATGGAACGTGAATCGGCGCCCTTCGCTAATGAGCTTTTCGAGAAACGAATGCGAGCGCTGGATCTTCGTATGCGGGAAATCCTATCGCTCGAAGGAATCCTGTCGGTCACCCTGCGCAATGCCGAAGGCATGAGATTGCTTCATCATCACAGGGGAGGGGAGACCGGACCGGGAGAGGAAGAAGAAAAAAGAATTCCTCCCCTGAAGGCTCCGAGGTCTGTGATCGGCGCCTGGCGGAGCATCCCGGCTCTGATCTACGAGGCGCCCATCGCGGCCATAGGAGAACCGATCGGCTCGGTTCGAATCGTCTATTCTTTGGCGGAAATCGAGCGAAAGAAACGCCTTTCCTACTTCTCCGCAGGGGTGCTGCTGGGCGTCACCTTCGTTGTCCTGCTCCTGGTGCTCAACTGGGTGCTCTCCGTCACGGTGAGTCGGCCCATCCGGGCCTTGAAAGACGCTATGGAGCGCATCGAAATGGAAGGCCCGGGGGAGAAGATTTCCGGCGGCCATGGGGATGAAATCGGCGACTTGATTGGGTCATTCAATCGAATGAGCCATCAGCTTCAGGAAATGCTCGGCAAGGTTAAGAGGGAAGTGGCCGAACGCATTCAAGCCGAAGAGGAGCTGAGAGCCCGAACCCAACAACTGGAAGCCGTGAGAGGGATCGTGGAGGAGATCACTCATGAGCTGAACTTGGATCGCCTGCTCGATTTGATCCTGAGACGGGCCGTGGAGCTTACGGGAGCGGAAGGAGGAGCGATCGCCCTATTGGATGAAGGCAGGGGAATGCTGATGCCTCGGGTATCCTGCGGGGACCTTTTCCATCCCACCCTCATGGCTCCCTTCCCGATCGGGGAGGGAGCGGTCGGCCGCGTGGCCGAGAGTCGAAAGGGACTCATCGTCAATGATTACCGCTCCTGGCCCGGTGCCCGTCCGGTCGCCATCCAAACGACCGCCGTCCGCGCCGTCCTCGCGGAGCCGTTGCTTTATCGCGATAAACTCGTGGGAGTGATCAACCTGGCCAACACGGACCGGATGGGAAGCTTTGAGGAGCGCCATCTTTCCACCCTTCGCCTCTTGGCAGCACAGGCTGCCGTTGCGATCGAGAACGCGCGGCTTTACGAGGAGGCACAAAGCGATGCCCTGGAGCTTCACGCAAGGCTTCTGCAGATCGCGGAGGCGGAACAAGAGAAAGAGACCCTGACCCGACAGCTCTATCAGGCCCAGAAACTGGAGGCTATCGGGACCCTGGCCGGAGGCATCGCCCATGATTTCAACAACATCCTCGTCCCCATTGTCATGGGAGCGGAGCTGGCCTTGATGACGATCCCGATTGAAAATCAGGCCTATCCCATGGTTCAGAGAATTCTCACCGCGGCCATGAGGGCAAAAGACCTGGTGCAGCAACTCTTGGCCTTCAGCCGTCAAAGCGACCTCGAGTTGGCTCCTCTTCATCTGGGCCCTCTCATCAAGGAGACTCTGAAGCTTGCAAGGGCTTCCTTGCCTGCCACCATAGAGATCCGTCAGAGCATAAGCACGGGGAACGACCTGGTTCTTGCCAACCCGACTCAGGTGCATCAGGTGATGATGAATCTCATTTCCAATGCCGGCCACGCGATGCGCGCAAAGGGGGGAATCTTGGAAGTCACGCTGGAGGAGGAGATCGTAGAGCACGCCAAAGCTCTGAAGGCTCCTGAAATCCCTGAGGGCCGTTACGCAAAGCTCGTCGTGAGCGATACGGGTCACGGCATGGATGCGCAGACCCTGGAGCGGATCTTTCATCCTTTCTTCACGACCAAGGACCGGGGGCAGGGAACCGGTCTCGGCTTATCTATTGTGCACGGGATCATTCGGAGCTGCGGCGGTTCCATCGGCGTGGAGAGTCAACCGGGGCAGGGCGCTACTTTCACGATCCGGATTCCCCTCTGTGAAGAGAAGCCTCAAGCAGAGGCACCGAAAAAGAGCACCGTCTCCCTCGGCCGCGAGAGCATCCTGTTCGTGGACGATGAGGCTTCGGTGTGCGACATCACCAAGCAGAGCTTGGAGCGTTTGGGGTATCGCGTGGAGACGAGAACCGATCCGCTGGAGGCTCTGGACAGATTCAAAAGAGATCCTTTTCGTTACGATCTGGTCATCACGGATATGACCATGCCCAGGATGACCGGTGACAAACTGGCTTCAGAGCTTTTAAGAATCCGACCGGATGTCCCGGTTCTTCTTTGTACCGGGTTCAGCGAACAGATCACGGAGTCCGCCGCCCTCAAGATGGGGATCAAGGGCTTCATCATGAAACCCATTGCCGTGGCTGATATCGCTCGGAAGATCCGTGAGGTCCTGGAGGATGAAAAGGCAGGCGCGTGAGCAGGAGGCGGCGTCGAAAGGGATAGCCGCTTTGGGTTTGTCTTCACGGGCTTGAATCGAACCGGGCTTTTTGTGCACTGCCCAAGCCTTGATGACTCCTTAAAAAGTCGCGTTCACCCTTCGATGCCTCAGGGCGAACGTTTTCGAGCGAATGTAAGTAATTGCATTTCCGTTCATGGTGAGGTATCGAACCATGAACGGAAATGCGGGTTTTGACTTTTTACGAAACCGTCAGGTTTGGTTTTGCCGGGTCTAAAGACGCAAGCCTTGATGCGGGGGAAGCGGTCGATTCAGACTGTCAGCCCAGCGTTTCTTCGGGGGGCTCCGTATGGAACCGATTGCGGGCGGGCATCCGGCCCTCTCCCCTCGACAAGCCGAACAAGATCCTGGACCCGCTTCTCAATATCCATAGCCTGGGCATGCATGACTTCCGAGGCCGAAGCGGTTTCCTCTGCGTTTGCACTGTTCTGCTGAACGACTTTGTCCATCTCAGCCACAGCCTTGCTGACTTGTTCAATCCCTTGAGATTGTTCGCGGGAGGCCGCTGTTATTTCACCGACCAGCTCTGCGACCTTGGCTGCGCTCTCCGCCACCTGCCCAAAGGCCAGGTTCGTTCTGGAGGTCAGCTCAGCACCATCCCTGATCTTCTTGGTGGTTCCCTCGATCAGGTTGGCGGTGTTTTTTGCCGCTTCTGCAGCCCTCATCGCCAGATTCCGCACTTCATCGGCCACCACGGCGAACCCGGCCCCGGCTTCTCCCGCCCTGGCCGCCTCCACGGCGGCGTTCAGGGCCAGGAGGTTGGTTTGAAAGGCGATCTCATCGATGGTCTTGACGATCTTGGACGTTTCCTCGCTGGCTTTGGAGATCTCCTCCATGGACTGACTGAGGCTGGTCATCGACTCGTTGGCCTGGCCTACGATGTGCTTGGCTTCCTTCATCAGGGTATCGGCTTGGGCGGCATTGTCTGCGTTTTGTCTGGTCATGGAAGACATCTCCTCCATGGAGGCGGAGGTCTCCTCGATGGAGGCCGCCTGCTCGGAGGCCCCTTCAGCCAGTTGCTGACTGGCGGAGGAGACCTGCTGGGAGGCGGAGGCCACCTGGGCGCAGGATTCGGTCAGATTCTGAATAACCTTTTTGAGCGGTTTGGTCACGCTCCGACCGAGGAAGAAGGCGAGGCAGAACCCGAAGGCCATCCCTAATCCGAGAGTCATAACGATGGTCCATTGTGCCCACTGAAAGGACTCGGCGGCTCTCTTTTGATCCTCTGCCGCATCCTTCAGGATCAACTCCGTCAATTGATGAATGGGCTGCCGCATAGCCTCAAACTTTTCCCGTCCCAACCCCAGGCTAAGGTCCAGCGCCTCCCTACGGCCCTCCCTTGTGTCTGCGGCACGACCCTCTACGATCTTGCGGGAGACGGTTTTCCATTCCTCGCGCGCTGTTTCGTATTTGGGAATCAGGGCCTTTTCTTCGGGGGTGGCTGCAAGAGCCCTGTATTTCTGCCAGCACTGATCCGACTGCTTGAGATTCTCTTCGTACTCCTCAAACAGTTTTTTGAAGACCTCGGACTGAGTGTTGGCAAAGATCATCGACCGTTCGGCCACAAGGAGTCGCTGAAGATCACGATCGGCCTGGAGCAGACTGTCCATGGCGGGAAGGCTGACCGACACGACATCTGTCAACACGCGGTTGATGCTCCGCATGCTGAAGTAGCCTGCAAAACCAACGAAGGCGATGAAAAGAATCATGCACACAGAACTCATGGCGAGTTTGGCGCCCACGGTAAATCCTGTCGCGACTTTCATAGCTGGTTTTCTCCCTTCCTCGCTAGGAAACGAAGAGGCGCGGGGCTTCACCCCTGTAAGCCCCGTACCAAGTCTATTTCACTTTTTCCACATCGATCCCGATGGTGATGGCGCCGATCACCTTGTCCCCGTCCTTGACGGGCACAGAAACCTGCGCCAGGTACGCCTGGGTGCTGTCGTCGAACTTCACGTCGCTGATGTGGATCGCGCCGGATCCACCGTTGAAAGACTGGATGAACTTGTCCTCATCCCCCTGCCAGTAATCAGAGGTCTTGTCGCTCATCGCAACGTTTGCCCCCTGATTGTCCATCACAAAAATCTCTGCATAGTAGGGTTGGCTGGTTTGGATCTTCTTGAGGTATTGGCCGCATTCGGAATCCATGAGCGCTTTCATGTAATCCGCCACCCCGGCCGTGGCCATCCACTTTTTGTCCAATTCCTGGATCTGGGCCAGGGTCTTGCCCTTGGCGTTTTCCGCCTTTACCGCGGCAACGATGACCGGGTCTGTGCCCAGTTTCACGAGGGTTGAATGCGCCAGGTCGACCACCTTCTGAGGCGCCTTCTCGGCTGCTACGGCTGCCCCGATTCCAAGGACCAGGATAACGACCATTCCCATCAAAACTATTCGCTTCTTCATGACACATCCTCCTTTTTTTCTAGTTTGAAGAGCGTTGATCGCTCTTCTCCTTCTAAGACAACATGTCGCAGCAATAAAGATGCCATGAATGGCAGCCGACTTATAACCCATTGTATCGCAAGCATGATTCGGTTTGCTGTCCTTCACCTATCCGGGAGAGGATTCCCCGACACCGTCAAATCATTGACGAAACCTCACCACAGGTGATCTCTCAAGGGATCGAAGGGCCGCCTGATGGGAGCAGGCGGGGACTCCTTTTCTCCGTATTCAAATTCCAGTTCGCGAAGGCGATTAAGCGTCTCCAGCGGGTTGAGCCCCCGGCCGGCGCCGAAAGGCGCAAACTCGACGCCCACGACATAGGTCGTCCTTTCCCATGAAAAGGCGCACCATCTGACGGATGCCCGCAATTCCAGAGGGTCCTCGCCGGGAACGATCAAACGGAGCGCAAGCTTTTTCCCCCGTTCCATCTTGTTGCGACACTCGAAGGCCAGTCCTCCCTTGCTCACATTGACGGTCAAGGAGGGCTGAGAAAAGCCGTTGAAGGAAATGGGGAACCAGAGGCTTTTGTACTGCACGGTCGCCCCGGGTATCTCAAAACGCTGGCACTCTCTGCGCTCGACGTTTCCGGCCATGTGATTCAGAACTTCCTTTGCTCCGTAGTTCTTGCCTTGGGGCGGTAGGCCTAGAAGTCCTTGAATCCGTCCTCCTCGAAGGGAATGACCTCTTCGGGTTTGACCGGACGGGCCTTGCGGGAAGAGGCGCGGTGATTTCGTGCCGCGGCAGAAGGCTGTGGCTCCTGAACCACGGCTGCGGCGTGAAGGGGTTGCACGGGTCGGACTTGCTCCCGGACGGTTCCCTTCCCCTTCACGAGGAGACCCAGATCCTGAACCAGCTTTTTCATTTCCACAGCCTGTGCACTCATTTCTTCGGAGGCACTGGCCGATTCTTCGGCGTTGGCGGCATTCTGTTGCACCACTTTGTCCATTTCCGCCACCGCCTTGTTCACCTGCTCGATGCCCTGGGCCTGCTCGTGGGATGCAGCCGCGATTTCAGCCACCAGTTTGCCGACAGCCTCCGCTGTCCTGGCCACCTCTGCGAAGTCTCCATTGGTTTTCGTCACCAGATCCGATCCTTCCTTGACCCGCTTGACGGTTCCCTCAATGAGGCTCGAGGTGCTTTTTGCCGCTTCCGCAGCCCTCATGGCCAGATTCCGCACTTCATCGGCCACCACGGCGAACCCGGCGCCGGCTTCTCCGGCCCTGGCCGCTTCCACGGCCGCATTGAGGGCCAGGAGATTGGTCTGAAAGGCGATTTCATCTATGGTTTTGATGATCTTGGAGGTCTCCTCGCTCGCTTTGCTGATCTGGTCCATGGAGGACGTGAGCAAGCCCATGGACCCATTCGCCTTTGAAATGACCCCATTGGCCTGTTTCATCAGACTGTCCGCCTCTCCGGCGTGGTCCGCATTCTGCTTGGTCATGGAGGACATCTCCTCCAGGGAGGAGGACGTCTCCTCAATGGAGGCGGCCTGCTCGCTTGCCCCTTCGGCGAGGGACTGGCTCGATTTTGCAATCTGCTCGGATCCCGAGGCGACCTGGGCCGAAGCTTCCCCCAGCCCCTCCGATATTTTCTGAAGCGGCCGGACAATAGACTGGACGAGAAAGAGAATGATGATCCCTGCCAGCAAGACCACGGACAAGGCGATAGCGATGTTTGTGTATCCAAGGGTGCGCACGGCGGCAAAGGCTTCAGCCGTGGGGAGCCCTACGCCGATGACCCACCCGAGGTCCTTGCTTTTCATGAAAGAACAAATTCTTTCCACCCCTTGAAAGGTGTAGGCCATGGACCCCTCGCCTTTTGACATCATCTCCCGTCCGAAATCCAGTTCCTTCATATTGAGTTTGAGGATATTGGATTTATCCGGATGAGCGATCACGAGACCATCTTCCTGGAACATGAAGGCATAACCGGTTTTGCCTATCTTGATAGGATCGATGAAAAGCGAATTGAAACGGCCCAGATCGACAATGCCCAACAGGACGCCGTTGATGATTTCCTTGTCCCTGACGGGAAAGGCCATGATGAAAACGGGGTTTCCGGTGCCAGGGCTTCTAAAAACACTGGAGGTGGATGCTTTGCCCTTCAAGGCGGACTGGAAATAGCTTTGGTCCTTCGGAGTCAATTTCCCAAGGATGTTCTCGTCTGCGGCCATAACAATATTGCCGGCGGGATCGGTGACGCAAAGATTCTCGTAGAACTGGTAATCCTTTTTCAGATCGGCAAGTTGTGCGCTGGCCGACTTCCTGGCCGACTGACCCACGAAGGAGTCCTTCAGGGCCGTGACGAAGATGTTCTGTCCGCTCCAGTTACTCAGGTCCAGGCGCAGGTCCCCGATCCAGGAGTGGAGGGTGGTCATCGTGGATTCCGCCCGCTGCTGAATGTCGGCATGGATGGCGGATTCCAACGCCCCTTTAGCTCTGGTGTGAGAGATAAGAGCCGAGGCTCCCATGCCGAGGATGATCAGGCACAGCACAGGAGCGAGAAACCTGGCCCTGAGACTCAGTCTTGCCAACATAGGTCAGTCCTCCCTAAGGAGCCGGGAGACCCAGGGCTCACCCGGCTGGGTTTTTAAAGGGGTCTGCACCGGCCTTCTCTATGATCTCTGCGAGAAGACCGGTCCAGATCTTGAACGCCACAGGAGACATGGACGAAGATCCTACTCGATGACCTGAGCCGCAGACTGCAGCATGGCAAAAGGAATCTGGGCTCCCAAGGCCTTGGCGATCTTCGCGTTCACAATGAGCGCCCCCTCTTTGTTCTTCACGACGGGGATATCGGAAGGAGCGGTTCCGTCCAGAATCTTCAGGGCCGCCCCCGCGCTCCAGAGACCCTGCTCTTCGGCGAGCTTTGTAAAGCCCATCAGGACATAGGGCGTCATGAAATCATAGCATGTGCCTGTAGGCACTTTGGTGTTGGCCAGGAAAAAGGCCTTCAGATCGTCAGCGGCGCTGTTGTAAAGGCCGCCGTCGCTGTCGATCAAAATCATGTCCACCTTGGCCTGAAGCTCCAGAAAACCCTTTTTAAAGTCCTCCACGCTCTTGGTGTAGTATTCCTCGAACTGAAGACCCAGGATTTTGCGGTAGGCCTCCGTCTCTTTGTGGTTGGTTTCCACGTCGGCACCGATGACGCCCAGACGGTTTCCCTTGGCGTAAGGCTTGAGGTGTTCCAGCAATTCCTTGACCGGCGCCACTTCCACCATGCCGGTCACATTTTTGCATGGAAACCCATAGCGGCTCGCATCCCAGTTCAATCCGCAGAACACAAAAGGCAGACTGCCGTCTTTGTAAAAAGGCACAATGACGGCCTTCGTCGCGTTGTCATCCGCGGCGATGACCACATCCGGTTTAAACGCTTCAATCTCCGCCTTGGCCTTTTGTCCGGCTTCCTTCAGGAATTCATCGCTCGTGTTGCGCTTGGTGTCCATTCGCACGACCTTGAGTTCGATTCCCGTTCCTTCAAGGCCTTTCTTCACGCCCTTCTCAATGCCGTCGCTCCAGGCGTATCCCTGATGATAGGAATCGATGTAAAGAATCTTTTTGCCGGGATAGGTTTTCGCCGAAGAAAAACAGGCCAGCCCTAAAACCAAAGACACGGTCAACATGCAAAAGAACATTTTTTTCATCTTTCAATCCTCCATGAGGGATCTTGTTCGCTCGAATCCTTTCATGGATTCGTGGCTATTCACATTTATCGACTCGTCGAGGCAAAAGTTAAAAGGTTTTCGTCACGGTGATGCTCAAACCCCTCCTGATCCTGTCCCTCAATGCGCCGGCGGTTATTTTTCCACGATTTGTGCGAGGTTCAAGACTTCGTAGGGGATCTGCACTTTCAGACGCTCGGCCGCCCGGGCATTAATAAACAGCTTCGGTTTCGGATCGGTCTGAATGGGCATGTTGGCGATGTTTTTCCCTTGAACCAGAACCTCGGCCACCATGGCGCCGAGCATTCTTCCCAACTTCAGATCATCGGCCACCACTCCGCAAAGGGCTCCCACCTCCACAGGCCTTTCCGAGTAGGCAAAGACGGGACGCGGACCGGCAGCCTGGACCACTTTGTCGGCATTGTCCAAGAGGAGAGCCTGTGAGCCGATGATGAAGACGCTGTCAGGTCCGGCTTTGGTGACCGCTGCGATGGCCTCATCGAGCGTCTTACAAGAAACCGTGCGACCTGAGAGGCCCAGACCGGGTGCGTCGGCTTGCGTCTCCGACGCGTCGATAGGAGAGCTGGGATTGCCCTCTTCCACGAGAAGCAGGAATTCCCTCAAGGGGGGATAGACGCTCTTGAACGTCTCGAGCTTCACCTTCGCAGGAATGTAGTAGGTGACCCCGGTCATATTGGCTTTCGGTTTGACGAGGCTCTCTGCGACGCCTAACTCCACGGGATTGTTGCATCCGCCGATGAAAGCGGGAATTCGGAGGGTGCGTTTAGCTAGCATGATGGCGCCGTTGCTTCGCAGAATGACCATGCCCTTTTTCGTCTTTTCAAAATCCTCTACAGCCGCGTTCAAAGCCGTTTCATCGGCAAGATCCTTCCGCACCTCCGGTTTGATATCCGGAGCCAGTTCGTTCAGCGCCTGTTGGAACCCTTTAAAGACTCTGTCCGCCATGCCGGATTTCCCTTGCCACGCAACCCCGATGGGGATATCCGCCGCCGAAACCTCCGCGGCCAAACCGACCAAGATCATGAGAACCAAAGCGTGCCATCTTTTCATCTTCTTCCTCCCTGTCAGGGTATTCATCAGTGCAGCTGAACCAGATTGCCGCTCCTGATGTCTTTACCCCGCCAAATGCAAGCCGTATGCCATTGGAGGCGGCGAATGGGGACTTTCCGCTCCATGCGGCCGCCGTTCGCGCGGCCGCAAACGCTATCCTCGGGCGGAGTGGCGCGGTATATTCTGCCGTTTATCGCTCTTCCTCCTCTGCCGGGAGAGATGGGTTGCGAAACGATAGAGCGCTCTGGAGGTGGAGTCCCTTTCGCCTTGATGAAGTCATGCTTTTGACGGAAGCGCCAATTTCACGGATAAAAAGGTTCCCTGCAGACACCGGTTAAAGGAAGTTCCCTGGAACGAAGACCGGATTATCTCGCAGCCCGGCGCGGTCCTCTATGGCGCCTCTGAGTGCCTGATACAAAATAAGTTGTGCATCCAATCCCCACGTTCCGTTCATGCTGAGGTATCGAAGCATGAACGACGGGGTTCGCCCTTCGATACCTCAGGGCGAACGCTTCCCAGGCCGATTTAGTCCACTTATTGTGTGACAGGTCCTGAGCGGTCGTTTCGATCGGCCCGGGCCGGAAAGGTGGACGGCAAAGCCGTTTCGGATGAAGGAAACGGAGCGTTTCTTGCATGAGATCAGGAGACAAGGGCTTCAGGTTCGGCAGGTTCATGCCGATAAAGACTGAAGACCCAGCCCAAGAGGGCTTCGTGGATTACGGGTCATCCCCAGGACGGGAAGAGGTCTCTCATGCCCACGGCTGCACAACTCCTTCAAAAATTCAGTGATACCAAAACGCTTCCCCACGTGGCCTTGCGGCTGTCCAAACTTCTTTCTCAGGAAGGCAGCCGCATACAGGAATTCGATGCGCTCATCAAGATGGATCCGGTGCTGGTCACCCGCCTTCTCAGAATGGTCAACAGCCCTTATTACGGGCTCAGCGAAAAGATCACGAGCATCTCAAGAGCCATCGTCTTCATCGGCATGAAAAACCTGCGTAACCTCGTGGTCCTGGATGGGCTG
>Ga0073932_1006207_pt1 | contig 12398 bp, 9 predicted proteins | sample DewCreD2012metaG_FD_76967 | JGI IMG/M metagenome (GOLD analysis project Ga0073932, IMG submission 76967) | Hot spring sediment bacterial and archeal communities from British Columbia, Canada, to study Microbial Dark Matter (Phase II) - Dewar... ... | reverse complement strand
TTCAGGAGGCCGTCGCCGATGGGCAGGGCGTAACAGCCGGGCTCGGGGGTGGCGGCGCTGATGGCGGGCGAGACCTCGGCGCCGCGGAAGTCCACGTAGAGCCGGGGCGGGGTGCCGAGCGCGGGGTCGGGCTTGAGAAGATGAGGCTGGTCGTAGGGAACCTCGCGGTCGAGGTCGATCACCACCCGGGTGTATTCCTTGTTCGACCAGTAGCGGATGCCGAGGAAACGGGCAACCACCTTGGGCGGCGGTCCGGCGGCAGAGGCGACGGTGGCGCCGGGCTTGGGAGCGGGGGCGACGGGCGTGACGGATGCAGTCCCGCCCGCCGCCGGGGCTGGCGACACGGCGGGCGGAGCGGCATCGGCCAGACGGTCGAGCTGTTCCCGGGCCTTGGCCGCCATGTCGCCGCCGGGGACCATCATGGCTGCCCCAAAGGCGGCGCGGGCTTTTTCGCGGTCGCCGAGGACGAGCTGAATCTCGCCGGAGTGATAGAGGGCGTCGTCGGCGAGGTTGGACTCGGGGTAATTGGCGGCGAGGAGCTTGAAGGCGGCGATGGAGCGTTCGAGGTCGGACCGATCTCCGCCCTGGCGGAAAGCCCGGCCGCCGATCATGCCGGCCATGTAGAGAGCGTCGTCGGCGCGGGAACAGGAGGGATTTTGGTCGGCAAAGGCGCGGAACTCGGCCTGGAGCCTACGGCCGTCGGCTAGGGCCAGGCCGCCGCCGTCGCGGAGCTTCTGATATTCGTCTTTGAGTTTTTGGTAACCAGCCTCACAATCAGGCGCAGGGCCGGGGGCAAAGAAAAAAAGGGCGAGGATGGCAATTAATCCTTGCTCGAAAAGTCCGGTCAATTTCCGATCCCCCTGGTTCCGCATGTTCCGCATCAGCTATTGATATTTTAACCAAAAAAGAGGGGATGGCGCAACTTCCAAGACAAGGATCAGGAGTTGGGAGCATGAATTATCGACTCAGACGTAAATAATGCAATGCCGCTCAATCATTCAATCGGCTGGAAAAACCCGCCACGTGCCGATCAAAAAAAAACGTGTCCCAAGGTTATCGCGGATTTTGGGCTAAAGTATTTTTATTGACAACCATAGGGCGATGTGTTAAAAAAAAGGCGGTCAATTTGAGCAGTCCAGGCGGACAGAATCGGCATTCCCAGAACGGAGGCCCCGGCCCCAAGTGGCGAAAGGAATACCTCGAACTGCTGGGGTATTCCAGCGTGGGCCTGGAGATGGGGCTGGCGGTAGGTATCGGGGTATTGATCGGTTGGCTGCTCGACCGTCGGCTGGTTTGGACCTCCCCGTGGCTGACGCTTTTTTTCATGGCGATGGGGATCATTGCGGCGGGACGGGCTTTTTACCGGGCTGCGGTCAAGATTCGGGCCCGACAGGTCAAGGGTGATGGACGAAACCGTCCGGATTCGACTGGCGGATGAACGGCTGATCCGGGGGATCGAGGTCGGTATCATTGCCATCAGTTTAGGGCTGTCGGTAGGGGCCTTGGCGCTGGGACGGTTGGCCTCAAGCCTGGGGGTTTTGGCGGGCGGGACCATCAGCTTGCTGAACCTGATCTGGATCGCGTCAATCGTCCGGCGGTTGCTGACGAATCAAGGGAGCATGACCCGGTTCGCGGCCAGCCTGACCTTGAAGGAGTCTATTTTACTGGGGGCCGTGGGAGTTCTGATTGGCCTGCGTCTGGTTGATCCGATCGGGCTTCTCATCGGGCTTTCGGGGTTGATCCCGGCGGTGACCATCGCCGCCTTGGGCAAACGGACGAACTTGGATCTTCCACGCAAGTGGTGATCGATCTAACGCAAGGAGCGAGAACATGCCGCACGGATTCAGTTGGGCCACCCTGATCTTTGGACCCGCCCACGCGGTCGAGGGACTGCTGGACAAATCAGCGATCCAGCCCATCCCGATCTTTCACGCCATCCTCTCGTCCCTGGTCCTGCTCGGTTGCGTCCTAATAGTCCGCGGTCGGGTGCTGGCCAAGGGCGAAGACATCCTGCCCGACCCCGGCTTCTCCCTGCGCAACCTCTTCGAGACGCTGATGGAGATGATCATGGGCCTGATGAAGGACATCATCGGGCCACACTACCGTCAATTCGTCCCGGTAGTGTTGGGCATCTGGTTCTATATCCTGTACGCCAACCTTTTCGGTCTACTGCCTTACTTCGCTCCCGCCACCGACAAGTGGAGCGTCACCGTCTCGATGGCGCTGGTGGTCTTCACCGCCACCCACTATTACGGAGTCAAGGCCCACGGGCTCGGATACATCAAGCACTTCATCAGCCCGGTGTGGCCGCCGAACATCCTATTCATCCTGATCTCGCCCATGTATTTCACCATCGAGATCATCGGCCACTTCGCCCGTATCCTGTCCCTGTCCATCCGGCTGATGGCCAACATGACCGCGGACCACACCGTGGTCTCGATCTTCATGATGCTGACCGCGCCGCTGATCCCGGCCTTCTTCACCGGGCTCGGCATCATCGTCTGTTTCCTGCAGGCGTTCATCTTCGCCGTGTTGGCGACGATCTATTTCGCGCTGGCCACCGCCCATGAGGGTGGCGACGAGCACGAAGAGCATGGCCACGGGCATGCCCACGCCGAGGCCGCCAACGCCTGCCCTGCATAACTTGGATCATTAGCGATGGGGGCGTGGACTCCCGCCCCGGCGAAAAAAATAAAGAGCGAAAAACACGTCTGAAAAGGAGTATCAAGATGAAGAGAGCGTTTGCGTTTCTTGCGTTGATCGCCCTGGCGCTGCTTGTTGCCGACCCTGCCTTCGCGCAGGAGGCCGCCGCCGAAGCGGGTAATCAGTTCAAGGACTATGGCATCTTCGCCGCCGGCCTCGGCATCGCGCTCGCCGCTTTCGGCGGGGCCATGAGCCAGGGCCGCACCGCTTCCGCCGCCCTCGAGGGCATCGCACGGAACCCGGGTTCCGCGGACAAGATGTTCGTCCCCATGGTCCTCGGCCTGGTCCTCATCGAGTCCCTGGTCATTTACGCGCTGGTCGTCGAAATCCTGATCCTGTTCTCGTAATTGACGTCATCGCATCAACCGAACGGCCTTGGCGGCAACGCCGAGGCCGTTCGTTATTTGCATGCAATGCCCGTCGCTCATTCCGACGCTCGGAGACCTGTCTTCCCGGTCGGCCCCCCCCAACTCCCGCTCACTTGGGAAGCTTCTTCAGGCACATGAACCAGTCGAGGCAATAATAATCCTCGCCCGCCTTACTGACACGGTCGGCAGCCTGGCCGCACGAGCCCGGCGGCGGAATAATGACGTCGTCGCCCGGGCGCCAGTCCGCGGGGGTGGCGACACCGTGCTTGTCCGAGGTCTGCATCGCCACCAGGATACGCTTGATCTCGTCGAAGTTTCGGCCGTTGGCCAAAGGGTAGTAGATCAGCGCACGTATGACGGCGGCGGGGTCAATGAAGAAGACTGCCCGAACCGCCTGAGTGTTGGACACCCCGGGCTGGACCATGCCGAAGGCCTTGGCCACCTCCATGGTCAGGTCGGCGATCACCGGGAATTTGACCTCGACGTTCTCCATCCCTTTGTACTTGATTTTTTCCTTGATCGTCCTCAACCAGGCGATATGGCTGAAGTGGCTGTCGATCGAAAGGCCGATCAGCTTGGTGTTTAGCTTCTCGAAGTCCTGCTCCATGCTGGCAAAGGTCATGAACTCGGTGGTGCAGACCGGAGTGAAGTCCGCTGGGTGGCTGAAAAGGATGACCCATTTACCCTGGAAGTCCTCGGGGAATTTGATTGGTCCCTGGGTGGTCATCGCGGTGAATGATGGGGCCTTTTGGCCGATTAATGGAACGTGGGGATAACCGCAGTCTTTTTCGGCTTCACTCATGGATGGGTTGCCTCCTTTTTAGGTTTGGTTTTTGGGTGGATGTCGCTTGCCGGAATTCGGCTCTTTTCGTTATAGAAGGATATTAGCCGTTTCGGTTACAAAAATGAAGTCGGGTTAGACAATTTTTTCCCGCCGGACATCGGCAATTTAATTCTTTCCATCGACAATCCAACCGGCCAAAATTAGAGCCATTATGACGAGAACAAAATACTTAGGAAATTTGCTTTCACCGCGGCAATGGCAGTTATCCTGGCTTAGGTGGTGTGGGTGGCAGGGGGATGGAAACAGGCCGGCGATGAAGGCGACAGGATTAACACCATTTACTAAGCGGGGTTGGGCGAAAAACTTTTTACCACCGAATCGAGCAAGACAGGAGCCTCCACCAGACCGGGATCAAGTGAACCCGGCGCGGCCTTAACCGGCGAGTAGGGCGGCGACCATACCGCCCTTCCCTTTTCCCGCCTTTTTCAGTCCGTTGGTCGGCCAGCATTGACCCCGGAGCGAGTCGCAAGTAAAATCATTGCACTGGCGCGGAACCCGAATGCGCCCAAGGTCATCTCAATTTCAGGCGTGAGAATGGAACCGAAACTGAAGCGGAAATACGGTTTGATCGCGGTGATGATCCTGTCGGTGGTCGGGGTGATTTTTTCCGCCGACTTGCTCCGTGTCCACCTGACCGTGGCCTCGGACCCCGACCATTCCTTTGCCTGTCAAATCAGCGAGCAGGTAAGCTGCAACAAGGTTGCGCTCAGCCGCCAAGCCATCTTCCTCGGAGTCCCGGTCCCGGTGTGGGGCATCCTCACCTACCTGTTTTTCGGCGCCTTGGCCATCCTCGGTTTTAAGGCGAAGCGGCAAAGGCCGCTCGACTCCGCCGGCGACTATATTATGCCGCTGGCCATCTGGTCCGTGCTTTACTCCGCTTATCTGGCCTATGTCTCGGCGTTCGTCATCAAGACCCTGTGTGTGTTTTGCGCCGCGCTCTACGCGGTCAACCTCGGTCTGCTGGCGGCGGGGTTCTTGTCCGCCTCGCCGCTGGGGCACTACTTTTCGAGGCGCCGGGACGACCTGCAATGGCTCCGGTCCCGCCCGACGGTAATGGGTTTTGCCGCCGGTGCGCTGTTCATGGCCCTGGTCCTAGTCTTCTACCTCCACCACCGTTCCAGCCGAGTGGTTTTCAACCCTTCCCCCGAAATCAAGATCGACATCTCCCGGGATCCAATGGTGGGCGCCTTCCGAGCCCCCATCACCATCATCGAGTTCAGCGACTACGAGTGCCCGGCCTGCCGCCGGATGCACGGGACCATCAAGGAAGTGCTCAAGGAGTATCAGGGCAAGGTCAGGATCGTTTATAAGAATTTTCCCCTTAACCCGGATTGCAATCCCAAGGTCAGGTTCCGAATGCATGAGTACGCCTGCGGGGCGGCGGCCGCGGCCGAATGCGCTCATGAGATGGGGAAGTTCGCAGCAGTCAGCGAACGTCTTTGGACCGCGGAAGACCTTTCCCTGCCCGGCCTGTTAAGGATCGCCTCCGACGAGGGCCTGGACGTCTCCGCCTTTCAGGAGTGCCTCAATTCTCCCGGCATCCGCGATAAAATCATGGCCGATGTTGACGCTGGACTCCAGCTCGAACTCAACGCCACCCCCTCCTTCATCATCAACGGCTATAAATTTTCCGGCTACCGCCCGGTGGAGGAGACCCGCAAAATCTTCGACGGCCTTCTGAAGAATGGGGTTCTGCCCCCGGATGCCTTTACCCCGCCGCCAAAGTAATAACTGACAACCACGAGATAAAGGGGGCGCCGGTGAGACGCCCTTTTCGCGGTTCCGATGAAGGTATCAGTGAACCAAGCCTTGAGGCGCTCCCGCTCCTTCACCGCCGGAGTTCTGTCCAGAGGAACAGGGGTGGACGATGGAGACCACCGCGGCCTCGGTCTTGAGGTACTTCTGCGCCACCCGCTGGATGTCGGCCTTGGTCACCGCCTGGATGCGCTCCACGTAGCGAGAAGAGGACTTGTAGCCCAGCCCGTAGAGTTCGTCGAGCGCGTAGTTGCTCGCCTGGCTGCTGAACCGCTGCAATCCAATCTCATAGTCCCCGATCAAAAGTTCTTTGGCGCGGCGGAGTTCGGCATCGCTGACCGGCTCGGAACGCAGGCGCTTGAGTTCGGCCATGATCGCGGCCCGGGCCTGCTGTTCCTTTTCCGGCGCGGTGCCGATCGAGACGCCGAGGAAGCCGGGGTCCAAGCCTTCTTCATGGAAGGGCTGCACCGAATAGCACAGGCTCTGCTTTTCGCGGAGTTCAATGAAGAGCCGGCCCGACATCCCCGAAAGCACGGCGTTCATCACCGCGACCGCGTAACGGTCCTCGGCGGAGACCTTGGTCCCCTGGAAGCCGACGATCAGGTTGGCTTGGTTGAAGTCGCGGCACTCGGCGATTTCTCGTGGCTCGGCGGGGGCCGGCTCGAGCGCGACCGGGTCGGGCTCATAGGGTTCGGCCACCCAGTCTCCGAAGAGTTCCTCGAACTGCCGCCTGACCTCCTCGGGCTTGACGTCGCCGACCGCCGCGATCACCAGGTTGCTGGGCACGGCGAAATTCTGATAGTAGTCGCGGAGGTCGTCGGCGGACATGCCCTCGATGCTGGCGGGTGTGCCGAGCACGTCCATGCCGAAGGGGTGGTCGTGGAAGAGTTCGGAACGGAAGAAACGCATCGCCAGGGTGTAGGGCTGATCCATCTGGCTATTGATGGTGGAGATGATGATGTCACGGCGGCGGTCGACCTCGTCCTCCGGGAAGGTCGGGTAACGGAGCACATCGGCCAGCACCGGCAGGGTGTCGCGGTAGTATGCGCTGGGTACCTCCAGGGTAACGCCCATCGAGTTTCGGCCGGCGAAGCCGGCGATGCTCCCGGCCCGGCTCTCCATGATCGAGTGAACCTGCGCGGCCTCGTAATGGGCGGTGCCCTCGGTGATGGTCTCGGCGATGAAATTGTTGATGCCGTTGTTCTCCGAGTTCTCCATTCGCAGGCCGGAGCCAAAGGCGGCGCGCACGCTGACCAGCGGCACCGAACGGTTCTCGCGTACGATGAGACGGATACCGTTGACAAGCTCGAACCGCTGCGGCTCCATCGCCACTGGCTTGGCGGAGAAGGAAAGGGCCGCGGCCGAGTCGGGGACCGGCGGCGGGTTGATCGGGTTGGTCTCGGCCAGTTCGCCGGGCTGATAATTTTCGTCCCAGGCGTCAGCGGCCAAGGCGATGGCCTGCATACCGGCCTCGTCGAGCTTGCGGGTCTTCTTGCCGGCCTTGGCCGGTAAGATGGCGGTCACCGTCAAGTTCGAACCCCGGAAATATTTACGCGCCACCCGCATCAGGTCTCCGGTCGAGACCTCTTTTACCCGCTGGAGGTAACGCTGTTCGTAGTCCGGGTCGCCGGTCATGGTGACGAAGAAGCCGATGCGCCGGGCCTGTCCGTCTACGGTCTCGCGGGCGTAAATGCTGTCGGTGCCCAGCGCCAGCTTGGCCCGCTCCAACTCCCAGGGCTCGACCGGCTCGTGCTTTAGCAAGTAGAGTTGCTGCAAAATCGCCTCCATCGCCTTGGCCGAGTTGTTTTCGACCAGGTCGAGCCCGACCACAAACATCCCGGGGTCGCGTGGGGTGTTGGCATAGGCGAAGATGCGGCTGACCAACCGGCGCTCGGTGCGGATGCGATAGGTGAGGCGCGAGGTCTCGCCCCCGCCCATGATGACGGAGAGGACGTCGAGGGCGGCCATGTCGTCGGCCCCGAAGGCCGGGATATGGAAGCCCATATACATGTACCCTTCACTGACCTCTTCGCGGTAGACCTTGGGCCGGAAGCCGTCCTGCTCCGGCTCGGCCGTCTCGCGCGGGCTGAGCGAAGGCAGTTTTTCGTCCTTCATGTCGCCAAAATTTTTCCGGACCTCCGCCAGCACTTCCTCGGCCAGTACCTTGCCGGTCACCACCACCGTCATGTTCCGCGGTACGTACCACTTGCGGTAGAAGCCGAGCACGTCGTCGCGGCTGAAGTTGGCCACCGTCTGCTCGAAACCGATCACCGGACGACGGTAGGGGTGGGCGCGGTAGGCCTCGGCGGAAAGGTATTTGTAGATACGTGAGCGGGGGTTGTCCTTGGCGCGACGGATTTCCTCCAGCACCACCTCGCGCTCGCGGGCAAGTTCGAGGCCGTTGATGGTGGCGTTGCGGACCAGGTCGGAGAGGATCTCGACCGCGTTGCCGAAAAACCGGCTGGCGCTGGTGATGTGGTATACCGTCTGGTCACTGGAGGTGAAGGCGTTAAGGTCGCCGCCGAAGCTCTCGACCTCGCGGGCGACCGCGCCCACCGGGCGCCGTTGCGTGCCCTTGAAGACCATGTGTTCGAGCAGGTGGGCCAGCCCGGCCTCCTTGTCGGTCTCGTCTGCGGCCCCGGTCTTGACCCAGACCTGCACCGCCGCCACCGGGGCGGCGAAATTTTCCTCGACCACCACGGTGAGTCCATTCTCCAATTTATACTTCACGCGACGCGGGCTCCTTTCCTTGAAACGGTCCATCACATTCACGGCGTTGGGATCAACAGCTCCCCTCAGGACATCGCGCAGGTCTTTGGCGCCAAACCCCAAGACGGCAAAGACCAAAAGCATGGCCACCGCCGCCGCTCGTTCCGCTCGCTTCATTCCCTGCTCCTTTCCCCTGTCCGCTGCCGATATCATCAGGCGGGCCAGATACGCCGGGCTGCAGCCCGGGCCGCGCGGGCTGAAGCCCCGCCCTCCCCCAACGCCGCTTTCACCCGGGAAAGCTCCGACCTCATGGCCGATAGCTTTTCCCGATGATCGAGCAAATTCCGCAATTCCGCAAGTACCAGTCCGGGCCGGACCTGCATCTGGATCAATTCAGGGACCAGCCTCCGGCCGGCGACCACGTTGGGCAACGAATAGTGGGGCACCCGGATGAATGGCCGGACCAGAAAATATGACGGCCAGCTAACCGCGCCCAGCACCACCATCGGGGTTCCGATAACAGCGGCCTCCAGGGTCGCGGTCCCGCTGGCGACCACCGCCGCGTCCGCCGCAGCCAGGGCGTCGCACGCCCGGCCGGAGATCACCCGGACCCGGTCAGTCAGGCCACCAAGACGGTCGGAGATCAACTCCGGAGACAGGGTCGGCGCCCGGGGCAGGACATACTGAGCGCCGGGGTGGGAGTCCAGCAGATGAAGTCCGGCCTCGGCCATCACCGGCAGTAGTTTCGTCACCTCGGCCCGGCGGCTGCCCGGCAACAGCGCCACCACCGGTGACCCGGTCAGCCCAAACTCCCGCCGTAAATCCTCCGCCGGGGCCGAGGACCGGGCGGAATCGACCAGCGGGTGTCCGACGAACTCCACGTCCATCCCGGCCTGACGGTAAAGCTCCTCCTCGAAGGGAAATATCACCAGCATGGCATCGGCGCGCTGGACGATCTTTTTGATCCGGCCCCGCCGCCAGGCCCAGACCTGGGGGCTGATGTAGTATATGATTTTCGTCGCGGGAGAAAGTTTCCGGACCTTGCGGGCGAGCATGAGGTTGAAGTCGGGCAGGTCGAGCAGGACGAGCCCGGCCGGCCGTCTCTGGGCCGCGGCCGCAACCAGGTCTTGATAGGCCCGCCAGAAACGTCCGAGAGAGGGGATGATTTCGGTAACGCCGACCACCCCCACCGTACTGAAGTCAAAGAGGAGTTCAGCTCCGGCCTCGCGGAGCTTGGCGCCGCCCGCGCCTAATACCCGGAGCCCGGGCCGGAGGTCGGAGAGTATGCGGACCAAGGCGGCGGCGTGGGCGTCAGCCGAGGCCTCGCCGGCGACGATCATGATGAGGCCAGGGTCGGTCATGTCAGAAGGGTGGTCCGGCAAGATACCACTCTTTTTCGATGAGGACCCAGGCGAGGAGCACGCTTTCGGACTGAAGGGTGACCGAGGGCGGCATTATGAAGGAGCGCAGGACCACGGCTTCGGCCCGGTCTCCCGACTCCGCGGTGGTGAGGTCGCGCAAGACCCAGGAATCGAGGGTGTAGCCACGTTCCATCTGCTTGGTTAAGGCTTTGAATTCGATCCGGCTTTCCGGGGCGATAAACTTGACAGCCAGGTCGAAGTCCCGCCAACTCAGGGCGTCGTGGTATTCGGCGATGCGGACGATCAGCCGGTCCCGGGCGTTCTTCACCCGGGCCTCCGGCCGGGGACAACCGAAAACCAGCGTCGCCGCCAGGGACAGCAGCGCCGCCATTGTCGATATCCTCATCTTCTTCATCCTGGCCAAGAATTATAGGACAGGGGGGCGCGGCAAGCAACGCCGGGGCAAGGTCACGGTTAACCGCTATTTTCCCCCCCCCAAAAAAACAGTTATGATGCCGGATCATGGGCAGGAAAAAACGCCAGCAGCCTGAAGCCGCAACCCCCACGGCCGCGCCTTCCCTCTCAGACGCGGGCTGTCTGCCGCGCTTCGGGGCCATCATGGCGCTGGCGATCATCCTCCGCCTAACCGCGCTGGACTGGGGCATTCCAGGCCCCCGCCACGGTCCCTATCACCCCGACGAGTTCAACGGCATCAAGGGCATCTACAACCTGTGGAACGATCCCCACCACATTAAGGCCACCTATTTTGTCAGTACCAAGGGCGCAGGCTATTTCTATACCGGGTTGGCGGTGGTAGCCCTGGAAAGCAAACTCGGACTACTGCCACCAAAATCCGTCCAGATCAGCCGTCCTGAAGAAATGCGGCGGCTTTACCTGAGCGTCAGGGCGGTTACGGTAGCCTTTTCGATGGGGACAGTGGTGTTGGTGTTTTTTATCGGCCACCGACTGTTCGGCCCGCGGACGGCAGAACTGGCGGCCGCGATCGAGGCGGTCAACCCAATCTCGGTGATCAACGCCCATTACATCAAGACCGATGCTCCCGAGGCCTTCTGGGTAGCGCTGGCGCTGGCGTTCGCGGTCTGGTCGGTCCGCGACCGACGCTGGCTGGCGGCCTCGGTTTTCACCGCAGGGGTGGCGGGGGCGTTCAAGTATCCGGGGATCTCGGCGGTTATCTTTCCCCTGGCCGCAGCCGCCCTTCTCCGGCCCGAGGACCGGCAGGCCCGACTCAAGACCGCCTGGCTCTCCCTACCGCTCCTGGCGGTCGGATTTGTTTTGTTTTATCCCGGCGCCGTGGCGGACCCGAAATTTTTCTTGGAAGGCCTGACGAGCGAAGCTGGCCGAAAGATGCTGACGGAATGGCACATCCCCCTGGTCCGCATCCTCGGCTATCCACTCGCCATGGCCCAGGGCAACGGGGCCGCGCTGGCGCTGTGGGCCTGGGTGGCCATGGTCTACGCGCTCATCCACCGACGGCGAGAAAACCTGCTGCTGATGGCATGGTTGCTCCCCTACCTTCTGCTCATGTCGAGTTCAGTGGTGGTCTTGGTCCGCTATGCCGTTCCCATGATGCCGGTGATGGCGTTGCTGATGGCGGCCATGTCCGAACGGGTGGTCGAGTCCCGACCGGACTGGGCTCGTAAAACCAGAGTCGCGGTGGCGCTGGCGCTGGTCTCCATCATTTTCGTCACCGGCCTCCACCTCCGGACCATGCTGCGGCCCGACCCGCGTGAGCTGGCCGCTCGCTGGATCGCGGTTAGCGTGCCCCGCGGCGAGACGGTGGCGGTCACTCCCACTCACAACGGCGACATTTTCTTCACCGTCCGCGTCAACCGCTCGCTCCATCGGCCGCTCGAACTTTACTTCCGGCCGGAACAGGACGCCTCTAACTATCTGGCGAAGGACTTCAGGTGGCTGGCGGCCAATGAGCAGGCCTGGCAGAGCCTCGATTCCCGTCATGCCAGTCAGTCCCGGTTCTGGGACGAGGTCAACAACCCCGACCGTTGGTCCTTGGCGGCGCGTTTTTCCAACCGGATACGCTGGCCCGGGGTGTTGCTCAGAGGCCGCCTTCCGGAAGACATGTATTACCTATATTTGGAAATCAGGATTTTCAGGCGGGCCGGCTTGACCACTCCGGCCCGAGGGGACGGCGACCAACGCGGTTGACACTCCATATTCGATCAACTACCTTTAAGACAGTTTCCAGGGAAATCCCGTTTCATGACATTAAAAGTTCACATCCGGTCTTTCGGCTGCCAGATGAACGTCAAGGACGCGGACCGCATGCTCGGCTTCATGCTGGTCTCCGGCTGGGAGGCGACCGACGACCCGGCCGAAGCCGACCTGCTGGTCGTCAACACCTGCTCGGTCCGGGCCAAACCCGAGGCTAAGGTGATCGACCTGATCGGCCGCTGGCGTCTGCTCAAGCGCGCCCGGCCCGGAGCAGTCATCGCCGTGGCTGGCTGCGTGGCCCAACAGCACGGTCGGGACCTGCTCGACCGTCTGCCCGACCTTGACCTTGTGATCGGCACCCGCATGGCCCACCGCCTTCCCGAACTCGTCGGTCGCGCCCGCACCGGCGAGCGCATCGCCGCGGTTGATTTCCTCCCCGGCGACCACCCCGACCTCTTCGCCGTGCCC
>Ga0073932_1006205_pt1 | contig 12403 bp, 8 predicted proteins | sample DewCreD2012metaG_FD_76967 | JGI IMG/M metagenome (GOLD analysis project Ga0073932, IMG submission 76967) | Hot spring sediment bacterial and archeal communities from British Columbia, Canada, to study Microbial Dark Matter (Phase II) - Dewar... ... | reverse complement strand
CATCCGAGTAGATCGTGCCGGTCGGCACCACGCCCGGCGCGTAGATCCATTTTCGCCGCATGGTCAGACGATCCAGGGCGTAGAAGTAGCAGTCGCGGGCGCCGATGTAGAGGGTGTTGGTCGAGAGTTTCATGGCGGTGGACGGCTCGCCCTGCATCAGGAACGTCTCGCGCTCCTCGCCATCCCGCGAATAGGTCCGGATGCGTTTGTCGTCGGAGGCGAAATAGACGATGTCGTCCATCATGGCCGGCGAGGTCAGCACCAGCCCCTTTTCGAGGCGCAGGCTCTTCTGCCACAAGTAGAACAGATCGTACTGGGGCGCCTGGATGACGGGTTCGTTCAACTTGGTGCGGACGTAATCGTACAAGCGCCCGCGCACCTGGAAGCACTGGACGTAATTGTTCCACGTGCCGGTGAAGATGTGTTCCAAGGGGATCCAGTCTTTCGTGTACTTGTTGGGGTACATGGGCGGCTCGGCAACGAACGGCGCCGAACTCATGGGGAACTTGGGCAGGATCCTCCAGCGTTCTTCGCCGCTGCGCTTCTCGATCGCCGTCAGGTAGTTCTTGACGCAGGCGAAGACGTTGTGCGAGGTGACGACCGGATCGAACATGAGCGGCCCGAGCATCTTCATGCGCCAACGCTCGGTCCCGTCGCTGCGTCGAACCGCGATCAGATAATGCTGGTCGGTTTCCAGAAGGACCAGATCCCTGGCCGCCCAACCGCGAACGATCAGGCCGGAAGCCACCGGATCGACCACGGGAGAATACCAGTCCAGATCCAAGGGAAGGTCGGGTGGCATGATCACCTTCCGCCCTTCGTACTCGGCGGATACCAGTTTCTCTTGGCTCTGCTCGGCCCGTGCCAGGCCAGTCGCCACCAAGGCCAGCACCAGCACCCCCCACATCCGGACTCGAGGCTTCAAGGCCATGCTTTCGCTCCTTCCGAAAAACGCTACAGACGCCTCCCGGCGAAAACTCAACCCGCCGCTTCACCCTTCAGCAGCCGGGCCAGATCCACCTGGTGTTCCCGCTCGTATCGCTGCAGCTTTTCGATCGCCTCGATGTCCCGGGCAATCGTCTTGGAGAGCTTGAAGACATACGGCTCCCCACGCTGCCGCGCACGCAGATCCGACAACACGCGGTCCCATGAGCCCTCATAAAGCTGATCGCGCAACTCGATCAGGACCCGCTCATGAGGCTCCAACCGCTTGACAAACTCCGCCGGAGACCATGCGCCTGAATTATCCTGCGCTTCGGGCACAACACCCCCCGGCAGATCCGCCGACCTGAACAAAATGATCTAAGACGAACCAAGGATTCTAGTAAGAAACGCCCCCATGTCAACCTACGGAAATCGACCTTTCTTTTTCCTGCGGTCCCCTGCGCCTACCCTTGAATCGATGAGGCTTACATGTCCCGGCTTCACGTTGCTGTTGGATTGCACGTTGAGCACTCAAGCTTCGACAGTCCATAGGCACGACAAGGTGTGGTTCGAAATGCCTGCCTTACCGGCCCTACGAGGTTTTAAAGACCAACGCGATGCCCGCGACGCTCGCGGGATGGCGGACTGCGATTCGTCTGTTTTCTTGCAAAATGGTCGGGGCGGTCGGATTTGAACCGGCGGCCTCCTGGACCCAAACCAGGCGCTCTAGCCAAGCTGAGCTACGCCCCGAACAGGTGCAGTCGAAATGCACCAACGCCTAAAAGCCTGTTTAAAAAGCCCCTCTCGCTACCCTTTCCCACTGAGGAGAGAGGGGAAACAAAAACCCCTTTTTCGACGGGCTGCTGGGCGCGGCCTCAGAGACCCGAGCAAATACGCTCGGCCATAAGCCATGCCCATTCCTCCTATTGATACCATAACAAGGCTGATATGTCACCTTATTCTTTCCCGTGTGTGGCGACGGTCGTTTTCGTTAGAAAATCTCGCGAGTGCACATTTCGTATCATCTAGATAGACATCAAATTGCATGTTCGCATATGGACCTTTATTTCCATCGTCGCCAAGGCGTGACGATCCCTCCGCCAAGGGCATGCATCTGGCGTCATGCGTGACGTCGGAGCTTCCTTGACTTCTTCGGTTCCGGGTCCCTGCGTATAATGCCGCTGGCCATCCAACGCAGGAGTGCATCGCATGAATTCAACCGTTCCGGAACCGGCTCTCGAGATCGCCCGCAGCAGGCGCGAGCATGCGCTGAGCGAGCTTAGGGAGTTGCTGAGGATCCCGTCCGTCTCGGCGCAGCCCGAGCGGCGTGCCGACATGCAGCGCGCCGCGGAATGGATTGCCGCCCGCTTCCGGGCGTTGGGCTTTTCCGGGGTCGAGGTCATCGCGACGGGCGGTCACCCGGTAGTGGCGGGGGAGCGGACGGAGGCCGGCGCTGGCGCACCGACGCTCCTTTTCTACGGACATTACGATGTCCAGCCGCCTGACCCCCTTGGCGAATGGGTCAGTCCGCCGTTCGAACCGCAGGTGCGCGGCGAGAATCTCCATGCGCGCGGCGCCTCCGACATGAAGGGACAGTTGGTCGCCTTCCTTGCGGCCCTGGAGGCGATGCGGCAAGCCGGGACGCCCCTGCCGGTGAACCTGAAGCTCCTGGTCGAGGGCGAGGAGGAGGTCGGATCGGCCAGCCTGCCGCCGCTGCTCCGTTCGCAGCGCGAACGATTCGCCTGCGATTACTGTCTCAACAGCGATGCGGGGATTCTCGCGCCCGACCAGCCTTCGCTCACCTACGGGCTGCGCGGGCTGGCATACTTCGAACTGCGCGTGCAGGGGCCTTCGCACGACCTCCATTCGGGTTCCTTCGGCGGCGCGGTCGACAACCCCGTGCAGGTGCTTTTCCGACTACTTGCGGGGATGAAGGACGAACGCGGCCGCGTGACGCTGCCAGGCTTTTACGACCGTGTGCGGCCGCTGCCGGACGACGAACGTGCGGAACTGGCCAAGCTTCCGGACGACGAGGCATGATGATTGGAGGCGAGCGGCGCGCCGGCCCTCTTCGGCGAGGAAGGTTACTCGCCGCGGGAACGTGCGGCCTGCCGTCCGACGCTGGACGTGAACGGCGTCTCCGGCGGTTTCGAAGGCGAAGGTTCGAAGACCGTCCTGCCGGCGCGGGCGATGGCGAAATTCTCTATGCGGCTGGTCCCGGACCAAGATCCGGAGGAGGTCCGGCAAAGCGTGCTGGCGTACCTCAAGCGGGAGGCGCCGCCGACGGTCACGTGGGAACTGATCCAGATGGCCGGGTTCAAGGCGAGTCTGACGGGACGCGACACGCCGGGCGTGCGTGCGGCCGCGACGGCGCTGGAGCGTGTCTGGGGCAAGCGGCCGCTCTTCAGCCGCACGGGCGGTTCGGTGCCGGTGGTCGGGCAGATCCGAGAGCTGCTCGGCGTGGACAGCGTCCTGCTCGGCTTCGGTCTGCCGGACGACAACCTGCACGCGCCCAACGAGAAGCTGCACCTGCCGACTTTTCATCGGGGGATCGAGGCATACATCCATTTTCTGCACTTGGCGGGGCCTGCGGGTCCGGCGTTGAAAGGGAGTGCGACTCCGAGCGATAACGTTTAGATTTGATGGAGGTTGTGAAGATTTTTCCAAGGCGTGAATAAGCCGCCTTCGTGCGACGTCAAGGGTGTCAAGGCGATAGTTTTCTTTCCAAGGGATCGGAAACGAAAGGAGAACGTCATGCGTTTCATGTGGTTGGTGGCGGTGCTGGGTTTGGGATTGACGCTCAATCTTGCTTGGGCTGGCGAGCATGGGAGGGGCAAGGGGAAGGACAAGACGGACGGGGGGGCGGGGAAGAAGGGAAAGGGAAGGGGGAAGGACAAGGGGGACGAGGAGACTGCGGACAAGTCTGGCAAGGGGAGGGGGGAAAAGGGGAAAGGCCCCAAGGATGAACCGCCTGGTTGGGATCAGGGCAAGAAGAAGGGTTGGGAAGACGAGTACCCGCCGGGCTGGGACAAGAAGACCGATGAAGAGAAGGCCAAGTGGAAGGCGGATGTGGAGGACGCCAAGGCGAAGGTCGGCAAGGAGGCCGACGAGCAGGGCGTGACCGAAGAAGAGAAGAACAAGCTCAAAGAGACCGTCGAGCGGATGTGCCGCAAGGGCAAGGATGCGAAGGAAGCCTCCGACCAGGTGATCGAACGGATCAAGAAAGGCAAGAACGCCCTCGAGATCCTGAAGGAAAACGGGATCGTCATCGAGACGGGCGGTTGATTCGAATCGAAGCGTGCCTGGCCGATCCTTGCCGGGCGGCCGGGTTCATGCGGTCGGATACCGCCCCAGCACCACTGCGGCGTTCGTGCCGCCGAAACCGTAGGATGTTTTCAACGCGAGATCGAAGGGCGCCTCCAGCGGGGCGCTGACGGCGACCTTCAGGTCGCATTCGGGATCCTTTTCGGCCGGATCCAGGCCCACGACGGGCGGGATCCGGCCGGTATTCAGAGACTGCACGGCGGCGATCGATTCGATCAGCCCCGCGGCGCCCATGGTATGGCCGATGGAACTCTTGACCGCCGCGACGGGGATTTCCCTGCCGCGCGGGCCGAAGACGTCCAGCACCGCCTTCGTCTCGATTTTGTCGTTGTAGGGCGTGCCGGTGGCGTGGAGGTTCAGGTGCCCGATGCGGTCGGCGGAAAGGCGGGCATCGTCCAGCGCGGCGCGCATCAGGGTGCGGATGCCGTGCGCTTCCTGCTCGGGCGCGGTCATGTGGTAGGCGTCGTTGTTCATGGCGCGACCGAGAATTTCGGCATGGATGCGGGCGCCGCGGGCGGTGGCGCTCTCCAGGCGCTCCAGCACCATCGCGCCGGCACCTTCGCTGAAGAGCGTGCCCTTGCGGCGTTTGTCGAAGGGCCGGATTGTCTCCGGCGTGACGGCGCGCAAGGCGCACAGGCCGGCGTAGACGAAGAGCGAGAGTTCGTCGTAGCCGCAGGCGATGGCGGCTTGGACTCGGCCTTGGCGAATCAGGTCGAAGGCGACACCGATGGCGGCGGCGCCGGAGGCGCAGGAGAGCGAGAGGTTGAGGCGCGGTCCGTGCAGGCCGTACTGGCGCGCCAGGCGTGCCGTCGCCGCACCGAAGAGATACGGGTCCAGCGAGGCCTTGGACGGATCGGTTTCGCCTTCGATGAGGGCCACTTCGGCGGCGGACATCCCGCCGAAGTTCGTGCCGGCTACGAGTGCGGCGCCGCGGAGGTCGGGGCAGGTCTTCGTCTTTTCGCAAAGCGCCGCCGCGTCGGCATTCGGCGCGTGCAGCGCGTCGCCCAGCGCTTCGGCGCAGGCGTCGTCGAGCATGCGCAGGGCGCGCGGGGGGCCCTCGGGCAGGATCGGGTAGCCATCCACTTCGCCGGCCTGCGCGTTGCGGAAGGCCTGGGCGTCGAAGAGCGTGATCGGCCGGAAGGCCGCGCGGCCCGCGAGGAGTCCGTCCCAGAACGGCTGCACGCCTTTCCCGTGCGGCGAGACGGCGCCCATGCCGGTGATGACGACGCGTGGGGGGGTCATGCGGTCTCCTGTCATCGGTGGCCGAGGGGGACACGGCATCGGACCGGTCGCGCGGTCTTGCCGTTCCCATTAGACGGCCTTGCGGCGGCGATTATACTTCTCCCATGCCGTCAAGCCGAACTCTTTCCACGGTTCACCTGTCCACGGCGCGGAGCTGGCGCGGAGGGGAGAACCAGATCCTGCTGCTTGCGCGCGGGCTGGTGGGGCGCGGGCACCGGGCGTTGGTGGTGGCGCCGAAGGGCGCGCCGCTGCTGGAGCGGGCGGCGGAAGCCGGCGTGCCGGTGCGTGTGTTGGGGATCCGCGGCGGGCTGGACGCGCCGGGCATCTGGCGGCTGGGCCGGCTCTTGAGCGAGGTTCGTCCGGACATCCTGCACTTGCATGACGGGCACGCGGTCTTGCCGGGACAGTTGGCTGGGCGGCTGCGCGATGCGATGGGGGTGGTGGCGCACCGGCGCACCTCGTTCCAGGTGCGGGGCGGCTGGAAATACGGGGGGCGCGTCGATAGAGTGATTGCGATCAGTTCGGCGGTGCGCGAAGGTCTGTTGGCCGCCGGTGTGCCTGCGTCGCGCATAGCGGTGGTCTACAGCGGCCTGGAGTTTCCCGAGGCATCGGCCCGGGGCGGCGGACCGGCGCAGGCGTTGCGTCGGGAACTGGGGTTATCCGAGGACGCGGTCCTGTTCGCGCATGCCGCCGCGTTGACGCGCGAGAAGCGGCAGATGGATCTGCTATCCGCCATGCGGCTATGCGTGGCGGAGGGCATGCCGTTGCATCTGGCGGTGGCGGGCACGGGGGAATTGGAGGCGGAACTCCAGGCGGCGGCGGGCGGGGAGTTGGCGGGCCGCGTGCATTGGCTGGGGTTCCGGCGCGATCTGGGCGCGTTGTGGGCGGCGGCGGATGCGGCGGTTTTTTGCAGCGAGGCCGAGGGGTTGTGCACGGCGCTGATCGAGGCGCAGGGTGCCGGTCTGCCGGCGGTGGCGACGAGGGCGGGCGGGATGGCGGAGGTGGTGGAGGAGGGCGAGACGGGGCTGCTGGTTCCGGTGGGCGAGGTCCGGGCGCTGGCGGCGGCGATGCTGCGGTTGGCGAAGGAGGCCGAATGGCGCCGGCGGCTGGGAACGTCGGCGGCGAGGCGTGTCCGTGCCATCTTTTCGGCCGAGGCGATGGTGGACGGCATCCTGCGCGTCTATCGGGAAGTGTTGAAGATCCGGATGAAGGAGGCGGCGGAACAGGCGTGATGGACGGATCCCCCCGCATCCTGCTGGTGCGCCTGTCGGCGATCGGCGATTGTCTGCATGCGATTCCGGTGTTGTCGGCGCTGCGGGAGAAGAACCCGCAGGCGTGCATCGGGTGGGCGATCGAGGAGGCGGCGCATGCGCTGCTGGAAGGGCACCCGCAGGTGGACCGGTTTCACCTTTTCCCGCGGCGTGCGTTCAAGCGGCGCACGGGCACGCTGATGGAGCGGCTGGGGAGGCTCAACGACTTCCGGCGCGAGTTGCGCGAGGCGCGCTACGACGTGGCGCTGGACCTGCAGGGACTGACGAAGAGCGGGTTGGTGACGTGGTGGAGCGGCGCGCCGCGGCGGGTGGGGTTTGCGGGGGACGAGAGTCGCGAGTTCAACCGCTTCTTTTGCACGACGCGGGTGAGACCGCCGGCCGAGGCGGTGCATGTCGTCGAGAAGAACCTGGCGCTTCTGCAGCCGCTGGACATTGCGATGCCGCGGCAGCCGAGGTGGGTGCTGCCGGATTACGGCAAGGAGCTGGCGGAACTCGAACCGTTCCTCGCGACGAACGGTCTAGGCGAGGGGGAGGGGCGAAGGCTCTTCGCCCTGGTGAATCCCGGCGCGACGTGGGAGACCAAGCGCTGGCCGCCGGAGCGGTTCGGCGACGTGGCGCGGGGACTGGCGGAGCGGCACGGGTTGGCGATCGTGGCGACGTGGGCGGACGACGAAGAGCGGCGCGCGGCGGAGATCATCGTGGCGAAGGCACCTGGCTCGGCATGCCTCGCTCCGCCGACGAACCTGCGCCAACTGGCGGCGTTGACCTCGCGAGCGCGGCTTTTTGTCGGCAACGACACCGGACCGCTGCACCTGGCGGTGGCGCTGGGAGTGCCCTGCGTTTCGGTTTTCGGGGCCAGCGACCCGCTGCGCAACGGGCCGTACGGAACGGCGCATCGGATCCAGGCGGCGGGGCCGGACTGCCAGCCGTGCTGGAAGAAGACCTGTGCGCGGAAGGATCTGGCTTGTCTGGACCGGGTGACTCCCGAGCGCGTTCTGGAATCGTGCGCCGGTCTTCTGAAGCGGAAGGAAGGCTGAACGCATGTGGCGCCTTTTCCGACCGATCACCCTCTACAACTATGTGGTCTGGGAGTACCTGCGCACGTTCGGGATAGCGCTGGCGGTCTGTCTGGTCATCTGCATCCTGGTGGTGCTGATCGGCAATGCGTCCGAGCTGGAAGAGTTCGGCGTATCGTACGAGCAGATGATTCCCTTGACGCCTTATTTCCTGCCCATGGCGCTGACGCTGGCGCTGCCGACGGCGTCTATGATCGCGGCCGTTCTCTTCTTCGGGCGGATGGCGGCGGAGAACGAGATGCAGGCCGCGCAATCCGGCGGCGTTTCGCTCAAGCTGATGGTGCTGCCGGCCCTTTTCTGCGGGTTGGTTTTCTCCGCGGTCTCGCTCTGGTGCAGCGATGTCGGCATTGCCTGGGGCTTCGCGTCGTTGCGGGACGAAGTCACCGACATCAACAAGCCGAAGGTGCTGGCGCGGATCGGGCAGCCCGGAAACAGCCTGGGTTGGCGGTCCAGTTCGGGGGCCAATGTGCGCCTCGACCTGCTCCCGGCGGAGACTTATCCGGATGGGGAACCCCGGCATCCGATCCACGTGGCCTACTTCAACCAGGGCGTTACGCAGAACAGTCTGTTCGCCAGACATTTCGAATACCGGTGGGTGGATCCCGAAGTGCGCGATCCGTCCAAAGGGCCCAAACTGGTCATCACCTTGCTGGACGGGCAGTCTCTGCGGAAGGGCAATCTCAAGCAGGTCGTCGTCGAGCGTTTCGATAAGCTGGTGCTGGAAATGAGCATTCCCACCCTTTCGGACAGTCCGATTCGGTGGGGCAAGAGCAGCGGGACGGTGGGTCTGAGCGAGAACAAGGAACGTGCGCAGCGTTTGAGAGAGGACGCCGACAAGCGGATCCAGTTTCTGAATGCGCGGGCACTGGACCTGGCCGCCAGCGCGGTCTCCGGGGCACCGACCGATCCCATGGTCCCGTTGACGGCGACGGCGTCCTGGGCGGAGACGCAGCGCGCGCTGGACATCCACGAATCCGCGGATCTGAAGATCAGGAAGCTGATGGTCGAGTATCACCGCAAGCTGGCGATTTCGTTCCTGCCGTTTTCGATGGCGATCCTGGGGATCGGGTTCGGGCTCCTGGTTCGCAAGTCCGATCGGTTGATCGGCTTCGTGCTGGGTTTGCTGGTTTCGTTCGTGGTCTGTTACCCGGTGATCACGATTTCGAAGGAATTGGCGAGCATGGGTTTCCTGCCGCCCGAGGCCTTGTGGTCGATCGACGCCCTGGCCATCGGGTTGGGTCTGGGCCTCTGGTATGCGTACGAACACGGCTATCTTGCGGGCGGCGTGCCCAAGCGCGAGCAGACGATCTCGTCCTCGTTGCTTCAATATGTGATCCGGGCTTCCAATGCGCTCCGGCCGTTGGTGGCCCGGTTGACGGAGAGCCGGCTGTTTCCGACGCGGCATCGCGTGGATCGCCACCTGCTGACGCAGTTCATCTCGCCGCTCCTGGTGCTCTGCGTGGCCATGGGTGCGTTCGCGGTCGTCCTGGATCTGGCCGAGCATGGGGGCGAGGTGGTGGAAGGCGTGCGGAAGGCCGCACAACCTCTGCAGGGGCTGGAGGCGCGTTCGACGGGGAAGGCCGTGGTCGATGTGTTCGTTTATTACGCCATCCGCTCGCTGGGCATGATCTTCCATCTGATCCCGCTGGTCCTGCTGATTTCGGCGTTGCTGGTCGTTTACAACATGGTTCGGGACAACGAACATCTCATTCTCAAGTCGTCCGGGACGCGGCTGCAGCGCGCGTTCATGCCGCTGCTGGTGGCCGCGCTGGGCCTTTCGCTGCTGGTGACCGCCCTGCGCGAACTGGTGATGCCCGAGTTGATCCTGGAACGCGACCGGCTGAAACCGCTGGTGTATCACCGCGGGCCGCGTCCCAAGTCGATCACGGGCACCGCTCGCGATGCCGACGGGCAGACCTTCGTTTTCGAGATCGCCCGCTACGAGTCCAGTCGTCATCTGTGCGAGGGCGTTCGCCTTTACTTTCCGGGAAAGACGGTGGCCGGCCGTCTGGTGCGCATGGAAGCCGACGCGATGCAATGGGATCCGGCGGCCGAGGAATGGATCCTCAAGACGGAAGTCGCGGAAGGCGGCACGCTCGGCATCGATTCCCAGGGTCGCGAAGTGCGCTATGCCGACTATGGGCTGCAGCATTTTCCCGAGCAGGTTCCGGGCGATCCGCAGGACGATCCCGTGCGGTATGTGCTGAACCCGGTCAACCGGTGGACAGGGCAGTTGACCCCGTCGTTCATCGACAGCCAGGAAGTGGGTCCGTCGGTCGTTCGCGCGACGGAGTTGTGGTCGGCGCGGTACCGGCCGGAGTTCAGGGCCGAGTTGTGGCGGCGCGCGTGCGATTGGTTGACGGGATTCGTGCTGGTCCTGGGGTGCATCCCGCTGCTCCTGGGCCGCGAAGGTTCCTCGCGCGGTGCGGGCATACTCCTGTGCATCGTCTACGGCGCCACCTATCTGGTGCTTTCGATCGCGATCCCGGAATTGGCCCGCTCGGGGCTGCCGGAGCCCTTTGCTCATCTGGCCGCGCCGGCATGGATTCCGGTCCTTCCCCATGTCCTCTTCCTGGTGTTCGGCGGTGTGGGATATTTCCGTCACATGGAGACGTGAGATGGACAGACTGGATGCCTTCGCGGTGGCCGCGCTGATCGAAGAGATCGGTGCGCGGCTGGAGCTGAAGGGCGAGTCGGAGTTCAAGGTGCGCGCCTACTACCGCGCGGCCGAAACGCTCCGCGAGCTGGAAGAGTCGCTCGATCTCACGATCGCCTCCGGGCAGTTGCGGGCCTTGCCCGGCATCGGCGACGCCTTGGCCGAAAAGATCGTGGCGCTCCAGCAGAGCGGTTCGCACCCGACGCTCGACCGCCTGCGCGGGGAGGTGCCGGACGGCTTGCTGGACCTGATGCGGGTTCCCGGCCTGGGTCCGAAGCGGATCCGGCAGCTCCATGCGGAACTGGACATCCGGGACATGGACGGGCTTTCCGCGGCGATCGAGGCGGGCCGGCTGAACGGCATCAAGGGCTTCGGCGGCAGGACGGTGGAGCGGCTGCGCGAGGCGCTGGAGTTCGTACGGCTTTCGGCGAACCAGCTCCTGCTTCCGCAGGCCGACGCCGCGGTGGAAAACGCGTTTCAGGAGATCCAGCATCGCGGCGAAGTGATCGAGGTTTGCACGGCCGGCGAGATCCGGAGGCGTTGCGAGCTGGTCGCCGATTTGGCGCTGGTCGCCTCCACCCGGCGGAGCGATCTGCTGCCGCCGCGCGCGGGTCGCGACCGGGAGACGCGGGTGGTCGCCGCCCATCCGGCCGAATTCGGGCTGGCGCTGCTCTACGAGACCGGTTCCGCGGAACACCTGCGCCAACTGGAGGCGCGTGCGGCGCGACGGGGCTTGAGTCTCTCGCGGAAGGGGCTTTTTCGCGAAGCCGCCCCGTTGCCCGTGGCCAGCGAGAAGGAGATCTACGAAAGCCTGGGACTCCCCTGGCTGGAGCCCGAATGGCGCGAGGGAAACGGCGAATTGGAGGCTGCCGACGACGGCCGGCTGCCCGCGCCCCTTCAGGTCGCCGATCTCCGCGGGCTGCTGCATTGCCACACGCGCTTCTCGGACGGATTGAATACGATCGAGGAGATGGCCGAGGCGGCACGGGCCCTGGGCATGACCTACCTCGGCATCGCCGACCATTCCCAGAGCGCCTTCTATGCGCAGGGACTGGACGAAGGGCGCATCCGCGAACAGCACGAACAGATCGGGCGGCTCAACGAACGCTATGCCGGCCGGGGCGTTTCGTTCCGCGTGTTCAAAGGCATCGAATCGGATATCCGCGAAGACGGATCGCTGGATTATCCCGACGAAATCCTCTCCCGTTTCGACTTCGTGGTCGCCAGCGTGCACAGCCATTTTCAACTGGACGAGGAGCGGCAGACCGAACGCGTGCTGCGCGCCCTCGCGCACCCGGCCACGACGATCCTGGGGCACCCCACCGGGCGGCTGCTCCGGCGCCGCGAAGGGCTCAAGCTGAACCTCGAGCGGATCCTGGATGGGTGCGCGCGACACGGTGTGGCGGTCGAATTGAACGCGCATCCCGAACGTCTGGATCTCGATTGGCGCTGGCACGCCCGCGCGCTGGAGCGTGGCCTGCTGCTGAGCATCAATCCCGATTCGCATGCCACCGGCGAATTGGCGCAGTACCATTTCGGCGTCGAGATGGCCCGCAAGGGGCGCGTTCCGGCCGAACGGGTGCTCAACAGCCGCGACAGCGGCGCGCTGGCCGGCTATTTCGCCGCGCGGCGCTGGCGGTGAAGGAAAGGACGCGATGCACGCGGCGACCGCAATCCATCTTTTGGGCTTGGCGGGACTCTTCCCGTCGCGGGCCTTCCTCCCGGCGTTCGCGGTGGCCCTGGCCATGCGCTTCGGCAAGGACAGCGCCTTCGTGCAGAACCTGGGGCTGACCGGACCGACCTGGTTCACCCATGACGTCACGCTCGTCGTCCTCGGCCTCCTCTCGGTGCTGGAAGTGGTGGCGACCAAGAGTCCCGAAGTCCGCGAGGCGCTCAACGAATTCGACGGT
>Ga0073932_1006204_pt1 | contig 12405 bp, 10 predicted proteins | sample DewCreD2012metaG_FD_76967 | JGI IMG/M metagenome (GOLD analysis project Ga0073932, IMG submission 76967) | Hot spring sediment bacterial and archeal communities from British Columbia, Canada, to study Microbial Dark Matter (Phase II) - Dewar... ... | reverse complement strand
GGATGTGAAGGGCAAGCGCGTGCCCTGGGGCTTCCCGGTGCAGCGGGCGGTGCAGCGCGTCGTGGCGGGGCAGCTCGCGGGTGCGGGGCTTGGCGAAAAGGATGTGCAGACCGTGCTCGTGCGCAACATCGTGCAGAGCGCCGATGATTTTGCCGCCGGCAAGACCGATATTTTCTGGTTTGCGCTCGGCTCCGGCAAGGTGAAGCAGGTCGATGCCAAGGTGGGCGGCCTGCGGGCGATCCCGATCGAAACTTCGCCGCAGGCGGTTCAGGCGCTCGAACAATACGTGCCTGGCTCCTACGTCCTGACGCTTAAGCCCTCTCCGGCTTACGAGCAGATCAGGTCCGAAATACCCGTTCAGGCCTATGACGTCGTGTTTTTCACCAACGCCAAGATCTCCGACGATGTGATCTACAGGATCACCAAGGCGGTGTTCGAGAACAAGACCGATCTCGCCGCGGTTTTCCCGGCTTTAAATCAGTTCAATCCCGAGCGCATGGCGAAGGAATTCAAGGGTCTCGAATATCATCCCGGGGCCATCAAGTTTTTCCGGGAAAAAGGATTGTGGCCGCCGAAAGTCGGTCTATGAACGACGTCGCCTGACACCACTGCGGCCAGTTGCCAGAACGTGGCGGAGGCACGGGCGCGTCGATGAGCATCGTCATAAATGCGCTCGCGGTAGCGCTCACCTGTGGCGTGCTGGCCTGGGCGGGCGATCTCGTGCGCCGGTTCGGCGTTCTGCTTTATACCGAGCAATATATCGGGGCGATGGTGGCGCTGGCGTTGCCGCTGGTGTTCCTGTCCGTTCCGGCTTCTGGCCATGATCGCGAATCGGCGCGCCGACGCGATCGCGATATCCCCTGGTACGACCTTGCCGCGGCGGCCGGCGGCTTTGCCGCCGCGGCCTATCTTGCGGTTCGCTTTCCGGTTTTGTCGGAAGAGATGGCCAAACGCCCCTGGGACGGCGTTGTTGCGGGAACCGCGCTATTGTTGTTGTTCACGGAGGCGTTGCGCCGCACTGCAGGTCTCAGCATAACCTTTGTGGCAATCGGTTTTTTTCTTCTCGTCCTGATCGGCCATCTTTTGCCCGGCAGTCTCACCGGCCGCAAAGTGGAGATCGAGCGGCTGACCTATTTCTTGGTTTGGGATTCCAGCGCCATTCTTGGACCGGCGATGCAGATCATCACCACGGTGGTGGTGGCGTTCGTGTTCTTCGGCAATCTTTTGTTCAAGAGCGGAGGCTCGGCGTTTTTCACCGACATTTCCATGGCCTTGATGGGCCGCTATCGCGGTGGCCCGGCTAAAATCGCCATCATGGCCTCCTCTTTTTTCGGCACCATTTCCGGCAGCGTGGTGGCCAATGTCGTCACCACCGGTGTGGTGACGATTCCGCTGATGAAACGCACGGGATTCCGCCCACAGCTCGCTGCGGCGGTGGAAGCGGTGTCTTCCACCGGCGGTCAACTCATGCCGCCGGTGATGGGCATCGCGGCATTTCTGATGGCTGAGTTTCTCCAAGTGCCCTATGCCAGCGTCGCATTGGCGGCGTTGTTGCCGGCGCTGTTGTTCTATTTCTCGCTGTTCATACAGGCCGATCTTGAGGCGGCGCGGCAGAATCTAAAGCCGTTGCAGCCGGACCAGATTCCGAAAGCGGTCGAGGTATTGAAGGCGGGCTGGCACTTTCCGCTGCCGTTTGTGGTTCTCATCGGCGGTCTGTTCTGGCTCAATTACGAGCCGGAGACGGCGGCACTCTTGTCCGCGGCCATGGTGATTGCCACCTCGCTCGCCTTCGGTTTCCGCGGCAAACGGCTCAATTTTAAGGATCTTTACCACGTTCTGCGCGACACCGGTCTCGGTGTCATCGATTTGTTCATGATCGGCGCCGCCGCCGGGGTCGTGATCGGATGTCTCAGCTATTCCGGTCTCGGCTTTTCGCTCACCCTGGCGCTGGTCAAGCTTTCGGGCGGCCATCTGCTGGCGCTGCTCCTCATCGCCGCCGTCGCCTGCATCATTCTCGGCATGGGCATGCCGACGGTCGGAGTATATATTCTGCTTGCGACGCTGATCGCGCCGGCCCTGATCGAGATGAAGATCGATCCCATGGCGGCGCACATGTACATTCTTTACTTCGGCTGCTTGTCGATGATCACCCCGCCGGTGGCGATCGGCGCCTTTGCCGCCGCCAATCTGGCCGGCGCCGATCCGATGAAGACCGGCTTTGAGGCGGTGCGTTTCGGTTGGTTGGTGTTCATCGTGCCGTTTCTGTTCGTGTTTTCCGGCACTCTGCTGATGAAGGGCAGCCCGGGCATGATCGTCGTTGACTTTATCGTAGCGATGGTCGGTGTCTGGTTCGGCGCCGCCGGAGTGATGGGGTATTCGTTACGCCGCATCGGCGGCCTTGAGCGGCTGCTTTATCTGGGCGCCGGTATCAGCCTGTTGCTGCCGCTGGATGCGTTCGGCGTCAGCCGTTGGATTAACCTCGGCGGCGCCCTGTTGGCGGTAACGCTGCTCTTGCGCGAGCGGCACGTCAAGCAGCGCCTTGCGGCGGCGGCCGCTTCCGGCCGCCGCTAGCCCGTGCCGGCTCAGTTCTCAAGTCCGGTCGGCACATTCTTGTTTTCGCTGGTCAGCTTCATGCCGGCGGCGAGGGCCATCGTCTCCAGCAGCGCGGCGAAATCCTTCTGCAGATATTCCTGCGGGTTCTTTTGCAGCATCGCCGCGCCGAAATGCATCTGCAGCACCTCCCGCGTCGCCGCCGTTACCGGCATCGGCACGTCCATTTCGCGGCCGAGCTCGAGTCCGAGATCGAGATCCTTGCGCAGCAATTCGGGCGTGAAGGTGGTGGTCCAATCGAGATTCACCAGCGCCGGCGACTTGTAGGCGGTGAACATCGAGCCCATCACGCTGTTGTTGAGGAAGGCAAGGAAAGCGTGCCGCGGTACACCCATCTTGTTGGTGAGGAGCGTGATCTCGATCAGGTTCTCGATCACCACCCCCAGCATCACGTTGTGCGCAATCTTGCAGATGCGCGCCAGCTCCCCCTCGCCGACATAGGAGACGCCGCGCGGCGCGATCGTCTTCATCATCTCTTCCATCTTGCGGAACGCGGCTTCCGGGCCGGAGCATACAGACGACAGCTTCCCGGCCTTGATCACCTTGGCGTTGCCGCTCACCGGGGCGCAGATGTAGTCGGCGCCGCGCTCTTTTAGCCGCTTGCGGATCTCCGCCGATTCCGAAACCGCGATGGTCGAGCAGTCCACGAACACCGCCGGCAGTTTGCCGTTGTTCGCCGCGCACACGCCGTCCGGCCCGAAATACACCGTCTCCACGTCCTTGCCTTCGGCGACGATGGAGAACAGTATGTCGGTGTTGGCGAGGTCGGAGGGTTTATCGACGATCTTGCCGCCGAGCGACGTGAGCGATTCCGCCTTCGCGCGCGTCCGGTTCCAGATCGAGACGTCGTAGCCGGCCTTCAGAAGCCGCTCCGCCATGGGCAGGCCCATGCGGCCCGTACCGATCCAGCCGATCTTCTGCGTGTTTTGTGCCATCTCGATCTCCCGTTCAACGCCATAGTTGCAGCCGGCTCTGCTAGCACAGCCGCGCGTACAGGGGCAATCGCACTGTTAAAGGGCCGTCATGTCCGGTCCCATGTCCAGTCCAATGTCCGGTCCCATCTCCGGTGTCATGTCCGGTCTCAAATCAGGTCTCATGTCCGGTCTTGTGCCGGGCAAGCGGCTCTTATATTGCCAAACGGTATTGTCAAAAGGCGCGCGGCTCGCGCGGCCGGGAGTGGAATGGGCCGCACCGGACTGTTGTCCGAACCGCCTCTCGTGGCCGTCAGGTATGGGCGAGACGCAAACGGAGATCAGGCGATGGCCGACAAGGCCGAAATATTGGTCATTGGTTTGCCGAAACCGTTGATTATCGACGGCCTCAGGGCCGCTTTCACCGTCCATGTCCTGGCGGAGGTTAAGGACAAGGAGGCGCTCCTGGCCGAGGTCGGCCCGCGCGTGCGCGGCGCCGCGGTCACCGGGGCTCCGGACAAGATGGACGGCGCCATGATGGCCCGCTGCCCCAGGCTGGAGATCGTCTCCAGTTTCGGCGTCGGCTACGACAACATTGACGTCGATTACGCCCGCGCGCACAACATCGTCGTCACCAACACCCCGGATGTGCTCACCGAGGAGGTCGCCGATACCGCGATCGGCCTGCTGTTGTGCACCGTGCGCGAGTTCCCGCAGGCGGAGCGCTTTCTGCGCGCCGGAAAGTGGGTGCAGGGTCATTATCCCCTCACCAAGGCCACGCTGCGCGACCGCACCATCGGCATCGTCGGCATGGGCCGCATCGGCAAGGCGATCGCGCGCCGGCTCGAGGGGTTTGCCGTGCCGATTGTCTATCACAGCCGCAAACCCGCCGAGGGGGTGAAATACCCTTATTATCCGAGGCTCATCGACATGGCGCGCGACGTGGACACGCTGATCGTGATCACGCCCGGCGGCGCGGAGACCAGGAACCTGATCAATGCCGAGGTGCTGGAAGCGCTCGGCCCGCGCGGTATTCTCATCAACATGTCGCGCGGCTCGGTGGTGGACGAACAGGCCCTGATCAAGGCGCTCAAGGAAAAGAAGATCTATTCCGCCGGTCTCGATGTGTTTCTCAACGAGCCGCACGTGCCGGAGGAACTCATCGCCATGGACCACATCGTGCTGTTTCCCCATCTTGGCTCGGCCACCGTGTACACCCGCCGCAAGATGGAGCAGCTTGTGGTGGACAACTTGCTCGCCTGGTTCTCCGGCAAGCCGCCGCTCACGCCGGTGCCCGAGACGCCGGTGAAGCGTTGACGCTCCGACGCCGCGGGCGATTGCCGCAATGTTCTGAGGCCCGCACCGCACTCCGAGGCTGGCCGCCTCACCCGCTGCGCAATCGCCTTTGCATTTCCCTTTTTCTGACAGGGGGAGGCCGGATGGGGTCATTTTACGCCGGATGTGGGGTCATCTTACCCCGCAAAGAGTGTTTCGTTGCAGAGAGCTCCTCCGGCCGCCTTTGCGTGCTGCGCAAGCTTCGGCGGATGGTCCGCCCCCTTGAGGAGGAGGTGTGGTGTTAGTGCAATCGCCCTGCGGGCGATGGCGCGGGGAGCACACGTGGGGGCAGGCGCTGGCATGCCTCAATTCAATCGGAATTGGTTATAGAATGAGGCGCGTCACGACGGGGCTCCATCATGTTGCGGCACGCGCTGCCTTTGGTTGTGTTGATTTTTGCAAGCGCCATCGCGACATCTGCGCCCGCGCAGCAGCCGGGTGAGGCGGCCAAGGGGATGGTTGGCAAGTGGGAGTTTTCCAATTCCGACCGCGACAAGGTGTGCAATCTCATCTTCCGTACCGACCCCGCCCCTGCCGGCATGAAGATCGAATTCGAGCCGCCTTGCTTCGCGCTGTTCCCGTTCCTGAAGGAGGTCGTGGGCTGGCGCTTTGCCGAGAACGACTTTCTGCGGCTCGTCAATGCCCGCGGCCGCTCCGTGCTCGAATTCAGCGAGGTCGAAAGCCGCATGTTCGAGGCGCTGCGGCCGGGTGAGGGCAGGTTGCTGATTGAAGCCGCAGGCTCCGCCGTTCCCGATATTCGGCCCGAGCAATTGAGCGGCGATTGGGCCGTGGTTCGCGGGGCCACCGGCCGAACCATTTGCACATTGACGTTGTCTGGCGCCGCCGCCGGTGAGGCGTTTGCCGTCAAGGTCAATCCGCCGTGTGAAGCGTTGGTGACCAGGTTCAATCCGGTATCTTGGCGCCTTGAGCGCGGTGGGCTTTCGCTGTTTTCCGCCCGCGGCGAGAGTTGGTTGTTCGAGGCCGAGGACCCCGGCAACTGGCAGCGTATCCCGCGCACCGCCGACCCCGTGCTGCTCGTCCGCAAGTAACGGCGCACGATCGTGTAAAGTTCGCGGCAGAACTCTATACTGACCCCGGCGGCGGGAGGATCCGGGGTGGCGGGAGGATCCGGACCGATGGTGCAGGTCCCTTCCGCCGGTAAGGACCGAGCGGGCGGGGCAAGGCAATGCAAGGCAAAGCAAAGCAAAGCAAAGCAATAGCGGCGCCGGTCCTTCGCGCTCGGCAGGGATAACAACGTAACGGGGAAACGCCATGCTCGCCACCGGCAAGCAGAAGCTCGAACGCATGCGTGACGGCCGCGCCGTCTATATCGGCGCCGAGCGCGTCGATGATGTCACAACGCATCCGGCCTTCGCCCAGGGTGCGCGCACTGTCGCCGGCCTCTACGATTTGAAGGCCGATCCCTCGCAACGCGACCTGTTTACCTTCGAGGAGGACGGAGAGCGGTACAGCCTCTATTGGCTGCGCTGTCGCAACCGCGACGATCTTGCCCGCCGCATGGCCGCGCTCAAGGCCATTGCCGATTTCACCTACGGCTTCATGGGCCGTTCGCCGGATCAAGTGTCGGGTCTTATTACCGGCCTGGCAATGAACGCGGACATTTTGGAGCGGCTGCACCAGGGGTTCGGCCAGAACCTTTTGCGCTATTACGACTACGCCCGCAAGAACGACCTGTTCCTGTGTTTTGCCGTTTCTCCGGCGAGCGGCCGCAGGAGCCCGGAGCTGTTTCCGAACCAGCAGCGCGACGATCCGAACCTGCGCGTGGTCGATGAGGACGACAGCGGCGTCGTCGTCTCCGGCATGAAGATGATGGCCACCAGCGCCGTCTATGCCGATGAAATTCTCATCGGCAACCTCACCCCGATCGACGACAATTTCAAGAGCGAGGCGATCACCGCCGCGCTGCCCCTGAATGCGCCCGGCGTGTCGCTGTGGTCGCGTCAGCCCTATGCGCTCGCGGCGAAGCACGAGGCCGACTACCCGCTCTCCTACCGTTTCGACGAAACCGACAGCGTGCTCGTGTGCGACAACGTCAAGATCCCGTGGGAGCGCGTGTTCCTGCACAACGAAGCCAACATGTCGCGCCGCATCTACATCGAGACGCCCGCCAATTGCTACCAGAATCACCAGTCCAACATCCGGTTTTGGGCCAAGCTTGGTCTCATCGTCGGTGTGGCGAGCCGCATCTGCCAGGCCAACGGCACCGACAAGATTCCGGCGGTGCGCGAACTGCTCGGCCGCATGGCCTCCTGGGAGGCGCTGATCGGCGGTCTCGTGCAGGGCCAGATCGAGGCGTGGGAGGAGTGGCCGAAGGGCTTTGCCACGCCGAACCGCCGCATCATGTATGCGGCGCTCAACTGGTGTCAGGAGCATCACAGCAAGATCATCGACACATTGCGTACCCTGCTCGGCGCCTATCCGCTGGTGATGCCGGCCTCCATCGACGTGCTGTCCGATGACGTATTGCGCGACCGTTTCCAGCGCTGGTGGAAGACCGCCTCCATCGAGGCGCTGGAGCGCCACAAGCTCTACAAGCTGGCCTGGGACCTCGTCGGGTCGGAATTCGCCGGCCGCCACATGCTGTATGAAAAATTCTATGCCGGGAATTCGCTCATCGTGCGCAACCAGAGCGACCGCGAGGCGCCGTGGGAGAAATTCCACGAGAAAGTTGATCGCCTGCTCGCCGCCGTCGAGGTGCCCGGCTTCGACGTGCCGTCACACTGATCGGACATGCATTGCTGCCGGAACGCGGCCCGGCGGCGGGGCGGCGCGCACCCCGGCGCGCTCAGGCATTGATCAGCCGCGGCAGGATCAGACTCACCGCCGGGAATGCCACGATCAGCGATACCCGCACGGCGTCCGACATCAAGAACGGCACCACGCCGCGGAACGTCTCCGCCATCGGCACGTCCTTGGCCAGCGAGTTGATGACGAACACGTTGAGCCCGATCGGCGGCGTGATCAACCCGATCTCGACTACGCTCAGCGTGATGATCCCGAACCAGATTTTCAACTCGTCCGGACTTAAGCCGAAATCCAGCGCGGCGATGATCGGCCAGAAGATCGGTATCGTGATCAGAATCATCGACAGCGAATCCATCAGGCAGCCGAGTACGAGATACAGCGCGATCATCCCGAGCAGCACCACGAACGGAGAGAGCCCGGCCTGTTGGAACTGTTCGGCGGTCCACATCGGCAGCCGCGAGAAGCCGAGGAAGGCGTTGAACACGTCGGCGCCGAGCAGGATGAGAAAGATGAAGCCGGACGTTGACGCGGTCTCGATCAGCGCGTCGAGCAGGCCTTTCAGCCGCATGCCGCCGTAGGTCACGGCGACCACGAACGTGGCCAGCGCGCCGACGCCTGCGCCTTCCGTCGGGGTGAAGATGCCGCTGTAGATGCCGCCCATCACCACAAGAAAGATCAAGAGCACCGACCAGACATCCCGCAGCGATGCCCAGCGTTCACCGCGGTCCGCCCGCGGCCGCGCCGGTCCCGCCTCGGGATTGATCCGCGCCACAACGGCGATGGCGGCGATGTAGCCGAGGGTGGCCAGGATGCCCGGCAGGAACCCGGCCTGAAACAGATGCACGATGTTCCCTTCCACCAGGATCGCGTAGATGATCAGCACAATCGATGGCGGGATCAGAATGCCGAGCGTTCCGCCGGCGGCCAGCGCGCCGGTGGCGAGCGCGCCGGAATATTTGTAGCGGCGCAGCTCCGGCAGCGCCACTTGTCCCATCATGGCGGCGGTGGCAAGCGAGGAGCCGCTCACGGTGCCGAATGCCGCGCAACCGCCCACGGCCGCCATGGCGAGCCCGCCGCGAAAATGCCCGACCCAGGCCGCCGCGGCGCGGAACAGCGCCGTCGTGATGCCGGCACGCGCCGCGAAATGTCCCATCATGAGAAACAGCGGAATCACCGACAGATCGGAGCTGGTGAATCGCCAATACATCTCCGTTTTCAAATAGCTCAGCAGCGAGGAGGTTCCGGCGATGCTCATGTAGCCCACGGTACCGACCGCAAGCATCGACACGCCGATCGGCACGCGAATCGCGATCAAGAAAATCAGCGCGGCGAATCCAATCGCTCCGATCGCGAGATCGCTCACGGCTTCATCCTTTGCTGGGCCCGGATGCGGCGGATCGAATCTGTTCGATCACGGTTTTGATGTCGCGCACGAGCGTATAGGCAATGGCGAGGATGAGCACCGTCATGCAGAGCAGGTTGAACGGCACCGTCCACCACCGATAGAAATCGTAGCTGGCGATCACCTCGCCGGAGGCGCGGAATTGCAGCATGCCCTCGTAGAGACGCCAGGTGAAAAGGACGGCGATCACCAGATAGAGGAAGGTGCCGAAGGCGTCCAAGGCCGCTTTTTTCGAGGGCGCCAGATTGTTGGTGAAGAAATCGACGATCACGTTTCCGCGCACCATCTGGCAGTAGGGCAGGAAGGTAAAGATCGCCACGCCGGTGAAGATGGCAAGCAGATCGAAGTCGCCGCGGATCGGAGTCGAGAACAGATAGCGGCCGGTGACGCTGACGGTGACCATCGGCGCCAGAGCGGTGCAGATCATGCCGCCGACAATGGCGAGCGCCTTGGTCGTTTGCAGCAGCGCCCGGCCGACCGGATCGGTGGGCCGGGCGTCGTCAGCCGCTTGAGGGTCCGTCATCAACCGTCTCCGCGGACGGTCTGGCAGGACGCTTGCCGTTTGCTCACTTGGAGTATTTCTCCTCCAGAGCCTCCACGTCGGCGAGGATCTTGGCGCCGCTGTCGCCGCCCTCATCCAGCATCTTCAGGAAGCGGTCGAACACCGGCTTGACCGTGGTCTTGAACTTCGCGGTCTCTTCCGCGCTGAGCTGCACGAACTTGTTCTTCGCCACCGACCGCATGACTTTTTCGCCGTCCAACTCGATGCGGTCCCAGATCTCGATCGCCCACGGGGCCAGCTTGCGGCCGGAGTTGTCGTCGATCACTTTCTTGAGGTCCGGCGGCAGGCTCTCGTATTTCTTCTTGTTCATCAGGAACGTGAAGATCGCCGTGCTTAGCCGTTCTTGCGGCGGGGCGAGGGTGGTGAAGTAGTTGGCAAGCTCATGCATTTTCACCGCCGGGGCGATTTCGTACGGCAGGATCGAGCCGCTCACCGTTCCCTTGCTCATCATGGGCACAAGATCGGGCAACGGCATTTGCAGCGCCGTCGCGCCCAGCGCTTCGAGGATCCACTGGTTGGTGCGCGAATAGGCGCGCAGCTTCATGCCTTTGAAGTCCTCGACCTTGTTGATCGGATCCTTGGTCATGAACAGCGCGCCGGCGTGCGCATGCACCAGCAATATGTGATACGGCTCGAATTCTTTCTTCATGTATTTTTCGATGTAGTCCTGCAACGACAGCACGGTGGCCTTGGTGCTGCGGTGCAGGAACGGAAGCTCGAAGATTTCAAGCTTGGGCATCAATCCGGGTGTGAACCCCGGCAGCGTCCACACCACATCGACGACGCCGTCGCGCACCTGTTCGAGCAGCTGCGTTGCCTTGCCGCCGAGCTGCATGGCGGGATAGACTTGTACCTTGATGCGGCCCTTCGAGTCGGTCTCGATCTTCTTGGCCCAAGGTTCCATGAAATGTTTTACCGGGTTGGCGACCGGCGGCAGGAACGTGTGCAGGCGCAGCGTGACCTCCTGCGCGGAAGCCGGTGGTATTGCGACAGTGAGGGCATAGGTCGCAACGCTGGCGACCGCAGCGATGGCAAGTCGATGCATTGGTATGTTCTCCCCTGGGGTGGTGGGACTGGTCCCAATGGAATATTTGCAGCAAACCCGAGCCGAGGCAATCAGTTTGCCCCTTCGTCGCAGGATAGGGTGCACCGCCGGCAACATTGCGCCGTAAAGCAAAGCATGCAGGGCCGCTCCCGGCCGGCCGTCGCCAGGGGTCTTGGTGCGGGCTATTATGGTTTTGCATCAGACGCAAGCGTGGGGGAGTGTGCATGCGCCGACCTGCAGTGAACCGCTTTGGTGGCCTTGTTACCCGCATGTTTGTCGCGGCAATCGCCGTCCCGGCAATGATTCCGGAATTGACCGTGCCGGCCGCGGCGCATCATCTCATGCACGGAAAGACGCCGACAACTTTTGCCGAAGGTCTGCTGTCGGGACTGGGGCATCCGATCATCGGCCCGGATCATCTTGCGTTTCTGATCGCGGCCGGTGTTGCGGTCGGCGTCGGACGTCTGGTCCTTTCGCTGCCGATCGTCTTTGTGATCGCCATGATCGCCGGCGTTGCCCTGCGCGTCTTTGGCGTCGCCGTGGCGGGAGCTGAAATCGCAGTCGGGCTTTCAGTATTGCTGATCGGATTCCTGATTGCCCGCGGTCGGCCGTTGGCGGCGGTTGTCTGGGTCGTGCTGTTCGCGACAGCGGGTCTTTTTCACGGCTATGCCTATGGCGAAGCGATCGTTGTCAGCGAAGCCGCTCCGCTCGGCGCCTATCTGATCGGCCTGGCGGTCGTTCAGGCGGCGCTCACCGTCGGCGTTGCGCTTCTCGCGCGCCGCCTTGCCGCTGAAGCGTCCGCGCTGCGTCCGCGCCTGATCGGTGCCGCGATCCTCGGCGTCGGTCTTGCTGTCCTCGCCGAACGTCTGCTTTCCGGCGCCTGATCGGCGCCGTGCGCCGCGGCTTGCGCGGTAACAACAGCTGTATCCAGGAAGCATCATGGACGCCCTGTCCCTCTTCGGCTTGTTTGCGGTAACGGCGATGCTCGTCTTCTACGCGCTGGAGGATTACAGCCGCGGGTTCATTCTCGCCTTCGCCTTCGCCTGTGCGCTCGCTTCTGTCTATGGCTTTTTGCAAGGCGCCTGGCCGTTTGGAATCATCGAGGCGATCTGGGCGGCCGTCGCAGTGTACCGCTGGCGCATGCGAACGTGCGCCGCTGCAAATCCGCATCCAAATCAATTGCCTTCGCCATAAGGTCGCAACGAAGTTTGGTATGGTTGATTTCGTCTGTCATTTGCTTTGAGGCGGCCATGAGCTTGCCCAGCTATGCGATGAACCAGCCGAGTTTTCCGGAGATGTACGAGCGTTGGCTGGTGACCCCGCTGTTCCGTCCTTGGGCGGAGCTGACTCTTGATGAGATCGCGCTTGCGCCCGCAGACCGCGTCCTCGACATCGCGTGCGGCACCGGCATTGTGGCGCGCGTCGCGAAAGAGCGGCTCGGGGCCGCCGCAACCGTCGTCGGCATCGACATCAGTCCGGACATGCTTGCCGTTGCGCACACCGTCGCCCCGGGCATCGATTGGCGCGTGGGCGCGGCGGCGTCGCTGCCGCTGCAGGCCGGCGAGCGATTCGATGTTGTGGTTTGCCAGCAGGGCTTGCAATTCTTTCCCGACAAGCCCGCAGCCGCGGCCGAGATGCGCCGGGCTTTGGCGCAGGGCGGCAGGCTGGCGGTCGCCACTTGGCGTTCCGACGACGAAATCCCGTTCTTTCGCGAGCTGCGCCTCATCGCGGAACGCCATCTGGGTGCGATCGCGGACAATCGCTACGGTTTTGG
>Ga0073932_1006203_pt1 | contig 12406 bp, 11 predicted proteins | sample DewCreD2012metaG_FD_76967 | JGI IMG/M metagenome (GOLD analysis project Ga0073932, IMG submission 76967) | Hot spring sediment bacterial and archeal communities from British Columbia, Canada, to study Microbial Dark Matter (Phase II) - Dewar... ... | reverse complement strand
GTTCGATGGAAAAGGAAGAGCGGCGCATAATCGCCTCCTTGGCTCCCCCCGTATCAAGGTTTCGTCATATCTACTCATCCACTGAAGCCAAAGGGTCAACTATTTCTGCGGCGCGGTACTCAGTCGCCGGAAACGGGCGCGTTTCGAGGTTTGGCGAGGCGCTTGCCTTCGGCCGCGCGCTTCTCTTTCTCGCTCGGCCCGTGCATGCCGGTGAGCGCCTCCATCTTTTCCGCGGCGGCGGCGCGCTCGGCCTCGCGACGTTCGGCGATCATGTTGTCGAGGTGTTCCTGGGTGATGCCTTCCGGGAGTCGGGCCGAGCCGGCCTTCACCGCCGCGTTCCAGTCTTCGATCTGGCGGCTGATGTGCATCGAGCAGAACTTGGGCCCGCACATCGAGCAGAATTCGGCCACCTTGTGCGCGGACTGCGGCAACGTCTGGTCGTGGTACTCTCGCGCGCGGTCGGGATCGAGGGCGAGCTGGAACTGTTTCTCCCAGTCGAAGGTGTAGCGCGCGTGGGAAAGCGCGTCGTCGCGTTCGCGCGCGCCGGGGCGCCTGCGCGCGATGTCGGCCGCGTGCGCCGCGATCTTGTAGGCCACGATGCCCTGCCGGACATCGTCGGGGTCGGGCAGGCCGAGGTGTTCCTTCGGGGTCACGTAACAGAGCAGGGCGGTGCCGTGCCAGGCAATCAGCGCCGCGCCGATGGCGCTGGCGATGTGGTCGTAGCCCGGCGCGATGTCGGTCACCAGCGGTCCCAGCGTGTAGAACGGCGCCTCGTGGCAGATCTCCATCTGTTTCTTCACGTTCATCTCGATCTGGTCCAGCGGCACGTGCCCCGGGCCTTCGATCATCACCTGGACATCGTGTTTCCACGCCTTTTGCGTCAGTTCGCCCAGGACCTTCAGCTCGGCGAACTGCGCCTCGTCCGAGGCGTCGTGGAGCGAACCGGGCCGCAATCCGTCGCCGAGGGAAAAGGCGACATCGTGCTTCTTGAAGATCTCGCAGATCGCGTCGAAGTGCGTGTAGAACGGGTTCTGCTTGTGGTGGTGCAGCATCCACTGGGCCATCAGCGACCCGCCGCGGGAGACGATGCCGGTGATGCGCCCCTGGATCAGGGGCATGAACTCGAGCAGCACGCCGGCGTGGATCGTCATGTAGTCCACGCCCTGCTTCGCCTGCGCCTCGATCACGCCCAGCATGTCGTCGATGTGGAGCCGGGTCACGTCACCGGCGTTCTCAATGCATTCGTAGATCGGGACGGTGCCCAGCGGGATCGGGCTGTGGCGGAGCAGCGCTTCGCGGATCTCCACGATCCGCCTGCCGGTGGAAAGGTCCATCACGGTGTCAGCGCCGTAGCGGAGGCAGAGGCCGAGTTTCTCCAGTTCTTCCCGTTCGTCGCTGCCGATGGCACTGTTGCCGATGTTGGCGTTGATCTTGCAGTTGAAGGCGATGCCGATGCCCGTCGGCTGAAGCTCGGGATGGTTTTTGTTGGCCGGGATGATGGCGCGCCCGCGGGCCACCTCGTCGCGAACCAACGCGGGATCCAGGCGCTCGCGCTTGGCGACGTATTCGATCTCCGGCGTGACGAGGCCCTGCCGGGCGTAATGCATCTGCGTCACGTTGGCATCCGAAGCGCGGCGCGCGATCCACGGCGCGCGCAGCAGCGGCGGGCGCTCGGGCCGGGAACGCGCAGCGGGAGGCGTCGCCTTCGACGGTTTCCGGGACATGATCTGCATCTCCTGCATCGGCCACCGGGCCGGACCCGGTGTGCGGACCTGTGCGCATCGCCGCGCCGGAAACGAACGGACAACGTCCGCTCTCGCCAGCGGCGGGACCGTGAAAACGAAGGGCCGAAGGAGCGGGGTCAGCGGGGAAAGCGGATCGAATGAAGGCGCGCGCGGGCTGCCGCACGCGTCCGGACGCTTTCCTCCGCCAGCATGACCTGGATCAGGTTCGAGGGTCGTTTCTCAGGCTCGCGACCGAGCCACCCCTAGCGCCCGCAGCCGTCTTCGATTGTCAACGCCCACATTTTCGCCGATCCGGCAAGCAAGTAAAGGGGCGATCCATGCCGCCCTTCGGAGCCCGACGTCCGGAACATCAGCCCTTTCGCTTGCCGTAGAGCGCCGGGTTGAGGCTGGGGTCGTTGTACATCTTGAACTGGCGGTAGAGCTTGAGCTGCTTGCGGCCGGCCGCGAGGTCGTCGAGCAGCAGCTGCAGGGCGCACACCAGGTCGGCGCGCTGCCGTTCCAGGACGCGAAGCCGCTCCGCGCAGCGGTCGCGGTGCGCCTTGTCCGCATCGCGCCGCTGGGTCTGCTCGCGCATGTGGAAGACCTTCAACGCAAGGATCGAGAGCCGATCCACGATGCTGCCGGGCGTCTCGCTGTTCCACGGCGTATCGGCCGAGACCGCCACATCGCGCCTCTTCAGCGCTTCCAGGAATGCGTCGTCCAGTTTCTCGATCAGGTCGTTGCGTTCCTGGTTCAGCCTGTCGATGCGGCGTTTGACCGAAGCGATCAGCGCGTCGGGGACATCGAGCGCGCGGGCCGAATCCTCTTCGTGCCACAGGTCGAAGTTGCGGCGGTGCTGTTCGCAGGCGAGCGACACCATGTCGGCCGGTTCCTCGCGGCGGCCCGGCGCCACGTGCCATTCCTCGGTCCAGGCCGTCTGGCGCCCGGCGATGTCGGCGGCGAGCGTCTCCAGTTTCAGACCGGAAAAGAAGCGGGAGGAAGATGCAGTAGCCATGGCGGCATCATGCAGGGGATGACACGATTGGCAAGAGGAAAGGGAAGTTGGGGTGCCCTATTCCCACTCGATCGTCGCCGGCGGCTTCTGGGAGATGTCGTAGACCACGCGGTTGATCCCGCGAACCTCGTTCATGATGCGCGTGCTCATGCGCGCCAGCACGTCGTACGGCAGGCGCGACCAGTCGGCCGTCATGGCGTCCGCGCTTTCCACCGCGCGGATCGCGATCGTCTCGCCGTAGGCGCGCTCGTCGCCCAGCACGCCGACGCTGCGCACCGGCAACAGCACCGCGAAGGCCTGCCAGAGGTGTCGATAGAGCCCGGCCGCCTGGATCTCCTCCTGCACGATCTCGTCGGCGTCCTGCAGCAGTCTCACCCGCTCGGCGGTGATCGGCCCGACGATGCGCACGCCCAGGCCCGGGCCCGGAAACGGCTGGCGCCAGACGATCTCCTCCGGCAGTCCCAGCTCCGTGCCGATCTGGCGGACTTCGTCCTTGAAGAGGTCCCGCAGCGGTTCGAGCAGTTCCAGCCCCAGGTCTGCCGGCAGGCCGCCGACGTTGTGATGGCTCTTGATCGTCGCGGTCGGTCCGCCGTGCGCGCTGACCGATTCGATGACATCCGGATAGAGCGTGCCCTGCGCCAGGAAACGCGCGCCCTGGACACGGCGCGCCTCGGCTTCGAAGACACGGACGAACTCGCGCCCGATGATCTTGCGCTTCTCCTCGGGATCGACGACGCCGGCCAGCGCCTTCAGGAAACGCTCCGACGCGTCCACCGTCTCCAGCGGGATGCGATAGTGGCCGCGGAAGGTCCGCGCCACCAGGTCGCACTCGTTCTTTCTCAAGAGCGCGTTGTTCACGAAGATGCACTGCAGCTGGGAACCGATCGCGCGGTGGATCAGCACGGCGGCAACGGACGAATCCACGCCGCCGGACAGCCCCAGGATCACGCGGTCCCTGCCCACGCGCTCGCGGATCAGGCGCTTCTGGTCCTCGATGAAGTCGGCCATCTTCCAGTCGCCGGTCAGGCCCGCGATCGAAAAGAGGAAGTTGCGGAGGATCGTACGGCCTTTCGGCGTGTGATAGACTTCGGGGTGGAACTGCACGCCGTAGATCTTCCGCTGAGGGTGGCCGATGGCGGCGAAGGGACAGTTCCGCGTCTTCGCCAGCACCTTGAACCCGTCCGGGAGTCCGGTCAGCGCGTCGCCGTGGCTCATCCAGACTTCGGTGCGTTCGCCGATGCCGGCCAGCAATTCGTTGGCGTCCACGACGTCGATGACCGCCTGGCCGTACTCGCGGGTGTCCTGCCGTTCGACCTTCCCGCCCAGCGCCCAGGCGGTGAACTGCACGCCGTAGCAGATGCCGAGGATGGGGATGCCGAGGTCGAAGATGGCCTGGTCCACGTGTGGCGCGTTCTCGCCGTAGACGCTGGCGGGGCCGCCCGAGAAGATCAAGGCCTTCGGCTGCTGCTGCCGGGCCGCCTCCAGGGCGCGGTCGAACGGCACGACCCGGCAGAAGACGTTGGCTTCGCGCACGCGACGGGCGATGAGCTGCGCGTACTGGGCGCCGAAATCGACGACGAAGACGGTCTCGTGAGGCATGGCCTAGTCCTCTTCCTCCTCGACGCGGTAATTCGGCGCTTCGACGGTGATCTGGACATCGTGCGGATGGCTCTCGCGCAGGCCCGCGGCGGTCTGACGGATGTAGCGGGCCTTCTGGGCGATCTCGGGAATGGTCGACGCGCCCAGATAGCCCATGCCGGAGCGCAGGCCGCCGACGAGCTGGTACAGGAAGTCGGCCAGCGGCCCTTTGTAGGGAACACGGCCTTCGATCCCTTCGGGCACCATCTTCTCCACGGCCGTGCCTTCCTGCCCGTAGCGCGCGGCGCCGCCTTCGGCCATGGCGCCGAGGGAACCCATGCCGCGGTACGTCTTGAACGTGCGGCCCTTGTAGATCACAATCTTCCCGGGCGCTTCGTCGGTTCCCGCGAAGAGCCCGCCGATCATCGCGCAATCGGCCCCCGCCGCGAGCGCCTTCACCAGATCACCGCTATACTTGATCCCGCCGTCGGCGATGACGGGAGTGCCGTAACTCCTCACGCCTTTCACGGCGACCTGGATCGCGGTGAACTGCGGAACGCCGACGCCGGCGATGACCCGGGTCGTGCAGATCGAACCGGGGCCGACGCCGACTTTCACCGCATCCGCGCCCGCGTCGGCCAGGGCCTTCGCGCCGTCCTCGGTCGCCACGTTGCCGGCGACGATCTCGACCTGGGGGAGCCTCTTCTTGGTCCGCCGCACCGTCTCGCTCACCCGGACGTGATGTCCGTGGGCCGTGTCCACGACCAGGACGTCGACGCCGGCCTCGACCAGCGCGTCGATGCGCCGGTCGTCGTCGGTACCCACGGCCGCGCCCACGCGCAAGCGGCCCCGGTCGTCGCGACAGGCATCGGGGTAGCGCAGCGAATTGTCGATATCCTTGATGGTGATCATGCCGGCCAGGCCGCCTTCCTCGTCGACGAGGAGCAGTTTCTCGACCTTGTTCCGGTTCAGGATCTCCTTGGCCTGTTCGAGGCTCGTGCCGTACGGCGCGGTAACCAGTTTCTTGGACATCACCTCGCGGATGCGGCGCAGATTGTCCGTCTGGAAACGCAGATCGCGGCGCGTCAGGATGCCGACCACCACCGGACGCCGGCCCTTGCCGAGCGGCTTCACCTCGCCGCCCTCGGCCTCCACGATCGGCACGCCGGAGATATTGTTCTTTTCCATCAGCAGCCGGGCGTCGGCGATGGTGTGATCGGGCGTCAAGGTGACCGGCCCGGTGATGACGCCCGAAGCGCTGCGTTTCACCTTGACGACCTCGCGCGCCTGGTCTTCGGGCTTCAGATTGCGGTGAATGATGCCCATGCCGCCGGCTTGGGCGATGGCGATGGCCAGGCGCGCTTCGGTGACCGTATCCATGGCCGACGAAAGGATCGGGATATTGAGCCGGATCCTGCGGGTCAGACGGGTGCCGGTCTCCACTTCCCGCGGCAGCACCTCGCTGGGTCCCGGCAGCAGCAGGATGTCGTCGAAGGTGAGTCCCAGGCCCAGAAGGCGCGGATCATCGTGGTGGGCGGTCATGCGGATTCCTCCCCCGTAACGCACGCCGCGGCGGCAGGGGCCGTGACGCGAACCGTTGACTTGGCGAGTGGGTCGAAAGGCGTATTGCGAATGGCTTCCATAGAACTGTTCTAGTCATGCGCCCTGGTCTGTCAAGAAGAACGTGAAGCCTTGGGAGGCGTGTTTTGAAACGGGTCCGGACAGAAGGACAGGACGCTTCCCGACCGGATGAACCGGATGTGCAGGATGGGCGATTCCCGGTCCTGCGTTTTCCGTCAGCCGGGGACCCGAAACGAAACACATCTTCAGCGAAAAAGAGACGATAAAAGTGTTGACTGTATCCTAACCGAACGATAGTACGGTCCCCCGCTCTGCGCGGCCGTCGCTTTCGCCTGCGTCGCGGGAACAACGAAGAGGAACAACCAGATGCCCATGGGACCCGATGAACTGGCCAAGTACCGCGAGATCCTGCTCGACAAACGCGAAGCGTTGCTGGGCCAGGTGGCCAGCCTCGACGAGGTCGTCGCCAACTCCGCGCAAGCCACCGAGACTTCGAAGTCGCCGCTCAGCATTGCCGAGAACGCCTCGGATGCCTACGAACAGGACTTCGCCTTCATGAGCATGGAGAGCGAAGAAGACCTGTTGCGCAAGATCGAAGAGGCGTTGCACCGCATCCAGGAAGGTTCCTATGGCCAATGCGCCGACTGCGGCGATCCGATCAAGCCCGAACGGCTGGAAGCCCTGCCTTTCGCCAATCTGTGCATCGATTGCCAGGAGAAGGAAGAACGCTTGGGACGCGGCCGGCGGAAGGGCGGCGACGAGGAATTCGAAGTTCTGGAAGAGGAACTCGCCGGCAGCTCGGCCGACGAGTGAGGACCCGTCGGCAGCGTTCCCGGCGTTGACGCCTGCCCCGGTCCGCTAGAATCCGATCATGCGACGTCCCTGGTTGTTCCTCCTGGTCGTGGGAACCGGTCTGGCACTGGACCAGCTTTCCAAGACCCTGGCCTTTCGCACGCTCGAATCCGGGCAGTCGCTTCCCCTGATCCGGGACGTGCTTCATCTCACCCACGGCCGAAACACCGGCGTGGCCTTCAGCCTCTTCAGCAGGCATCCGGGCATGATCCTGGTCCTTACGACCGCCGCCGCGATCGCGCTGACGGTGTGGTGGTGGAAGACGCGGGAAACGGCCTCCGCCAGCATGCACTGGGCGTTGGCGCTGATCCTCATCGGTGCCGTCGGGAATCTGATCGACCGCGTGGCCCTGGGCTACGTGCGCGACTTCATCGACTTCCGTCCCGAACTGCCCATCGTCGGCCACTGGGCCGTCTTCAATGTGGCCGACATGTGCATCTGCGCGGGCGTGGGGCTGTATCTGATCGGCGAATGGCGGCGCAAACCGGCGGCGGCCGGGACCGCTACAGACCCTTGAGTTGCGTTTCGAGTTCGTTCGTCTCGCGCTGGAGCCGCTCGCGCTCCTCGAACAGGGCCGCCTTCTCCTTCCGCGCCCGTTCCACCGAACCCAGATCGACGATGGCCTCGTCGATCCGTTCCATCAGTTTCCACGGCCTCGTCTTGGCGGCACCGATCCGCTCCAGCGCCGCATGCCGTGCCTGGGCCTTGGCCCGTGCCGCTTCGTCCATCTCCGGCGCGGGTTGACGGATGAGGCGTTCGAGTTCGTCCAGTTCCCTCGCCTGCTCGACCTTCCTCTTTATGAACTCGTACCGCCAGACGACGCTCGGCGGCAGGTCCTCCCGCCGGCCCTTCCGGTACGCCGGCTCCAGTTCCTCGATCAGCTTTTTCTCGTCCGGCGTCCGGATGCGGTAGTCCAGCTTCGTCTTCCCCGCCGGAGCGACCTCCTGGGGCCTGGATGCCCCGTTGCGATAGTACCATTCCAGAAACTCGTGGATATCGGGAAAATACTTCTGCCACGGCCCGCCGAGGAGCATGAACTGCGGGTACTCCACCGCCGATTTCGCGTCGCCTTTCATCCGGTGGACGCGGGAAATCTGGATCGAGGTCTTGAGGTACAATTCCGAGCTGGCGTCCCTTTCGCCCGACTTCACGTCCCACAGCGTCCTCAGCGCGCCGTCGTAATCTTCGTTGGCGATCTGCAGCTCCGCGATCTTGATCTTCACGCCGGACACGTTTGCCCCAGAATTCGAGCAGGATCTCGAGCTGTTCGCGGGCGATGTCGCGGTACCGGACGGCTCCTTCCGGTTTCGTGCCGGCCGACCGGACGCATCCAGACCCTGGTTGCGAGGATCCTCGTAGAGATGGTCGATCAGCGCCGTGTGATCTTTCCGGCAAGCCTCCATTCGCCGAAGGTCCGGATGGCGGATGAGCCGGTGCATCCGTTCCAGGACGACCGGCCATTCGGTGTCTGCGATCCGGGCGTTCTTCTTTTCCGGATCGAATCGAGCCAGTGCTTCCCGCGCCGCCTCGCAGGTCCGGATCCAATCCTTCGCCCGGACCAGCGCGGCGTTGTTCGACCACGGCGGACCGCCGGCACCGACTTCGCGCAGCCGCTGAAAGGCTTCGGTCACTTCCAGCACTCCCGATTCGGGTTGTCGCACCAGCGCGATGCCGTAGCCGATCAGGATCCGTTTGCCCACGGGCAGCTTGGCGATCTCGGTCCAGCGGGCCGTGCGGAGCATGCCGCGCACGACCCGTACGACCTCCTCGCAGCGCTCCGGTTCCCGCTCCGGTCCTTTCATCTTCATCTTCACGAAGTCGAAGAGGATCGCCGCCTGCAAGAGACAGACGGTCCGCGCGACGTCCTCGTCCATCGCGCTTTCGGGCAGCAGACTCAGTACCGCGCCGCAGAAGTTCCAGACCCATTGTTTGCGTCTGCGGGCCCGGCTCTTCGTTACTCGCTCGTCACAGATCTCCTCCGGATATGCTCCTCGCTCGCGCCTCGATCCGGACCCGCATCCGCAGCGCACTGGGTCAGGAACTTCTGCGGCGCGGTACTCAGCGCGGCGCTCCACGCTTCGGTCGCCCCGGTTTCGTCGGGCCGGAAGGCGAAGGCGCGACCTTTCAGGTGCATATAGAGCGCTCCGGCCTGGCCCAGCAGCTCCCATTTCTTCTCGGGCGAACTCCCGATGGCGCGGTGGCGGAAGAGGAGGGTCTGGATGAGCCGGCCTTCTCATCGCTCCGGTTCCGTCGCCGCGTTCAGGAGGCGGTGGGCGAGGCGTTCGATCAGATCCTCCGCTTGAAGGCCGGACCTTTCGCGCTGGTTATCCCAGAGTTGCCGGGCGAACTCGTAGTCCTCGCCGACGGCGATCGAAGCCGCACCGGTGCACAGGAGCATTGACCAGAGGATCGAGTGCGGGCAGTTCACGGAAAAAGGTCGCACGGCCTGGCACCTCCGTGCAGGTACATGCCGACCTTCCAAGATGGACAACGTGCGGAAGCCGGTCGTCTTGCACGAATAAGGAGCGCTCCAAGCGGAACGGTAAGGACTCGGCAGTCGGAAATCGGCGAACCCGCACGCCAGCAATCCTGCGGACTGGCGCACGCCAGCGGCCCTGTGCTACACTGTCCTGGCGATGCGCCCGGATGCGAACGACACGATTGCCGCGCTTTCTTCCGCCGCACCGGGTAACGGTGCAGGCGGGTCACGGGCGATCCTGCGTCTGACCGGCCCCGATGCCTTCCCGGCCATTCGCCGGCTTTTTTCGGGAGATGCTGAAGGCGTCGCATGGCCGGCGGCGCGGGATGGCCAAACGAAAACCTGGCGACGGATTTCCGGAACCCTGCGCTGGCGCAGCGCGACCTTGCCGGTTTGCGTGTATCTCATGGCGGGCCCGCGATCCTACACTCGCCAGGATGTCGTGGAAGTCCACTTGCCGGCCATTCCCGCGGCGGTCGAGGAACTCCTGCTGGCGTTGCGCGCCGGCGGCGTGCGGCTCGCTTCGCCCGGCGAGTTCACCCGGCGTGCGCTGATGTCGGGTCGGATTTCGATGATCCAGGCGGAGGCCATCGGAGCGTTGATTCGCGCCGGCACCGCGGACGAGGCGCGCGCCTGGGTCAGGATCGCCGGGACCTCCTCCCGCCACGCGCCGGCGGGTTTGCGCGAAGAGATCGACGAGTTGCTGGCGAGGCTCGAACTCGGCCTCGATTTCAGCCAGGAAGATGTCTGCCTGATGCCGCGCGAACAACTGGCCGAGCGGATCGCCTCGCTGATCCTCAGGCTCTCGGCAGCGAACCGATCACAGGGCACCGACGCACGGGGGCTTGCCTGGGGTTGCATGCCGCGAGTCGTACTGACGGGCCCCACCGGGGCCGGCAAGAGCACGCTGCTGAACGCACTGGTTGGGCGCGAGGCGGCACTGGTTTCCCCTGCCGGGCATACCACCCGCGATCCGGTTGAAGTCCTGCATGAGGTCGAGCAGGGGCTGTCGGTGCTGCTGAGCGATACGGCCGGGCTGGATAGCCGAGAGGCCAGTCCACCCCAGGCGCTGAGCGCCTGGTCATTCACCGATCAGGCAGCGCGCTCTGCCGACATCCTTCTTATTGTGCTGGACCGCACCAACCCCGCGGGAGCAGCCCTTGAAGAGCTGAAGCAGCTTCTCGGCTCCGTCAACCCGGCAACGGCCTGCCTGATATGGAATAAGAACGATTTGGTGGAAAACCGACCGCCAACGGCGTGGGAGGTATTGACGGAAGCCACATTGCGAAGCTGTATTCGAACGCAAGATATTGATTCCATTGTAGTTGCAGCCAAGAGCGGCGCCGGTTTCGATCGACTCGTCGGTTATATGGCCCATCGTGCCCGCCAGCTTCAGGCGCGATTGGCGGCGGTCTGGTCCCAAGGCCTGTCGGCTCAACGCGCCGGGTACGAGACGGCGCAAGCAGCGCTGGAGCGGGCCCAACAGGCCTTGCGGCAGGGCCTTGGGGAAGACGCGATTGCCGTCGAATTACGCGAAGCGAGCCACGCGCTCTCGGACGCGCAAGGCGTCCTGTTGCGCCATGACGGGTTGACGGAAGCGCTCCTGGACCGGATCTTTAGTCGATTTTGCATAGGGAAGTGAGTCTTACGAATCGGTCTTGGGCGAAGTGCCGAAATCGGAGTCGGACGAGGCCTGTTGAATCGATCGATACCAAGGCATTAACGCTTGATTGTGGGGATATAAAAAGAAGATTGATGACTCGGTCGGGTAAGGCGTCCTATTTATTTGGCCGAGTTGTCGAGGATTATGAAGGAGGGTGTGATCTCGTGCCTCTCGAATCATGCAAGATATTGATTTAAAATGTTTTATGTAAATACCTCAGAGGGGTTTCAGAAGCCCGTTTCGTTTCTTGTCAGGACAGCGTTGAGGAGTTTCGAGGAGCGTTCGGGTTGCGTTTAAATTTGTCCTGAAATTCAAACAAAAATATTGCATTCGACGCTGGAATTCATAAAATAAGAACGTGGGGATTAAGGCCGACCGTAACAGCTAGTCGGTTTTGATCAGCTCCTGAATGCCATACTCCTGGGCTCATGGTTACCGGGTTGTGACATGGACATGAAGGAGACGATCTGTTCCTGGACGCGGGTGATCCGGGAACCGGTTGGATATAGCCTCGCATCGGGCCATCGTTTGCAGGGGGTGTTCAGAAGTGTTCGAAGAAACCCAGGGCGAAGTCATCAATTTTTACGAGGTGCTCGAAGTGCACCACGAAGCGACTGCTGACGAGATCAAGCGGTCCTTCCGCAGGCTCGCGAAGAAATACCATCCGGACCACAATTCCGAACGCACCAAGTGGGCCGAAGCGAAGATGCGCGTGTTGTTGAAGGCCTATGACATCCTGATGAACGACCAGCAGCGGCAGGAGTACGACAAGCGGCTTCGTCCGTATTTGAAGTCCAGTCGCGACCCCTATCGCGAGAATCTGGCCAAGCGTGCGGAGGATCCGGCAGCGCAGGCGCGGTTGATTCTGTACAACCTGCTGAATGACCAGCCGCACGAGGCCGTGGACATTTACGAGCGGATGCGGGACAAGGACAAGGCCTTCGAAGTCTGGCAGCATCTGGATCACAAGGACTATCTCGACTGCGAGTTCCTGCTGGGCGAGGAATACGAGCGTCAGGGCAACTGGAAGAACGCACTCCGCTTTTACGAGAACGTCTATCACGAGGAGCGGAACAGCCCGTTGCGGTTCTTCCTCGAGGAAGTCAAGGACCGTATCCGCGACATCTACTGCAAGAAAGTCGCGCGTCGCTGCAAGCCCCTGGAAGCCGTGAAGATCTACGAGAAGGTCATGGCGATGGGCGTCAGCAAGAAGACCGAGGCGTATCTTCACAAGAAGATCGCCGAAAGCTACTTCAAGGCGCAGCAGGAGAAGAAGGCGCGCGGCCACTTGAAGAAGGCCTTCGAGCTGGAACCGAAGCTCAAGGGTGCGCAGAAGATCTGCGAGAAGCTGGCCGTCAACAACTGAGTACCGCGCCGCAGAAGTTCCTGGCCCAGTGCGCTGCGGATGCGGGTCCGGATCGAGGCGCGAGCGAGGAGCATATCCGGAGGAGATCTGTGACGAGCGAGCAACGAAGAGCCGGGCCCGCAGGCGCAAGCAATGGGTCTGGAACTTC
>Ga0073932_1006195_pt1 | contig 12416 bp, 11 predicted proteins | sample DewCreD2012metaG_FD_76967 | JGI IMG/M metagenome (GOLD analysis project Ga0073932, IMG submission 76967) | Hot spring sediment bacterial and archeal communities from British Columbia, Canada, to study Microbial Dark Matter (Phase II) - Dewar... ... | reverse complement strand
GACGATATCGCCGGCACCGGCCGTCTTGATCGTCACATCGCTGTAGTCCAGCTGGCGCTGCAGCCAGTTGTGCGCCAGCACCGTGACATCCTGAATGCGAACCAGGGGTGCCTCGTCCCATTCCTCGCCATAGAGCAGCATGCGCTCGGCGTGGATCACCCGTTTGCTGGTGACGATGTATTCGTCGTTGCGCCAGTCGAAGTAGTTGAACAACGCCCAGGCCAGGCCGACGGTCGCCGGGATGCCGGCGACCGCCTCGATCGCCTCCAGCGGCGTATCGGCCACGGAGAGGCCCACACCCATCAGCACCGCGGCCAGCAGGAGCAGCACCGGCGCAATCAGCACGTTGACGAGGTGCAGAATGTGCTTGCGACCCTGGTAGACCACGACCTCATCCCATTGCTTACCCGGGAAGGGACGTTCGGCCCGCGCCACGCGCTGGGTATACAGGACGTCGAAATAGTTGCGCACCGCGGCGCTGCGAGCGACCAGCGCATCGAAGGCCGCCCGATCCCAGCACGCCAGCCGTGCATCCGAGATGACATCCACGGTGGCGCTGCGCGGCGTCCGATGCAGCATCCCGCGCTCACCGACGAAGGCCGGTGGGGCGTGATAGCTGAGCAGGCGCGGCGTTTCGCCCGAGGTATCGGCAGCCCGCAGCTGTCCGCTCAACAGGAGATACAGATAATCCGGCTCGGCGCCCTGCGGAATGATAATCTCACCGCGCAACGCCACGCAGAGACGCGCTTGCCCGGCAAAAGCCCGCAATGCGCCGCTGCTGACCGGCAGCGGCGCACGCAACGACTGCAGTGCCGCGATGATCTCGGCCAGTTCTTCGGGCGTTGGCATACGCATGGTCGCCATAGAGCATCCTCATCGCACAGCTATCAGCACGCTCTCCTATCTTAACTTGACTATAACATATAGCTGTCACGGTGTCAAGCAGTTCTGCCGCACGTCCTCCGCGCCAATTGCCCTTACGCCGCGTCTTACTTATAATCACCCCGGTGAGCACATCAGGCGTTGCAGGCACAGGTAGTCCATGAACCCCCTCGATTCTCAGGTAGCGATTGTCACCGGCGCCGGGCGCGGCATCGGGCGCGCCATTGCCCTGACGCTGGCTGCCGCGGGTGCCGGCGTGATGCTGGCCGCGCGCAGCGAAGCACAACTGCAGGTCGTTCAGGCCGAGATCGCCGCCGGCGGCGGCCGGGCCGGGGTCTGTCCGGTGGATTTGAGCCGGGAAGCGGACATCGTGCGTCTGGTGCGGCAGACGGTGGACCGTTTCGGTCGGCTGGACATCGTCGTCAACAACGCCGGCACGGGTCACTTTGGCCCTCTGGAGCATATGACCGCCGCGCAGTGGGACGAGATGATGGCGGTGAACGCGCGGGCGCCGTTCCTGCTGTGCCGTGAGGCGCTGCCGCACCTGCGCCGCAGCGAACGTGCCTTCATCGTCAACATCTCGTCGGTGGTTGGCCTGCGCGGCTACGTGAATCAGAGCGGCTACAGCGCCTCCAAGCATGCCCTGATGGGTATGACCAAGGCGCTCGCGCGCGAACTCCAGGGGACGCAGATCCGGGTTCACGCGATCTGTCCAGGCAGCACCGACACCGGTCTGATCGGCGACGCCCGCCCAGACCTCGACCGTTCGATCCTGATGCAACCGCAGGACATCGCCGACATCGTGCTGTTCCTGGTGACGCGGCGCGGCAATGCCGTGATTGATGAGATTGATGTGCGCCGCGCCGGCGCCACACCGTGGGTCTGAGGAACTCGATGGCAACCTACACCATTCAGGCGGTCAAGTACTGCGAACAGAGCGTGCCCGGCCCGCAGATGTTCTACATGGCGCGCTGGGATGAGTGGCTGACCGCCGACTTCTTCTTCTTCATCCTGCGGCGCGATGACGGTGCCGTGATGCTGATTGACACCGGCGTGCGCGATGTGGATGAGATTCAGCCGCTGGTCGTGGCCGGGGTGGGCGAACGGGGTCGGTTTCGCATGGATATGGCGACGCAGAACATTCCCCTCTTGCTGCACCGCAACGGCGTTGACCCGGCCCAAGTGACTCACGTCTTCCTGACCCATCTCCACTACGACCACTGTTCCAATGTGCGTCTCTTCCCCAACGCCCGGTTCGTCGTCTCGCGCACGGGCTGGCAGCGCACCCTCGATCCGCCGCACCCGGCGCTGGTGCCGGATGTGCTCTTCCCGCGCGACGTCCTGGCCTACCTGGCTGGCGAGGCGCGCGACCGGTTGATTCTGACCGATGACGAAGCGCCGGAGGTCGTTCCCGGCATCAGCACCTTCTACATCGGCGGGCACACGTTGTGCAGTCAGGCGATCTGTGTGCAGACGAGACTGGGACGCGCGGTATTCCCGGGTGACACAATTTTCTACTACGCCAACCTGGAACACAATCATCCGGTCGGCCTGGCGGTGGATCTCGCCCGGTGCTATCGCGCGCTGGAGCGTGTGCGCGCCGAGGCCGACCTGGTGGTGCCCCCCCACGATCCCGCTCTTCTTGAGCGGCATCCCGGCGGCTTGATCGGGTAGTCAGGCCGACAGCCAGCGCTCGATTTCCGCAATCGGCACCCGTCGCGTCGCCTGCACGGCCTGCCGCTTGCGCCCCAGCCAGCGTGGCAGGCCGATCAGAGCGGCCAGCTGCCCGCGCAGCCGGGCGCGCGCCGCCTCGCCGCGCCAGGCGGCCAGCGCGTCGCGTGTGATGCGCAGCTGGGCAGCGATAACCGCCCGCCCGTGCCGACGCCACAATTCCGCCGGATAGTCCTTGGCCAGCACCCAGATCAAATTGCGGCCGGTGTAGTAGCTGGCGATGACGCCGCCGCCGGTGGCGCTGAGGCGATGATAGACCACTGCCCCGGGCGCGAAGACGCAGCGGTAGCCGGCCAGCTGCGCCCGCCAGTTGAGATCAACGTCCTCGCAGTACATGAACAGGTCCTCGTCGAAGCGGCCGATGTCGTCCAGCATAGCGCGCCGGTAGACGGCCGCGCCGCCGCACGCTCCCCAGACGTATTCGTCAGCATCGAACTGGCCGGCGTCCACCTGCCACACGCCGCGATTGATCGGGATACCATCCACGCCGCAGGCGTCCCCCGCCGAGTGGAGAACGTCGCGCCGGTCGAACAGGCGCAACTTGCTGGCGGCCATCCCGGCATCCGGATGCGACCGGAGGGCGGCCACGACCCCGGCCGCCCAGTCGGGCGCCGCCTCGGTGTCGTTGTTGAGCGCAGCGATCAGCTCGCCGCTGGCCGCGCGGATGCCGCGGTTGGTGGCGCCGGTGAGGCCCAGGTTGCGGTCGAGCGCCACGACCCGCACCTCGGGATAACTCGCCTGAAGCAACGACAGCGTCGCATCGGTGGACGCATTGTCCACGACGATGACCTCGATCGCCGGGTAGGTCTGGCGGCGCAGCGCGTCAAGGCACGTCGGCAGGTGATGCGCGCCGTTCCAGGTGGGAATCACGACCGACAGGAGCGGGTGGTCAGAGGCGTCTTTCACAGGTATCCCCTTCGGGACACAGTATACCACGACCGGCGCGAGCGGCCTCAATAACGCTCCCGCCGGTCCGTGACCGGCGGCACCGGCGGCTCGTGCGTGCTCCCGCCGGTGCGTGACCGGCAGGGTGGTAGCGACGGGTCGCGGACCCGTCGCGAGCAAAGCAACAACGCCCCCGTCGCGAGCATTTGAGAAAGGCTCCCGCCGGTCCGCGACCGGCGGCATTGGCGGCGCATACGCGCTACCACCGGTGCGTCACTGGCAGCGGAGCGATGAGAGTTCCCCGTGAGCGTGTGCACACCAACAGTGCATGAAAATGGCGGCACAGACCTCACCCCCTAACCCCCTCTCCGCAAGCGGAGAGGGGGCAGGGGGGTGAGGTGTTGCAACGGAGAGGGGGCCGAGCTGGGGCTCGGCGCTCCCAGGGCTGCTGCTGCGGAGAGTACTTGCTGCCTGGAATCGGTTATTTTCACAGTGGCGATGGAACTTTCTTGCCGCCGGCGACGTCATATGGGTCGAGTCGCTGCGTTCTGCATTCCTGAAGACAGACAGCAACGCGTGATGTCTGCACGGCGGAGCAAGCGGCCGGATCACGCAGACCGCGAAACCGATGAAGAGCACGGAAGACGAGCGCGATCGGCTGCCGCCGGCGCGTCCTCGCGTCTTTCGCCGTTTTCGGGCGTGTCGTGTTCCGATGTCCTACACGGCACGCTGGCGGGTTGTTGCCCGGCAGCGCCTGTGATAGAATGTGGCCGGTCATTTACGACCCTTGATCTGATGACGTATGCCAACCAGGGAGGATGGATAAGACGATGAACCCGATCAATGCAACGAGTGCCAGGTTCGTCCGCGTGAGCCTTGCGGTGATCGCCGTGCTGAGCATGTTGCTGGTGCCCGGCCTGGGTCCCGCCTCGGGCGTGCAGGCGCAGGATCCGGATGTGGCGGCTGCCGATGTCACGAAGAACGTGTCCGCCAGCATAGTTGTGAGTCCTCAGTTCTTTGCAGCGACAACCAAGATCACGCGGAATGCTACACTGTCTTCTCCGCCTGTACGAGTGGTCTGTTGGGGCGACTTTACGCTTAACTCGTCGACCACTTTGGCCGGTAGTGTGCCTTTTCAATTGTTGTACATTCCTACCAATCGCCAGCAAACCCAAAACGTGCTTATGTCGGGAGCTGGCAGCGGATCGAAGAGCTATGCATGTGCAGGTAGTGGACCTACCATGCCATTGTCTTTCAGCTACCAGGTACCGATTAGCGGCACGGTGCAGATTGCGACACAGGGTACCGAGACTGGCGCTGTTGTGCAGGCAAACGGTACAGTGCCTGGTATAGCGACCGTCAAAGTGAACGGACATGCTCGCCTGATCCTGTACGCCTACCTCCCCACCATTGCTAAGGCCGATCAATCACCGAGCGGCGGGCCGTGGTCGGACGACTTCAGCACCAACAAAGGATGGAAGAACCTGTCGCCCGACGAGTGTGAGGTGGAACTGGTTGATGGCACGATGCGGGTGACTCTCAAGAAGAGCGGCATTTGCTGGATCTCCACGCCAGATGGCGTCTTCCTTTCGCAGGGCACGTTCACCGTAGATGCGACGCGCACCAGCGACGCCAAAGGCTGGTACGGGCTGGTGTTCAATACCACGACCAGGCTGCTTGACGAGCGCTGGCAGTTCGACGTCGCGCAGTGGTCGGCCAGCGATGGTTGCGAGAGCGGAAAGTCTAAGGTCAAGCTGAGCTACAAAGACGACGACGCCGGCAACCAGTGGACCAACTGCACTGGTGAGGTGAATAGCAGCAAGAATGAATGGAACAAGCTGAAGGTGGTGCGCAGTGGTGATAATGTCAAGGCCTACATCAATGACAGCGAGCGGTTCAACGAGACCGAAAGCCGGCTGAAGGATGCGGGCCTGTTCGACCTGGTGGTATTTGGCGATGAGGCCGGATTCGTGGTTCGGTTCGACAATTTCGACATCCGGTGACGGCTCGCGCGCCCCTGCGGCTGGAGCAGCGAGGGGTCGCAGAGCGGTTGTCCGTGGAATCAGAAGCCGGGGCCGGTCCCCGGCTTCTGCGTCTGAGATGATCGGTGCAGGGAAACGGCACTCCGATGAGCGATCGTTCAGCGAGCGGACCACATAGAACGGCACGTCATGTCGTCACCGGCACGCTGGCTGTCGCGGCGTTTGCCCTGGCGCTGATCGTTGCTGCAAGTGGAAGGTCCCGGGCGGCAGCTGCGGTGCTCACTCCCACGGTCACGGTCACGCCCACCCCGACCGCACTCGCGACGCCGGATGCGGTGGACGAGTGCGTGGCCTGCCTGCCGCCAACGGCAACGGTGGTCACCGACCTGAACGTGCGGCGCGGGCCGGGGGTGGACTATGCCGTGCTGGGCACCCTGCGCAGCGGCACGACGATCCTCATCACCGGCGTCAACGCCGACGGCACGTGGCTGCAGGTGGTCTACCCGGCTGGGGCGGACGGGCGGGGGTGGATCGCCCGCCGCTACGCGACGGTCTCCGGCGACCTGGCATCGGTGGCCGTCGTGGCAGCGCCGACGCCCACGCCAACAATCACGCCAACGCCGACCCCGACACCGACCGAGGCCGCGGCGCCCGGCGCGGACGCGGCCACTGGCTGGCTGGGCGAGTACTTCGACAATCTCTACCTGAACGACCCGGCGGTGTTGGTGCGCCTTGATCCGGTGCTTGACTTCAACTGGGCCGATCGCGCCCCTGCGCCCGGCCTGCCGGCCGATGACTTCTAGGTGCGCTGGACGAGCGTCGCGGAGTTCCGCGCGGCCACCTATCGTTTCGTTGTGGAAGCCGATGATGGCGTGCGCGTGTGGGTCGGCGATCGGCTCATCATAGATGAGTGGCGAGACACCCGGCCGACGACCTACATCGCCGAGGTGCCGATGAGCGCCGGTCTGCATCCGTTGCGCGTTGAGTACTACGAGCATCTGGCCAACGCGATGGTCCGCCTGTCCTGGCACCGGCCTGAGGATTGGCAGGCACGCTACTACGACAATCGCCGCCTGCAGGGTGACCCCGTCCTCACGCGCTGGGAGGAGGAGCTCAACCACGACTGGGGCACCGGATCGCCCGATCCGGCTGTACCGGCCGACAACTTCTCGGCACGATGGACGGCGCGGGTGAACTTCGATGAGGGTCGTTATGTGTTCGGCGTGGAAGCGGATGACGGTGTGCGGCTGTGGGTGGACGGCGACCTCGTGATAGACAACTGGCAGGAGGGGATCCGCAGCCTGCGCGCCGAGCGCACTTTCGGCAGCCGCGCCGATCGCGAGGTGCAGGTCGAGTACTTCGAGCGCTGGGGCAACGCGCGCATCCGGGTGTGGTGGTAGGGCGGCCAGCGGCGCGACTCAATAAGGCTCCCGCCGGTCCGCGACCGGCGGCGTAGGTGGCGACGGGTCGCGGTGTAACCGACCCGCCGCGAGCAGACCAAGCAGAGGGGCGACGGGTCGCGGACCCGCCGCGAGCAGATCAAGCAGAGGGGCGACGGGTCGCGGACCCGCCGCGAGCAGATCAAGCAGAGGGGCGACGGGTCGCGGACCCGTCGCGAGCAGATCAGGTAGAGAGGCGACGGGTGACGCACCCGCCGCGAGCAGGTCAAGATCGCTTGCGCCGCCAGCGACGCAGGATCATTGCACCGGATTCGCCAGCACGATCACCCGGTGGCTGTTGTCGGTGTAGGGCCAGCAGGTGACCAGCGTGAGGCGCTCGGCGACGGTGGGCATGATCCACTGGGCATTCTGGCGTCGCTGCTCGTCGGGCACGCCCCGTTCCGGCAGAATGAAGCGGTCGGTCACCGCGTAGGTGTACTCACGGCCGTCGGCGATCAGCGTCACCGGATCGCCCGGCTTGAGATCAACAATCTTACGAAATACCTCGCTGCCCATATTGTGATGGCCGGAGAGCACCACGTTGTCGCCGTGTCCGGGCAGCGCGCTGTTGATGTGCCAGCCGGCGGCGTCGTCCGGCACGACCCATACCGAGGTCACCTCGCCAGACTTGAGTCGCGTCTCCTGCCAGCCAATCGGCTGCACCGGCGCATCCAGCCCGATGGTCGGCGCGATGATGCGTTCCGGCGGCGACTGAGCCGGCAGCTGCGGAACCGGCGTCGGGGTCGGCACAGCGGTCGGCGTGGACGTCGGCAACGGCGCCAGCGCCGGCAGGGCAGTCACCGCCTGAGACGCCTCCACCGGCGCCAAAGTCGGTGATGGCGCTTCAGCGGGCGCAACTGTCTCCACCGATGCCAGGTCGGCCGGCGCCACCGATGTGACGACGACCGCTGTCGGCAGCGTTGCTGGCGCGCGATTGGCGGCGGCAGCCGGGCTGGTGCCAACTTCCAGGCTGCACGCCTGGCTGGCGACTGCCAGTGCCGCCACTGTCAGCCCCACCAGCCACCACCCGTGACGCTCCGGCTGCAACGTGGCCGACCCTATGATTCCTGGAAGACGAAACGCCCCTCTAATCGTGCGCAACCCGATCATTGACCCGCCGTGACGCCAGATAGTCTTCGATGATGCCCTGCAGTTGGTTCGGTGGTATCTGCTTCAGCACCTCGCCGTTGGCGCTGTCTATGAAGTTCACCGTGATCTGGCCGGTGCGCTCATCAATGATGAACTGGACGTAGGTTCGCTGGCCCAGATCCGGCTCCACCCGGTCCGTGCAATGCAGGTCCATGGCGCAGTCTCGCTGTCGCTACACAAACACGGCGCGGCGCCGCAGTTGGTTGGGATACAGGTTGCCGCGGGCAATCTCGCGCGCCAGCTCCTCGGGCGGAATCGTCCGAATGAGCTTGCCGGTCTGCCCGTCAATGATGCGCACGGTCACCTCGTGGTTCTCGCGGCTGACCTCGAACTCGGCGTATGTGTGACGCATGCCGATCGTCTGCGCGCGCGCCTCCTCCGTCGGCCTGTGCTCGCGGCGCTCCTCAGCCACTCGCTCACTGGCATCCGCCGGGGGTGGCGGCGGCAGCTGCTGCGCCCGCTGCTCATTATAGCGCGCCTGCAGCTGCTGGGCCACCGCGATACTCTGGCCACGCACGTCGTTCACGGCTCCCTCAACTGGTTTGACGAGATCCATCTCTCCTTACCTGCCTTTCTCCACCCGGCATTCCCTGCCCGGTGGCCGCCGGGATCCTTGCCCGACCATCCTCTCTCCTCTTTCCTCTCTTCTCTCTTCTCTCTACTCCCTACTCCCACACCCCTCACGACTGCTGGTTGAGACTGTTGCCGATGTTCATGTACGCGTTCAGCAGCTGATAGGTGTTGCCGTAACTGACCAGCTGGCTCTGCATCCCCTGGAACTGCTGCCGCAGCGATTTCTCCTTCACCAGGAGACGCGCCTCGGCGCTCTTGATGCGCCCCTCGATCTGCTTGATCTGGGTGTCTATGCTCGCCTGATTCGATTTGATCACGGCGTAGTCGCCGTCCAGATAGGGCGCGATGTGGGCCTCGACCCGCTGCAGGACGCTCCCCAGCAGCGCAGCCACGCCGTCGGGATTGCTGCTCAGCGCCGATTCGAGCGCGCTCTGGTTGGACAGGCTGAAAGCCAGCTGGCCGCTGCTGTCATCCAGGGTCAGGCCCACGTCGCTGAGACGGCGTGGCGCCCCTGAGGCGGCCGCCGAAAACTCGCCCAGCATGTCGTTCACCAGATCCCGCCGCAGTCGCCGCACGCTCCAGTCAGAGCCCAGTGGACCGCGCGTGTAGATAGTCTGCTCTGCTGTGGAAGCCGTGCTGTCGCGCTGTGGCTCGGTCTTGGCCTGGATGTAGCTCAGGACATCGTTCAGCTTGCTGACCAGCGTCTTGATCCCGCTGACGACCTGACCGTTGTCGCGGGTGACACTCACCTGGGTGGTGCCAGGGCCGGTCAGGTTGAAGGTCAGGCCGTCCACCAGGTCGGTCAGGCCAGTGTTGGTGCTGCGGCTGAGCGCCAGCCCGTTGATGGTCAACGCCGCGTCGCGCGGTGAGCGGCCGGTGTTGACCGGGCTGACGTAGACGCCGGCGGCGCCGGCATTGAACGTGCGCGGCGCATAGGTGCCACTGCCCTGGAAGGTGATGGTCAGGCCGCGACCGGTGTCGTAAACCCCATCGCTGATGGCGATCCAGTCGGTGGTGGCGGTGTCGCCGCCGCTGGTGGCGGCAATCGCGACCGTGGCGCCGTTGGCGTCCAGGAGACGGAACTTGTTGGCGTTGGCGCCGCTGCCGATCTCCACCTGGTAGCGTCCCGCCGCCAGTGCCGCCGTGCCGCTCAGGCCGCCGCCGGTGAAGGCAACCAGGTCGGCGGTGCCAAATGCGGTGACACCCTGTGTGGTGACCAGGTCGGTGGGGTCGGCAACCGACCGGCTCAGGACGCCCAGCGACGCCAGCGGGCTGCCGCTGACGTCGGCCAGCTGCACCGTGCCGTCCGCCCCGCTGCGGCTGCCGGTCAGGATCAGCGTGCGATCCACCACGCTGGCGGTCACCCGATTGCCCTCGGCGTACGTCGCCGCGTTGATGGCGTCGCGGATGGCGTTCAGGCTGTGCGACGGGTCAACGCTGATCAGCGCTCCCCGGGCGGTGTAGTCCACCCGCGCCGCACCGCTGCCGGCCAGACCGGCGGTGAAGTCGCCGTTGCCGAACGTGACCGTCAGGCCGCGGCCGGTGTCGAAGGTCGTGCCGGCCACCGCCGCCAGGCTCTGCCAGGCCGACGTGGTGCCGCTGGTGCCGTCGGCGCGGGCGATCGCCACCGCGTTACCGGCAGCGTCCACCAGGCGGAACTGCCAGCCCGCGTCGTTGCGCACCTCGACATAGTAGCACCCGCTGCCCAGCTCGGTCAGGCCGTCACCAATGCTGCCCGACGTGCCGAAGCCGGTCACCGTGTCGGCCACCGTTATCGCGTTGTCTACCGTGCGCGTCTGCGCGCCGCCGATGACGAAGCTGCCGCTGAGGCCCAGCGCCTGGTCGCTCTGCGCCTGGCGCGCCGAGCGCAGGGTGTGCGTCTGTGCCAGCCAGCCCACCTCGATGGTGTAATTGCCAGTCGCCGCCGACTGGCTGCCGGTGACCGTGGCAACCTGGGCGTTGGCGCTGGTGGCCGACAGACGCCGGAAGAGGTTGTCGGTGTCGCCGGTGAGCGACCGGATCGCCGTGCGCAGCGCCCCCAGTTTGGTGCCGATGTCGCTGTAGATCGCACGGCGCACCTGCAGCTCGTCCTTCTGGGTCTGCAGGCGCGTCACCGGCTGGCGCTCGATCGCCATGTACTGGTTGATCAGGCTCTCGATGCCGGCGGCGCTGGTGATGGATGCGCCGGACACTCCACTCACTGATGCCATACGATTACTCCTGCTCTACCTCACCCCGGGTCAAACCACGGCCGCCAGCGTTGATATCGCCGCGCCGGCCGGCGCCCGATTCGCGCCGGTGGTAGCGGGCGCGCCGCCCGGGATCTTCGCTGCCGGGCCGACCGTCGGCGCCGCTGGCGTCGCTGCAGCCATGGACTCCTTCACCTTGGCCCACGTGTCGCGCAGCTCGCGCAGCAGGTAGGCGGCCTGGTCATAATCACCTTTGCGCGCCAGCTCCGCGCAGTACTGATACAGGCGGAAGAGGCCCATCGCGATACTGGCATCGTAGCTGAAGTCGAGCGCATTGCGCAGGACGGTGATGGCTTCGGTGGTGCGCGCCAGGTCGCGCTGGGCGCACCCGATGAGCGCGGCGTCATAGGCCATCAGCACCAGATCGAGCGGGCTGGCGCTGGCAACCTGGTTGAGGCGGTAGGTCTGGGCGGCGGTGTGCAGGCTGGCCATGGTCTCTTACCTCACGTGTGTGTCGGTGGCTGCGAGCGTCCCCCATGCCCCCGTCGTTGACGGGGGGCATGGGGGCGGTGACTCCCCCGCCCGGAGAGGGAAGGGGAGTCACTCACGTCCCGCATTCGCGTTAGCGGAACAGCCCCAGGATCGCCTGCGGCGACGTGTTGGCCTGCGCCAGCATCGTGATCGCCGTCTGCTGCAGGATGCTCATCTTGGTGGCCTCCAGCTGCTCGAAGGCCATGTCGGCGTTCATGATCCGGTTGTACGAGGCCTCGACGTTGACCTGCGCCACCGAGACCGCCTCCTCCTTGAAGGTGAGGCGCGCCATCAGCGAGCCGAGGTCGGCCATGCTGGCGTTGACGATGTCCAGCGCATTGTTGACCGTCGTCATATAGCTGGCTGCCTTAGCGGCCGTCGACACGTCAACCACCCAGTTGCCGGCCTGCTTGAAGTCGAAGGTCCTGGAATCTCCAGTCACGATTGAGGCCAGCGCAGCGCTGTTGAACGTGACACCGCGTCCAGTGTTGATGGTAGCGGGGGCGCTAGCATTAAAGTAGCCGGCCGCTCCAGTAGCGCCGCCGGATGAGCCGTCCACGTCCACAGTCATCGCCACGCCTGAACCATCCTTCAGGGCGTACTTGGCAAACCCCTGCTGGATGTACTCGAACTGCAGGATGTCCCCGCTCTGCAGCCCACCCGAGAAGGCGAGTGTGACGCCGATGGTGCCAACAGCGTCCTCTAGGGCCTTGCTCGCACCGCTCCAGTCATCGCCAGTGACGCTGACCGCTGTACTCCCGTCGGATCTGAGGATGCGCCAGTTGACATTGGTGCGGTCGCCGAGTGAGCTTCCGCCGGTGATTTCCAGGGTGAAGGTCCCGTTCCCCAGCTGAGTGCCAGTCAAAGCACCCGACGTGGCACTGACACCTGATACACCGCTAGGCAAGGTTGCGCTGAGCCGGTTGACTTTGCCCTGATCGGCAGCTGCCGCCCTATCCAGGATTTCAACACTGTAACGCCCGGTCGTGACTGCCGACAAGCCGGTGAAGGCGGTCGTCGTGCCTGTGCCGGTGAAGGACGAACCCACATTGTTT
>Ga0073932_1006194_pt1 | contig 12416 bp, 7 predicted proteins | sample DewCreD2012metaG_FD_76967 | JGI IMG/M metagenome (GOLD analysis project Ga0073932, IMG submission 76967) | Hot spring sediment bacterial and archeal communities from British Columbia, Canada, to study Microbial Dark Matter (Phase II) - Dewar... ... | reverse complement strand
TGTCAGCAAATCCGTTTCATCCGTTCAATCCGTTGACAAAAACAAAAAACCTACCTGAGTTTTTATCCACATTGTCAGCAAATCCGTTTCATCCGTTCAATCCGTTGACAAAAACAAAAAACCACGGGCTTGTGCGTTTGCCCGTGGTCTGGAAACAAAAACCACGGGCGCACCGCGCGCCCGTGGTTTGGTAGGTCTCGGTATCAGGTTAGGATTAGCTTCGACCCTCCCACAGGCGCGCGCCGTGGTTATTATTCTGGTTCACGAACTGCATTCTGAACTTCATGGCGCTTGTCTCCTGTGAGAAATCGGTTTTTCCTTTACGCTGATTTATTCAAGATTATAGGCAGATGGCGAAAAATGTCAACCTAAACCAAAAGACTACAAAGGTCTACACACGTACAGGCGCCTCGTGAGACTTTTGTAGTCTGGCTCCGCTCCTAGCTCCTGATTAGCGTGTCGATTTCCGCAACCTGTGCCGGAGTCAGCGGGCCAAATTGCATCGCTTTGGCGTTTTCCTCGACCTGCTTGACGGTCCTGAAGCCGGGGATGGGGATGTTATTTGCGCTGCGCGCCCAGAGCCAGGCCAGCGCACCCTGGGCCAGTGTGCGTCCGTTGCTCGTCAGGATTTCACGGACGGCGGCGATCTTTTTGAGAAATTCCGGGTTGGGCCGGCCGTCTTTGAAATACTTCATCCATTCCGGGCTTTTTTGACCGCGCACGTCGTCAATAGAAACCCCGGTGCCGGCGGCATACTTGCCGGTGAGCAGGCCCATAGCCAACGGCCCGCGATTGATGAGAGCCAGGTTGTGCTGTTCGCAGACGCCGACGATGGCGGGGTTGTCGTCCAGTACATTCAGCTCAGCCTCGATGGCGGCGCAGTGTTCGCCCTGGGCAAAGAATTCGGCGCTCTTGGGAAAATCAGTGCTCCAGCCGTAGGTGCGGATTTTACCTTCTTTCACCAGCGCCTCCAGCGTATCGCGCACGGGCTGCGCTTTTTCTGGAGGAAAGCCGTTGTCATGGAACAAGTATATGTCGATGTAGTCGGTTTCCAGGCGGCGTAGCGACCCCTCACACGCCTGGCGGATACCTGTGGGGGACGCATCGCCGCCGGTGACCTGGCGCGTCTCTTCGTCGAACAAAGCATTGAACTTGGTAGCGATTACCACCTGGTGGCGCCGGCCGGCCAGCGCCCGCGCCAGTACTCGTTCGCTGTGGCCTGCGCCGTAGACGTTGGCTGTGTCGAAAAAGGTCACCCCCAGGTCCAAGCCACGGTGGATGGCACGGATGGACTCGGCGTCGTCCACCTCGCCCCAACCCAGGGGGGTATCGCCCGCCCAGAACGGGCCGCCGATGGCCCAACAGCCCAATCCCAGGGCGCTCACTTCCAATCCTGATTTATCGAATTTCCTTTTCATCGTTCTCTCCTTGGGAAACAAACCGCTAATCTCGCTAATCTACGCGAATCTTGAAAAATTTGTAGTGGTCAAAGACATATTGCACCGCAGAGAGCGCAAAGTTCGCAGAGATTTATAGAATTTCTCCGCGCTCTCAGCGAACTCTGCGGTAAAAAAAGCCGTCCGGCAAGTTCAAATTCTCGTTGACCAGTACAGAATCTTCAAAAATTAGCGAAAATTCGCGTGATTCGCGGTCAGAATCTTTGCTCTTTTTGATATAGCTACCACATGGGGATTCTTTAAGCTCCGGCGTTTTTCAAGGCTGCCGCTACTTCTTCAGTCCAGGGGATATCCAATGCCCCCATGCTATCGGTGAATTGTTCCAACGTGCTCGCGCCGAATATGGGAATGACGCCCGGCTCGGTGTGCATCACATAGGCCAGCACGAGCTGATTGACTGTGATGCCCATTTCTTGCGCCAGTTGATTCAGGCGTTCGAGCCGTGCCCGGTTGTCGACCGTGTCGAAGCGCTTTGCCTGATTGTCCCACGGCTGAAATTCACCCCGCGCATACGCCCCCTTGAGCAAGGGACTGTAGGCCAGCAGGTTGAAATCGTTGTAGGTTTGGGCCATATCCGTGAACTCCGGGCTGATCCAGGTGCCGACTTGATCGGACCGCTCGCGCAGGTAGGTGTAGAAATTCTGCACCGCCGTAAAGGACGTCAGTCCCTTCAACCTGGAAATTGTTTTCGCCTCGGCAAAGCGCCAGGCGGTGACGTTGCTGATGCCGATGTAGCGCACCTTGCCTTGTTTCACCACCCGGTCGAGGGCTTCCAGGCTGTCCTCCAGCGGTGTATCGCGGTCGTCCACGTGGATGTAGAGCAGATCGACGTGATCGACGCCCAGGCGTTGCAACGAACCGTCAATGGCCCGGTAGATCGACTTCGGACTCGCCCATTCCCACCCCCGTGTGCCGTCGTCCCGGTCAACCGTGCGCGCGCCGAGTTTGGTGGCGAGGAATACGTCATGCCGATTGCCGCGATCCGCCAAATACTGGCCCAACAAGGTCTCGCTCGCGTCCTCTGTAAACCCTTCGATCCAGAACACGTAACAATCGGCCGTGTCAAGGAAATTGCCTCCCCGGTCGAAGTAGGCGTCCAGGATGCGATAGGACGTTGGTTTATCGACGCGCGAACCAAAATACATCGTCCCCAGACACATGGCGCTGACTTGATCGTCACCGCCTTTCCATTGAACCTTCTGCATTGTACTTGCCTCCTCATATTTTACCAAATGGATAGTGCATATTATAAGGATAACTGGATTTATTGGTATAGCCACTTAATAGCAATGTTTATAAGTCCAGTTGGATTATTTCCGGTTCTGGTATTGTGAAAGATGCGATTTCTGATAGAATGTTTTCCGGTGTGGTCTTTACCTTGTCAATCCGTTTCACCCGTTGACATTTTTTGGGGGACGCTGGGGCTACTGCACTCCATGCAGCCCGAAAATGACGCTCCGACTATGCAACTACAAGACTAATGACTATGCGACTACAAGACTCATGACTATGCGACTATTTTTGAAGGAGGTGAACGATGCGCATCCCGCTCGATCAGCAGAGCGCCGTGCCCTTGTACCAACAGATCGAACGTTACCTGCGCCAGAATATTCTTTCCGGTGACCTGGCGCCGGAGACGCGGTTGCCCTCTACCCGCGAGTTGGCGGAGAGTCTGGGCGTTAGCCGGATTACCGTCACCAACGCCTATGCCGAATTGGAGAGTGACGGGCTGATTTATAGCCGGGAAGGCAGCGGCACGTATGTGATGGCCCCTGTCACGCCGCCGCCATCGCAGAGAACTGACATGAATACATCCTGGCCTTTGTGGCAGCAGGAGCTGTCCATGGGCGAACGGCTCTCTCAGCCAAGATACCCGCTTTTCCCGTCTCCGCGCGCATCACATCCTCATCCAATATCGTTTACCGGAGTAGGGGATCCGCGTCAGTTTCCGATCAAGGACTTTTACAAAGCGATTCAGGCCGTCATCCGGCGTGACGGGATTGCGGCGCTGGATTACGGTCCGTTCGATGAGGGCTACCGACCTCTACGAGAAACGATCTCCCACATCTTAGCCAGCCAAGGGATTCGAGCCAATCCGGACAATACGCTCATCACCTCCGGTTCTCAGCAGGCGCTGGCGTTGGTCTGCCAGTTGGTGCTCAAGCCGGGGGATGCGATCCTGGTGGAAAAACCCAGCTACAATTTTGCGCTGGCGCTATTTCAGGCACTCCACCTGAAAGTCGTCGGCGTTCCAATGGACGAGTGGGGGATGCAGGTGGAGTCGGTGGAACCTTTGCTCCAGCAGTATCACCCCAAACTCATCTATACGATCCCCAATTTCCAGAATCCAACCGGCTTGTGCTTGAGCGGTGTGCGCCGCCGTGAGTTGGTGATCCTGGCCAATCGCTACAACATTCCCATTTTGGAAGATGATTTTGCCGGCGATTTGCGCTACGAAGGCCGCGCCCAACCCGCGATCAAGGCCCTTGACTCGAACGGAAGCGTCATCTACGTTGGCACGTTTTCCAAGATGTTGATGCCGGGGTTGCGTGTGGGGTTTCTGGTCGCTGATGGCCCTATCTTCAGCCAATTGGTCGGCTACAAACGGGTCACGGACCTGACGACCTCTACCTTGATCCAACGCGGCCTGGATGAATACGTCACGGTGGGCCGTTACCAGGCGCACTTGCGGCGTTCCTGCCGTATCTATCGCCAGCGCCGGGATGCGATGCTCGCGGCCATTCGACGCCACTTGCCGCCAGACGTTCAGGTTACCCCACCGCAAGGCGGGTTGTTCATCTGGTTGCGTTTGCCAGAAGACGTCTCATCGCTCGCCCTGTTGCCCAAAGCCGCCGAGCAGGGTGTGGAATTCGCGCCGGGTAGCCTGTTCTTCGTGGATCGATCAGAGGGCGAAGCCTACGCGCGGCTCAATTTTGCCACACAGACGCCTGACGATATTGAGCAAGGGATACAACGATTGGGCGTTGCGCTGCGGCGGTTGATGGGATAAGCGGCTTCCACATTTGCCATTGGCTGTTTCTACGGAAAGCGGTGGCGCGGATATTCGCGCCACCGCCTCTTGTGTGTGCTCTCCCTCAATATTTTGTCCGACTGGCTCAGGGGGCGTTGTAGGAACCTTTCAGTGTCAAACCAGAATAAGCTCGATAGGCCCGTATCATCACGTAATAGGTCCCTGTCTGAGGCGAGTTGAACGTGCAACTTTCGTTGTTGCCGTTGAGATAGGGCCGGCAGTCGTAGCTGCTGGTGGTGGGTGGGCTGCCGAACTTGACGTACAGATCGGCATCCCCCGTGCCGCCGAAGATCTCGAACTTGAGATTGGACGCGCCGGTGGGGACGGGCATGTAGTAATGGCGCTCGCTGCCCAGGCTGCCGCTCAGGTTGCTGATGGGCACGCCATTTTGTAGCTCGTTTGACCCCGGTGTAGGCGTGGGTGGGACAGGTGTGGGCGTGACAGGGGCACTGTAAGAGCCTTTCAGGGTCACGCCGGAATAAGCTTGATAGCCCCGTATCATCACGTAGTAGGTCCCTGCCTGGGGGGTGCTGAACGTGCAGGTTTCGTTGTTGCCGTTGAGATAGGGTCGGCAGTCGTAACTGCTGGTGGTGGGCGGGCTGCCAAACTTGACGTACAGATCGGCATCCCCCGTGCCGCCGGAGATCTCGAACTTAAGATTGGTTGCACCGGACGGGACTGGCATGTAGTAATGGCGCTCGCTGCCCAGGCTGCCGCTCAGGTTGCTGATGGGGACGCCATTTTGCAGCTCGGTTGTGCCGGGTGTGGGGGTAGGCGGAACAGATGTAGGCGTGGGCGGAATGGGTGTAGGTGTGGGCGGAATGGGTGTAGGTGTGGGCGGAATGGGTGTGGGCGTGGGCGGAATGGGTGTGGGTGTGGGCGGAATGGGTGTGGGCGTGGGTGGAATGGGCGTGGGCGTGGGTGGAATGGGCGTGGGTGTGGGCGGAATGGGTGTGGGTGTGGGTGGAATGGGCGTAGGCGTGGGTGGGACAGGTGTGGGCGTGACAGGGGCACTGTAAGAGCCTTTCAGGGTCACGCCGGAATACGCTTGATAGGCCCGTATCATCACGTAGTAGGTCCCTGTCTGGGGGGTGCTGAACGTACAACTTTCGTTGTTGCCGCTGAGATAGGGCCGGCAGTCGTAACTGCTGGTGGTGGGCGGGCTACCGAATTTGACGTACAGATCGGCATCCCCGGTGCCGCCGGAGATCTCGAACTTAAGATTGGTTGCACCGGACGGGACTGGCATATAGTAATGGCGTTCGCTGCCCAGGCTGCCGCTCAGGTTGCTGATGGGGACGCCATTTTGCAGCTCGGTCGTGCCGGGTGTAGGGGTAGGCGGAACAGGTGTGGGCGTGGGCGGGATGGGCGTGGGGGTTGGTTCAGGGCCGGTCCCCTCATAGGAAATGTAGTTGGCCGAGTAACCGACTCGGGAAACGCCATAACGGATGCGCATGTAGCCGCTCTCTCCCCAGTTCGGGCCCCATGAGTTCCGCAAAATCCAGGCCTGATTGACGTCGTCCCATCCCACCAAGACGATGGCGTGGTTCACGCTCGTGCAGCTTGGACCGGTGAAAATCCCTCCCGTGTAATTTTGGAAGGCGGTATTCACACAAACCGCTGCTGCCACCGGCCCGTGGTCGTAAATTGCCTGCTTGATAGCGTCGGTTGAAGGCACACCGTTGCTGGTACCCACATAGGCCCAATTGCTGATCTTCTCGTGGTGCGTATAAGGGGAATTGCAGTAACCGTCGGTGGCGGTATAGGGGAAATCCGTCTCGTAGACAGCGCCGGCGTCTGGCTCACCTGCGGGCTTTTTCCACTGGTGATAGTCGTGGGCCCACCAGCCGCCGTCACAGCTCCAACCATCCGTGTTGCAGGAGACCAGATACTGCTCCGATAGGTCCTTGGTTTGTCCATCGATCAGTTTGATCGCGGATTCCAGTGACCCCACTGTGCCAAAAGCCCAGCAACTACCGCAACTGCCCTGATCTTTGACCGGTGTACACCCGTTTTGATCGCACCAGTTGTAGGAAGCGGGAACAGCAAGTATCTGAACGGGCTGCTCCACGCTGTCCACCCCGGCTAATTGTTTCTCTGATTCTTCCAGCGGAGTGTAGCTCCCATTGAAAGGCGCCAGCACCTTTGCCGATATGGAGTACGTTTTCAGTGGCGCTACCTCTTTCTCCCAAGGACGCCGATAGACCAGTTCCACCTTGCTCTGGCCCGCGCGGAGCCCGGCGAAGCGCAAAACCTGAGTCTGAGGAGCTCCTAGCAGAGGGGTGCTAGCCGTTTGGGTAGCTTTGTTTGATGCGCGTAGCACATTGTCGATAAGTTTTAGCACTTGACTGTCCAGGTTAACAACTTCCCAGGTGTAACCGGTGGCGGGATTGCTCTCCAACTCGATGATCAGCAGGGTATCACCGGGAATTTGGACTTCACGGCCGGCATCAACTGCTCGTAAAATCAGGGGATCGCCGCCGGAAGTTGGAGGTCGGATAGCTTGGGAATTGACCCCCCCGACGAAAAACAGGGCCGTCAAAAGGCTCAAAAGACTGAATATAGCAAAAAACCGTTTCCTTGGCATGTCGATTTTCTCCTATAAAGCGATTGTGGACCGACCATCAAGGCTTGTAGGCGGTCCAGGTTTAGTAATTGACAGTTGAGCTTAAAGCTGAGGTATCAACCATGCACACCTCCTTTCATCTCGGTTGTGATCTGGTTTTGGAAAGGCTGTCGACAAGCGCTAAAGTAGGGATATCGCTGCGACCATGGCCGGGGTGTGCTGATGCCAGGTGGAGGATGGTCGTGAAATGACGCAGGCCACTTCAAATTATCATATAGCCGGACGGTAAATTGTCAAGCGTAACGGGGTAGTTGTAGCAATATTTGTTACTTCGCCCGCTCATACTGCTTCGGCCACGCCACATCATGACCGAGCGCCCGTGCAGCGTCCAGCGCCCAATGCGGATGCCGCAGCAGTTCCCGTCCCAGCGCGACGAGATCGGCCTGCCCGTTGCGGATAACGGCGTCGGCCAATTCCGGCGCGGTGATGAGGCCCACAGCGGCGGTGGGGATGTTTGCTTCCCGGCGAACACGCTCCGCGAAGGGGATCATGTAGCCCGGACCTATGGAAGGCGGGCGCGCGCCCGACATCCCGCCACCGGAACAGTGAACGAGGTCCACGCCATGCTCGCGCAGCGCCCGCGCGATGATGACGGTATCATCGAGTGTCAGACCACCTTCCACCCAATCGTGGGCGGAGACGCGCACGAAGAGCGGCTTCTCGGCCGGCCACACGGCGCGGACGGCATCCACGACACGCAGCAGGAAACGCATCCGGTTGGACAGATTGCCGCCGTAGGCGTCGTCGCGGTGATTGGCAAGGGGCGAGAGAAATTGGTGGATAAGGTAGCCGTGCGCCGCGTGAATTTCGATTACGTCCAGCCCTGCCGTCTGTGCACGCTGCGCCGCCGCCTGCCACCGCTCCACCAGCGCGTCGATCTCGTCGAGCGTGAGGGCGTGTGGCGTGTTCGATTCGGCGTTGTACGCGACGGCGCTCGGCGCGACGGGCGTCTCCGGGCCGAAGCCGCGTTCCGCGCTCCACGCCTTGCGCCCGGCGTGGCCCAGTTGCACGCCAAACGCGGCGCCCTCCGCGTGAACCAGCTTCGCCATACGCGCCAGCGGCGCAATTTGCGCAGCGTCCCACAAACCCAAATCGTTGATGCTGATGCGCCCGCGCGGTTCCACAGCGGTTGCTTCCATCAGGATCAGCCCTACGCCGCCGCGTGCGCGGGCGTGGTAATGTGAGAGGTGCCAGTCGGTAGCGATCCCGTCTGGTTCCGCCGAATACATGCACATCGGCGGCATCAAAATCCGGTTGCGGAGCGTCAGCCCGCGCAAGGTTAGTGGTGTAAAAAGGTCGGCCATAAATTCATCTTCCTCCTGGAGGCTCGTGATTCGTTTTATCAATTGTACAGCAGATTGGCGGGGAGGCTAAGGCGGCGAACTTGACGGGGACATTTGAGAATGGGGGTCGCCTTTCCTTTCGGATAAGGCCGCGGACCTGCAGGCAAGCACGTTGACGGGTTGAAAAATCGCCCTCAACTAGTACAATACGCAGCAGAGATTTGGATAGACTCTCGACTTTAGACTTCGGATTATGAGGAGGTATGTAAGATGTATAAATTAGTGTTGATTCGCCACGGCGAAAGTGTGTGGAACAAAGCCAATCTCTTCACCGGTTGGACCGACGTCGATCTCTCGGAGAAGGGCATCGAAGAGGCGCACGCGGGTGGGCAGGCACTCTTTGAAGCCGGCTATACCTTCGATGTGGCCTTCACGTCGGTGTTGAAGCGCGCGATCCGCACGCTGTGGATCGTGCTCGACGAAATGGATTTGATGTGGATTCCGGTTCATCGCTCGTGGCGGCTGAACGAACGTCACTACGGCGCGCTGCAGGGTCTCAACAAGGCCGAGACCGCCGCCAAGTATGGCGAAGATCAGGTGCTTATCTGGCGGCGGGCTTACGATATCGCGCCCCCTGCGCTGGAAAAGGACGATCCTCGCTGGCCCGGTCACGACCGGCGCTATCAAGACCTTGATCCCGCCGATGTGCCGGTGACCGAGTGCTTGAAAGATACCGTCAAACGGGTCTTGCCGTATTGGAATGACGTGATTGCCCCTACCATCAAGTCCGGTAAGCGCGTCGTCATCGCGGCGCACGGCAACAGCTTGCGCGCGCTGGTCAAACACCTGGATAACATCTCCGACGCCGACATCATCGGTCTGAATATCCCCACGGGTATCCCCCTGATCTACGATCTGGATGCCGACCTGCACCCGATCAAGAGCGAATACCTGGCTGACCCTGAGGCGGTCAAACAGGCCATGCAGGCTGTTGCCAATCAGGGCAAGGCGAAATAGCCGCGTGATACATACTGCGTGATCCGTGAGAAGATGTTGGACGCAGATTCCCGCGATCTTAAAACGATCTGCGTGAATCGGCGGGAATCTGCGTCCTGATCCCCTTGACGCCATTGGGGAAAACTTTCTTTCACGCATCATGCACAACACTCCTATGAGACGTTGGCTAGACCCTGAGCCCGTTGCCGTTCCTCCGGCGCTGGCCGAGTTTGTCGGCGGACATCCCCTGGTTGCCGAGACATTGGTGCGGCGCGGGGTGAAGACGGTGGAAGCGGCGCGCGCCTTTTTGAACGCGGACGCCTATACCCCAACCCCACCCACTGCGCTGCCCAACCTGGCGCTTGCCATCGACCGCATTGAGCGCGCCATCCACGCCGGAGAAACGATCTGCGTCTGGGGCGATTTCGACGTCGACGGGCAAACGGCGACGACGGTGTTGGTGGCAACGTTACGCGATCTGGGGGCGCGGGTCATCCATTACATCCCCGTGCGGGCCTCGGAATCCCACGGGATCAAAGTCCCCGCGTTGGAGCGCGTGCTGGATCAAGGTGTGCAACTCATCCTCACCTGCGATACCGGCATCGATGCGAATGAAGCGGTTGCGTATGCCGGCGGGCGCGGTGTAGATGTTATCGTGACCGACCACCATGAGCTACCTGCAGAACTCCCTTCTGCTTACGCCATCGTCAACCCGCATTTGCTGCCTCCCATACACCCCCTGGCCTCGTTGCCGGGCGTCGGTGTCGCCTACAAACTGGCGGAAGCACTCTATGCTCGCGCTGGACGCGCCGCTGAAGCCACCAAACACCTCGATCTGGTCGCGCTGGGCATCGTCGCCGATGTAGCCGTGCTGGATGGTGACACCCGCTATCTCCTGCAACGTGGTTTGACCGTCCTCCGACAGACCGAGCGATTGGGTTTACAAGAACTGATGAAGCTGGCGCGCATCAACCCGGCATACCTGAGCGAAGAGCACATCGGCTTCGCTTTGGGGCCGCGTCTCAATGCGCTGGGCCGGATGGGTGATGCCAACGTCATCGTTGATTTCTTGACGACGACCGATCTCACCCAGGCGCGCATCTTCGCCTCCGAATTAGAAGCCTTGAATGACCGGCGCAAGATGCTCGGCGACCAGGTCTTCGCGGCGGCGCAGGATCAAATTGCGCAAAACCCGACGTTATTGGATGAGGCCGTACTCGTTCTGGCGGCCCCGGAATGGCCGGTTGGCGTGATCGGCATCGTTGCTAATCGCCTGGTCGAGCAATACCACCGGCCCGCCGTGCTAATTGCCATCTCACCGGACGGGATAGGGCACGGCTCCGCGCGTTCCGTCGAAGGATGTCACATCACCGAAGCCCTGGCGACGCAACGCGATTTGCTGCACAGTTACGGTGGTCATGCCATGGCTGCCGGTCTATCGCTGCCTGCCGACGACATCCCCGCCTTCCGGCGGGGCCTGGCGCGGGCGGTCAAAGCGCAGATTGGCGCAGCGCCACCCCAACCTACGCTGCAGATTGATGGCTACGTGTCTTTTGCGGAGTTGTCGCTGGACCTTTTGGCCGACCTGGAACGACTTGCGCCTTTTGGACCGGGCAATCCTTCCCTCATTCTGGCGACGCGTAACGTTCGTGTGACAGCGCACCGTCCCCTGGGGCGTGACGGGCGGCACCTGCTGCTCTCTGTAGAAGATACCGGCGGCATCGCGCAGCAGGTTGTGTGGTGGCGGTGGGACGGTGCTACATTGCCCGAAAGCCTGTTCGATCTGGCCTACAGTACGCGCGTCAACGACTTTCGGGGACAGCGTGAACTGCAAATTGTGTGGGAGGACACCCGTGAGATCGTACCGTCCACCGCCGGTGTGGTGGTCGAACGCCCGCAACTTGAACTCGTCGATTACCGCCGCGAACCGCATCCCCTCACCTTACTCAAGCCGCTACTGACCGCACCGGACCTGCAAATCTGGCGTGAGGGGCCATCCGCCGTGGACATTCCCGGCGGTGACCGTCACGCACTTATCCCGGCTACAACGCTCGTCATCTGGACATTGCCGCCAGGTCCCGACGTGCTGCATGCGGCGCTGGCGAGAGTGTCGCCTACAAAAGTCTATCTCTTCGGTGTGACTCCCGGGTTGGAACAATTGGAGCCTTTCTTGAAGTACGTCGCGGGTGTGGCAAAATACGCCCTGAAAAACACCGGAGGGCGTGTGGACATCCCGCGCGTAGCCGCGCTGACGGCCAACCGCGAATCGGCAGTCCGGCTGGCCCTGGCCTGGCTCGAAGCGCGGGGTCATATTACCGTCGTGGCTGAAGCCGCCGATAGCGTTCTACTCCACGCCGGCGGTGACTGCATTGACCAGCACGCCGATCGTATTGCAGCCCAGCTTGGCGCTTTGCTTGATGAGATCGCGGCCTACCAGCGTTACTTTATGCAGGCTGAGGTTGAAGTCTTGCGGATGTCGCTGTGGGAAAACGGCCAATAGCAGCCGAGAAGCGCAGCGACTTTTAGAAGCGAAGCGGGGGTGCATTTCAATTCGGGGGCAAAAGCCAGATAAACGTTTGATTTAACCGCAGAGTTCGCTGAGAACGCAGAGAAATTTCTGGCAACTCTGCGGCCACTGCGTGCTCTGCGGTGCAATTTAAGAAAAGTCGCCCCCATTCTGAAATGCACCCGCGAAGCGACTTTGACTTGACAAGAAAACGTCCCGTGGTAAAATTCGCCCTCGTGTGTGGGAATGGCTTGGGCCATCCTCCGGACACACAGAAGAAGTAACTTGACAAGAAAACAAAGTGTAGTAAACTGTAGCCTACAAAGTCGTCAATAGACAGCGACAAGACTGGCAGTAGGGCTGTCAAGTTGTCGGGGCCGATGCAGGGGTGCAGGAGGGGCACAGCATCGGCTTTACTGTCGGTGGACCTTAACAATTGCAGAGTGACAGGAAGGACGGAAGCGGGAAACGGTCACAGAAAGGGCCGCAATTGAATGATTGCGGAAACTACTGATGG
>Ga0073932_1006193_pt1 | contig 12417 bp, 11 predicted proteins | sample DewCreD2012metaG_FD_76967 | JGI IMG/M metagenome (GOLD analysis project Ga0073932, IMG submission 76967) | Hot spring sediment bacterial and archeal communities from British Columbia, Canada, to study Microbial Dark Matter (Phase II) - Dewar... ... | reverse complement strand
GTAAAACACGCAGACCATCAATCGCCTCGACACATCCGCGAGAGGATTTCCGGATCAGCTTGGAATATTTGGTCTTTTCTCTGCATGATGAATAGAGTAAAATAGTTAATAGAGTTGCTCCTTGTGGGGGACCATCCGCAAAATGGAGGCTGGCTGGTGGAAGCGCAAAGCACCGAAAGAGGCAATACCGACATCGCTTCCACGGAAGGCATGATCGCTTCTCAATTGCCAAATGTTATACGGGTGATTGGCTTCCGTATCAGATATCTCCTGGTTTTTTTCTTGACCCTTTTTCCCCTGACATATTCGGTTCTCGGGTGTTCCCCCAAGTACGGCAGGCATGATCCTGATCAGAAACAGGCATTGCGAACGCTTGCGGGAGGGGTTGCGGGAGTATTGATCGCCGGCAATACCGGTGGCGCCATCATCGGGGCATTTGTTGCGGACGTGGTCAGCATGGCGACAATTAAGTATGAAGACAGGCAATTGGAGAACGGAGACCAGGCCGCCAGGAGATACCGGGATCAGGAGCAGAAAGCGGAAGAGCGGAAAGAACAGGAGCGCAAAGCAGAGGAGAAAAAGGGGCAGGAGCGGAAAGCAGAAGAACTGATCGACAAGGACAAAAAGGCCGAGGAAGTCAAGGATAAACAGAAGAAAGCTGAGGAAATGACGGATCAGGAACGGAAAGCGGAAGAGAGAAAAGAGCAGGAGAGACAAGCCGAAAAGAGAAAAATGGGAGAAAAGAGGGTCAAGCTGATTATAGAGGATTCATCCGTAGAAACCCATACGGTGAGAACTGGTGAGCCGGTCAAGGCCTCGATCCAGTATACCTTGCTCGCGCCTGATGGTACGGACAATGTTCGGATTATCGAAACGAGAAAGCTCTGGACCGCTCACAGCACGGTGGAGCTGGACTCGAGAGAAATCACCAGAACGCAGGGGACCTACCGGTCTGCCATTCAGTTTAAGATGCCTGAGGACCTGCCGAGAGGCTACTGCATTCTGTACACTACGGTGTCTGATGGGAGACAAATCAAAACCGCCCGTTCGGTGATGCACATTCTCTAACGGGTCGATACTAACTATATGAAAGCTGGGATAATCAGTCTCTTGATTTCCTGAACCTGTCGAGCGATATCACCTTTTCGTCTCGTGGTTTTTTTTTGACGGGCTCCGCTGCGTGATTGGGCTTCAAACCTTCACCCGACTGATCCCATACATCCCACCGTTCCAATTTTATTTTTGCGTCAGGGGAAAAAACTGCGATGATATCATCGGCATGGATGAAGCACTTTTCAGCCTTGTTGCCCGCTCCAAAGCCCAAAGTCGCCTGAAGACTCCCGTCTTCCGCCCAAAAGAAATCTTTGTAATTCCGCTCGGTAAAGACCAGTATCAAACCTTTCTTCTTCTCTTCATCACTGAATCCCCGCCTGCCGATGACCGTGTTGTCTGAATGCTTGACGACGATGTAAACCTTTCCATAATCGTTCAGGATGTCGTAGAAAAACACTTGCATGTATGTGATCTGGTTTTTCACTGCATAGTATCTTATACGATCGGCGCAAAATTAAACAGAAGAGTCAAGACGTTTAAGGGGGGGGAGGGGCCTCCGGGGGAGGAGACCCCTCGTGGGAGGGAACCTTAAAGCCCCTTCTGAATATGGGGCGTTTTTCTCAGAAATGTCGGCATATCAATGTGATCTTCATAGGGCATGATCTCCGACATCATCATCTCCATGGCGAGGTTCTGGCTGAGGTTCTTCGAAAGCACATTCTCGGAACCTTTGAGCTGTAATGGCTGTTTGAGGGGCGTCCACTTCTTAACCTGAGGGAGTTCCACCTTCTCCTTCCGGTCGCTGAATCCGGTTGCAATAACGGTCACCCGCACTTCATCGCTGAAATCAGGATCTATCACCGCACCGATGATAACATGCACATCTTCATGCGCAGAGTCGTATATGAACGATACAGCGTCCCTCACCCCATCGAGTGAAAGTTCCAGTCCGCCGGTGATATTTACGAGGATACCCTTCGCACCCTCGATCGACGAGTCTTCAAGGAGGGGATTCGAAACCGCCCTGCGAGCCGCTTCAAGAGCACCGCCCTCTCCCTTCCCGAAGCCGCATCCCATCACGCCTCTGCCCTTGTCCTGAATAATCGTTTTTACATCGGCGAAGTCGACATTGATGAGTCCCGGGATGAGGATAATATCGGATATCCCCTGCACCGCCTGCTTCAATACATCGTTCGCAATCGCGAAAGACTTCAGGAGCGGAGTCCCCTTCTCAACGACGAGACCTATCTTGTCATTGGGAATCACAATGAGGGTATCGACATGATCTTTCAGTCCCATTACGCCCTCTTCCGCATTGGCATACCGTATTTTTCCTTCGTAGAAAAAAGGCTTGGTGATCACCGCAACCGTAATCGCCCCGAGCTCCTTCGCCATGCCTGCAATCACAGGACTCGCGCCCGTTCCGGTGCCACCACCCATTCCGGCCGTAATAAAGACCATGTCGGCCCCCTCAAGGTGCTCAGCAATCAGGGAGATATCCTCCTGTGCAGCGGCTCTCCCTATGGCTGGGTCAGAACCGGCACCCAATCCGCGCGTCAGGTTCGCACCAATCTGGACCCTCGAAGGTGCGAGAGACGTCTCGAGTGCCTGCATGTCCGTGTTCACCGCAATGAATTCCACCCCGTGGAGATTCGACGCAATCATGGTATTCAGCGCATTGCCTCCAGCTCCCCCGACACCAACCACCTTGATCTTGGCGGTCTGACCTCGCACCTCTTCAATTTCGAACATATTCAATCCCTCCTTTTCTTATTTTGAATATACCTTTGACTAAGTCTTTCACTTTTCCAAACATTCCGGTGACCGCGTCGCGCGTGTATAGCTTGCCCGGCAAAGCCTCGAATCCGTAGAGAACAAGACCCGCTGCCGTCGCGCACACGGGGTTATTGATCAGATCCGGGGATCCAGCCGTACCGATCGGACTTCCTATTCTGACGGGCAGCCCCCAATCCATTTCCGCCAGCCGGTCAAGGCCGTCAAGCAACGCACCGCCTCCCGTCAGAACAACGCCCGTCGAGGCAGCGTGGTATTCATCGCATGATACGATTGCCTCCCTTACGAGATGAAGAAATTCATCTGTCCGTGCTCTGAGTATCTCCGCCAAGAGCCTACGCGATACCATTCGTCTCTGACCTGCAACGAGGGTCTCGACCTGCTCTGAATCAGTTATTATCTCGACTGTTGCGGTGCCAAAACACTTCTTGACGCGCTCAGCTTCGCTCACCGGTATCTTGAGACCTATCGCAACATCATTGGTAAAATGATTCCCCCCAACCGCTATGACGGAGGAATGCCGCGGATACCCACCCTTATAGCACATGATATCCGTTGTGCCGCCCCCGACATCGACGAGCGTGACACCCAGTTCCTTTTCCTCATCCGTCAGGACAGCACCCGCCGATGCAACCGGTGAAAAAACCAGATCAGCAACCTCAACCCCTGCCCTCTCGCAGCATTTCAGCAGATTCTGGATTGACGTTGCCGCACCGGTTATCGCAAAAACCTTTGCCTCAAGCTTTTCGCCGGTCATCCCCAAAGGGTTCCTAATGCCATTCTCACCATCGATAGCATATCCCGCCGGCATGATATGGAGAATCTCACGATCAAGCGGGACGTACACCGATTCTGCGGCTTCAAGAACGCGGTCCACATCAGGGGGCGACACCTCTCTGCCCCCGATTCCGGCCGCACCCGTGTTGTGCATACCCTGCATATGAGCCCCGGATATACTGACATAGACCGAATTGATCTCAACCCCGGACACATCCTCTACCTCTTTGAGGGCATTCTGTATTGACAAGGTCATTTCATCCATATTTACGACAATACCCTTTCGCATTCCCGCAGCCGGGTGCACATGCACGGCACGGCATGACAGCGCACTGTGAACGCATTCCCCGATAACGGTACAGATCTTCGATGTGCCCACATCGAGGCCAACAATAATATGATCGGGACATAGTATTCTCCGCTTCATTCTTCAATCTTCCGCATCGTGATGGGTTTTACGATCGCCCTATCACCAAACCGCAAATCGATAGAGTCAACCGGGATATTCCTGCTCAGGAGATCGCTTTCAAGATGAATGAGCCGTTCAAGCTTTTCCTCATAATCGCCAGCTCCTATTCTTACGGTAACGTCATTCATTTCAACGGAAAGCTCGTGCGGCTTGTGCGCTATGACTTCGATATGGTCACGCCCCGCAGCCAAACCTTTCTCGTTCAGTAATCGGACAAGGTGCAGGGCCTCCGTAAAACACTCCTTTTCCCGGTAGGGATCACTCACAATGATCGGGAGAAAAGGTACTGCGTCATCCTTCAGCTCTTCCAGGAATTTTCCTCTCTCGTCGATAAGGAAGAGGTGTTCATGCATGTCGAGTAACGCAAATGGTTCAGCCTCCTGAATGGTGATCGACAGCGTTCCAGGGAACTCTTTCCGTACGTTCACTGCCTTGATCCAGGGAGAGCGAAGCATATGCCTGCTGATCTCTGCACACGAGATCGTCAGTAAACTTTTTCTCTTAATCTGGGGGCCTGCGATTTCATGCAATTCCTCATCTGTCAGTCGCTTATTATCGATAAAAATGACCTTCTGAATAGGGCACACAGGCTTCATCTGAAGCCCGTAATAATGCACAATGATGAACACAATGCCGATGATTCCACACATGAGAACGGCGATCTTCCTTTTCCCAAGAATTGAAATCCACCTGCCCGCCGTCTTCAGTCTATTCGCTTTCATGAACCACACCCCTCAGAATTTCTTCTACCAGACCGGGGAAATCGTATCCTGCAAGACGCGCAATCTTGGGTAGAAGGCTTGTTTCAGTCATCCCGGGGATGGTATTGATCTCAAGCACAAAGGGATGACCTTCGCGGGTAATCCGTAAATCAACCCTGGTAGCGCCTCCGCACCCGAGAGCCTGATGAGCCAGCAGGGCCGTCTTCGCCGCATGATCGTACACCGCATCATCAATCTCAGGCGGCAGAATGTACTCGGTCAATCCTGCGGTATACTTAGCTTCATAACTGTAAAATTCACGAGACGGCCTGACTTCGACCCCGCCGATCGCTTTTCCGTTAAGAATTCCGATTTGAATCTCCTTGCCGCCGATATACTGCTCAATGAGTACTCTCGAGCCAAAGGCTCCTGCGGAGTCAATCGCATTACTCAGGTCACTCTTCTGTCTCACGATGCTAACCCCGATACTCGATCCTTCCGCTGCAGGTTTTACAACCCACGGCAGCGGAAAGGCGATATCCGGCATATCCACCGACGGCAGTATTGTTACGATATGGGGAGGAACGGGGATACCGTGATGAAGGAAAATTTTCTTCGATACCTCCTTATCCATAGCCAGAGCAGACGCAAGCACCCCGGATCCGGTATACGGAATCCCCAGCACCTCGAGCATTCCCTGAATGGAACCGTTTTCTCCGGTTCCTCCATGCAAGGCAAGAAATGCTATCTGGATTGCATTGGTGGTCAGCGAAGAACAGATATCCGGCCCGGCATCAATGGCCACCACATCGTATCCGAGATTCTTCAGGGCTTCGGCTATCGCCCGACCACTCCTCAGAGAAATTTCCCGTTCGGACGACGTTCCACCCATCAAAACGCCGATTTTTTTATCCTTTAGCACGGTCTCTTCCCACAATCTGGATTTCCGGTTCAAGGTTGATCCCACAGGTGATCCTCACCTTCTCGGTCACTTCGGTCATCAGCGCAATGAAATCAGCGGCACAGCCTTCTCCTGCATTTATGAAGAAGTTCGCGTGGATGCTGCTGACCACGATGTCTCCGCGTCTCATGCCCTTGCACCCGACCTCTTCAATAAGCTTGCCTGCCGATAGCCCTTCGGGATTCTTGAATACACACCCTGCGGATGGTTCCCAGATAGGCTGTCTTTCTCTCTTCACCGCCAGGAAGCGCTCAACCCGCGCTGAGATATCTGACGGTTTTTCCTTGCGAAGTTTCATCGTCGATCTGAGGAGCACATACGCGTGCGGGATATTCGTGGTTCTGTACCCGAAGCTGATATCTTTCGCGCGAAGTCCCTCGATCTTTCCCTGCCGATCCATCACTTCAATGGAGGTGATGACATCCTTTATCTCATAGCCGAAAGAGCCCGCATTCCCCCGGATGGCTCCGCCGACCGTCCCGGGGATGCCGGCAAGTCCCTCGATACCCGCGTAGCCATGCCTTTTCGCATGCATCACGAGACTCTGGAGCAATGTCCCGGCTTGGACAGAAAGCCATATATGTTCGCTATCCTCTTTTATCGCTTCAATGCCCCTGAGGGAGCTCAGACACACCACTGCACCGGTGATACCCCCATCGCGCACAAGGATATTGGTGCCAGCACCCAGTAGCAATATCGGGATATCATTTCTACCCAAATAATCGATGAGACGAGCGAGTGCAGGAAGATTCGCCGGAACGGCAAAAAAATCTGCCGGACCACCGATTTTGAGCGATGTATGCCTGCTCATGGGCTCCCGATATTTCATTTCACCCTCAAAAAGGCTATCGGCGACAATATCCTTCAACCCTCCGCCCATCATGCGTGAAGCACCTTTCTCCCCCGTATTTTATCGAGAATCTCTTCACCAGCCTTCCAGACGTTGCCGGCGCCGAGTGTCAGCACGATGTCTCCCCTTTCAGCCTGTGCGGCGATATATTCAACCGCTTTCTCGCGGCTTTCCATGTAGATAACGTCACGGTATCCGGCCTCCCTGATTCTCGTAGTCAGAAGAGACGAATGAATGCCGTCAATCGGCTGTTCTCCTGCAGGGTAAATATCGAGAATGACGAGCATATCCGCATCTGCAAAAGAAAGTGAGAATTCCTGCATGAGATCCCGTGTCCGGGTAAAACGGTGCGGCTGAAATAGGACGATTAACCTGCCTGCGCGTGAACCACCCTCCTCATGCCCCTCCTTGAGAGCCCGCAGTGTTGCCCGTATCTCGGATGGATGATGCCCATAGTCATCAAAAACCCTGATCCCTTCAGCTTCCCCCTTGAGTTCCAGCCTTCTCTGAATGCCGCTGAACCCCTTCAGAGCCTCACGTATGACGGCCGGATCGATATTGAGGATCAATGATACCCCGATCGAAGCAAGGCTATTCAGAACATTGTGGATCCCCGGCATGGGGATCTCAAAAACGCCCAACGATTTCCCCTTGTAAACCGCGGCAAAAGACATTGACATATACCCTTTCCTGATGTGCTCCGCGTAGAGACGCGCTGCCGGGGAAAGTCCGTAGGTCAAACATCGCCTGTGAATAGACGGCAGCAGGGACTGAATATGTTCGTTCTCGATACAGACCACCGCTGCGCCGTAAAAAGGGACCTTATTCATGAATGATAGAAATGCTTCTTTCAGTGTCTCCAAGGTTTGAAAATAATCCATGTGCTCTCTGTCGATATTGGTGACCACGGCAATGGTTGGGGTAAGTTTCAGGAATGATCCATCGCTTTCATCCGCCTCGGCAACAAGAAAGTCTCCCTGACCAAGACGCGCGTTGCTTCCGGTTGCTTTCAGTCTTCCTCCAATAACTATTGTCGGATCAAACCCGCCGAGGGAGAGAATTGCGGAGAGAAGGGACGTTGTTGTGGTCTTCCCGTGGGCACCTGCCACGAGGACTCCGTACTTCAAGCGTGCAAGCTCGGCGAGCATCTCCGCCCGCGGGATCACAGGGATCGCCCGCGCGCGGGCTTCGAGAACTTCCGTGTTATCGGCTGAGACCGCAGAGGAAATGACCACAACGTGCGCATCGTCAACGTTTTCGGGCGCGTGCCCGATGAATACCGGTATCCCCGCTTCATTCAATCGTGCGGTCGTCTCTGAATGTTTGATGTCCGAACCGGTAACGGTATAGCCGAGGTTGTGGAGAACTTCCGCAATACCAGACATTCCTATTCCTCCGATGCCGACGAAATGAATGATTCGGAATCTCTCAAACACGAGCATGCCCCATAGTTACACCGCGAACCTCGCGCCCCCTGAAGTCGTCTGCTTCATCATACTCACCGCAATATCGACAACCCGGGAGCTCGCATCGGGCCTTCCCACCGATTTGCTAATCTTCCGCATCTCATCTCTCATCCTGTCATGAAGAACAAAATCCCTTATATATGCAGCGAGTGTCTCACCTCGTAACTCACGGTCGAGAATCATCTTCGCCGCCCCGATCTCCTGAAGTTTGAGCGCGTTCAGTTCCTGATGATGAGCAGCCGCGAAAGGATAAGGGATAAGAATTGCGGGTTTGCCGAGGGCGGTTAATTCGGCGAGTGTTGTTGCCCCTGCCCGGGAAATTACCAAATCAGCCACGGCGTATGCCTCGCCCATCTGGTGGATAAAAGGAGCGATCGTTCCCTGGAAACCCCTTTCACGATACGAGGTTCTGACCTGCTCATACTCATTCACCCCTGTCTGATGGAGAAACTGAATCCTGTCTTTCAGATTCTCAAGATACTGCAAGGAATCGACAAGCGCCTTGTTGATGCTTCGCGCACCGGAACTTCCTCCAAAGGCGAATATGGTAAAGAGACCCTTTTTCAGAGAAAAAAGACGGTACCCTTCATCAGGATTTCCTCTGCATATGTGAAGTCGCACCGGATTGCCCGTGAGGAATGTCTTCTCCTTCGCAAAATAAGACATGCTTTCCTGATAGGTCACACATACCGTGTCGACGAATTTCCCGAGAATCTTATTCGTCAGCCCTGGGACAGAATTCTGTTCAAGGATCATCGTCGGAATTGACATGAGATATGCCACAAGCATAACCGAACCTGATGCATAGCCGCCGACACCGATCACGATATCCGGTTTGACCGTCTTCAGAATCCGGTAAGAATCGACCATCGAGACAGCCGCCTTCACAAGGGATCTGATTTTCTTCGCGAGCGTTCCTCCCACCAGGCCCTCCACGCGGATGAATCTGATCGGATACCCTTCCCGTGGCACAATCGAGGACTCTATCCCGGATTTTGTCCCGATAAATACCACCTCCGTCGCCGCGTTTCTATCTTTGAATTCCTCAGCCACGGCAAGCCCGGGGAAGACATGCCCCCCCGTTCCTCCTCCTGCGATAATCACCCGCATAGGACAGGCGGCCCACTGCTCTGGCTGACGATACGCGATCGCAGATCATACACCGGGAACCGAATATCTTCTGTATACATTTCGCCGTGCCCTTCTTTTCATAAGTTCATGACGATCACCGTTCACGTGTGTGAGGTCTTCACCCTTTGATATCGCCAACAGCATGCCGACAGCCGCAAGATTGACCAACAGAGATGACCCTCCATAGCTAATGAAAGGCAAAGGTAGTCCCTTCGTCGGCACAAGACCGATGACCACTGCAAAATTGATCAGTGCCTGCAGTGAGACCATCAGCGTGAGGCCTGTTGCAAGATAATAGACGAACGGCTCCTTTGCGCGACCAGCAACGGCGACTCCCTTCACGAAGATGGCGAGGAACAGAAGAACGATCGTAAATACGCCCAGGAATCCGAACTCCTCGCCGATGATCGAAAAGATGAAATCAGTATGTGACTCGGGCAGATAGGCCAATTTCTGCATCGAACCCCCGATACCGACCCCCGTTATCCCGCCGCTGCCTAATGCGATAAAAGACTGCACGAGCTGAAAACCGCATCCCAGCGGTTCCTTCCAGGGATCGAGAAAACAGGTTATCCTCTGGAATCGGTATGGCTTCAGAGCCAGAAGAACAATGACCGGCACGGCTAACACACCGAGAGAAGCGAGATACCTGAGGCGCGTGCCCGAAATAAAGAGCATGGCGACGGTGAGAAATGCAAGGCTCATGGCTGCTCCGAAATCAGGCTGTTTCAGTATCACCACCTGGAAGAGCGCCATAACACCGATCGGCTTTGCGAATGAAACAAAACTATCCGTTCGATATCCCGGCTGGGAAACATAGTGAGCCAAAAATATGACCATCGAGAGTTTCACGAGCTCGGATGGCTGAAACGTTGAAGGCCATAACCGTATCCAGCGTGTTGCACCGCCTGCGCTCACCCCAATACCGGGAATGAATACGAGAATCAACAAAAGGAAAGAAAAGACCAGAAGATGCACCGTATATTTTTGAACAAAAACAAGTCGCAGCTTGTAGGAGGTGAGAAACAATATGATGAGCCCGATCAGAATGGTGAACATATGCCTCTTGAAATAATAAAATTCGGTGATCTTCTTCTTTGCAAGAACGGGAGTGATAACCGACGTGGAGCTGTAGATCATCAGCGCACCGAAACATACCAGTGCCACCGTCGTAAACAGGATCCACCGGTCAAACTTTTCCATTATCCCAACTCCCGCACGATTTCCTTGAACTGCCGTCCCCTGTCTTCGAAGTTTTCAAACATGTCGAAGCTTGCGCATGCAGGCGAAAGCAAAACGACATCACCCTGCCGTGCCTTCTCCTTTGATATCTCAACCGCTCCTCTCATATCCTCTGCGATAACCGTATCGGTAACATCTCCAAGAGCCTGCTTGATCTTTTCCTTTGCCTCACCGATCAGAACGAGAGCCTTTACCCGAGTCCTAACCAACTCTCTGAGCTGGAGGAAATCTCCCGACTTGTCCCTTCCTCCCGCAATGAGGACAATAGGGCTCGAGAAACTTTCGAGCGATTTGACCACCGCTGCGACATTCGTCCCCTTCGAATCATTGAAAAAACGGACTCCGCCGATCTCACGCACAAACTCGAGCCGATGCTCCAGCCCCGGGAATGCTCTCAACGAATCCTGTACGGCCCGTGCCGGACATCCTGCAAGGAGAGCCATGGCTGAAGCAGCCATGGCATTCTCCAGGTTGTGAATTCCCGTAATACGCACTTCCTCGGACCTCAGTAAAGGAAATCCCCGAGGTAGAATCTGTCCATCTCCAAAATCACAGAGCAGGAGTCCATCCCTCAGATATATTCCATGGACCGGCTCGCGCCTGCTGAAAAAAACCACACTCGGCACCGATTGTTTCCGGCCACTCAAGCGTTCACGGTAAAGATCCATCGTCACCGGATCATCATGATTCAGAACGAGGTAATCCCCCGCCTGCTGATGAGCGAATATCTGCGCCTTCGCTTGCCTGTATGCCGCCATCACGTGATACCGGTCGAGGTGATCAGGAGTAATATTGATGATCGCGGCACCGCGGGGCCTGAATTCGCTGATTGTTTCGAGCTGGAAACTCGACACCTCGGCAACAATATAGTCAACCGCCCGTTTACGTTTCATGCAATCCAGTATCTCAACGGTCAAAGCATTGCCGATATTGCCTCCGAGAATTGTCTCAAAACCACTTCTCTGCACCATATCGTGAAGGAGGGCCGTGGTAGTCGATTTCCCGTTTGTCCCTGTGACAGCCAGAAATCCGCCCTTCCCCTCCCTGATTACCGGAGGGTGCTTCGGATGGGACACTCCATGAGAAGCAACCCGGTAGGCGAGCTCGAGTTCGCCTATGAGGGGAATGCCTTTTCCACGGGCGCGCAATGCCTGGGGCAAATCCGAGTGCACGCCGGGACTGAGTACGACCATATCAGCATCGGAAAATATTTCATCCGGATGCGCGCCGAGGACAAGCCTCACCGAAGGATGCAGTTCGCGGAGAGTATTCCCAATCTCATGCTCCCGCTTCAAATCGGTAACCACGACTTCGGCACCCAGTTCTGCAAGGAGATTGGCCGCGCCTAACCCGCTCCGAGCCATGCCGACGACCGTCACCCGTTTACCCTTTATTTCTCTCAATGCTCCCCTTTCGCGCAATCCGGTATTTCTTCTTCGCCTTACTCTTCGCAAGCATCTTCTTGGAACTACCCTTTTTGGCCAACGCGAACTTCTTCTTGCCCGATTTTTCCGCGATGAGCGCGTTCGAATTCTGCGGTGATCTCTTCTTTTTGACGACTTTCATCTTCTTCTGCACAAAGACCGGCGTATCATCCACCTTTGCAAGGTATACTACTGGTTCACCGCCGCTGTTTAGCATATCGAAACCCCTATCGATAAGGAGCCCTGATTCTTTCCAGAGCTTGCTTCGACTGGGGCTGCCCAGTAGCGAGACAACCACCGTTTCATTCTCCCGCTCGGCAACACAAACAAAGCAGTGCCGGGCCATTCGCGTATATCCCGTCTTGCCGCCTATCAGATTTTCATCCGTCCATAACAGCCTGTTGGTATTCCGCAGGGGAATCGATCGCCCCTGTTCTGTAGATATCTCGGTAAAACGGGTATTAATGATCTGCCTCAATTTCGGGTAGTGAAGAGCATATTGCATAATTATGGACAGATCCGATGCCGTAATGTATTGCCCTGATCCGG
>Ga0073932_1006191_pt1 | contig 12419 bp, 9 predicted proteins | sample DewCreD2012metaG_FD_76967 | JGI IMG/M metagenome (GOLD analysis project Ga0073932, IMG submission 76967) | Hot spring sediment bacterial and archeal communities from British Columbia, Canada, to study Microbial Dark Matter (Phase II) - Dewar... ... | reverse complement strand
CGGGAGAAAAAGAACGCATGGGACTCAAACGGCATGTTTTCCTGTTTTTTGGCTTTATCCGGAAATACAAAGGACTTCATCATGCCATCGAAGCCTTTGCCCTGCTTGCCTCACGCCGCGATGATGTGTCGCTGCTGATTGTGGGGGAATCTTTCTGGCAAACCCTTGACAATAAAAAATTAACGGTCCGCCTCAAACAATTTCTTTTTGGTCTTGTAAAAAAAATTTTCCTGCGTCGTGCCGACGATGAACAAAATTACCGCCCCCTTGACCTTATCCGCCGGTATCATCTCGAACATTGTGTTAAAGTGGTGAATGAATTTGTCCCTAACGAGGAAGTGTACAAATATTTTCAGGTAGCCGACGCCCTGCTGTTGTTTTATACCTATGCCACTCCTTCGGGGGTTGAATCCATTGCTTATAACTTTGGCATTCCCGTGGTGGCAACACGGGTGGGCAATTTTTCTGAAACCATTCAGGAAGGAGTCACAGGATACCTTGCTGAGCCGGGAGACATCCGTTCGATGGCCGAAGCCATGGAAAAAATTATTCATCAGCCTCTTGAACGCAGCAAAATTGAAAAACATGCTTCTCTTTTGTCCTGGGAACGTTACTCCGGAAGCATTCTTCGTACCTTGTTCCCTTCCTGAAGCCTTCTGCTCTGCTTACATTTTTTCATTTTTCTTGTAACATCCTCTTTGTTTTAACGTTAAATTATTCCCCTGAAAATAAATGTGGATAAATAATAGTACAGTATAGTATAGTTGAAAAAAATGTATTACATTTGGCAAAAATAGTTGAAGCAAAGCTGTAATTAATTGTATACATTTGATAATTAAATTCTTTTGGCTATGAGTTCACTGTTAGAAAGAATTGCGCACTGTGTTGAATTTGGAAAAATCAACCAGGCATCTCCTTATCCCCCCGACATGAAAGGTCAGGAAGGGGCCGATGAACTGACACGGAAAGCTCTTGAAGAAGGCATTTCTGCCCAGGAGATTCTTACTAAAGGACTGGTGGTGGGAATGGAAAGGGTAGGGGTAAAATTCCGCGAGAACAAGGTCTTTGTTCCGCAGGTGTTGTTATCGGCCAAAGCCATGTCTACGGCCATGGCTCATCTTAAACCGTATTTTTCCTCAGGGGAAATTAAACGAAAAGGAAAATTTATCATCGGCACGGTGGAAGGCGACCTGCACGACATTGGCAAAAACCTTGTGGCAATGATGGTTGAGGGGAATGGATTTGAAGTGATTGACCTGGGCACTGATGTAAAGACCGAAAAATTTGTAGAAACCCTCAGGCAAAATCCGGGCAGTTTTGTGGGACTTTCAGCCTTGCTGACCACCACCATGGTCAACATGGAAAAAATTGTAAAAGCCATCAAGGAAGTGGATAATAAAACCATTGTCCTTGTGGGAGGTGCTCCGGTAAATAATGAGTTTGCTCATAAAATCGGTGCCGACTTTTACTCTCCTGACCCCCAGGGTGCAATAGAATTTCTTAACAAGAAAATAGCATAACACCAATCTGCCCTAAAAAAGAAATGGATGTCTTCGCATAAAGTGTGTATGTATGCGGAGTTTTTTTCCTTTTCCTTACCGGAAGACTAAAAAGGTGAGTTTGTCATGGTCTGACAAGACACAACAAGGGGTGATTTTCGCAGGAGGAAATGTATAGCTGAAAAATGTCAACACGATGAAGAGGAACATGAAGGAGTGGACGCACTCGTTAATGAGTGCCGGCGAAAGAATGGCGATGCCCATAATGACGTATCCCGGCCTGTATTTTACAGGGAAAAAAATACCGGATCTGGTGACCCGGGGGGAAGATCATTTTTTGTGCATTAAGGCTCTTGCCGACCGTTATCCTTCGGCTGCTGCTGTTTCGGTAATGGACCTGTCGCTTGAGGCAGAAGCCTTCGGGGCTTCCATTGCCCTGAGCGACGACGATGTGCCCACTGTTCGTGAACGGCTCGTGAACGACAGGGCAGGCATTGATGCTCTTGCCGTCCCCGAGCCTGGCAAGGGACGTACAAAGGAATACCTCAAAGCCGCTTCCCTTGCGGCACAAAACATTGCTGACAAACCTGTCTTTGCCGGGATGATAGGACCTTATTCTCTGGCAGGACGGTTGTTTGATATTTCGGAATTTATGGTGAATGTGTTGATTGATCCTGAGGGTTCCCATGCCCTGCTGGCCAAATGCACTGCTTTTCTGAAAAAATATGCCCTTGCTTACAAGGCAGCCGGATGCAATGGGGTTGTTATTGCCGAGCCGGCCGCCGGTTTGCTTGCTGAGGATACCTGCCATGAATTTTCTTCAAAATATGTCAAAGAAATAGTGGACGAAGTGCAGGATGAGTATTTTATGGTGATTCTTCACAACTGCGGGAATACGCGGGAACTGGTTTCATCCATGGCCTCTACAGGCGCGGCAGGTCTGCATTTTGGAAATGCCGTCAACATGGAGGAAATTCTTCCGCAGGTACCTTCGGACCGCCTTGCTTTTGGCAATATTGATCCGTCGGGCGTCTTTCGCAACGGAAATCCGGCCACAGTCAAAGAGGCAGTAAAGACATTGCTGGCTAAAACGGCTTCGTACCGGAATTATGTCCTTTCTTCCGGATGCGACGTGCCTCCTCATACTCCCATTGAAAACGTCAATGCTTTCTATGAGGCCTTGCAGGAATACAACCGGTTTTTCCGGAAATGATTTTTTCGCGGGGAATAAAAGTGGGAAGCCTCATAGGATTTGAAATACGGCTACCGCTGTTTATAAATTTTCAATGATGCTTAAATCCCCTTCTATGGCGGCTTGTAAAACTGATCCCATGTATTTATCCACATGTCCGGAAGTAAGGGGGACAGGCATGTTTCTCCCACTTTGTCCCCTTTTAGTGCTGTGCATTGAGCCTGTCGAAATGCACGCGCTATAAATCAAGTTCAGTGTTGATTTTATTTATACAGTATTGATAATCAATATTTTATTAACACACTAAATTCGAGGGGTACAAGTCAGGAAGTTTTTTGCTGTTTAGAAGTCAAGGCTTAATGAGAGATAAAAGACGGGTTTAAGGATGACATAATTTTCTATTCCCCATGCCCAGTCGAGCCTGACAAAATAACCAAGCAGCTGACTTCTGATGCCAAAGCCATAGCCGGCCACGATGGGATCCCTGTTTGAGTCAATGGTGATACGGTATACGTTGCGGTCAATAATTTGTTTATCGTAAGCGTTTTTTCCTGCCCAGGGGGAAATTCCGGCCCATGCCGTGCCCACATCGAAAAAACCGGCAAGCTGAAAGTTATTGAGAAAATTATTGGCGATGGGGTGATTGGCAAAATACCGGATCACCGGCCAGCGAAGTTCGGTATTGATCACCACAAAATTGTTTCCGTTGCGGATGTTCTGTATGAATCCCCTCATGTTGGTGGCCAGTGCCTGAAAAGCATAATTTGCTTTTGGGTCCACAGGGACAGACTTGTCGAACGATTCCTCGCGGCGGAAATAAATATTTGTCCAGTTGTCTACCCCACCCATGTAATAGATGAGTTTGCTGTGGCCAAAAGAAGAGGAACCTGCAATGCGGGAGGCGAAAATCAGATTCCTGTGGATACGCAGATAATGGCGGAAATCGGCCCCGACAACGAAAAGATTGGAGAAATTGGCAGCGCGGGCATACGCCTCGCCGAAAAGTTTAAACCGCAGGCCACTGTAAAGATTCAATCCAAGATTTTTTGTGTTGTCAAAGATCAGTTCGGCTTTATAACCTGCCCATATTTTGTTGTCGTCGGGTTGTTCAATGCTCGACAGTTTGTAAGGGTTGGCCATGTACACATTCCTGTCGTGGCGGAGCGAATACGTGCTCTTCAATGCCAGCACCTGACTGAAGGGATAACGTTCCACCCACATGATTTCATTCGTCTGGGTTTTAATGTAATCGTCGTTGTCGGTATAATTTTTAAATACCTGGCGATGAAAAATCCATTGATGATCTTTTCTTCTTTTCAGATTTTCGAAGCTTACCACACATTCATTGCTTTCAAAATCGCCTGCAAAACGAATGCCTCCGGTAATCCTGTAGTCCTCCATCAGATCGTTTGTCCCCAGTTTAAAAAAGAAGTTCAATCCCGGGTTGTAGTAAGGGGCTCCTCCCGTAAAAGGCTGGTAAGAATTATTCAGAAAAGAAAAATCAATCTGGTTGACGATGTAGTTGGTATAAAAGTAAGTTTCGTATATCCGGGGGCGTGGGAATACGGTAGAGTTGTCTGTAAGGGTGTCGGGATGCAGGCTTTGCAGGTATTTTATTTTTTCTTTTTCAAAAATGTAATTGTTGATATCCACCACATCGCTGAAGAGGAGCGAGGTGTCGGCAGGCAGGGAAAGGGCGGCAGGAGGTTTTCGTGGGGTGGGTTTTTTATAAAAAGGTTCAAACAGTTTATTTTCACCGGCAAGGACAGGAATTTCCTTCGGGTCAATTGTGTTGGTGGTCACCGGATGCGAGAAAAGGTGATAACGTCCTTTTTTGAAAAGTATCTCCGTGAGGGAACTGTCGTTCATGTCGTGTTCCAGAATGCTGGAGCTGTAGTTGGTGACAGGATGAATGGTGCTGAAATAACGGTAATGAATGGCAGTGTCGATGAAGCTGATGGTGCTGTCGAAAGTGGCGTAATATCTGTTGATGATGCCTGTGGCGTCACTTAAGAAAAAGTAATGGTTGGCCTCCTGCGGGAGGGGCTGGAGATGATTGGCCCGGGCAAGGCTTCCTGCTTTTTTCAGAAGGTTGTTTTTATGGGCATAGTCGTACAGGTAAAGCTGGAGGTATTTTGAATGGCTGGTGGGCATGGTTTCGGTCGTGAGCGTATCGCTGTTGCGGTTGGAGCAGAAAAGGATGGCCTCGTCGTTGTTTACAAACCGCGGATAAAGGTCGTCGGCGTAATCGTTGGTGATCTGTTCAAAAGTGCCTGAGGCAAGGGTGAATACATAAATATCTGTCTTCCCGTTGCGGACAGCCGACATCACGAATTTCAGTCCGTCGGAAGAGAACGAATAATCCAGCACCTTGTCGAAATACAGGAAATGTCTTGCGGTGATCTCGCGGGTGGCAGGGGTATAGAAATAAAGATAGATGCTTCCTTTTTCTTCAATCATAAAAGTAAGGACCTTGCCTGAGGGATGCCATGCCAGGCAGGGATAGCTGTAGTCGGTGATCTGGTCGAGCCGGTGTCCCCTGCGGAGGATTTTTTTTGCTGTGCGGGTACGACTGTCGTACAACCAGATAATGTACCGTCCCGATTCATTGGTTACATAAGCCATCTGGTTGGCTCTGGGATTTATCTTAAGCTGGTAATATACACGCCGGGGTTTGGTTTTCCGAAGTATGCGGTTTTGCTCCGGGAAGGAGGTTTTTTTCTGCGCCTCTTCGTAGCGGGCAAGGTAATACCCCTGCCAGTCGTAGGTGAGTTCTTTCAGGGGACTTCCAAGTACGTACAGAAAGGCGTTTCTTACATTTTTATTGATTTTGGTAAGATAGAGGATGGCCGGAATGGTATTTATCCCATAGGTAACGGCAATGTAGCGCCAGAAGGAATGTCCGGCGTCGGTGGCATCACTGCCTGTCAGGTGGTTGAACTTTTTATAGCGGCCGGTGAGAATACCGTCGCACACACGGTTTTCGGTTTCCGGATCCCAGCGGTTGGCAATAAAAGCTTTTAATCCTTCAAGATACCATGCAGGAAGGGAGATAAGCACCGAACTGGTAATGTTCTCTGTGAGGGCATTGCCGTAAAACATTTCATTCACGATGATTTCAGTAATGGATTCGCTGATTTGTTTTTCAAGTTTTCTGGTATCTCCTTCGTAGTACACAGCTACTTTGTTGCGCGTAATGCGTGTTGTTCCCCCGATGTTGGTTTCATCATTGCCGCTTACAAGTCCGATGTTGCTTTGACGGAAGTCCGAGAGAGAATTGTACACGATGAAGATGATTCTTTTTTCCAGCTGATAGTTCAGAAGATTTTCAATCCGTTCTATTTCGTCGCGGGCAAAAAAATGAACATAGCGGGCAATCCCTTCCCCTTCCTGGTGATAGTAAATATCGTATTGTTCAAAGCGGTAAAAGTTCCAGATGGGAACATGGTACTGAATCCTGTTCTTCCCAAAGGACATCCGGTGGCCATTGTAAAACTGGCCGAATCCCTGAACGGTGAATAAGACAAGAAAGAAACATTGTAAAAACTGTGAAAAAAATCTTTTCACAAGGATAAAATTTAATTGCTTAACCTATTTGTCATGGCAGTTGTTTCATCCGGCTTTTCGTTTTTGCTTATAACATTCCTTTGGTAGATGGCAGTTGTTTGTTTAACGGATCGCGGCGGATGGCCATTTTCAGGGCACGGGCAAAGGCTTTGAAAATGGCTTCGGCCATGTGATGTTCATTGCCCCTGTCACATTCAATATACAGATTGCAGCGGGCTGCGTCACACAGCGATTTGAAAAAATGATAAAACATTTCCGCAGGCATGTCGCCTATTTTCTCCCGTTTGAATTTTACCTTCCATATCAGCGACGGTCTTCCTCCGAAGTCGATGGCTGCCTTTGCAACGGTTTCGTCCATCGGAAGTACAAACCCGTAGCGGTTCATGCCGGCTTTGCTTCCTATGGCTTTGTGGATGGCTTCCCCGAGGGAGAGGGCAGTGTCTTCAATGGTATGATGTTCGTCTACCTGAATGTCGCCACGGGTTTTGATTACGAGGTCTATTTCGGCATGACGACCTATCTGTTCCAGCATGTGGTCAAAAAATCCGATACCGGTACTTACTTCGCACTGGCCCGAATAAGCGAGGGCCACTTTTACATACACGTCGGTTTCTTTGGTTTTTCGTGTTACCTCGGCAGTCCGGTATGGGAGGGCAAGGAAAGGGAATATCTCGTCCCAGTGTGGAGTAATCAGGACACAGGTGGAGGTTAGCTGTTTCTCTTCCAGCAGAGGCCTGTTGTCCGGTGAGTTAAGCCATATTGCCTTGCAACCGAGATTTTTTGCCAGTTCTACGTCGGTAAGACGGTCGCCGATGACATAACACAGGGAAAGGTCATAGTCGCCCGAAAGGTATTTTTTCAGCAGGCCTGTGCCGGGCTTGCGGCTGGGAAGAGGATGTTCTTTGGTGGAGGTGTCAATAAGAATATCGTTGAACGTGATCCCTTCATTTTCCAGGATCTTCAGCATTTTCCCCTGGACGCGGTCAAAATTTTCTTTTGGATACGAAGGAGTGCCCAGCCCATCCTGATTGGAGACCATCACCAGTTCAAAATTGAGATGTTGCCGGATGAGATACAGATTGCGGATAACTCCCGGCAGAAATTCCAGTTCATCAAGTGTGTTCACCTGTTCGGTAACGGGAGGTTCAACAATCAGTGTGCCGTCTCTGTCAATAAACAAAGCTTTTTTCATCATTACATTTGTTTTTTCAAAAAGCATGATAAAAGGTTCATTGGAATTCTTCTGTTTTGCTCCCCTGTCGTACAACAGGAGAAATGTTATCCCGGATATTTTTTAAGGGCTTCCAGTAAAGCCTGATTTTCTTCCGGCAAACCAACTGTAATTCGCAGGCATCCCATACATAAAGCTACCGACGAACGGTTCCGGACGATGATCTTTTGGCTGATGAGGTATTGATATATCCGGTTTGCTTCGGTGACTCTTACCATTAAAAAGTTGGCATCGGAAGGAAAAATCTCTTTTACAACGGACAGGCGAAGCAATTCATTGCGGAGCAATTCCCGCTGAGCAAGGATGGCCTTTACCCGTTCGTTTTTTTCCTTTTCTTTTTCAATCGACTGAAGAACGAATTGCTGGGTAAGGAGACTGATGTTGTAAGGATATTTTATTTTGTTAAACACAGCTACAATGGCAGGTGAAGCAAAGGCCATTCCCAGCCGTACAGAAGCCATGGCCCATGCTTTTGACATTGTTTGCAGAATGATGAGGTTTGGATACTGCTGCAGATGGGGCAGGAAACCTTCTGTGCCCGCAAAATCAATGTAGGCTTCATCAAGCACAACAATTCCCTTGAAATGGTTGAGAATGGTTACGATTTCCTTTTCATCCAGGAGGTTGGAAGTGGGATTGTTGGGCGAGCAAAGAAAAATCACTTTCGTATGCCGGTCACATGCCCTGAGCATTTTTTCCGCATCAACACTGAAATCCTGACGCAACAACACCGGCCGGTATTCCGTGTCGTTGATGTCGGCACATACCCTGTACATTCCATAGGTGGGTTCAATGGCCACCACATTGTCTTTGCCCGGTTCGCAGAAAGCCCTGTACACAAGGTCAATGGCCTCGTCACTGCCATTGCCCAGAAAGATGCATTCTGCCGGTACTTTCTTGAGAGCGGCAATTTTTTGTTTCAGGGCTGTCTGCAAAGGATCAGGATAACGGTTGTAGGGCGTGTTGTATGGGCTTTCATTGGCGTCGAGGAAAATTCCTTCCGATCCCTTGTATTCATCTCTTGCACAGGAATATGGTTTCAGTGCGGCAATGTTGGGGCGGATCAAAGCATTCAGGTCAAACATAACTGCTGTTTACTTATTGACAAAGGTACATAAAAAATACAAACAGCCCTATTCTTCCGTGAAGGCCACAGAGACATGCGTCACGGAAATTGTTCCGGCCCGGGCGGGCTGTTGATTATTCTTTTGCAACTCCGTTTTTTTAATTGTCCTATCTCATTAATTATGTTGTATTTTTGCCTGAAAAGAAAGACATGATCAGGGACCTTGTCATTCAAAACCGGAGTTACCGGCGGTTTAAGGAAGACTATAAGATTTCCATGGAGGTGCTGCGCAGCCTCGTTGATCTGGCCCGTTTGTCGGCCTCGGCAAGGAACGCCCAGCCACTGAAATACATCCTGAGCAATGAAAAAGAAAAAAATGACCGTATCTTCGGTACTCTCAGCTGGGCTGCTTACCTGAAGGACTGGGGAGGACCGGCCCCGGGAGAACGGCCGTCGGCCTACATTGTCATGCTGGGCGACCGGAACATTGCCACGGAGTATTTCTGTGACCATGGCATTGCTGCCCAGACCATTCTGCTTGGAGCCACGGAACAGGGTTTGGGTGGGTGCATCGTGGCAAGTATCCGGCGCGAAGAACTGAGAAAACGGTTGGCCATTCCTGAACAGTTCGATATTCTTCAGGTCATTGCCCTGGGGAAACCGGCAGAAAAAGTGGTGATTGAACCTCTTCCTGCCGGTGGGGATTATAAATATTGGCGCGATGCTGAGGGAATCCATCATGTGCCTAAAAGAAGCCCGGATGAAATTATATTGCCTTTGTAAAATATGTCTGTAATTACGCTTACGACCGACTGGGGCGACAGTGAATATTACCGCGGGGTAGTGAAGGGTATGTTGTTGAAAGGCAATCCTCATGCCTCCGTGGTAGACATTTCACATCACATTCAACGGCATAGTGTGTTGCAGGGGGCGTTTGTGCTGAAAGCTTCTTTCATGCATTTTCCTGCAGGCACCATTCATCTGATAGGCATTCAGAGCGAAAAAAGACCTTATGTGGCAGTGGCATGGAAGGAGTATTTTTTTGTTTCAGCCGACAATGGCATTTTCGGCCTGTTGCTCGACAGCGAACCGGACGATGTCGTGCTGCTTGAAGATGCGCCTGGCTCTTCCTTTCCCGAAGCCCGTGTGCTTGTTCCCGCCGCAGTGCATCTTTCTCTTGGCAAACCACTGTATGAACTGGGGAAAAAAACAAACCACCTGAATAAAAACCTGCCTGTGCTTCCGGCTTACCATGCCGGCGAAATAGCCGGTGAGGTGATCTATATCGACTCATACCGCAACCTGATCACCAACATCTCCCGCGAATTGTTTGAAACGGTAGGCAAGGGAAGGTCATTCGAGATAGGAGTAAAAGGCGGATATGTACTGACCACACTTCACAGGCATTACGACGATGTTCCGCAAGGCGAAATCTTTGCTTTGTTTAATTCTCTTGGCTTGCTTGAGATAGGACAGTACAGGGGCAATTTTGCCGATCTGTGCAGCATTACGGCAGGTGCCCCTGTGAAAATCCGTTTTTTTGATGGCAAAACAGAAAACAATAATCCTTTAAAACATTTTTTATGATTGATCATGGAATAGAAGAGAAAAAGAAAGCTTTTGAAAAGTTGCTGAACATCATGGACGAGCTCCGGAGCAAATGTCCATGGGATAGCATACAAACCAAAGAGTCGATCCGTAATCTCACCATTGAAGAAGTGTATGAACTGGCCGATGCTGTCCTTGAAAACAATTATAAAAAAATCAAAGAGGAACTTGGAGATGTGATGCTTCATCTTGTTTTCTATGCCCGGATGGCAGCCGAAGAAAATCAGTTTGACATGAAAGATGTGCTTGATGCCATCAATGCCAAGTTGATTCTTCGTCATCCTCATGTGTTCGGTGAGGTAAAGGTGAATGATGAAACGGAAGTAAAGGAAAACTGGGAACAGATCAAACTGTCGGAGGGAAACCGTTCGGTGCTGGCAGGGGTTCCTGTTTCCCTTCCTGCCCTTGTGAAAGCATCCCGCATACAGGAAAAAGTAAGAGCGGTGGGATTTGACTGGGAGGACCGTAAACAGGTGTGGGACAAAATCAATGAAGAACTTGCCGAACTGCAAACTGAAGTGGAAAAGGGCGACAGGAAAAAAATAGAAGAAGAGTTTGGCGATTTGCTTTTTTCGGTAGTGAATGCAGCCCGGCTTTACCATGTTGATCCTGAAACCGCCCTCGAACGGACCAATAAAAAATTTATCAGGCGTTTTTTGTACGTGGAACAAAAAGTCAGGGAAACAGGAAAATCCTTGAAACAAAGTTCGCTGCAGGAAATGGATAAGTTCTGGAATGAGGCCAAACAACAGGAATAAATGACACTGTCTTTGCTTCAGCAATGGGATACCGCTGTGTTGTTGTGGTGCAACCAGTTTCACACACCATGGCTGGATGAGGTCATGTATGCAGTGAGCCAGCAGGCTTGGCTATGGACTCCTCTTTACCTGCTGCTTGCTTTTCTGCTTTACCGGAAATACGGCCGCCGGTGTGTGTTGATGATATTGTGTTTTGTTGTGATGGTAATTTTTACCGATCAGTTTTCTTCGGCGGTGATTAAACCCTGGGTAGCCCGTTTACGTCCCACACATGAATTGTCTGTTGCTTCTTTGATTCATACCGTCAAAGACTACCGGGGAGGTATGTATGGTTTTGTGTCTTCGCATGCCGCCAATTCTTTTGCCGTGGCTGTGCTGGCTTCCCTTCTTCTGTGGGAAAAAGGATGGACCATGCTTTTTTTTCTTTGGGCCTGCGTCCTTTCCTTTAGCCGTATTTACCTTGGAGTGCATTATCCGGGGGATGTGATAGGAGGTGCTGTGCTTGGAATCCTTACAGCTTTTGCCATGTATGCGGCATTGAAGCGGATATTCAGAAAAATCTACGGGAATGACCTGCATTCTTTTGCCCGGCAATGATCCTTATTTTAACCTCGCTTGTGAGGAATATTTCCTTACCTCGTCCAGCGAAGATGTGTTGTTGTTGTACGTGAACAGTGCGTCGGTAGTGGTGGGCAGGCATCAGCAATTGTATGCCGAAATAAATCATGCTGTCCTTCGCCACCATGCTGTTCTTCCTGCCCGCCGCATCACAGGCGGAGGCGCAGTGTTTCACGACCGGGGCAATCTGAACTTTTCTTTTATTGCCACTCATCACCTGCCTGTGAATAACTTCAGAGAGAAATGCACGGCGGCTGTAGTAAGGGCTTTGCAGAAACTTGGCCTGCCGGCTACGGCAGGAAAACGTCATGAGATCTCCATCAGGGAACAAAAAATATCGGGCAGTGCCAGTCACGTATTCCATCACCGTGTGATTCACCACGGCACCCTGCTTTTTTCTTCCGACCTCGATTTGCTGAATGCTGTCCTTACCCCTTTGCCGGGCTATACGGGAAAAGCAGTCTCTTCAGTCCGGAGTGAAGTGGGCAACATCGTCAGTTACCTTCCCCATCTTTCTTTTTCGGCATTTAAAAACGAATTTGTTTCCTGCCTGCAGCACGACAAAGTCATTTCCCTGTTTCGTCATCTCAAATGGCAGGAGAAAAACAACATTGAAAAATTACAGCGGTGTAAATATGGCACATGGGAATGGATTGTGGGCGTTTCCCCTTCTTATGAACTTAGCCGCAGTGTGCAAACCACTAAAGGCAAACTTTCTTTTACCCTGAAAGCCGAAGAGGGAATTATCCGTTCTTTTTGTTTTGTTTCTTCTTTTCTGCCTTTGCCGGCCACACAGTCTTTTGCACTTGCATTGACAGGCAAAAGGCTGGAATGGACAACGCTTGAAGAAGCTGTATCTCCTTTCCTGGAAGGCATCGAT
>Ga0073932_1006189_pt1 | contig 12422 bp, 10 predicted proteins | sample DewCreD2012metaG_FD_76967 | JGI IMG/M metagenome (GOLD analysis project Ga0073932, IMG submission 76967) | Hot spring sediment bacterial and archeal communities from British Columbia, Canada, to study Microbial Dark Matter (Phase II) - Dewar... ... | reverse complement strand
CGTGGCCAGATAACCGGCTTCGACCAGCAGATCACGCCGGAGTTCCTGCTGCACGGTGAAGCTCCACTGCGGCGAGTAGCTGGAGCGCTGGAACAGATCGATGCCCGCCTGCTGGATCTGCACGGGGCCCACGACGGCAGGCCCGAAGATGTCGAAGCCGCGGAACTGCGGGATGAAGGCGTTGGAAGACAGCGTCTGGGCGATGTTGCCCGGCAGCACGGCGGCGAGGCGGAAGAGCGGGTTCAGGTCGTTGGCCGCGTAGAAGAAGCCCGCGCCGGCGCGCACCACCGTGCGCGGGGCCAACTGCCAGGCGAGGCCCGCGCGCGGGGCGAAGTTGTTCTTGTCCGTGTAGGCGCAACCCTTCGGATAACCCGCCTGGCCGCAGATGAAGAACAGCGGCTCGTAGAAGGCGAGGCGGCCTTCGCCGAAGATCTGCCACGGCGAGGGGACGTTGCGGTAGTCGATGCTGCCCATCTGCTGGCGGTGATCGTAGAGCGGCGGAGCGAGTTCGTAGCGCACGCCGAGATTCAGCGTCAGGTTCGGGCGGATCTTCCAGTCGTCCTGGAAGTAGAGCCCGTAATTTTCCTGCCTGCCGTCGATGCGGCTGGGGCCGACGGAGCGCGAGCCCTGCTGCGGCAGGCCGAGCAGCATGGAGGCGAGGATATGGCCCGTGCCGTCGTTGGAGGCGGTGCGCGAAGTGAATCCGGCGGTGAACTGATACTGCCCGAGCGTATTGGCCGACTCGAAGCGGTTGTACTGGATCCAGAGCACCTCGCCGCCGAAGCGGAAATTATGCCGCCCGCGCAGCCAGCTGACGTTGTCGTAGAGCTGGAAGGTGTTGTTGCGCACGAGCACCGTGCCGCCGCCCGTGGTGCCGGTGAAGCCGCCCGCGCCGCCCATCGTCGGATAGCCGGCCACGACGAACCGCGGCAGCGTCCGCTGCGCGCCGCCGACGTTGAAGAGCGGCTCGGGAAGACCGTCCTGGAACAACAGCCGGTTAAAGCCGCCGCGCAGTTCGTTGACGAGCGTGGGCCTGAGCACCTGTGTCATGCCGAGCACGGCGTTCTGCGGCCGGCTGAATCCGAGACGGTCGCGGTCGGGCACGACGTCCGGGATCACGTTGTTCTCGTCCCAGATGGCGTAGCGGCCGAAGAGGCTGAGGTTGCGGCGCACATTCCAGTCGAGCCGGATCGATCCGTTGTCGCTGTTCTGCCGCAGCACGCTGCTTGCGTTGACATACTGCGTCGCGCCGATGTTCGGCAGCGGCATGGCAGCCATGGCGGCGCGCGTGAGCGGGTTGATGCGCGACTCGGGGATGCGGAAATCGGGGAACGGCTGGCGCACGCCGCCGGCAAGCGTGTCCGGATCGAAGATGCCCGGGCCGCCGCTGAAATCGCCGTTGCGCTGCGCCTGCGTCGGCACGGCGACGGTGGTCAGCCCTGCGGCCGCCTGACGGATGCTGAGCCTTTCCCAGGCGGCGAAGAAGAAGGCTTTGTCGCGGACGATGCGGCCGCCGAGGGAGGCGCCGTACTGATGGCGCTGGAACTGCGGCAGCTTCGAGACGTTCAGGTTGAACGGGCGCGCGTCGAGGGCGCGGTTGCGCATGAACTCCCACGCAGAGCCGTGGAAGGTGTTGCTGCCGCTCTTGGTCACGACATTGATCTGGGCTCCGCTGGCGCGCCCGTACTCGGCGCTGAACTGCGCCGTCTGCACCTGGAATTCGGCGATCGCGTCGATGACGGGCGAATAGTTCAGCGAATTGTAGTCAGGATCCGTGTTGGCCACGCCGTCGAGGAGGAAGGCGTTGTTGTTGGTGCGTCCGCCGCTGGCGCTGAATCCGCCGGTCTGGTTCAGGCGAACGGAGTTCTGCTGCACGGTGCGTCCGCCTGCGTTGGCGCCGGGAACGAGCAGGGCGAGCTGGATGAACTCGCGTCCGTTCAGCGGCAGGCCGATGATTTTTTCCTCCGTCACCACGGTGCCCTGCGCCACAGACTCCGTGATCAAAGGCGACACCGTGCCGCTGACTTCGATCCGCTCGGTCAGGGCGCCGACTTCCAGCTGAATGTTGACGCTCGCCGAGCGCGCCACCTGCAGCCGCACCGAATCGTCGCGGAACGTGCGGAAACCGGGCGCTTCCACTTCCAGCGCATATTCGCCCGGCGGCAGGAGCGCGAACAGGAAGCGTCCGCTGTCGTCCGTCCTGACCGTGCGCGCCGCCTGGGTGCGCCGGTTCTGCAGGCGCACTTCCGCATTCTGCACCGGGGCGCCGCTCGGATCGCTGACGACTCCGGACAGCGAGCTGACGTCGGTTTGCGCTCCGGCGGGGATCGCCGGGGTCAGCAACGCCAGCAGCAGAATCAACGCACGAATGGCAGGTGTCCGTTTCTGATCCATTGCAGGAATCCCTCTGAAGCGTGTGGAGTAATGAAGGGACAGGGTAACGGGCGCAGGTCAACAGGAAGTCACAGCCGAGTGAAGAATAGGTGACGGCTGCCGGGAAGCTGCGACGCGAAGGTCCGCCGGGAGCGGACTGACAGGACGTTGGCGCGCAGCTTCACCGGGCCTACGGGCAGAGTGCGGGCATGCGCTGCACGCGCTTCGTGTTTGCGGTCTGCAAGGATTCCGGCGCCGGGGCGGCGGGGCGATGCCTCAGCCGCGCGAGGCTTCCTCGATGCAGGCTTCCAGGGTCTCGATGGCGAAGTCCGCCTGATCCGCGGTCAGCACCAGGGGCGGGGCGAGGCGGATCGAGTTCGGACCGGCGCCGAGGATGAGCAGGCCCTTTTCAAACGCCAGATCCACGATGCGGTCGCGGAGTTCGGGCGCGCGTTCTTTGGTCGCCTGGTCCTTGACGAGCTCGAAGCCGATCATGAGTCCGAGTCCGCGGACGTCGCCGACATGGCGGAATTTTTGCGGCCACTCGCGCATGCGCGCCATCATGCGCGCGCCGATGCGGGCGGCGTTGTCGACGAGCTCCTGTTCGAGCAATTCAATGGTGGCGAGCGCCGCTTCCACCGAAACAGGATTGCCGCCAAATGTCGAGGCGTGCGCGCCGGGCTTCCAGGTCATCAGTTCCGCGCGCGCGACCGTGGCTCCCAGAGGCAGTCCGCTGGCGATGCCTTTGGCGATGGCGACGATGTCCGGCTCGAGCCCGAAATGCTCGCTGGCGAACATGCGGCCCGTGCGCCCCATGCCGCTCTGGACCTCGTCTGCCACGAGAAGAATGCCGTGCCTGCGGCACACAGCCTGCAGCTCATCGAAGAACTTCTGCGGAGGCACGACGTAGCCTCCCTCGCCCTGCACGGGTTCGACGAAGACAGCAGCCACTTCCGAGGGCGGCAGGATGGTGCGGAACAGATCCTGCTCGAGAACCCTGACGCACTCGACGTTGCAGGTGTCCGGCGTGCGGTTGTAGGCGCAGCGGTAGCAGTAGGCGTAGGGGATGTGCACGGCACCGGGAAACAGCGGAGCGAAGCCCTCGCGCTGCGCGGTTTTCGAGGCTGTCAGAGAGAGCGCGCCCATCGTGCGCCCGTGGAAGGCGCCGAGGAAGGCGATGGACTTGTCGCGGCGCGTCGCGTAGCGCGCCAGCTTCAGCGCGCATTCGATGGCTTCGGCGCCGGAGTTGCTGAGGAACACCCGGCGCGGACCGCCGCCTGGCACGAGCTTCGCGAGCCGTTCGGCGAGCGCCACCATGTTCTCGTAATAGAAATCCGTGCCGGACATGTGGATGAACCGCTCCGCCTGGCGGCGGATGGCTTCCACGACGCGGGGATGGCAATGGCCGGTGGCCACCACGGCGATGCCGGCGTTCAAGTCGAGGAAGCGGTTGCCGTCGGGGTCGACGACGATGGCCCCTTCGCCGCGCTCGATGACGAACGGGTAACTGCGCGTGTAGGAGGGGCTCAGGACGGCGTGGTCGCGCTCGACGATGGCTTTGGCCTTCGGACCGGGCAATTCGGTCACAATCCGGGGCAAGTCCTGGCGGGTAGTGGTGGACATGGACGTATCTCCCTCAAAACAGGAATCTTTGAAATCGGTAGCAGACGGGCGCGGAGGGAGGAGGCCTAGTCGCAGGCAAACAGGAATGGCCGCATGGCTGCGGGCGTCCGCGTCACACTCCGATTCTACGCTAGAATCGGGTTCTTGAGAACCCCGCAGTATGAGCAGTGATTCCGTTCTCTCCATGGAGATCATGCCTGGCGAAGCCCTGCGCCTGCTTGGCGAGGGCAAAGCGCGGCTGATCGACGTGCGCGAGCCGCACGAATATCAGATCGCCCGGATTGACGGCGCGCAGCTGATCCCGATGCACACGGTTCCGCACCGCCTGCAGGAGCTGGAGGCGGCCGCCGACGAGAGCCTGCTGATCGTCTACTGCCACCATGGCGTGCGCAGCCTGAGCGTGGTCGACTGGCTCCGGCGGCAGGGCGTCGAGCAGTGCGTGTCGCTGATCGGCGGCATCGATCTCTGGAGCCGGCAGATCGATCCCCAGGTTCCCCGGTACTGACACAGCCATGCCACAGAAGCCGAAGTTCTACACCAAGCCCACCTGAACGACCTGCCGGAAGGCCAGGAGTTTCCTGGTCCAGCAGGGGGTGGAAGCGGAAGTGGTGGATCTGTCGAAGGGCCTCAGCGTCGAGGAGCTCGACCGCCTGATCGGGAAGCGGGACTACCGCGAGTTCCTGAACCCGAAAAACGAGCTGTACCGCACGATGGGCATGAAGACGAATCCGCCGCCGCGCGAGGAAGCGCTGCGCCTGATGAGCGAGAATCCGAATCTGATCCGGCGTCCGATTCTCGTGCGCGGCTCGAAGATCCTTCTCGGGTTCAAGGAAGACGAGTGGAGCGAGGCCTGAGGCGGACTCCGCCGGGCGGAGCGGCGTGGTATCTCTGAACGTGTGATCACGCGCAGAGATCTTGCCATGGCGGCCGCAGCCCTCACCACCGCGAAACGCGCCCGAGCGCAGCAGCCCGCATACCGGGGCGCACTGCAGAAGTTCGAGGGGCGCTACCCGCCGGACTCGTTTGATTCGCTCGCCTGGACGCGGAAGCGTTACGAAGAGATGCCGCGCCAGCTTGGCTTCCGCGCGCGCAATCTGCGCGAGGCGCAGGCGTGGCAGCGCAAGCTGCGCGCGAAGCTGACGGAACTGCTGGGCGGCTTTCCGCGCCGCACGCCGCTGCGGCCGGAGATTCTCGAGCAGCGCGAGTTTCCGGCTTACGTGCGCGAGACGGTGATTTTCGAGTCGCGGCGCGGGCTTGGGGTGCTGGGCTATTTCCTGATCCCGAAGAACCGCCCTCAGCCGCGCCCGGCGCTGATCTGCGTGCCCGGGCACGGGCGCGGCGCCGACGACATTGCAGGCATCGACGAAAAAGGACAGGACCGCACGGAGAAGGGGCCCTATCAGTTCGACTTCGCCGTGCAGGCGGCGGAGCGGGGCTTTGCGGCGTTCGCCATCGAGCCGCTGGGCTTCGGCTGCCGCCGCGATCCGGCCAGCCGGCGCCGCGGACTCGGGCAGTCTTCCTGCCAGCCCGCCGCGGGAGCGGCGCTGCTGATGGGCGAAACGATGATCGGGTGGCGCGTTTACGACGTCATGCGCGCGGTGGATTATCTGGAGACGCGCACGGAAGTGGACCCGCGCCGGATCGGGCTGATGGGCATCAGCGGCGGCGGCACGATCACGACGTTCGGCACGGCGCTGGAGCCGCGCATCTCGGCGGCGCTGATCAGCGGCTACCTGAACACGTTCCGCGACTCGATTTTCAGCCTTTCGCACTGCATCGACAACTACGTCCCCGGCATTCTCCACTGGTGCGAAATGTACGACGTGGCGGGGCTGATCGCGCCGCGCCCGCTGTTCTGCGAGTCCGGCACGAAGGACGACATCTTTCCGATCGACGCCTTCCGCTTCGCTTTCGGCGAGGTGCAGAAGGTGTACCGCGTCTTCGGGGCGGAGGACCGGATCGGGCACGAGATCTTCGAAGCGGGGCATCAGTTCTCGGGCAAACTCGGGTTCCCGTTTCTGGAGAAGCATCTCGGCGTGTAGGCGCCCATGGCGGACTACGAACTGCTCGACCACACGGCGGACACGGGGTTCCGCGTCCGCGCCGCGAGCCTCGAAGAGCTGTTCGTCAAGGCCGCGGAAGCGCTGGTGTCGATTGCGGTGAATCCTTCATGCGCCGTCCCGGTGGAGAGCCGCCTGCTGCGCTGCTCGGGCGCGACTCTGGAGGACCGGTTCATCAACTGGCTGAACGAGGTGCTGTGGCTGCTGGACGGAGAGCGCTTCCTGCCCGTGCAATTCGACGATCTGCGGCTGGAAGGCGACGGCGTCAGCGCCCTGGCGAGCGGCGAGCCGCGCGACGACGCGCGCCACCCGCCGCGGATCGTGGTGAAGGCGGCCACCTTTCATCAACTTGTCATCCGTGAGCACAATGGCATGTGGGAGGCCGAGGTCTTCCTCGACATCTGACGTGCTGATCGAACACGTCGACGAAGTCCGCCACCGGATTCCGAAGGGCGCGCGCCACGGCATGCGCACCGATGTGCTGTTCTACGCGAGCGGGCCGATTCTGGAGCAGGTGGAAAAGGACCGCGCGCTCGAGCAGGCGATGAACGTCGCCTGCCTGCCCGGCATCGTCGGACCGTCGCTGGCCATGCCGGACATCCATCAGGGATACGGGTTCCCGATCGGCGGCGTGGCGGCGATGGACTGGGACAGCGGCGTGGTGAGCCCCGGCGGCGTGGGCTACGACATCAACTGCGGCGTGCGGCTGATCCGCACGAATCTCGAAAAGGACGAGGTGCGGGCGCGGCTGAAGGAGCTGGTCGACCAGGTCTTCCGCGACGTGCCCTGCGGCGTCGGCGGCAAGGGCCATCTCGACATCAGCGAGAAGCAGCTGAACCAGATTCTGGAGCAGGGGGCGGAGTGGATGGTCGAACACGGCTACGGCGAGCCGTCCGACATCGAGCACTGCGAGGAGCGCGGCTGCCTGGCGGCAGCGAGCGCCGGCGAAGTGAGCGCGCGCGCCAAGGAGCGCGGGCGCCCGCAGATCGGCACGCTGGGCAGCGGGAACCACTTTCTCGAGATTCAGTTCGTCCACCGCGTGCATGATGAAGAGGCGGCGCGCTGCTACGGGCTGGAAGAGGGCCAGGTGGTGGTGCTGATCCACAGCGGCTCGCGCGGGCTGGGCCATCAAGTCTGCACGGATTTCCTGGCGCAGATGGGCGCGGCGATGAAGAAGTACGGCATCACGCTGCCGGACCGGCAGCTCGCCTGCGTGCCCATCCAGAGCCCCGAGGGGCAATCGTATCTCAAGGCCATGCGCGCGGCGGCCAACTTCGCCTGGGCCAACCGGCAGGCCATGCTGCACTTCGTGCGGGGCTCGTTCCAGAAGGTGTTCGGCAAGCACGTGCGGCTCGGGCTCATTTACGACGTCTGCCACAACATCGCCAAGCGCGAGAAGTACGAATACAACGGCAGGACGGTCGATGTCCTGGTGCACCGCAAGGGCGCCACGCGGGCGTTCCCGCCGCGCCATCCGGAGATTCCCGCCGATTACCGCCCGGTGGGCCAGCCGGTGCTGATCCCCGGCAGCATGGGCACGGCTTCGTGGGTGCTGGCCGGCTGCGAAGGAGCGATGAAGGAGAGCTTCGGCAGCGTCTGCCATGGCGCCGGGCGGCTGCTGAGCCGCCATGCGGCCAAGCATGGCCGGGACGCGCGGGCGGTGCAGCGGGAGCTGGAGGAACGCGGCATTCTGGTGCGCAGCGAGACGCGCGACGGCATCATCGAAGAGGTGCCGGAGGCGTACAAGGACGTCGACGAGGTGATCGAGGTCGTGCATCAGGCGGGGCTGGCGCGGAAGGTGGCGCGTCTGCGTCCGATGGGCGTCATCAAGGGCTGAGTGCGCCGCGCGCCCGGCGGCTACACTGGGAGTCGGTATGCATGAAGTCCGCCGCGCGCGCCCCGAGGAGGCGCCGGTTCTTCTCCAGTTGATCCTCGGCCTGGCTGAATACGAAAAGCTCGAGCCGCCGGACGAGGCGGCGCAGCAGCGGCTGGTGCGGGACATTTTCGGCGAGAAGCCGCGGCTGGAAGCGTGGCTTGTCTTCGTCAACGGCGAGGCGGCCGGGTACGCGCTCGTGTTTGAAACATATTCGAGCTTTCTTGCTCTGCCCACGCTGTACCTCGAGGACATCTTCGTCAAGCCCGAATACCGCGGCTGCGGCGCGGGCAAGGCGCTGTTCCTGCGGCTGGTGGAGGAAGCGGAGCGACGGGGCTGCGGGCGCATGGAGTGGGTGGTGCTGGACTGGAACCGGCCGGCGCTGGACTTCTACGAGCGCTTCGGCGCGCGCCGCCTCAACGAGTGGATCACGATGCGGCTGACGCGTGCAGACTTCGGGCGGATTCTGAAAGAATGAGCGCGCTATGCGCCGTTCATGGGTTCTCTGGATTCTTGCTTCTGTCATCACTCTGGCGTCCGCCGTCTATCAACGCATCACCGGACCGACGCACCCGAAGCGCGGGAAAGCCACGCTGGCGGGAAAGGAGATCCGGTACCGCCTGGTGCGCAGCATGGCGGGAGGAGACGCGGAAGTGCGCGTTCCCGCCGTCTCTCCGGAAACGAGAGGCACACTGGCCTGGAAGCGGCACAAGACGCGCGACGACTGGACCTACGTGGAGATGACCCGGGACGGCGATCAGCTTGTGGGGAAACTCCCGCAGCAGCCGCCGGCGGGCAAGCTCGCCTACCGCGTCATCCTGCAGGACGGCAGCGAGCGCGTCACTCTGGGCGGCGAGCCGGTGATCATCCGCTTCCGCGGCGAAGTGCCGATGGCGGTGCTGGTGTTGCACGTGATCGCCATGTTCGGGGCGATGCTGGTCGGTACGCGCGCGGGGATCGAGTCCTTCCGCCCGCAGCCGCAATACCGGGCGCTTCTGCTCTGGACCGTTGGTCTGCTGACCGTTGGAGGGCTGGTGCTCGGACCCATCGTGCAGAAATACGCCTTCGGCGCCTACTGGACCGGGTGGCCGCTCGGAACGGACCTGACCGACAACAAGACCGCGGTGGCGTGGCTGGCGTGGCTGATCGCGTGGCTGAAGCTGCGCCGCACGCCGGAGCGGGCGGGCGCGTGGGTGCTGGGCGCAGCCATCGTCATGATGATCGTGTTCGCCATTCCCCACAGCCTGCTGGGCAGCGAACTGAAGTACGAGTAAGGATCACAGCATCCGCCAGAGCGAGCTTTCCGGCTGCTTCCGTTTGAACTCGCGGAACCGCAGGCACGGATAGTAAAGCGCCGCGCACCCGGCCAGCCAGAGCGGATACAGCAGCCACTGCGGCGAGGGCTGGCGGCTGAAGGCGATCATGGAGACGGCGCCGAACAGGTAGAAGTGCGCGATGTAGAACAGCAGCGGCGCCTGCCCGTATACCATCAGCACGCGGCGCGGCCCATCGAGCCGATCGCCGAACCGGTGCAGCAGCGACAGCAGCACCAGATCCAGCCCGATCATCAGCGACACGAAAGCCAGGCTCGGCGGATACTTCACCACCGTGAGCCACGCCATCCATCCGCTCCCTTCTGCCAGCCGCAGGTTGCCGAATCCACCGCCGGCGCGCACGAGGACGAACAGGGCGACGAGCGCGAGCCCCGCGGGCAGAGCCGCCCGCAGCGTCTGCTCCGCGCCGCGCCGCAGCAGATGCCCCAATCCTACGCCCAGCGCGCAGATGCCGAACCACGGCATCACCGGATATCCGCTCGTGACGAGCCCCGACTGCCCCGGCGACACCAGCAGCAGCGCGAGCGCATGCTGCGCCCGCTCCGCGCCCAGCCAGGGCAGCAGCACGTTGGGCGCGAGCACCGCGGCAGCCCCGATTGCAAACCACCCGCACGCCGCCAGCCCCATCATCATCGCCGCCGCCATCATGCTGAGCCCCAGCGTCACGAGGACTCCCAGCACCACCGGCGAGACCGACATCGCGTCGCGCCCGGAGTGCGCCATCAGCGCCATCGGCGCGACTTCGAACAGATAGCTGATGACCACGAGCACCGCCCCGCGCCACAGGAAGAACCGCCGCACCTGCGCCGCGCTCCAGCCTCTCTCGCGACGCGACGCTTCCAGCAGCGCCATGCCCGCGCCCATCAGCAGGAAGAAGCCCGGCGCGCACAGATGCGTCAGCCAGCGCGTGAAGAACCACGACGCGCTGCCGTAGGCTGGCAGCGGCTGGTTCCACATCTCGAAAGGATGGACGCGCGCCAGCAGCAGCGAGGCGTGGTCCAGCGCCATCAGCACCATGATCAGCCCGCGGAGCGCATCGAGGGCGGGCAGGCGCTGCTTCACGGCCTGTTCAGCGTCGGGTAAGCCACGCCGAGCTGCTCCAGATACGTCGCGTAGCGCGACGGATCGTAGTAGAACTTCCGCATCTGCGGGCGGAACCGCTCCATGCGCTCGCGGTTGAGATCGGTGGGCGGCTTCTGATCGACGGGGATCAGCGATTTCCACTGCGTCTCTTTGGTCTGCTCGGCGAAATACTGTTTCGCTGCTTCGAGCAGGGCGGGGTTGAGCAGCAGATCCAGAGCCGTCATGGCGTGCGCCTTGGCGCCCGCAGTCGAACCCTTGTGCGCGATCGGCGTCGCCATGGCGATGCCGCTCGACCAGTGATGTCCGATCATGCCCGGAATGTTGCCCGGATAGCGCAGCACCACCGTAGGCACGTTCCAGCCGACTTCGGCGATGTCGTCCGAGCCGTAGCTGCGGCGCGACGGATCGGGCGGGCGCAGCTCGGCGACCTCCGTTCTGAGCCCTTCCTCTTTGACTTTCAGCTCGCGCTGCGCCGCGCGCGCCAAAGCCTGGTCGGCTTCCGACCACTGCGGCATGCCGGCGCGCACGATGTTGGCATGCAGCGCTTCCGCCAGGGGTTTGTTGAAATGCCCCGGCCATGCGGCGCCCAGCGTGCGCTCGCTCATTTCGGTGTCGGTCATCATCGCCGCCGCCCGCGCGATGCGCGTGCCGATCTCGTGCAGCTCGTTGATGCGCTCGTAATCCCACTCGCGGAAGTAGTACCAGACCTTCGCGATTGGAGGAACCACGTTGGGCTGGTCGCCGCCCTGCGTGATGACATAGTGCGAGCGGTGGTCCGGACGCAGGTGTTCGCGCCGGTAGTTCCAGCCGATGTTCATCAGCTCGACGGCGTCGAGGGCGCTGCGTCCCGCCCAGGGCGAGCCTGCCGAGTGCGCGCTGCGGCCGCGGAAGGTGTATTCCACGCTGACGAGCCCCGTGCCCACGGGGCCGTAGCTGGTGCCGAAGTCGGATGCAATGTGCGAACTGAGCATCACGTCGAGATCGCGGAACAGGCCCGCGTTCACCATGTAGGTCCGGCTGCCGATCAGCTCTTCGGCCACGCCCGGATAGACGCGCAGCGTGCCGCGGATGCCATGCCGCCGCATCAGCTCCTGCACCACAAGCGCCGCCGTGACATTCACGGCCTGGCCGGCGTTGTGGCCCTCGCCGTGGCCGGGGCCGCCCTCCACCTGCGGCTGATGCCACGGGATGCCGGGCGTCTGCGATGTCTCCGGCAGACCGTCGATGTCGGCCATGAAGCCGATGACGGGGCTTCCCTCCCCCCACTCGGCCACCCACGCCGTCGGCATGCCGGCCACGCCTTGCGTGATGCGGAAGCCGTGCCTTGCAAGGATCGAGGTGACATACTTCGACGTCTCGAACTCCTGGTAGCCGAGCTCGCCGAACGAGTAGATGGAATCCACGATCTCCTGCGTCAGCTTCCGCCGCCCCTCGACCATTTCCGCGGCCGCCTGCTTCAGCTGGGCCAGATCCTGCGCCTGTCCCCGCGCCAGAGCCGCCGCGCCCGCCGCTCCCAGAAACGTCCTGCGCAACATGGGTTTCATCATATGCGAAGCGAACCCATGCCGGAGAGGCGTTTCGGACGGAACATTTCGCGCGTCCGCGCGTATCAGACAGATGAACGGAGTTGTTTTTTCATGGCTCACAACGGCAGGCGGAAGTCGAAGAAGATCTGGATCTGGATGATCGTGGTCGTGGCCGTGCTCGCCGGCGCGGGCGCTGCTGTGAGGGCGGCGCTGAAGCCCGACAACCGGATCGACCCGTCGAAGATCGCCAAGGTTGAGCGCGGCGACATCGCCCGCGTCGTTGTCGCCACCGGAAAGATCGAGCCGCGGGCCATCGTGGAAGTCAAGTCCAAGGCCAGCGGCATTGTCAAGAACATCTACGTCAACTACGGCGACACGGTGCGCGCCGGCCAGGTGCTGGCGGAGCTCGACAAGGAAGAGCTGGAGGCGCGCGTGCGCGAAGCGCGCGCCAATCTGCAGGCGGCGCAGGCCATGGAAGAAAGCGCCGCCGCCGCGCTGGAGCGGAACAAGGTGGAGGCGGAGGGGCCGGACATTCCGTTCCTGAAGTCCG
>Ga0073932_1006176_pt1 | contig 12450 bp, 15 predicted proteins | sample DewCreD2012metaG_FD_76967 | JGI IMG/M metagenome (GOLD analysis project Ga0073932, IMG submission 76967) | Hot spring sediment bacterial and archeal communities from British Columbia, Canada, to study Microbial Dark Matter (Phase II) - Dewar... ... | reverse complement strand
CCAACGCGGAGCGTTGTCCCGAACAAAGAGAGGGATCTGTCCATAAATAACAGATCCTTCGCTTTGCTCAGGATGACTCGCCAAGGCGAGTCAGATTTCTCCCTGCGGTCGAAATGACAGATTTACTTCGCGGGACTTTTTACGAACGCATCAAGACTAGCTCACGAGAATAATCGACACGTCTTTGACGGAGTGCAGGACCTTCTGGGACACGCTTCCCATCACGAACTCCTTGATGCCCGAAAGGCCTCTTCGGCCCATCACAATCGTGTCATACCCTGAGTCCGCCTCGGCCACAATGTCCCTGGCAATCCCTTTCAAGAGAAAAACATTACTGGCTTGACCGCGCCCCTGGCGTTGCCTATATTGTGCTCCGTGAAGGAGGATCCTGGGATGATCAGCAAAACACAAAAGAATCTTGCCTATGCGTTCGCCGCGGAGTCCAAGGCGTCGGTCAGAAATGACGCCTTCGCGCGCAAGGCGGAAGCCGAAGGGTTTCGAGGCCTGGCAAGGCTTTTCAGGGCGGTTTCTGAAGCGGAATCGGTCCATGCGCGGCGGTACCTCTTGCTGATGCGGGGCAAGGTCGGGAGTACGGAAGAAAACCTGCAAACCGCTTTTCAAAGCGAGATCAGGGCCAATGTGGATGAATATCCCAACCTCATCAAGGAAGCTGCAGAGGAAGGGGAAGAAGCCGCTCTCAAAGCGTTCTCCCATGCGAGAGACGTGGAAGACCGACATGCAGAGCTCTACAAAAAAGCGATGAACGATATGCTGGCCGAGCGGGAAACGACTTACTATGTGTGCCAGGTCTGCGGATATGTCGCGGAAGATGAAGCCCCTCAAAACTGCCCGGTCTGCGGGGCGGTGAAAGGCAAATTCAAGAAAATCGTATAAGTCCGACAATGGCCAAAGACTACTACGACATCCTGGGCGTCAAGAAAACGGCGTCAGACGAAGAGATCAAAAAAGCCTACCGGAAGCTTGCGCGGAAATGGCATCCCGATGTCAATCCCGGCAAGAAGGAGGCGGAGCAGAAGTTCAAGGAAATCTCCCAGGCCTATGACTGTCTCGGCAACAAGGAAAAGAGAAAACTCTACGACGAATTCGGAGAAGAAGGCCTCAGGGCCGGATTTGACGCTGAGAAGGCGAGACAGTACCAGCAGTGGGGCTCCTTTCAACAGCAACAGGCCAGGGGAGGTGGAGGGGAGCCCTTCGGCCGCTACCACAGGTACGAGGACATCTTCGGAGATCTGTTCGGTTTCGGCGGCGGCCCTTCAGAGACCGGAGGCCCCATGGCCGGTGCGGGGCGGGACATCGAGCATGAGATGACGATCGATCTCCTCTCCGCCTTGAGAGGCTTTGAGACGGATCTCATGATGCAGAAGCCCAGGGTCTGTTCAGGGTGCAACGGGACGGGAAACGATGCCAAAGCTCCCCTGTCCACCTGCACCGCCTGCGGTGGATCAGGCCGTCTCAATGTGGCCCAGGGTCCCATGCAATTCACCAAAGCCTGTCCACGCTGCAAGGGACACGGGCAGGTGGGAAGACCTTGCAGTCAATGCGGCGGCAGCGGGCAGGTCATGGGCACGGAGACGATTCGGGTCACGATTCCTCAAGGGGTGAAAGAAGGATCCAAGGTGAGGGTCGCCGGGAAGGGTGAGCCCGGCTTTCACGGAGGGCCGCCGGGCGATCTTTATCTTGTCATCCACATCAAGCCCCATCCTCTTCTGAGGAGGGAAGAGGACAATCTCTACATGGAAGTTCCGGTCACGGTGAGTGAAGCCATCCTGGGAGGCACGATCACCATCCCCACCATCGAAGGGGCGGTCAACCTCAAGGTCCCTGCAGGCAGTCAAAGCGGCCAGACGCTCAAACTGAAAGGCAAGGGCGCGATGAACCCCAAGACCAAACAGAGGGGGGATTTGATGGTCAAGCTCGTGGTCAAGGTCCCGAAAACCGACGATCGAGAGATCGTGGAAGCGGTCCGAAAGATGGATCGCTACTACGAAGAAGACGTCAGAAGGGCCCTCCGGTTGTGACCGGTTACCTCTGTGGTTTCAGACGGCTCTGAAACTCCCTGGCCAGATCATCCAGGATTTCATCAAACTGCCTTCTCATGTCAAACATCATCTGCCGCATCCGCAGGATGACCTCCACTCCAGGCAGATTGACGCCCATGTCTTCCACGAGGGCTTTGACGAGCTTGAGCTTTTCGAGTTCCTCGGTGCGGAAGACTTTCGCGGGAGATCCCTCCCGGCACACAGGGCAAAGCAGTTCCTCTTCTTCGAGATCGGAAAGAAACCCTTCGTCCACCCCGAAAATCTCCATCACCTCAGTGACTGTCCAGAATTCCTTATCCATCGCCGATCGTCCGGTTAAGGGTTAAGAGATTTCGAAGCCCGGTCGGCCTTGATTCCCATGAGGGCTTTCAGCTCCTCTCCGTCGATTTTTTCCTTCTCGAGAAGAACTTCCGCCCCCCTGTCCATCACATCCTTTTTTTCCCGAAGGATGTCCAGAGCCCGCTGGTATTGAACGGCAATGATGTCCTTGATCTCCTTGTCGATCATCTCGGCCGTGGCTTCGCTGTACTCCCCGCCTCCCTGCATCCCGGTTTCCAGAAAGAGAGGCCTTTTCTCCCGGGAAAAATAGACCTGCCCGATGGTGCTGCTCATGCCGTATTCCTTCACCATGCTACGGGCAATATCCGTGGCCTTGGAGAGGTCATTGTGGGCTCCTGTGGAGATATCCCCGAACACGATCTCCTCGGCCGCCCGGCCGCCCAGCAGCGTGGCGATTTTATTGAGAAGCTCTGTCCTTTTCATGAGAAATCGGTCTTCCGTTGGAACCTGCATGGTGTAGCCCAGGGCGGCGATCCCTCTGGGGATGATGGAGATCTTCTGGACAGGGTCTGTGCCCGGCAGGGAAAGAGCCACCAGGGCATGGCCTAGTTCGTGGTAGGCTACGATTTTTCTTTCCTCCGGGTTGATGAGACGGTTCTTCTTTTCCAGACCGGCCATCACCCTCTCGACCGCCTCCTCGAATTCGGACATGGTGACCTCTTGTTTGCCCCTGCGCACGGCCAGCAATGCCGCCTCGTTCACCAGGTTGGCAAGGTCCGCACCCACCATCCCGGGCGTCATGGCGGCGATTTTTTCAATATCCAGGTCCCTGGGTACGGTGACTTTCTTGAGGTGGACCCTGAGAATTTCCTCCCGCCCTTTCTTGTCCGGTCGGTCCACCAGGATGTGACGATCGAATCGACCGGGCCGCAACAGCGCAGGATCGAGGATTTCCGGCCTGTTGGTGGCGGCCATGAGAATGACCCCCACTTTCGGGTCAAAGCCGTCCATCTCCACGAGGAGTTGATTCAGGGTCTGCTCGCGCTCGTCGTGGCCGCCGATGGTTCCAAATCCCCTGGCTTTTCCAAGAGCATCCAGCTCATCGATGAAAATAATGCAGGGCGCTTTCTGTTTCGCTTGTTCAAAGAGATCCCTTACCCTTGCGGCGCCGAGGCCCACGAACATCTCCACGAACTCGGAACCGCTCATGCTGAAAAAGGGCACGTGGCTTTCTCCGGCCACGGCTTTGGCCAGAAGGGTTTTCCCTGTTCCAGGAGGGCCGACAAGCAGAATGCCTTTGGGCATTTTTCCGCCCAGCTGGGTGAATCTGCCGGGTTCTTTCAGGAAGTCGATCACCTCCACGAGCTCCTGCTTGGCTTCGTCCACACCGGCGACGTCATTGAACGTGACGTCCAGTTCATTCTGCATGTAGATTTTGGCTTTGTTTTTGCCCAGGGTCATGAATCCGGCCTGCTGGCCGGTCATGCGTTTCATGAAAAAGTACCAGACGCCGACGAAAAGGAAGATGGGAAAGATCCAGGAAAAGAGATCCCGCAGAACCGTGGATTCCACCTGGCCCTTGAAGGTGACGTTGTGCTGCTCGAGGAGGGCGGAGATCTCCGGGTCCACGCGCAGGGTCTTGAACAGCTCTGTTTTGCTGGGATCCTTGGGGTCCGTGAGCATCTTTCCTGGATCAGGTTGGAAGAAATCGCCACCTCTGCGACCCTGTTTTCTTTGACCAGGGTCAGGAACTGGCTGTAAGGAATGGTCTGGATGGCCAGCGCCGAACCAAGGTAGTTCTGGATCAGAAGAACGACCCAGATTCCAAGCAGCACATACCAGATGGAGAATTTATGTTGCTTTTCCATTGTAGGACTCCTGTTTGAGGTTCAGGAAGGGGGGCGGGCCTCTTTGGCCTTTAATTTGAACCTGAGCCAGTCTACCATTTCCTGGATATTTTTTGCCATAAACCATCGCCCGTTTGCAAAGACCCCGTAGTCGGCTCCGACCATGGCGGAGGAATAGCGCGTGGAGTTGGCGAAGAAAAGCCACTGCTCCACCCACCGCTTCTCGATCGCTTCATTGAAGAGGCCGTCCTTTTGAGAAGCGACTCCCTGGTTCCAGGCCGAGAGGAGAATGTTCGTGGCGGTCAGGGTCATCTCGTTGGTTTTCCTGATGGTGGTTTCAAATCGCTCGAAATGCCCTTCCACCCAGGGCCGGCTGTGGCAGGAAAGGCAAACCTTCTGCATGGTGTCCCTTCTCTCCTTCTGTTCTTCAGCGCTGATCAGGTATTCGGCAACCGGTTCTCCTGTCAGCTCGGTGGGAAGAGGAAGGCCTGCTTTGTTCTTGATGATTGTGGTGTCCGGCGACTTCGGGTGGGGATGAGCGTAGATCAAACCGAAAAGGCGCCAGGCCAGACGGTCGTTCATCTGGTGGGTTCTCTCCGCGACGATCTCTCCGCCGCTGCTGACCAGGCTCACATGGCAGGTGGCGCAGGTGGGCGCGGTGATATCCTTGCCGATCTTCCAGGGTACGGGATCGTAATTCCAGCCGTGGCCGAGGGAAGAGTAAAGATTCCCGTGTTTGCTCACTTCGTACACCTTAAAGGCAGGGACATCAGGACCCTTGTGGCATTGCGAGCAGGTGTAAGGCTTTCTCGCCATCTCTATGGCAAACTGGTGCCTCGTGTGGCAGGCGCTGCAGGATCCCTTGCTGCCGTCAGGATTGATCCGGCCGACCCCCTGGTTGGGCCAGCCCGTGAGCACCGGAAAAGAGAGGTCACCATGATCCGTCTCTCTCTTGGCCAGGCCCTTGACCTCAACGAGCGTGCCGTGGCACTGCCTGCAGGCATCCGAAAGGGTTCCTTCATCCGGGTCCGCAAGGGTGGTCGCCATGTTTTTGAAGGACTGGATGCCGGCGGCCGACTTGACCAGGTCTTGGTACACGGGGTTGTTTTCGAGATTGCCGTAGGCCTCGGACATCAGGTTCCTATTGAATTGCATCGCCTCCTGGGGATGGCAGGTTGCACAATCCTGCGGCGTAACGACCACGTGCACCTGTTGACCGTTGTGTTCAAAGCTGTCCTTGTGCTTTTCCGAACGGAGCGTATGACACTCGGCACATCCCACCACCACGTCGGCCAGGGGGTCGGGAAGTTGATCGAAGGAAACCCTTCTTTCTCTTGGGGCCAAGCTCTTGGCCGCCCGGGGGGTAATCTTGGACATGCGGCTTTTTTCCCAGGCCGCAACGATGCCGGCGTTGAAGGTGCTGTGGCACTCGATGCAGGCGGCAGAGTCCTCACTGACAGGAACGTCGGCGCCCGAGGAGTCACCCGAGAACACAAACAGGACAAAGAAAGCTGCGAACAGGAATTTCATGGTGGATCATCCCCTGCAAGAAGTGTCTTTCATTGGATCGCTCTCAAGGCCTCTTGCGCCAAGTCTTTCACCTGGAGCGTGGTGAGCGTGTTTCCAAGCAGGAAGGTCAGTTCCGCTTCATCTTCTGTTAATCCCCGAAGCCTAGGCACCGCGTGTTTTTCCTTGAGAAGACCCATGATGCGAACCGATAAACCCCGGATCATGGCGTCCGGCGACTGCAGGTAAGGCAAAAGAAATACGGAAGCCTCTCTGACCAGTTCAGGTCTTTTTTCAGAGAGCCTGCCGATTCCCCACAGAAGGCCTCGCTGCAATCCCTCGTGCTCGAGATAGTTCCCGTCCTCCCTCGCGTAGGACAGCAGAATAGGGGCATACTCCCGTGCGAGACCGCCATGGGCGGCCAGGATTTCTCCCATGGCTTCAGGCGAACCCCACCCCATTCCCCCGGACTCGTCATTGAGGTTCCACATGAGGCGCCGCATGATCACTCTGGCCGATTCCAGGTCGCGCTCAGCCAGTCGAGTGACGACGCGCCCTATGAGCTTTACAGCCCCCCATTTGAGCTTTTCATTGCCGCTTTGGATAAAAGACAACAGGGGGTTGATGATCTGGCGAGGAACAAAATGATCGGCCGCTGCAATCGCCCTCTCCAGGTCCCCCTGGTTCAGAAGATCGAAAAGTTTCTTCTTGAGAGTGCGGCCGGTTTCCTTCAACTCAAGAATCCTTGTGCCTGAAAGAGGTTTTGGAGAAGGATCCTTGACGGCAAAGCTCCAGGGAAGGTCACAAGGGATCTGAAGGGATTTAGGCTTCCTTTTCGAATTGATCCTTTGAGGCCCCGCACACCGGACAGACCCAGTCCCCGGGCAGTTTCTCAAAAGGGGTTCCAGCCTTCACTCCATTGTCAGGGTCCCCCACTGCCGGATCATATACATAACCGCAAACGGAACAGACATATTTCGCCATAACCAATCCTCCTTATTGAAGTTTTTGCATCACCCTGGCCTTGAGAGAAAAGATGCTTAAAATAGAGCATCCTGGTTGAAGTTGCCCGAAAGGAGCTTCCGGATGGGACCTGGTGCCTGAGATTCTAAAAAGCATACAAGTGCAGAAGAATATTAAAAGGGGAAGGACCTTCTGTCAAGGGCCTTGGAATAAAACCCAGCGGCTTTTGACGCTTCAGGGCCAAACGCACATCCTATGAAAATCGGCCATTACCCGAGAAGATCGCCCATAGTGGATTTAGCCGCCTTTGTGTTGCTCGTGGCAGCTCTCACGTGGTTTACCGGTGTCGGGACGTCTAATCTGGGCTACAACTGGCAGTGGTATCGGGTGCCCCAGTATATCCTGACCCATGAGGATGGAAGGTGGCTTGCCGGCCCTCTGATCGAAGGGCTGTTGGTCACCTTTGAGATCACAGGGGCCTCTCTTGCTCTTGCCTTTGCCTTTGGATTGATCAGCGCCCTTTGCCGCCTTTCGGATTCCTATCTGGCCAGGATTGTGGCGCGGGGGTACCTGGAACTCATAAGGAACACGCCGCTTCTGGTGCAGCTCTTCTTCATGTACTTCGTCATTGCTCCGATCTTCGATTTGAGTCGCTTTGCCTCCGCGGTTCTTGCGCTGAGCCTCTTTGAAGGGGCTTACGCGTCCGAAATCTTTAGGGCCGGTATCGTCTCCATTCACAAAGGCCAGTGGGAGGCGGCACAGAGCCTCGGTCTCAGCCCCTTTCACACGTACCGGCGCGTCATCCTGCCCCAGGCCATTCGGCGCATTCTGCCGCCTCTCACCAGCCAGGCCGTTTCGCTGGTCAAGGACTCTGCTCTGGTCAGCACTATCGCGGTCTATGACCTTACGATGAGGGGCCGCGAGATTATTTCAGAGACCTTTCTGGCTTTTGAGATCTGGTTCACCATCGCGGCCATTTACCTGGTCGTCACCGTGAGCCTGTCCCTGGTGGCGAGCAGAATGGAGAGGCGATTCGGCGGCGCCGGATAAGAGGTGGAATCTTGGACCAAAAGGTTCTGGGAGAAGAGATCATTGTCGTGGACAACATCTTTAAGACGTTTCCCGGCGGTGTCTGTGCTCTTTCCGACTTCTCCCTGAGGGTAAGGCGCAAGGAAGTCGTGGTGGTGATCGGCCCTTCCGGGTCCGGAAAATCGACCTTTCTGAGGTGCTTGAACGGTCTCGAAGAGGTGGACCGGGGCACGATCGTGATCGACGGAATGCGACTGAATGAGGACAGGCGTCAGCGGCTTGAAATTCTCGAGGAAGTGGGAATGGTATTCCAGTCTTTCAACCTCTTCCCCCACCTGACCGTGCTGGAGAACCTGAATCTGGCCCAGATTCTGGTCAGAAAGAAGAGTCGTGCACAAGCCACGGAGTTCTCCATGGCCCTGCTCCAGAAGGTCGGCATCCCTGAGAAGGCGAAGATGTTTCCCAATCACTTGAGCGGGGGGCAGCAGCAGCGGGTCGCCATTGCAAGGGCTCTGGCCATGATGCCGAAGATCATGCTCTTTGATGAGGCCACCAGCGCCCTGGACCCGGAAATGACAGGAGAAGTGCTGGCGGTGATGAAACAACTGGCCCTGGAGGGAATGACCATGGTGGTGGTGACCCATGAGATGGGCTTTGCCAGGGAGGTGAGCGACCGCATGGCCTTCATGGAAGGAGGGCGGATCATTGAAGAAGGGCCGACGGCGCAGATTTTTAGCAGCCCGCGGGAGGAAAGGACAAAGCAGTTTCTGTCTCAAGTGCTTTGAGGGAAATGGAATCATGTATGGCTGACGGCTTGGGAACGAGCGCCCATTTCATGTCATTTCGAGCGAAGCGAGAAATCCTAAATAGAGAACAGCAGGAACAGAATCGATTTTTTTCTGAGGTCGAAATGACCGATTCCCACCGCTGGACTCTACATGACGCCATTCATGTCGAGGCTGAATTCACAGGAACCATGAGGGTAGGAACGAAAAGAGGAATCATCAAAGAAAGGAAAGGAGGATGGTGATGAGAAGGATAGCCTTGTTTCTAACCGTTTTTTTTGCAGTAGGGGTGCTCGCGGCATTTGCATTTGCAGGAGAAATTCAGCAAAAGCTCACCGGTGAAAGCACTCTGGAGCAGGTGCTCAAGCGGAAGGTCCTCAAGGTCGGCATGTCCACCTTTGTGCCCTGGGCCATGAAAGACAAGACAGGCAAGCTCGTGGGATTTGAAATCGATGTGGCCACCCGACTGGCCGAGGACATGGGGGTCAAGGTGGAATTCGTTCCCACAAACTGGGACGGCATCATTCCGGCCCTCCTGTCGGGGAAATTCGACGTCATCATCGGCGGCATGGGAATTCTCCCTTCACGGAATCTGAAAGTCAATTTCACCATCCCCTATGACACGAGCGGGATGTCTCTGGTGGCCAGCAAGGAACTGGCCGGCAGCTTCAAGACCCTCGAAGATTTCAACCGGCCCGAGGTGACTCTCGCGGTCCGCCTGGGCGCCACCCCTGTGGCTGCGGCTCAGAAATTCATGCCCAAAGCCAAACTCACCAAGTTTGATGATGAGTCGAAAGCGATCCAGGAACTTCTCAACGGCAAGGCCCATGCGGTGGTGGCTTCCGCGCCCATGCCGGCCTACCAGGCCCTGAAGTACCCGGACAAGCTCTTTCTGCCCTTCAAAGAGACCTTTACCAAAGAACCGATCGGATTCGCCCTGAAAAAGGGAGATGTGGACACTTTGAATTACTTCAACAACTGGATCACGGTCAGGCAGGCGGACGGATGGCTGGCCGAGCGCAAACACTACTGGTTTGAAACCACCGACTGGGAAAGCCTCGTGAAGTGAATTTCCGGAGGCGCTGCGTCGCATTGCACGGCCGCAGCGCCTCTCGGATGAGGGATGCCCCTTGATCCAGAGGAAAGCAAAAATAACGCTCTTGGACATCGTCTTGGCCGGCCTGATCCTGGTCTTGCTGGGGTATGCGGCTTTCCGGGTCAACGCTGAACTCCATTACCGGTGGGACTGGTCGTCCATCCCCCAGTATCTCCTCCGATGGGATGAAGAGAGCGGGGGCTGGTTGCCCAATGTGCTGCTGCTGGGGCTCTACAACACGATTCGCTTGAGTCTCTGGGGAACCCTTCTGGCAACCCTGATCGGCACGGTCCTGGGGCTTTGCCGGGTGAGCCACAACCTTTTCAGCCGTCTCATCGGCCGGACCTATGTAGAGCTCGTCCGCAACGTCCCCCCCCTGGTGCTCATCTTCATCTTTTACTATTTCCTGAGCGGCCAGGTCATGTCGGCCCTGGGCCTTGACGCCTTTCTTTCTTCCCGCTCTCAGGGGTTTCAGGACGGGGTCGCCCTGTTCCTGGCGCCTCCCTCCATGTTTTCAGCCTTTGTCTCCGCCCTGATCACGCTCGCTATTTTTGAGGGCGCTTACATTACCGAAATCGTGAGGGCGGGCATCCAATCGATTGAAAAGGGAACTTGGGAAGCCGCCTATGCGCTCGGTCTGTCACGATGGCAGCAGATGCGTTACGTCATCCTGCCGATGGCCACCCAGAGGATTCTTCCTCCCCTGGCCGGGCAGTTCATATCCACCATCAAGGACTCGGCCATTGTTTCCGTCATCTCCATCCCTGAGCTGACCTTTCAGGGCATGGAACTCATGTCCGCGACCTATCTCATTTTCGAGGTGTGGATCGTGATCACCGCACTCTATTTTATTCTCACCCTTTCCCTTTCCCTGGTCCTTGGGCGCTGGGAGACCTATCTGCGGAGAAGCGAAGCCTGATGGCGCTGAAGAGCCCTTTGACGACGGAACCCATCCCGAGGCTCGTTCGGCGGATCGCTGTTCCCGCCAGCATCGGGTACTTTTTCAACACCATGTACAATGTGGTGGACACCTATTTTGCAGGGCTCCTGTCCACCGAAGCGCTCGCTTCCCTCTCTTTGTCCCTCCCTGTGTTTTTCATCATCATTGCCACGGGGACGGGGATCTCCACGGGCGCCACAGCCCTGATCGCGAATTCGCTCGGAGCGGGAAAGCCCGAGGAGGCAAGACGGTATGCGGTCCAGGGGATTTCTTTCGGAATCCTGAGCGGGCTGGCCCTGACGGTCTTGGGGCTGCTGATTTCCCCGTCCCTTTTCCGAATCCTGGGCGCCACGGAAAATTATCTCTTCATGGTGCGGGACTACATGAACACCCTTTTTTTCGGGACGGTGCTGTTTTTGGTCCTCTACATGCTGAATGCGGTTTTGAACGGCCAGGGGGAAACCAGGCCCTTTCGAAACTTCCTGATCGCGGGGTTCTTTCTCAACATCGCGCTGGATCCATGGTTCATGTATGGAGGGCTCGGAGTCCCGGCCATGGGCGTTGTGGGCATCGCCTTGGCCACGCTGGCGGCGCAGGCGGTGGGATGTGTGTATCTGGCGTATAAAGTTCTGCAATCCGGCCTTGTCTCCAAAGAGGACTTGGGGAAGGCTTGGCCGAGGCTTGAACCCTTCAAGGAGATTGCGCGACAGGGGTTGCCGGCCAGTGTCAATATGCTCACGGTGGGAATCGGGATTTTTGTCATCACCTACTTTGTGAGCCTTTTTGGGAAAGAGGCGGTGGCGGCTTACGGCAGTGCCATGCGCGTCGAACAGATCGTTTTAGTCCCAAGCATCGGCCTCAATGTCTCGACCCTCACCCTCATTGCCCAGAACAACGGGGCGCGTCTCTTCGACCGGATCCAGCAGACCCTGGACGTCACTCTTCTCTATGGGGCCGTGCTCATGGGGATCGGCACCGTTCTGGTCCTGGTGTTTGCCAAGGATCTCATGGCCTTTTTCACAGAGGACCCGTCGGTCATCCGAGTGGGAGCCACCTATCTCAGGATCGATGCCCTTGTCTTTTACGCCTACGTGGTTCTGTTTGTCCACGTGGCTGCGCTCCAGGGCATGAAAAGACCCCTGTATGCCTTGTGGATCGGACTGTACAGGCAGCTCTTCGCCCCTGTGGTGGTTTTCTGGTCTCTCCTTCATGTGTTTGAGACCGGGTTGACGGGCCTCTGGTGGGGTATTTTCGGGGTGACCTGGAGTGCCGCCCTGTTCACGCTCTTCTATGCCAGGCGCTTGATCGGCCGGGAGAGCCGAACGATGTGACGAGGGGCTAGGCGAACATCTTCTCGGGAGGCCGTCGCTCCGGCACATAGTCGTGAGGAATTTTCCCCTCGTTCCAGTCTTTGGAAACATACAGGCTGCAATAGCAGCTCCCGAACTCCTTCACATCCGGTTCCCGGTACACGCAGGGGCAGAGGATATCCTGATCCTTGGTTCGATCCCCGGAAGCCAGCCTGCAGGGGCAGCACATGTACCCGTGTCGCTTCTTGTTCTCCAGGAGGCCTGCGAGCAGGCTGTTCACCAACTCCCGGTCCTTGTTGAAATAGTAGCCCTTGGGTTCCTGGAGCTTTCTCAAGGTCTCATAAAGCTTTTCCACCTCGTTCATAGCAGACCGAGTGCCTCCTTGATTTCTTGTTCCTTGTAACCGACGATCACCTTGTCGTTGATGATGATGGTGGGGAAGGAACACCGGGGGTTCAGTTTCCTCACATCTTCCAGGATGGCGGCTCTCTCGTCTCCCTGGAGCATGTCCACGTCGGTAAATTCATACTTCACGGCGCACTCATCCAGCAGTTTCTTTGTGGATTTGCAGTGTCCGCAGGTGCTCAGGGTGTAAATTTTCACTTTGTTTTCCATCGTTGTCCTCCCGATTGAGT
>Ga0073932_1006173_pt1 | contig 12457 bp, 5 predicted proteins | sample DewCreD2012metaG_FD_76967 | JGI IMG/M metagenome (GOLD analysis project Ga0073932, IMG submission 76967) | Hot spring sediment bacterial and archeal communities from British Columbia, Canada, to study Microbial Dark Matter (Phase II) - Dewar... ... | reverse complement strand
TGCAAAACGGCATCGAACGGGTAGGACGAGCGCCCAGCGTGGGCGTTAGGGGACCATTTTAGGGATTTATGCGGGCGGTTTTGAAGTGCCGATCCCCGGGTGGTTTTGAAGTGCTGAATGACAGCACTGAATAGGGCCAAGCGCAAACAGACGTGTGCAATCCTGGCCATCGAAACACAATGGCTTCAAACCGAAGCTCGTCGCTTGCTTGACGTTGATTATGACCTGGGCTGCAGATTCAAACAACTAGGCCGCTTCTTCGATGGCGAAGCGTCTCGCGATATCTTCTTTCGAAAGGATCCGATCCGTGTCGTATGCGCTGTTAATGGCCGCCGGCGCAACCGGAGACTTCGGGCACAGAAAGGTCTTTTCCTGGTACAGGGGGACGTGACCTGTTCGTTTCTAGACAACCTGTCATCCATGCAGGGGTACCGGCGAAAGGTAGAAGCTCTTATACTGTCCGAATCATTGACACGCACACAAAGACGCGAATGGATCGACGTACTTCAACAGGTGGGCATGGCCAACTATTCTCTCTTTCCTGACTTGCAGGGTTATGGTGAATCCTTCTGGCGCGAGATGATGTACCTCGCAGAACGAGACCCGAAGAAGGATCCCATCGATCCCGCTGACCTCGCCTGTTTCTGACCGAGAGGAGCCACGCCGTGTCGATTTCGACTGGACCCAACGCGGGAGCCGGTCCATCCGGGTTGTGACGGGAGGAACGCTCTACATGTACCCGATCAGTATCTTTAACAAAGGTGGTACCGGCGGTAGGAATTGAACCTACGACACGCGGATTATGATTCCGCTGCTCTACCAACTGAGCTACGCCGGCACCCGGTGAGTCGTGCCGTCTGGAGGGCACGCTTTACCACGGGTCACAGCATATTCAAGCGCGTTCGACTTTCCACGTCAAAGCCGAAGAAGTCCTTTTCGCCTTTCGCCACGCCCTCCCCTACTCCTCGAACACCAGTTCGCCCCAGTTTTTCGGCTCCATCTTCAGCTCGAAGACCACGTCATCCACGATGCCCGTCTGCTGGTTGCTCCAGTACGTCCGCAGGCGCGTCCGCTGGCCGGCCGGGTCGCCATGCGTCGCGCCGAAATCGCCGCGCAGGACCAGGCCCTTCGCCGGCTTCAGCCCCAAGGCCGCCAGCGGGATCGCGGCCTCGACGAGGTAACGCTCCTTCTCCTTCTTCACCTGGATCCGCGCCCCCTCGACAAGCGCCACGTAATCCATCGCGTAGTCCTTCACCACGCCCGAGGAGAAGGTCTTCGGACGCTTTTCCTCGGAAACCTTGCGGTAAAGCACCGCCGCCGGCTGGCCCTGGAACGGGCCGATCGAAAGCCGCAGATCGCCCCGCACGGCCTCCCCGCGCCTGGGATCGGCCTGCGGGTCCGTCCCGAGCTGGAAGTCCACCGTGTCGCCGCTGAAGTACAGGTGCGCCGGCTCCGGCGCCCCGTTCGTCCATGGCGTCTGGTCCCGCACGTTCCAGGCCAGGTACAGGTTCTGCTCGTCCCACGCCGCCCGTGCGCGGACCTCGGCCTCCGCCGTCTTCTTGAACGCGACCGTCTCGCAATCCTTGAAGTCGTCGTCCATGTTGCCCTTGAATGCGACCGTCTTCTTCCTGATCGTCACGCGTCGCGTCCCGGCCGCCGACTGGAGCCGCTCCTCGCGCAGCTTCTGCGCCAGCTTCACGTCGTCGGCCGAGAGGTCCAGCTTTCCGCCAGGAATCTCCTTCACCGTATCGAGGCCGACGACCTGCAGGTTCCAGAAGCCCGTCTTGCCGGCCTGGACGTAGAGCTGCCCGTCCTTCGCCAGACAGACCGAGCCGCCGAAATCCTCGCCGCCCATGCCCGGCGGGCAGTGGTCCATCACCGCGCCCGGCCCCGCCTTCTCGGGCCAGACGAACTTCATCGGGTCGCCCTGGAAGAGACGCGTCAGGTAGAAGCCCTGCTCCGTCAGGATATGCCACTCGCCGACGTTGGTGGGGAGCACCCAGACGTTGCCGACCGGTTCGGGCAGCCTGACCGAACCGCACGGACCGAAGGATCCGCGAATCAGGCCGGGCTCGGGCGGCGGCGCGCGATGCGAGCCGTGCACGCCGACGAAGTTGTCGGGATAGGTCCACAGCGTCCGGCCCGAGGCGATCTCCGCGCACGTCAGCACGCCGTGATCGACGCCGTAATCGCCGCCATCCAGCACCAGGCGACCATCGGCCGAACCCATTCCGGGCACGGGCATCTTGACAGGGTTCGCCAGGTCGTACTTCGGCGCGCCGCAGGCCGTGAAGGCGCTCACCCGGTACTGCCGGTCGGCGACGTAGAACGTGAGGTCGGGGCCCAGGTTCATGTACCAGCGGCTGAAGCCGAGGTGACCGTCCACCGTGACCGACTCGTTCTCCTGCTCCTGCCCGTCGCCGTTCTCGTCGGCCCACATCCGGGTGCGGGGCGGGTCGTTTTTCTTCTTGTCGGTGCTGCCCGTGTAGTGTAAGGCGGTGCGCAGCCGGTAATCGCCCTCGCCCACCCGCTCGTAGAAATCGATCCGCTTCGTCCCATGGATCCATCCCGGCGCGATGACCAGGTAGAGACGACGGTCCTTACCGTACCCGAAGCGCGCATTCGCCATCCCTCCGCGGGTGATCACGCCCAGGCACCGGGAGCGGCCCGTGACGGGATCCAGCCGCCATTCGCAGTTCTGACCGACCATCACCGCCGGGTCTTCGGGACTGATCGCGCCCCCCGTCGCGCCGTACGCGCTGGGGCCGAAAAACTCGCGCACCAGTCGTCCGGTCTTGGTGTCCCAGACACCGATTCGCTTGGGCGACTCGCTGGCCTCCATCACCCAGAGCCGCCCGGCCGCATCCACGACCATCTCCTTGGGATCGTCGAGCGTGTCCGGCTGCCAGGGCCCCAGCGGACGGCCGCCCTTCCGCCCGATCTCTCCGGCCGGCGTTCCGTCGGCATGAAAGATCCGCACCTGGTGATCGGGCGCGCCGAGGGCCACGTAGACGCGGCCTTCGCGGTCCACGGTCACGCCGCGCGCCGACGCCAAACCGCTCGCAAACGGCTTCGTCTCGCCGCTCTCCAGGTCCACCGCCACGACGCCCGAGCCTTGCGAGACCGCGTAGGCCAGCTTCCCGGAGACCGCGCAGAGGTCGCCCGGCGCCCGGACGCTCACGGATTTCTTCCGCTTGCCCGTCCTACCGTCGACGATCATGACCGTGTTCTCGCCCGTGAAACTCAGCAGCAGCCGGCCTTCCCGCGCGTCCATCCCGTCCACGCGGTCCGGTTTCCCAGCCGGTTCCGGCCAGAGCGTGTGCGGATGGAGATCCGGGCCCTCGCCGCCCTCCCAGCTCGAATACGAACCGTCCTTCGCGTCGAGGCGGTAGACGTAGTTGCTCTTTTCCGGACCCCAATTGACGGCGTAGACGATGCCGCCATCCACGGCCACGCACTCGGCGCCGGCCATCCCTTGGCGGCTGTTCTTCCAGAGCACGTGGCCTTCGAGGTCGCAGGCCACCAGCGCCTTGCCCGCCTCCGCGCCGCTCCACCCCAGATAAACCTGCTTTCCGTCGGTCGCGCAGGCCACCGGCACGCCGTGGTCCCCGCCCCAGTTCTCCTTGCCCGTCGGACCGTCCCACGGCGCCGAGCCGTCGTTGCAGGCCCAGCCCACCAAGCGCAGTCCGATGCCGGTGTGGCAGATCGCGCGCCACGTGTACTCGCCCGGTTCGACGGTCTTCCCCGGCAGATTCCACGATGGCGTCGTCAGCCCGTCCCATTTCACCGTGTGCTCGCCCTTGGCGAAGAACGCCATGCGCAGGAGCTGGCAGGCCACCGAACCGTCGGCCCGGAAGAGGTTCAGCGAAACGTACCCGTCGGCCGGCATCGCGAACACGATCTCCTTGAAGCCGGTCAGTTCCTTCTGCACGATCAGGCCGGTCCAGTCGACGACAGGGTGGCCGTTCTCCATCCGCACGGGGAACTCGCGACCGTCGGCCGTGCGCACCGGCTGGGGCTTGACCTGGCCCTGAGGCTCGCACGTCGCCCAGCCCCAACTCCCCGGGCCCTGGAAGGTGAAGACGCGGTCCAGGGACTGGTTGGGCTTGAAGTTGTCCTTCACCGAAAGCCGTCCCGCGCCGCCGACGGTGAAGTTCGGCTCGAAGGTCACGACGAACCGGTCGCCGGCCTTCAAGGCCGCGCCGTCCTTGGCGAGCAGTTTCCAGGGGATCGCCATCTCCTGCACGTAGCCCTTGCCATCGGCGTCCTTGAGAAAGGCCTGTTTGGCGCCTTCGGTCTGCGCGTCCTTGATGCCGCCCTGGTTGAACTTCTGGCCGTAGGCGACATCCATGACGTGACGGCCGTCGCGGCCGTGCCAGCAGGTCCAGTGCGAGATGCGCCCGTTAGGCGACTCGTTCTCGTTCTTGCCCTGCGTCGCACCCAGGAAGAAACGGATCTGCGTGCTGTCGCCGGCGAAGCCGTAGTCGCCGATCGTCTGGCCGGGATTGTCCATCGGCGTCTCGTCCAGGAAGTGCGCGGCGACGTAAAGGTACTGGGAATCGTACATCAGAAAGAACCAGACCCCGAAGCGTTCGCGCATGGCGATCACCTCGTCACAGGCGAAGATGCCGCCGCTCAGGTCCCAGTCGTCGAGCTTGCCGTCGACGGTCACGGTCCCCGGCGCGGGCAGCGCACGCATCCCGGTGTTCTCCGTCTGGAGCGCCCGGGCGGGCCCGGCGCACGCCAGGGCCAGCCATGCCAGCGCGCAGATCGCCGTTCGAAAAGCCATGTCATTTCTCCTCACTTGAGCACCAGCGTCCCCCACTCCTTCGGGTACAGCCTCGCCTCGGTCGGGATGTCGTTGTTCGCGTGCGCTTCGGCGCTGACGCTCCGCCACCAGGCGCACCCAGCATTCCGACTCCCCGTCGCATCCGAGAAGATCGCCTGCACGTCGAAGGGGATCGCCTGCCCCGCCGCCGGCGCGTAACCCAGCGCCTTCCAGGGCAGCGCCAGTTCCGCCACGTAGCCGCCCTCGACCGGCTGGAAAGCCGCCTGCGCACCGGGCAGCGCCGAAACGTGCTCGAAGGTCACTTCCGAGACCGGCGACTTGAAGACGTAGGGCTTCTCCTCCAGGCCGCCGCGCTTCGGGCGGTAGAGCATCGCCACCGGCTTGCCGTCCACCCAGGCAAAGATCGCCTTCTGCGGCGCGCCGCCGCCCCCCTTCTCTTTCACCGGGCCCAGCGCGATCGCCACGGCATCGCCGCCTTTGAAGATCATCTCCGGCGTGCTCGACCGGTTCTGCAGCGGCGTCGGATCCTGCACGCGGACGAACGCATAGAGCTGCCGGTCATCCCAGCAGACCCGGAATGCCGCCCGCCCTTCGGGAAGCGCGTACACGGGCGCGTCCTTCCATTCGCGATCGTCCCCGTCGATGGCGACGGGCTTCGACGCGCGCGCGGCGACGGCTGTCCCTTCCGCTCCGCGCAGCGCCGGTTCCGTATCCAGGACGACCTCGTTCCACGAAGCGGGTCCCGCCGCCTGCCAGCGCGCCGTCCGGACACCCTGGGCGTCCGGCTCCACGCAGAGGACGTTCAGGCGAAACGTCGCGGGCTCGCCGGGTTTCACGCGCACCCCCCAGGTCTCGAGCGGGACCTGGAGCAGGTAGACGCAACCGCTGCGCGAGGGCGTGGGCCGCACGTCCGCGCGGAGGCCCTCCTTGCCCTGCTTCAGCGGCGTCCAGTCGTTCCCCTTCCCCATCACCATCTGCTCGCCGGGATGCAACGCGAGCTTGGCGTACGCCGCACGCACCGGCGCGCCGCCCGGCCCCGCGGCTTCCAGACAAATCGTGGGCGCAGCCAACGGGTCGCCCTTGATCGCGCCGGCCTTCGCATCGAACGCCAAGGCCGCCCGGTCCTCGGGCGCGCTCGACAGCACGTTGACGAATCCGTACAGCATCCGGCCGTCGTGCAGCAGCCGGACCTCGGCGGCCAGTTGCGTCCCGTCCCGCACCTCGAAGGGCTCCACGTCCCGCATCCAGTCGAGGCCGCTCTGCGGGAGCAACCCGCCCATGTGGCCGGGGAGCGGCTCGCACTTCTCCGGCACGCGGCGAATCCGGTACGGGCCGGAAGCGCGGGAGAGCGACGCCGGCGCGGCCAGCGTGAACGGCTGGGGCGGCGAGACCTGGATCGATTCGAAACCTTTCAGCTCGAAGACATGCGTGGCCTCGCTGCTCGAGATCGTCAGGTACCGCTTGCCGCTCCGCGGATGCCTGAAGACCGAGCCGGAAAAGTTCTCGACGTCGATCACGTCCGGCCCGGACTGCTGCGTGTGCCAGCCGTCCTGGAGCACGCGCTGGAGGTAGAAGCCGTCCTGGTGGACGACATGGACGCAACCCTCCACGTCGCCGAAGAAGGCGCAGCCGTCCAGCGCGCCGATGGAGCGGTAGAGCGAATAGCACTCGCCCTGGCGCGCCTGGCGATAGGCCTTCTGCCCGACCGACCAGAGCGGCTTCCAGTCGGGGCCGTAGGCGATGAAGCCCTCGCTGGTCGAACGCCCCGACCAGAAGCCGTTGCCCGTGGGCATGCCGGGCGCGGGCGGGTGGTAGCGGGCGCAGTAGTTCCCGTTCTCCAGACGGATCGGATCCTTGCCCTCGTAGGACGGCTGCTTCAGGGGATTCCACGCCTCGGAGAAGGCGATCTCCTCGGCGCGGTAGACCGGCACGCCCTGCTCCGTGAAGCGCTGCGGCTTCCACGTGTAACCGTAGGTCACCAGGCTGAAATCGTCGCTCAACCCGCCGTGACCGAAGAACTGCGGACCGTGCTTCGCCTGCGGGAGCGGCACGAACTGGATCTCGTCCTCCTGCACGCCGCCATCGCCGTTCAGATCGCACCAGATCGTGGGGTCGGTGTTCCAGCCGCGGGACTTCGCGCCGCGCTTCTTCGCCAGTTCGGCCAGAGGACCCTTGTCGGGTATGCGCGCGTGGAACCACATCGCCGGACGCAGGTGGGTCCCTTCGTCGATCGCGAGATGATCGCCCGTCCAGAGGTAGGTCCTGCCGTCGCGCGCGAGCATCCGCTGCGCGCCCCAACCGCCGCCGACACCCATCCTGTCGCCGTTGAACTTCAACATCAGCTTGCGGTTCGGCCGCGACCATCCCGGTTTCTCGAAGTCGATCTTGAAGGTGACGTTGTCCCACATCGTGGTGAAGACCTCGGTGGGATCGTTCGGATTCAGGGCGCAGGCGGCCGCGTAGTTCACGCTGCCGAAACCCTCGTAGAGCAGCCGGCCCTCCCTGGAGAGCAGCCCCATGCGCTTGAAGAGATCGTCGACAAACCAGAGCGTGCCGTCCGGGTTCGCCGCCACCGCGCAGGGCTGGCAGAAGGCATCGGGTTCGTACCGCGTGTAGCCGGTGTTGTCGCCATGCGGTCCGCCCTTCCGTCCGAAGGCGCCCAGCGGCTTGCCGTCCGAGGCGAAACGCAGGATCTGGTGGAGCGGCGGGCCTTCGGTGAGAAAGAGCGTCCCGTCGGCGGCGCGAGCCAGCCCCAACGGCATGCCCAACCCCCCGATCAGGGGTTGGGCCGTTTTGCTCTTCAAGTCCACGCGGAGAATGCTCTTCTTCGCCACGGAGACGGCCAGCAGGCCGCCCTGCCCGTCGAGCGCGAGTCCGCCGGGCAGGGGCACGGAGATGGATTCCTCGTGCTTGGGCGCCAGCTTCACCTTGCCGTCCGCTCCCGCCTCCACGCCGAAGACCTCGATCGTGTCGCGCCACGGCAGGCTGACATAGACGCGCCCACCGCCGGCCGCCAGGCCCCAGACCAGCGGATCGCCCTTGGGCGGCCCCTTGTGCGTGGCGAAGCTCCACGAAAAGGCCGTCAGCTCCGGCGGCAGCGGCGCCTTCACATCACCGGCCGGTTCCGCGGAGATTTTGGTCTCGCCCAGCACCTTGCCGTTCGAACGGTCCAGCGCCAGGAGCCGCCTGGCGTTGATGCCGAAGAGGAACTGGCCGTCGGTCGCCAGCGCGATCACGCCCTCGAAGGGGCCCAGGTGAATGCCCCAGAGCCCCCGGGCGCCGTCGTGCGTGCGCTTGAGGATGCAGTGCGGGCCCTCGGTGGATACCCAGCCGAGATAGACGCCGGTCTCGTCGGTCGCGACCGCCGTGTTCTGCCCGTGGTTGCCACCCCAGCCACCCGTCCCGTCCGGCGTCTTCCAGGGCGGCGTGCCGCCGTTGCCGACGCTGGTCAGGTATTCCCAGGCGAGGCCGTCGTGCTGGACCAAGCGCCAGCGATAGTCGCCGGGAGGCAACGGGAAGCCGAGGTTGTCGCGGCCGTCCCAGCGGACCTCGTGCGCGCCGGCGGACTTGCGCTGCCCGACGATCAGTTCGCGCACGACCCATCCGTCGGGGCGCGTGACGTTCAGCGTCACCATCGCGTCCCTGGACAGCGTGTAGCGGATCGTCGCGCCCTGCTCGGCCGCAAAAAACACCTCGTGCGACAGCAGGATGGCCAGAAGAAATGCGATCCTCACCTCGAAACCCTCCGTCCCTACGAACCGGCGCCGGACGCCGCACCGCGGTCCCATGTAACGATCTCGTCCTCGAAAACCGCCTGGATCGAAACCGTGGGCGCCGCCTTCCCGCTGCGGCGCTGCAGATCGATGGACTCGACACACGCCTTCATGACCTCCCGCGCATCGTAGCCCAAACGACGCACCGGAAGGATGCTGGGCGTCGGGTGCGGGAAGTTGCAGTGCGCCACGACCTCCAGCTCGTCCGGCACGCGGACGCCCGCCGCGACCAGGCCGGCCGTGGCGTGTTCGACCAGGTTGTCGTCGGCGATCAACAGCGCATCGGGGCGCTCGACGCCCTGCATCAACAGATGGACCAGGTTGCAGGCGGTTTCGGGCGTGGCCTGGTTTACGGCCTGCATCCAGTACGGACGCGTTTCGAGATCGCGCGCGGCCAGCAGCTCACCGATCTGACGGTGGAAGAGCGCGGGGAGTCCCGGCACCGTCAAAAGGGCCACTTTGCGCCGTCCTTGCCGGACAAAGCGGTCGAACGCCTTGGACAGGAAGCTGTCGTGATCCAAGCGCACAGCCGCACTGTCCCAATCGGGCTTATCCATGATCGCCACACGCGAAAGGCTGCGATCCTTCAAGACCGGCGTCCCCGCCAGAAAAAAGGGCGGAGCGGCGAAGACGACTCCGGCCAGACGCTGCAGGCGGACATCCTCGGCCAGCCGGCGGTAGTCTTCCGAGTTCCCGCTTCCCGTCACGCCATGGTAGATGGCCACGCGCCGCAGGGACTTTTCCTGCAGATTCAAGGCCTCGCTGGAAAGCGCCGTCCAGAACCGGGACCAATCGCTCGCCCTGTTGGGATACGACGGGAAGACCAGGGCATAACGATGAAGGTGCGGCGGCGCGTCGGCGACAAAGGTGCCGCGCCGGCCGTCCGCCCGGATGAACCCGTCCTCGGCGAGCCGGTCCAGGGCGAGCTGCACGGTCAGGCTGCTGACGCGGAAGCGCTGTTCCAGCTCGCTGCGCGTGGGCAATTGTTGCCCGGGCCGGATCGATCCCGCAACGATCTGCCGGCGCAACTTCGCCGCGATCGACTCCCGCTTGGGCGCCATGACCTTCGGATTCAACTTCACTCCTCCTGTTATTTACTTTACACCAAAAATATTAATTACTACAGTAAAAATCGACCCGTTTTCTCGGGTTGGAAAACCGGACGATAGACCTTGGCGGATCGGCAGAGAACCCCCGGAGAATGTTGGAAACATCTGTGGATACTGCCGGAGAAGCTGGCGAATAACCAGTGAGGAAGTTGTGGAAAACCCGATGAAAAGACGTGTTTTGCGCGACGAGAGTCTGCGGATGGTCTGTGGACAGCCCATGAATGGATTGCGCAAACAGGCGGTCAGAGCGTTGGATTATCGGTCGACTCGCCAGGGGAAAGTTCTGTATGAATCCTGGCTTTTCTGAGGATGAGTGCCAGACAACCAGAATGGAACCGGTGGGGATCGGGCGGAAAACTGCCTACAGCACCGAAAAGTGAAGCCCTTATCGAGTCCAACCTTAAGATAATATTATCAAAACTTGTGAGGGCCGTTTTTTCTCGCAAAACCTTTACCTTCAGCCAATTGCGGATTGCGAGTTACGTACAGGCATTTTTCCCCGAACTTTTTGTGACAGAAAACCGCAAACCGGTACGTTGGACCTTTGTAGATAATATTATCATGGGCTCGTGGAGGGCTGACTGTGAACCTGAACGCCAAGCGAAGCACCCGGAACCTGTTTTTCCTGCTTGCCGCAGCGGTCTTGGTCATCGCCGGTTGCGGCTCGGCCTCGTCGTCGCCCCGCGCCGACGAGACGCGGACGCCTGTTCCGCCTGCCGACAAAGAACCGTCGGGAAAGAACGCAGAAGCGCAGCCCGTCGCTCCCGTTGCCGCCGCACCTCGCGATGGCGCGCCGACCAGGAACGGCCGCTGTTTTTATGTCGACCCCGAGAAGGGCTCGCCGCAAGGCGACGGTAGCGCGGACCATCCCTGGCGCACGCTGGCCGAAGTCTTCCGCTCGAACCTCGTCCAGTCCAGGAACGCCGCAGGCAGGATCCAGCACGCCAACGCGCCCATCGGCGCTGGCGACACGATCATGCTCCGTTCGGGCTACCACGGCGAAGTGACGCTTGCGGGCGCACACAACGACGAGTTCATCGTCGTCGCCGCCGAAAAGGGTCACACGCCCAAGCTCGGCCGGCTGGACGTCCACGATGCCTCGCGCTGGATCTTCCGCGGACTGACCATCAGTCCTTCCTTCACCGACAAACCCTACACACGCTCGATGGTCCAGCTGGCCGAAGGCGGGCCGGGAAGCGAACTGGTGCTCGAAGACTGCTTCCTCTTCACCACGCTCGAGGTCGCCAACTGGAGCGCCAAGGACTGGATGGAAAAGACCGCGCAAGGCATCCTGCTCGGCCGGCACGGCACCCAACTGACGGCGCGCAACAACCACGTCATGAATACCCGCTTCGCCATCAACCTCTGCTCCTCCGATTCGCTGTGCGAAGGCAACATCGTCGAGAACTTCTCCGGCGACGGCATCCGGGTCACCAGGGACAACCTGACGGTGCAGTACAACGTCATCAAGAACGTCTACGTCTCGGACGCGGACGGCGACGACAACCACGACGACGCGATCCAGTGTTTCCTCTTCAACAAGGGCACCGGCACGGTACGCAAGGCGACCATCCGCGGGAACCTGATCGTCAACCGCGAGGATCCGAACCAGCCGTTCCCCAACACGCTGCAGGCCATCGGCTTCTTCGACGGGCCGCTGGTCGATTTCCTGGTCGAAGACAACGTCATCGACACCAGCCACTGGCACGGCGTCTCGCTCTACGACGCGCAGAACTGCACGATCCGCAACAACGTCGTCTGGACCGAGTGGCAGGACGTGCGCCTGCGGCCGTGGGTGATGCTGGGCACGAAGAAAAACCAGGCGGAGGGGAACCGCGTCGAGAACAACCTCGCCTTCAGTTTCAATTTCAAGGCGGACAAGAAGGTGATCGCCGAGAACAACAAGCCGGTCACCAAGGAAGCCTACGAACGGCGGCGCCAGGAACTGGAAGTGCTGCTGGCGACCCGGTTCGGCCGCATGCACCCGACGTCGAACCGCAAACGCGTCGATGCGTACCCGGCCGCGGATGCCGCGGTGCAGGCAGCCGCCGCGGCGCAGGGAACTCGGGTGGCAACAGACCCGTCGTCGGCCGCGACTGCGCCGCCCCACGCGCCGCCACCCCAACCGGCCGCGCCGACCTGCTCCCCCGATGCACTCGCCGAATGGCAGGCGCGCCTGCGCGAACGGACCCGCGTGCAGGTCGGCGCGAAACGACGCGTGCGCTTCGAACTGACCTCGTTGAAATCCCGGATCGCCGTGCAGTCCATGGACGAACGCGGCGCGATGAAGGTGACGATGGAGCAAGGCGGCCAGATGGACCTGAACTGGGCCCAGTTGGAGCCGCGCGACCACGTCAACCTGGCGCTGGCCTTGACCGCCACGGACGAACCGCAAGACCATGCGCTGGCCGCCTTCTTCCTGCTCCTCGCCCGGCAGAAGGATCGCGGCGAAGAACACCTTTCGAAGGCCGGAGACCTGGCAACCGCCGTTCAACGCGCCTTGGGGGCCGCCCCGTAGACCGCACCTTGTCGAGAGAAGGGCTCTTTCGCCCCAGCCTGCAATACCGGCGCATCCTGCCGCGAAACGTCCTGTCCTCCCGCCTGGAACTGCTTGAAACGCCCCTTCGCACCCCTTCGTACCGCGCCGCAGAAGTTCCAGACCGATTGTTTGCGGCTGCGGGCCCGGCTCTTCGTTGCTCGCTCGTCACAGATCTCCTCCGGATATGCTCCTCGCTCGCGCCTCGATCCGGACCCGCATCCGCGGCGCACTGGGTCAGGAACTTCTG
>Ga0073932_1006171_pt1 | contig 12459 bp, 8 predicted proteins | sample DewCreD2012metaG_FD_76967 | JGI IMG/M metagenome (GOLD analysis project Ga0073932, IMG submission 76967) | Hot spring sediment bacterial and archeal communities from British Columbia, Canada, to study Microbial Dark Matter (Phase II) - Dewar... ... | reverse complement strand
TTCAGCGCCGCGACGGCGCTCTACCTGAACCACCTCGGTCCGGGCAAGCTCCACGGCGTCTGGCGGCGCGAGTGGATCATGGACGGCCACCAGTCCCGCGGCGGGATCGACGCAGACACGCGGTATTACTGGAGCTGATAGGTCATGCCCGGCCTGGAGAACGGATCAAGCATCGCCAACGCCTTCACCTGGGACCACACGCAGTACCCGGGCGGAACGCGCGTCTTCGGGGCGCTCTCGTCCTCCGGCGGCGGGAACTACCAGGACTACTGGGCGCTCTACCTCCTGGCCGGGAAGACCTATGCCATTCAGACGCGTCTGCCGACCGCCTTCACGCCGTACCTCTATCTCTACGACTCGAACGGAAACTATGTCGCCTACGACTACTATTCCGGCGACGACGGCAATGGCATGGCGAAGATTACCTATACGATCACGAAGGAGGGCTGGTACTACGTCGTCGTCTACCTCTATTCCGGCTCCTACGGCCCCTACATCCTGGAGTCCGTGCCCGCGCCGAAGTCCCTCAAGAACTTCTGCCTTTCCCCGGCGCGGCTCGACGCCCGCAGGACGCTCGAATCGTCCATCTGGTCCCGCTTCGAGGCCATCAGCCAGAAGGTCTTCGCCGGGAATCCCTGCCGCTTCGAGGTCCGGCCGCGAACGACCGGCGGGAACGCGGGACGCTTCTCCGCCCGGGCCGGGCGGGAAGCGGGCCTCTGGAGCCGGTTCAACGCCATCAAGACGCCCATCGTGGTCGTCTCCTCGGCGCGGTTCGATGCGCGGGCCAGGATGACCGGCCTGAACGCGAGCCGGTTCGGCATCCGGGTGGGGCAGGAAGTCCTCATCCCGTCGCGCTTCGAGACCCGGCGCGTGGAACTGGCCGACGTCATCAGCCGGTTCGGCGTCCAGGCGCGTATCATCGGCGGCATCACGCCATCCCGAAACGACGCGCTCGTCCGCCCCGGCTGGACGCTCTACGCCCGCGACACGGAGACCGGCGCGGCGAGTCTCCTCGGCTTCATCCCGGCCGACGCGGACCCAAGGGAACTCCTCGGCGTGCCGCTCCCGGACGGCGTCTACGAGATCGAGGTCCGGCCGTCGGAATGGTTCTGGGACGAGTGCCGGGGACGGAAGGTCATCACGCTCATCGCCGGGAGCGCCGGGGGCGGCGGCTCGACTACGGGCCTCCCCGTCGTCCAGAACCTGCGGCGAGAACTCGTCTCCTTCCAGAGCGTCATCCGGTGGAACGTGGTCGCCGAGTACGAGCCGGGGGCGTTCAGGTTCGGGCTGTGGTTCGGGGCAACATCGCCCGTGGACACCTCCGGCGTGCCCGACCAGACCGTGGACTACCTCTCCGGCCAGGGCGAGTACCAGGCCGCCCGCGCCCAGTCCTCGCCCGAATATGTCGCCGTCGCGGCCTACACGGACACCGAGCAAGGCCCGACCGCCGAGCTCTTCCTCGACTGGGACTCCGTCGCGCCCGTCAGCCCGCCGAACCAGTACGCTTTTCAGCGGTTGTAAGCGTGGAGCCATCCCGACGCGACCGTCAAAAACATGTTGACTTTCGGGTGATTGTTCGTATGATTAATCACTTGATTGTCTCCGGCCGATGTGCAAGAATACGGCGGTTCCGCCAATGGAGGGTTTCGCTTTGAACTCGTCACGCAACGCATCAAGGCTCGTTCAGGAGCTCAAGAAGCTTCGGAAGCGGGCCGGTTTTTCGCAGCAGGCGCTCGCGGTCCGGCTCGGCATTGCGCTGCCGACGGTCAGCAGATGGGAGAATGGGAAAAGCCACCCTTCGCCGCTGGCGCTCGAGAAGATCGAGGCATTCCTCCGGGAGATGGGCAAGGATGGAGAAGCCATGCTCAAGGAGTGCTTCGCGGGAAACACCGGGAGGAAGGCATGAACATGGCTCGCAAGGTGAAGGCAAACGAAAAGAAAAACGGCTCTAACGGGGCCACGCTCGGGTTCGAGGCGAAGCTCTGGCAGGCGGCGGACAAGCTCCGCAACAACATGGACGCCGCCGAGTACAAGCACGTCGTCCTCGGCCTCATCTTCCTGAAGTACATCTCCGACGCCTTCGAGGAGCACCGCGCCAAACTTGTCGGGGACAAGAAGGGCGGCGCGGACCCTGAGGACCCGGACGAGTACCGCGCCTTCAACATTTTCTGGGTGCCGAAGGAGGCCCGCTGGTCGCATCTTCAGGCGAACGCCAAGCAGCCGACCATCGGCAAGCTCATTGACGACGCCATGGTCGCCATCGAGCGGGACAACAAGGCGCTGAAGGGTGTCCTGCCCAAGGACTACGCCCGCCCGGCGCTCGACAAGCAGCGGCTCGGCGAGTTGATCGACCTCATCGGCACCATCGGCCTTGGCGACGCCGAGAACCGTTCCAAGGACATCCTCGGCCGCGTCTACGAATACTTCCTCTCTCAGTTCGCGAGCGCCGAGGGAAAGAAGGGCGGTCAGTTCTACACGCCCCGGTGCGTGGTCCAGGTGCTCGTCTCCATGCTCGCTCCCTACAAGGGCCGTGTCTACGACCCCTGTTGCGGCTCGGGCGGAATGTTCGTCCAGAGCGAGAAGTTCATCGAGGAGCACGGCGGGAAGGTCGGCGACATCAGCATCTACGGCCAGGAATCGAACCCCACCACGTGGCGGCTGGCCAAGATGAACCTGGCCATCCGGGGCATCGACGCCAACCTGGGCCCGGAGCACGCCGACAGCTTCCACCGCGACCTGCACCCGGACCTCAAGGCCGACTACATCCTCGCCAATCCGCCGTTCAACTCGAGCGACTGGGGCGGCGAACGCATGCGCGAGGACAAGCGCTGGAAATACGGCATCCCGCCCGCGGGCAACGCCAACTTCGCCTGGGTCCAGCACTTCATCCACCATCTGGCCCCGACCGGCCTGGCGGGCTTCGTCCTAGCCAACGGCTCGATGTCCTCCAACCAGTCGGGCGAGGGCGAGATCCGAAAGAACATCATCGAGGCCGACCTCGTGGACTGCATGGTGGCATTGCCCGGGCAGCTCTTCTACTCCACCCAGATTCCTGTCTGCCTCTGGTTCATCGCCCGCGACAAGAAGAACGGCCGCTTCCGCGACCGGCGCGGCGAGACGCTCTTCATCGACGCCCGGAAGCTCGGCACGATGATTGACCGCGTCCACCGCGGGCTGACCGATGAAGACATCCGCAAGATTGCCGACACCTACCACGCCTGGCGTGGCGACAAGGATTGCAAGGTCAAGTACAACGACGTGCCGGGCTTCTGCAAGAGCGCGACGTTGGAAGAAATCCGTAAGCACGACCACGTGCTCACCCCCGGCCGTTACGTAGGAGCGGCGCCGCAGGAGGAAGACGACGAGCCGTTCGAGGAGAAGATGAAGCGACTGACCGCCGAACTGAAAAAACAGACCGCCGAAGCCGCCCGGCTCGACAAACTCATCTGGGCCAATCTAAAGGAGTTGGGGTATGGCGGGTGAGTGGATCAAATATACGGTCGGTGATGTTGCCGTCTGCAATCCAGAAACCTACTCTCCAGTGGAGCAGTGGGATTTCGTGAACTACTTAGATACAGGCAATATCACGAACGGCACAATTGATTCGATTCAATACTTTACGGATCACGAATCGTTGCCGAGTAGAGCGCGCCGCAAGGTCCGACCAGGAGATATCGTCTATTCGACGGTTCGTCCCAACCAAAAACACTACGGTATTATTGCCGAACCATTGCCGAATATGTTGGTATCAACAGGTTTTGCGGTTATCAGGGGGCGTGAGGGCAAGTGCGAGACAAAATACCTTTACTACTTTCTCACGCAACCGCAACTAATTGAGCATTTACATTCGATTGCCGACAATAGCACATCTGCCTACCCCTCGATTAAACCCAGCGACATCGAATCTCTGGAAGTCGAACTTCCTCCGCTTCCCGAGCAACGCGCCATTGCCCACATCCTCGGCACGCTGGACGACAAGATCGAGCTGAACCGGCGGATGAGCGAGACGCTGGAGCAGATGGCGCGGGCGATCTTCAAGAGTTGGTTCGTGGATTTCGATCCGGTGCGCGCCAAGATGGACGGCCGCTGGCGCAAGGGCCAGACGCTCCCCGGCCTGCCCGCCCACCTCTACGACCTCTTCCCGGACCGGCTGGTGGATTCCGAACTCGGCGAGATTCCGGAGGGGTGGGAGTTAGCACCCCTTCCAGATCTGGTCGAAATCAATCCATCGCGCCCGTTACGTAAAGGCGAGATTGCACCTTATTTGGACATGGCGAACATGCCAATTCGCGGGCACGCGCCTGATGCAGTTGTGGACCGACCTTTTGGCTCGGGAATGCGATTCATCAATGGTGACACGCTCGTTGCTCGCATCACGCCTTGCCTTGAAAACGGCAAAACTGCCTTTGTCGATTTCCTCCAGGACGGACAAGTAGGGTGGGGCTCGACAGAGTACATTGTGCTGCGTCCAAAGCCCCCTTTGCCCGAGGAGTTCGCCTATTGTCTAGCCCGGAGCCACGCATTCCGTGAATTCGCTATTCAAAGCATGACCGGGACCAGCGGTCGTCAGCGTGTCCAGGCCGATTCGCTGGAGCACTTTCGGTTACCGCGAGTTCCGGCGCTGGTTGCAGAAGCATTTGGGCGCGCAATTACACCGTTGTTCGCGAGGTCGTCCTCCGCAGTGCGGGAATCCCGCACCCTGTCCGCCATCCGCGACGCGCTGCTGCCCAAGCTCATCTCCGGCGAAATCCGCATCAAAGACGCGGAGAAGTTCGTGGAGGGTGCGTTATGACGATGTCCGCCGGAACCGAGGTCTACAACGCGGATGTCGCGCCCGTGACCGCGCGGGGCGCGTCCTACACAGACGCGGAGCTTGACGCCGCGTTGGGCGGTTCCGTGTCGCGCATTCTCTGGGACGACGCCGGTACGGCGGACCTCCAAGCCATCCTCACGAGCGTTATCACGACGGACTTTTCGGACAAGAGCGTCAAACGCATCCTCGGAAATCATCACGCGCCGGAGAGCTGGCGCGTGGGCGAGGCCTTGGCGGAGGCTTTTCTTGTCGAACACCGCGACTGCGAGTTTCCCTGGCCCTCTGGCCGAGACCTGAAGAATCCGAGCGCCAGCCCGGCAGGAACCGACCTCGTGGGTTTTCACAAGACGAACGTGGCCGAAAACACGCATCGTTTCGCGTTCGGCGAGGTCAAGACCTCGGAGCAGGAGGCGTGGCCGCCGAGTGTCATGGACGGCCGACACGGGCTGAAGAAGCAATTGGAGGACTTGCGCGACTCAACGGACGTGAAGGACTCCCTGGTGAAATACCTTGGACATCACGCGGACGGAACCGACTGGCTTCCACGCTACCGGAGCGCGACGACGCGTTATCTCGCTAACCCGACTGATGTTTCCCTGTTCGGCGTCCTCGTAAGGGACGTAGAACCGAAGCGCGAAGACCTGGCGAAACGAGCGGGAGACCTTGCCACGGGTTGCCCGGCAGAAACCGGTATCGAGTTACGGGCAATGTACTTGCCGAAGGAAAGCATCAAATCGCTTGCGCAACGCGCCGTGAAGGCGCGGGAGGGCGGCCATGGCCAGAACTGACATGGTCATAACCGAAGACGCCCTCAACCGCGTTGACCAGCATTGGGCGGTCAAGGCCGTCGGCGATGACCGGCTGGCGCGAGCGCTGGAGGTAGCCACAGTTCGCGTCATGCGCTCTGCCGTCGGGCACCAGATGACGATCGCCTTTGGCGAGACCGCTACGGATGCGGATACAGTCGAACGCGCGGCCATGGCCTACGAAATCGCGGCCATCGAGGGATTGGACGCGCTTCTGCATCCTTCGGGCGATGAAGCGCGCGTTCAACTGCGTATGCAGGCGCAGGCAGGGGCCTTCCGGGCTTACACCCTGCGGCGAACGTTACCGATCCCGGCGGGACCGGAAGACCGCATCTTCCATGTCTTGCATTTGGCGGCGCTTGCCTATTGCGGCGACCAATGGGCCGACCTGCGGCGCTGGCTCAAGGATCATGACCGAGAGGTTAAACCGCCGTCGGTCGCTAACGCGAACTGGGACCACCGGATTCTCTACAGGTTGTTCGACTGCTGGGTACGTCTCTTACGCAAGCAGGGCTGGGACGACCTCGACGGCATCCGGGAGATCATCGCCGGTCTCCGCAAGGACCAGGAACAGTACGAGAGCAACACTCTTGCCAAGCAGGACAATGCGGCGGCTCAAGCCACGGCGCTTCGCCTCATCGCGCTGTACCACTGGGCGAAGGCGACGGAGCTGCTTGCCGTTTACATGTTGCAGGGACAGCCGGTGGGGATCGAGGCCGAGCTGGATAAGCATTTCGAGACCGGACGGCGAGCGGCTTCCGCCGCGCAGGACGCCGCGCTCGATGTAATCCTCCGCTGGCTGCACGCTGCTTCCCGCCGGATGGTCGCCGGTTCGCTCTGGAAGGTCGCCCAAGCGGTCAATTCCCGTGTGACCCGGTTCGTCAAGAGTATCACCAAGACGCGCTCGATGTTTGAACTCCTGCCTCCGCAACGGGCCGCATTGCAGGAACAGGGTCTTTTGGACCAGGCCAGCCGTGCAATAGTCGTAGACTTGCCGACCTCCGGCGGGAAAACGACTCTGGCACAGTTCCGAATGCTGCAGGCTTTGAACCAGTTCGATGCGGACAAGGGATGGGTCGCGTATGTCGCGCCGACGCGCGCCCTCGTAGCCCAACTGACCCGCCGCCTTCGTGAAGACTTTAGCCCGCTGGACATCCGGGTCGAGCAGTTGACCGGGGCCATTGAGATAGACGCCTTTGAAGAGGCGATGCTTGCCGCTCAGTCCAACACCGTGCCCTTCCATATCCTGGTTTCCACGCCGGAAAAGCTGCAACTGGTGATTCGGAACAAGAAAGTGACGCGTCCGCTGGCTCTGGTGGTCATGGACGAGGCGCACAGTATCGAGGACGAGGAGCGGGGATTGAGGATAGAACTCCTTTTGGCCACCATCAAGCGCGAGTGCGACCGGGCGAATTTCCTCTTGCTGATGCCCTATGTTCCGAACGCCGGAGACTTGGCGAGATGGCTCGGCGCGGATGCGGGCAAGACAATAAGCATCGGGACTTCGCCGTGGCAGCCGAATGAGCGGGCCGTTGGTCTTTTCGGTGCCGTTGAGGATAGTTCGGTTCGCGGTGGATGGAAACTTCAATACGAGACGTTGATTACCACGCCGAAAACCATTCATCTGCGTGGCCAGCACCAAGTCGGGGACGTCAAACCGCTGAACATTTCCTACTCCAAGGCAAAGGGGGTATCGGTCCAGGCTGGGGCCATGGCAAAGGTGTTTTCCGAACGCGGCACCAGCATTGCGGTCGCCCAAAAGATAGACCACGTCTGGTCCGTGGCGCGCACCGTGAAGGATAGTCTCAAGCCGTTCGATGAAGTGCCGCCGGAAATCGCCCTGGTGCAACGATTCCTGCAAACGGAAATCAGTCCACAGTTCGAGCTGATCGACATGCTCGGGCGTGGAGTGGGCGTTCACCACACAGGGCTTTCGGATGAAACTCGAACGCTCATGGAATGGCTTGCCGAAATCGGGGCGTTGCGGGTCCTTTGCACGACAACGACTCTTATTCACGGCATAAACTTCCCTGTTGCATCCGTGTTCCTGTCCACGCGAAAGTATCCTTACGGCAAGGAGATGAGCCCGAGGACGTTCTGGAACCTTGCGGGACGCGCAGGCCGGGTGAATCAAGAAAGCGTCGGCATTGTGGGCTTGGCTGCCGGAGACGACCCGGACGGGAACCGTCGGTTTGTCAGCCAAACGACCGGGGCGCTTGTTTCGCGTTTGATTGGACTGCTCGACGAGGTGGAACAGCAAGGCAAGCTTAACCAGCTTTCCATGGTCATTCAGGAAGAGCAATGGTCCGATTTCCGTTGCTATGTGGCCCACCTGTGGAACGAGAAGAAGAACCTCGACGCCGTACTAGCTGAAACGGAACAACTCTTACGAAACACCTACGGTTTTGGCGCGTTACAGGAACGCTCGGACAACAGTGCGAGGCAGAAGACACAAGCACTTCTGAATGCCACGGGTGATTACGCCCGAAAGCTGGCGGCCAATCCGGGACCCGCGGCCTTGGCCGACGCGACGGGCTTTGCGCCAGAGGGGGTTGCCGCCGCGCTTGCTGGCCTGAACCAATTGCAGCGCAAGTTGACTCCTGCGGATTGGGAACCAGCGAGCATATTCGGCGACATTGCGAAATCTCCACTGCCCAGCCTGATCGGTGTGATGATGCGTATCCCAGAGATAAAGATGGAAATTGGGTCTGAAGGGTTGACGCACCAACACATCGCCAACATCACGCGCGCGTGGGTGAACGGATGTTCGATCCAGGAAATAGCCACCGAGTTCTTCAGGGATAAGACTGGCACTGAGGCGATAACCAGTGCGTGTAAAGCGATTTATCGGGTCCTGACCAACAACGGCCCGTGGGGGCTTTCGGCTTTGTGCAAGATCAGCGGCATTGATTTCGATCAACTCTCCCCTGACGAAAAGCGCCGCATCAACAGCTTGCCCGCAATGATCTATCACGGCGTCAAGACTGAGGCGGCGGTTCTTATGCGCATGAACAGTGTCCCGAGGAGCATTGCAGAACCGTTAGGGGCAGAGTTTGAGCGCAAGACCGGCGCTCCTGCGGGCAACCAGACCGTTGGTGTGGCCCGTGATTTCTTGCGAACCCTTAGCGATGGTGACTGGGGACGGCTCGCACCCAGGGGGGCGGCGATGTCTGGCCGGGATTACAAGGAAGTTTGGGGTCGGCTCTCCGGCGAAGCATGGAGCAACAAAACATGACCGGCGGAACCTTCACGGAGTCGATGGTCGAGCAGGCCGCCCTGACATGGATGGAGAGCCTGGGGTACTCCATTCTTCACGGTCCCGATATAGCCCCCGGCGAGGTGACGGCCGAGCGGCAGGTGTATCAAGAGACGATTCTGCCCCGACGCCTCCGGGATGCGCTGGTTCGACTGAATCCCGCGGTGCCCGCTGAGGCCATCGAGGACGCATTCCGAAGGGTGTCACGCGCCGATTCGCCGTCACTCGTGCAGAGCAATCGTATCTTCCACCGAATGCTGGTGGATGGGGTAGACATTGCATACCGTTCGGACGGGCGGGTCGTCCACGATAAGGCGCGGCTCGTAGACTTCGAGACCCCGGACAACAACGACTGGCTGGTCGTCAATCAGTTCACTGTAGTTGAGGGACAGAACAATCGCCGGCCGGACATCGTTATCTTTCTCAACGGCCTACCGGTCGGGGTGATCGAACTCAAGAATCCGGCTGACGAGAACGCGACGATCTGGACTGCCTTCAGCCAATTGCAGACATACAAGCAGCAGATTCCGTCGCTCTTCACGTTCAATGAAGTCTTGGTGATATCGGACGGCCTGGAGGCGCGCATCGGCTCGTTCACGGCCAACAGAGAGTGGTTCCTGCCGTGGCGCACAATCGAGGGCGAAGATCTGGCCCCGTCGTCCCTCCCGCAATTGGAAGTGCTCATCAAGGGGGTGTTCGAGCGATGCCGATTCCTTCGGTTCCTGCGGCACTTCATCGTGTTCGAGGAGGAAGCGGGTGGCGTGCTGGTCAAGAAACTCGCCGGTTACCACCAGTTCCACGCGGTCAACGTGGCGGTCGAAAAGACCGTTCGCGCCCTTGAACATGGACCGAAAGTTACGGGCGTTGCCGAACCGCACGGGATCTACCGTGCGGGGTCGCCGTCCAGTTCTCCAGCCCGAAAACCTGGCGACAGGCGGATAGGCGTTGTCTGGCACACGCAGGGTTCCGGCAAAAGCCTGACTATGGCTTTTTACGCAGGATGCGTGGTGATGCATCCGGCGATGGAGAACCCGACGCTGGTCGTCATCATCGGACCGGAACGACCTCGACGACCAGCTTTTCGGGACCTTCTCGCGGTGCCACGAACTTCTGCGGCAGAAGCCGGTCCAGGCTCGGGATCGGGCGCACCTGCGCGAACTCCTTCAGGTGGCCGCTGGCGGGGTTGTCTTCACCACGATCCAGAAGTTTCTGCCGGAGCAGAGGGGGGACAACTTTCCGAAGCTCTCCGACCGGCGGAACATCGTCGTTATCGCGGACGAGGCGCATCGGAGCCAGTACGACTTCATCGACGGTTTCGCCCGCCACATGCGCGATGCATTGCCGAACGCCTCATTCATCGGTTTCACGGGCACGCCCATTGATCTGACCGATAAGAGCACGCGCGCGGTGTTTGGCGACTACATCAGCATCTACGATATCCAGCGCGCGGTCTTGGACGGGGCGACGGTGCCTATTTACTACGAGAGTCGCCTTGCCAAACTGGAACTGGATGAATCTGAGAAGCCGCATCTTGACGAAGAGTTCGAGGAACTCACCGAAGGCGAGGAAGTTGAACGCAAGGAGAGGCTCAAGACGAAATGGGCGGCCCTGGAAGCGGTGGTCGGCACGGAGAAGCGCATCCGGCTCATCGCCCAGGACATCGTCAATCACTTCGAGGAGCGCCTCTCGGCGATGGACGGCAAGGCCATGATCGTCTGCATGAGCCGCCGCATCTGTGTGGATCTCTATAACGCCATCGTCGCGATCCGGCCGCAGTGGCACGACGAGGACGACGCCAAAGGCGTCATCAAGATCGTCATGACGGGTTCGGCATCCGACAGGCTGGATTGGCAGCAGCACATCCGAAACAAGCCTCGCCGGGAGGCGCTGGCCAAGCGGTTTAAGAACCCAGCCGACCCGATGAAATTGGTGATTGTCCGCGACATGTGGCTGACAGGCTTTGATGCGCCCTGTCTGCACACGATGTATGTGGACAAACCCATGCGCGGGCATGGATTGATGCAGGCCATTGCCCGCGTGAACCGCGTTTTCAGGGACAAGCCGGGCGGCCTCGTTGTGGACTATCTGGGACTTGCGGACTATCTGCGCAAGGCGCTTGCCAACTATACCGAAAGCGGTGGGAAAGGCTCTACCGCCATAGATCAGGAAGAAGCCGTCGCCGTCATGCTGGAGAAGTACGAGGTCTGCTGCGATCTCTTCCACGGTTTCGACTGGTCGGCATGGGTGAAGGGCACCCCGACCCAAAGACTGGGCCTCCTCCCGGCGGCGCAGGAGCACATCCTGGCCCAGGAGGACGGCAAGGCGCGGTTGCTCAAGGCCGTCACCGAGCTTTCGCAGGCGTTCGCACTGGCCGTCCCCAACGAGAAGGCATTGGGAATCCGCGATGACATGGCGTTCTTTCAGGCGGTCAGGACCGCGCTTGCCAAGGCGGGCGCGCCAAGCCCGAAGCCGGAAGAGGACCTCGATCATGCGATCCGGCAGCTTGTCTCAAGGGCGGTCGCTTCCGATCAGGTCATAGACATCTTCGCGGCAGCCGGGCTGAAGAAGCCGGATATCTCCATCCTTTCGGATGAGTTCCTGACCGAAGTCCGGGGACTTCCTCAGAAGAACCTTGCGGTCGAACTGCTACGCAAGCTCCTGAACGAGGAGATCAAGACGCGTTCGCGGAAGAACCTTGTGCAGGCGCGCTCATTTGCCGAGATGTTGGAGAAGTCCATCCGGGCCTACCAGAACCGGGCTATCGAGACTGCGCAGGTGATCGAGGAACTGATCGCCCTTGCAAAGGACATGCGCGAGGCGAACCGCCGTGGCGAGGATCTCGGATTGAACGAGGATGAGGTCGCGTTTTACGACGCGCTGGAAACCAACGATAGCGCGGTCAAGGTGTTGGGCGACGAGACGCTGCGGATCATCGCCCGCGAGCTCGTGGAGACGGTCCGTAACAATGTGACCATTGACTGGACGGTCAAGGAGAGCATCCGCGCCAAGCTGCGCATCATGGTCAAACGCATCCTCCGCAAGTACGGTTACCCGCCGGATAAGCAGGAGAAGGCGACTCAAACCGTGCTGGAGCAGGCGGAGGTGCTTTGCAAAGACTGGGTTTCCGCTTGATTCAAGGATAGCTGCGGAGATTCTGGACGACCTCGGGCTGGCGGGAAAGGTGCGATTGGAGTAACAGCAGCAATGTCTGTTGCTGGCAGCGATAGGAAGGCATGATGGCAGACGCGGAAAAGGTCCTTTGGTCCGGTCTCCTCGTGGGCGTCCAGCCGCGCATCCGGCTGCTGCGGTCGTTCGACGAGCGGCAGCACAGCTATCAGGGGTATGTGCTCCGCGTCAACGGAACGTGCGGGGAGCAGACAGGCGAGTTCCTAATCGCGGTTGGCCAGGGCGCGCACGAGAAGCACCGGTTCCGCGCAGGGATGGAGTTGAGCGGGCAGTCCGCGCCCGTCGATGACCCGCGAATGGAAACGGCCGGGTTCTACAAGACGAGCGGCCTCAAGGTGGTGAAGGACGACGCCGGAGAACCGCCCGCAGGGCCGCCGTTCCTCGGCGTCCCGCCCGAC
>Ga0073932_1006170_pt1 | contig 12460 bp, 6 predicted proteins | sample DewCreD2012metaG_FD_76967 | JGI IMG/M metagenome (GOLD analysis project Ga0073932, IMG submission 76967) | Hot spring sediment bacterial and archeal communities from British Columbia, Canada, to study Microbial Dark Matter (Phase II) - Dewar... ... | reverse complement strand
TCCCCGCGCGCATGGCGGCCGAACACCGCTGGCCGTTCGACCCGTCCGAGTTCGCCTGGGCGTTGATGCCCATGGGCGGCGATTGGGTCTGGACCCTCGGCTGGATGACCGGAGGCGAAGCGGCCGCGCGGCTGATGAACCTGCTGCTGCTCGCGTGGATCGCATGGATGGTGGCGAGACGCGTCGCGGCAATCCTGGGCGCGTGGCCCGCGGCGATGCTCGCTGGAGCGTTTCTCTCCACGCCGCTGGTGCAGCACGTGACGGGTTCGCTGTTCGTCGAGAACGCGACCGCGCTGTGGTTGACCGCAGCCGCGCTGGTGCTGGCGGAGACGCGGCTTGCGGACGGCCGCGCACAGCTGGCCTTCGGGCTGCTGGCAGGCATGGCCGCGGCCACCAAGTTCGGCGCGCTGGCGTTTCTTGCTCCGCTGGTTGCGGGGGCTGCGTGGCTGACGGGATGGAGGAACACGGCCAGGGCCTTTCTGCCGGCCCTGCCTGTGGGGCTGTTCCCTTACGCGAACGCCTGGCTGCGCGCGGGCAATCCGTTTTTCCCGTTCTTCAACGCCGTCTTCCGTTCGCCGTACTACGAAGCGGCCAATTTCCGCGATACCCGGTTCGAAACGCCGCTCTCGTGGACGACGCTGTACGATCTGACGTTCCGCTCCAGCCGCTTCATCGAGGGCTGGGACGGAGCCGCGGGTTTTCTGCTGTTCGCGCTGGCCATCGCCTGCGTGATGGCGTGGCGGCCCTCCTGGCCGAGAGAACGGACCGTGCTGCTGGCGGCGGCTCTTCTGGGCGGGCTGCTGAGTTTCGCCGGACAGTCGAACCTCCGCTATCTGTACCCCATGCTTCCGCTTCTGGTTCTGCCGGCTGCGGAAACGCTGCACGAGCCCGCGCCGCGGCGCGCCCGCGCTGCCCTTCTCGCGGTCTGCTTCGCCGTGCTCCTGCTGCTGCACCTGCGGCTGCTGCCCGCCGCGGGCCACTATCACAAGGATTTCTGGCAGCCTGCATGGCGCCAGCCGCAGCGGGATCTCTTCCTGCGCGAGCACGCCCCCGAGCGGAAGCTGGTGGAGTGGCTCAACCAGAACGCGCCGGGCGCGCGCGTGGCCTGGTTCGACGGCAATGCCATCGGCGATTTCCGCGGCCGCGCCTTCACGGCCACCTGGCACAGCCCCGTGTTCTGGAAAAGGCTCCGGGAAGCCTCTGACCCGGAGGCTCTGGAGCGGCTGATGCGCGGGTACGGGATCGATTTCGTCATCGCCCCGGCGCCCGCCGGAAGACGCCCGCCGCGCAGCGTCCATGAACGGCAGTTTCTCGACGACTGCATGCAGACGGTGCTGGAATTCGGCGATGTCGAGCTCCGCCGCTGGAAGCCCGGAGGCTGCCGGCTGGGAGATCCGCCCGCCGCCGAGCCCGGCGTGCACGACGACACTTCGCCCTCGCTGCGCTTCAGCGGCCCGTGGATCCGCGATCTGCAGTTTCCGGAGACGTGGCGCGGCACGCTCGTGTACACGAACAGCGCCGCCGCCGAGGCCCGGATCCGGTTCCGCGGCAGCGCCGTGCGGCTGATGTTCACGGCGGCGTTCAACCGCTGCCGCGCCGAGGCGGCGCTGGAGGGCGCGGCCGCGCGCGTGTTCGATCAGAGAAGCGCGGAGACGCGATGGCGGCAATGGAGCCCGTGGTTTGAAGCCCTCCTGCCCGGGGAGCACACGCTGGTGCTGCGCATGGCGCCCGGCTCGCCGGCCTCCTGCTGGATCGACCTCGACGCCTTCGAAGTGCGGTAGATCCGCGGCGGAGGGCCGATGCCGCCTTTTTCGTAACATGGTCTTTATGGAAGCTGGTTTCGCACCCGCCCAGTCTGTCATCGAGCTGGAGCGGCAGTATCTGCTGCAGAATTACGCCCGGTATCCGCTGGTGCTCAGGCGCGGCCGGGGCTGCTGGCTGTACGACACTTCGGGCAAGCGGTACCTCGACCTGATCTCCGGCATCGGGGTGAACTCGCTCGGCCACGCGCATCCGCGCATCGTGCGCGCCATCCGCGAGCAGGCCGCGCTCCTGATCCACTCGAGCAATCTGTATTACCACGAGTATCAGGGCCCGCTGGCGAAAAAAATCTGCGAGACCAGCGGACTGGACCGCGTTTTTTTCTGCAATTCCGGAGCGGAAGCCGTTGAAGCGGCCGTCAAAATGGCGAAGGCCTACGGCCGGAAAATTCACCCGGAAAAGACCGAAATCATCGCGTTCGAAAACAGCTTCCACGGCCGCACCATCGGCGCCCTGTCCATCACCGGACAGGCCAAGTACCGCGAGCCGTTCGAGCCGCTTCTTCCCGGGGCCCGCATCCTCAGCCCCTGCGACGACGCCGCGCTGGAAGCGGCCGTGACGGAACGCACCGCCGCCATCTTCGTCGAGCCGATCCAGGGCGAGGGCGGCGTCAGGCCGATGTCCGGCGACTGGCTGCGCCTCCTGCGCCGGCTGGCCGACCGCAGCGGAGCGCTGCTCGTGTTCGACGAAATCCAGTGCGGACTCGGCCGTCCGGGCGTCTATTACGCCTACCAGCTTCATCAGCCTCCGGTGACGCCTGACGTGGTCACGCTGGCCAAGCCGATCGCCGCCGGCCTCCCGCTCGGGGCCATCGCCTGCACGGAGAAGGCCGCGGCGGCCATCGGCCCCGGCATGCACGGCACGACGTTCGGCGGCGGAGCGCTGGCCTGCCGGGTGGCGCTGGAATTTTTCGCCATTCTGGAGGAATTGCTGCCGCAAATGCGCCGGGTCAGCGAGTATTTCTTCTCCGGCCTGCGGGATCTGCAGAAGCAGTTTTCCTTCATCCGCGAGGTGCGCGGGGCCGGTTTCATGATCGGGGTGGAGCTGGATTTTCCCTGCAAGCACCTGGTGGAAGCGGGCATGCAGCAGGGCCTGCTGTTCAACGTCACCCACGACACCGTCATCCGGATGCTGCCGCCCTACATCCTGACGGAGAAGGAAGCCGCCCGCGCTCTGGCCGGGCTGCGCAAGGTTTTCCGCGCGGCCTCACCCGCGCCTGTTTCCGCCTGAATCTCCGTCGGCGGCGATCTTTTCGAGAGCCGCGCGCAGCTCTTCGAGGTGGAGCGGCTTGCCGAGAAATCCGTCCATGCCCGCCGCTTCCGCGGCAGCGCGGTCGGATTCGTAGACGTTGGCTGACAGGGCGAGGATCGGCGCCCGGAATCCTGCCTGCCGCAGCCGCCGCGCCGCCTCCAGCCCGTCGAGCTTCGGCAGGCGGATATCCATCAGAACCACGTCAAACTCTTCCTGCAATGCCCGCTCGACCGCGTGCGCGCCGTCGCTGGCGAGCTCCGCGTGGTGGCCGAGCACCGCGAGCATGCGCGCCATCATCGTCTGATTGAGGGCATTGTCCTCGACGACCAGCACGCGCAACGGCCTGCCGTCCGCCTTCTTCTGTCCTTCGCCGGAAGCCTCATCGGCGCGGATCCGGGCGGCATCCGCCTGAGGCAACGGCAGCGCGACCCGGAACACCGATCCCTCGCCCGGATGGCTTTCCGCGCGGATGCTCCCGCCCATGGCCTCGGCCAGCGCTTTCGTGATGGACAGACCCAGCCCGGTGCCAGTATCAGGCCTTTGATGCCCATGCTCATCCTGCACGAAGGGCTGGAAGATCGACTCGAGCCGCCGGGGCTCGATGCCGCGACCCGTGTCCCGCACGGCCAGCTCGAATCCCTGCCCGGCGCCGGCGGGAACGGAAACCGCAATCTCGACGAACCCCGCATCGGTGAACTTGACTGCGTTGGAAACGAGATTCAGCAGGATCTGCTCCACGCGGTGCTGGTCTCCGAGAAAGACCAGCGGCCCCGGCGGGAGCAGCGTTCTCAACTCGAGCCCTTTGCCCTCCGCCATCGGCCGCATCAGGGAAGCCACCGTCTCCACGACGCGGGCCAGATCGAAGGGACGGCTGGCCAGCACGAGCTTGCCCGCTTCGACTTTCGACAGGTCGAGAATGTCGTTCAGCAGGTTCAGCAGCACGCCGGCGCTCTGCTGCAGAGTGCGCACGAGCTGCTCCTGTTCCGGCCGCAACCCGCTGCGCAGCAGCAGATCGGCCGTGCCGATCACGCCGTGCATGGGCGTGCGGATCTCGTGGCTCATGCGGGCGAGGAAGTCGCTCTTGAAGCGGCTGGCCTGTTCGGCGCGGGCCAGCGCCTCCGCCGTTCTCTCTTTTTCGGCCCGCAGCTGGCGCGTCCGTTCGCGCACCGCTTCCTCGAGCCATTTCTGCCGCTCCCGGAGGGCCCGGATGCGCCACCTCCACGCCATCCGCGCCGCCGCCGCCATCGCCGCCAGCCCCATGCCGCGGAACCACCAGGTCATCCAGAACGGCGGATGCACCACGAGCGGCAGCTGCAGCGTGGCGAACGAGAGGTCGTCCCGCGGAGACGAGGCGCGGATCTCCAGCGTATAATTGCCCGGCGGCAGTTCGCTGTAGCGCGCCTCGCGGGTTTCCGCTTCGATCCAGTTTTCGTGATTTCCCAGCAGCCGGTACTCGAACCGGACCCCGTGGCGGTGGCGGAAGGTCAGGGCTGCGAAGCCCGCCGCAAAAGAGCGGTCTTCGCCGTCGATGACGAGCGGCACCTCCTCGCCGTGGATGAAGCGGCGGGCGCCCAGCCGCACGCGCGTCAGCCGCAGGGGGATCTGCCGCCGCAGCGGCTCGGCCGCCGCGACAGGCCGGGTGACGCGCGTCACGCCGCGCGAAGTGCCGATCCAGACGGACCCGTCGGGGGATGAATAGAAGGCATCCACCGAGCAGGAATGCGCGGCCAGGCCGTCTTCTTTCGAGAAACGGCGCCAGCGTCCGGCGTCCCAGATGTCCAGCCCGTTGTCGCCTCCGATCCAGACCCTGCCCGCCGCGTCCGACCGCAACAGGAGGGCCGTCGGCGAGGAGAGGCGCTCGAAGACGTGCTCCGCGCCCCGCACTGCGCCCTGATCGTCCAGCAGGAGCCGGGTGACGCCCAGGGGGTTGCGGTAGGCCACCCAGACCGCGCCCGTGTTGTCCTCCGCGACATGGGTCAGCGCCGCCTCGCGGAGACCGTCCCGTCTTCCGTAGCGCCGCCACTCCCCCGCCCGCCAGCGCAGCAGTCCCTCGCTCGACGTGATCCAGACGACGCCGCCGCGGCCTTGCGCCATGCGGAAAAAGACTTCCTTTGCGGTTCCCCCCGGCGGCTGCAGCCGCTCGAAATCCACGGCGGCGCGGTCCGCCGGCCCCCTGGTCCGGTACAGTCCTTCGAGGCTCGCCACCCACAGGCGGCCCTCGCTGTCGGCGAGCAGCCCGTTCACCCGGTCGGGCAATCCGCTGCCGGAGAATCGCCTGCCTCTGTTGCCGGAGGCATCCAGGCGGCTGACGCCTCCGGGGAAGCAGCCCGCCCACACCGAGCCGTCTTTTCCCAGAGCCAGGCTCCGCACCTTCGAGCCGCACAGCCCCTCCAGCCTGGCCAGCGGCGTCCACCGCGCCGCTTCCGGCTCTTTCACGGCCAGCCCGTTGTCCGTGCCGGCCCACACCCGTCCCCTCCCGTCCACGAGAACGGCGCTCACGGTGCTGCTGCCCAGCCCGTCCTGCACCATCCAGGTCTCCGTCACCCCGTAGCCCGCCACGCGCACGAGCCCGAGGCCCCACAAGCCCAGCCACAACGACCCTTCGCGATCATGCAGCGCGACAGAGACCGACTGCCCGGGCAACCCCTGCGCCACGCCGTAACAGCGCCAGCCGGCGCCGTTCCTCACGAACAGACCGTTGTCAGTCGGCACGATAAGCAGCCCGGCGCGATCCAGGGCCAGAGACCCGAAAAAGCCGGAAGAGGGAAGCTGTCCCGTCCGGTTTTCGAACCGCTCCGCTCCGCGCGGCAGCTCGATCAGGAACTCCGCCCCGCGCACCCACAGCCCGCCGGCCCTGTCCACGGCGAAGTCGTCCCAGCGGCTGGCCGGAACCCCGCGGGCCTCGCCCCAGACCTCAAGCGACCCGCGGTCCAGGCGCCACAGCCTCTTGCCCGAGCTGAGCCACAGGGCGCCGTCCGGCTCTTCGTACAAGGCGTCAATCGCGGCCGAACCCAGAGGCTCGGGCAGTTTCATCCGGCGGAACCGCCACTGCCCGTTCTCTTCCCGCCCCACGAACAGCCCTTCCGCCGTCGCCGCGTAGATGGCGCCGGCACGCGCCGCCGCAAGCGTCCGCCGGCCGAAGATCACGACCGGCTGGTCGAACACCGCGCTGCGGAACCGGCCGTTCTCTTTCCACGCCACCCCGGTCCGCGTGGCCACCCACAGCCGGCCAGCCGGGTCCTCCAGCAGGCTCTGCACTGTGGCGTTCGGCAGCCCCTGCGCTTCATCGAAGCGGATGAACCGCTCGCCATCTCCGCGGTACAGGCCGCTCATCGTCCCCACCCAGAGATAGCCGTGGCGGTCCTCGATGACGCAGTTGATGGCGCTGTTGCCCACGCCCTGGGTAAAGCCGAACTCCTCGTAGACCAGCTGCTGCCCGAAGCCGGCCAGAGCGGGGAGAAGCAGTGCTGCGACGGTCCGCGCGAAGCGGATCGGGCGGGAAGGGGCGGTCAGGGATTCCGGGCAGGCGCGGAGAAACATTTCCACTCTGGTCTCTGCGCGCACGACGGCGCTCGGGATCCGGCGGGACCGGCGTCGCCTCCGGAAGTCCCATCCATCTTATCGGCCCGCTGCGGCTCCTTCTCCAGCCGGAGCTATGCTTTCATGCAGCGGGTGCAACCCCTACGACCGGAATTCAGGCCTTTTTCAGGCGTAGCTGGCCACGGCGCCGCGGTTGCGTTCGGCCCGTTCTTTCTCGGCTTTCTGCGTGTAACCGCTCTGCCGGAACGCATCCAGCGGATCCGCGGGCAAACCCTTCGATTTCCTCCACTCGGCGATCACCGGACGCACGTCGGCGAAGAACGCCTCGCGGAGGCATTCCTCGGCGTCGACCAGGTTGCACTTCATCTGTTCCTCCCGCAGCCGGGCGTGGTCGACGATGGCCGCCTTGACGTACAACTCCTGCGCGTTGTTCGCCGTCTGGATGGTTTCTTCGATCTTGTTTTTCAGGTTGTGAGACTGGTCCACCATGTAGGCGATGTCGGCCCGCCGGCCCGTCTCCCACTCGAAGTAGCAGATCTCGTGGAAAATGCGGAACACCTGGTAAGGGTCGATGCAGCCGAGCGTCAGGTCGTCGTCGGCGTAGCGCCGGTCGTTGAAGTGGAATCCGCCCAGCATATCCTCGGCCAGCAGCCAGGCCACGATCTGCTCGATGTTCTGCGCCTGGTAGTGGTGGCCGGTGTCCACCAGCACCTTCGCCCGCGGACCCGCATGCTTCGCGTAGATGTACGCCATGCCCCAGTCGGCGATGTCGGTGGCGTAGAAGGCCGGCTCGAAGGGCTTGTACTCAACCAGCATCCGCTGATCGCCGCTCAGCGCGGCGTGCACGGTCTTCAGTCCGTCGATGAACCATTGCCGCCGCGCGCGGATCGAGCCCGAGCCGGGGTAGGAGATGCCGTCGGCGAACCACAGGGAGAGGTCGCGCGAGCCCGTGGCCTTCTGGATCTCCACCGAATCGAGGATGTGCTGCAGGGCCGTCCGGCGCACTTCCGGATCGGGGTTGCCGAACGAGCCGTACTTGTAGCACTGGTCCTGGAACACGTTCGGATTGATGGCCCCGATGCGCACGCCTTCCCGGCGCGCCGTCTCCATCACTGCGGGCACGTCGGCCACGCCGCCCGGGAAATCCCACAGCACGTGGACCGCCACCGAGGGGCAGCAGCCCGTGAAGCGGTGGACGGCCGCGGCATCGGCGATCTTTTCCGCCGTCGTCGTGGCGGCGCTCAACTGAATGAACTTGCCGAAACGGGTGCCCGTGTTGGCGAAACCCCACGAGGGCAGCTCGATGGCGAAAGAATCGAGGGCGCGGATGGCGGCGTCGGTCTGGGCGGAATTCAGGGGCATTTTGACAGGACTCCGCGCGCATTATATCGCAGGGATGCCCTGTCACACTGCGCTGGGCTTTTGCGGAGGCGGCGCGGATCACGCGCTCTCCGCGCCTGTGCCGCCCGCTCCGGGCAGCGCATCGACGCACAGGAATCGCCCCCAGCCGTGGGCGAACTCGGCGCCGTCCGGCCCCGTGACGCTGGCCTCGGCCTCCACCAGCCTTTTCGAGCGCTGCACCACCCAGCCCCTCACGGCCAGGGCGAGCCCCGAGGGCGCGGGCTCGCGGAAGCGCACGCGCAACTCGGCCGTCATCGCCTTCAGTCCTGCCGCCAGCACGGCGTGCGCCATCGCTTCGTCGAGAACCGTGCTCAGCAGCCCGCCGTGGACGACGCCGGGCCAGCCCTCATGGGACGGGGCGGGCGTCCATTCCGCCCGCGCCTCGCCCTCCGGGCGGTTGCTGAACACCAGCTTCAATCCGATGTCGTTGTCCCTGCCGCACGCGAAGCAGCGCTTCGGCAACGGCTCTGCTGCCGGCGGTTCCGGTTCCAGGCGCATGTCCGTGCCGTCGAGTGTAGCTCAACGCGGCGCGCTGTGCGGAGCGCGCTGCGGCTCCATCGCCTTGTAGGTGCGGTAGCCGCCGGAGAGCAGCTTCGCCAGGAAGCCGTGCTGCCGGAGCACGCGGCAGGCGTAGTAGGCGCGCTGGCCGACGGCGCAGGTGACCTGGATTTCGCGGTCGCGGGGGAGCTCCTCCAGCCGCGCGCGCAGCTGGCCGAGGGGGATGTTCACCGCGCCTGGAATCGCGCCCGCGTGGTGCTCGCCCGGTTCGCGCACGTCGAGAATCATCGCGCCGCCGGCGCCCAGCGTCCCCCACGGGGCGATCTCAATGTCGCCGCGCATCGAGTTGGCGGCGATCATGCCGGCCATGTTCACCGGATCTTTCGCCGAGCCGTATTGCGGCGCGTAGCAGAGCTCGGCCTCTTCGAGGTCGAACACCGTGGCGCCCTTCTGGATGGCCATGGCGATGACGTCGATCCGGCGGGCCACGTCCTCTTCGCCCACGGCCTGCGCGCCCAGCACCAGCCCGTCGGAGCGCCGGTACAGCAGCTTCATGTGGATCGGCCTGGCGCCCGGATAATACGCCGCGTGGTTGTTGGGATGCAGATAGACGGCTTCGTAGTCCGTGACGCCCGCGCGCCGCAGCGACTTCTCGCTTTCGCCGGTGATCGCCGCCGTCAGCCCGAACACGCCCACGATCGCCGTGCCCTGAACTCCGCGGAACTCAGCCTCCCGGCCGCAAATGGAGGCTGCGGCCACGCGCGCCTGCCGCTGCGCCGGCCCGGCCAGCGGGCAGAGGTGCCACTCGCCGGTGATTGCGTTTCTCACCTCGACGGCGTCGCCCACGGCCCAGATGTGCGGGTCGGACGTCCGCATCCGCCCGTCCACGCGGATGCCGCCGCGGGCGCCGATCTCGAGCCCCGCCTCGCGCGCCAGCTTCGTCTCCGGGCGCACGCCGATCGAGAGGATCACGAGGTCCGCCCCGAAACGCAGCCCGCTCTGCGTCTTCACCAGCAGCCCGCCTTGCGAATCTTTCTCGAATCCTGCCACAGGGTCGCCCAGCCGCACGTTGGCGATGTGCGCACTCAGGCGCTGCCGGACATACTCGGCCATTTCCGGATCCAGCGGCGGCATCACCTGACCGGCGGCTTCGATCAGCGTCACTTCCAGCCCGCGGAGGGCGAGATTCTCCACCATCTCCAGGCCGATGAAGCCGCCGCCGACGACCACGGCGCGGCGGGCCTGATGCAGGCTGATCCATTCCCGGATCTGTTCGCTGTCGGGCACGGTGCGGACGGTGAAGATGCCCGGCAGGCCGATCCCTTCGAGCGGCGGAGTGATGGGAGAAGCGCCTGGCGACAGCACCAGAGCGTCGTAAGACTCGCGGTATTCTTCGCCGCTGACCAGGTCGCGGATCACCAGTTCCCGTTTCTCCCTGTCGATGCGCAGGGCTTCGTGCTGCGTGCGCACTTCAATGCGGAAGCGCTGGCGGAACAGCTCCGGCGTCGCCTGCAGGAGCTTGGCTTCCTCGCGGATCACGTCTCCGACGTAATAGGGCAGGCCGCAATTGGCGAACGACACGTACGGACCGCGTTCGAGCACGATGATCTCGGCCTGCTCGTCCAGCCGCCGCAGCCGCGCGGCGCAGGTGGCGCCGCCCGCGACGCCGCCGATGATGACGACTTTGCGCATGGTTCTCTTCAGGATAGAATGCCCGGCCCCGCCGGACTGCGCCCCGGCCGGGACGGCGCTGGCGCGGTGGCGGCGCAGGAGCGAGCCATTCCCCTTGACCAGATGCGGACCCAGCAGGCTGGTGACGCGGCGCGGACCAATAGCACGGATTCACCCAGGACAGATCTGTTCGCTTTGCCCGAGGCCGTTCCTGAGTACGCTCTGGCGGACGGCGCCTGGGGATCGCCCGCTGCGCTGTTCGTCCAGCCCGGAGCGGATGACTGCGCCGTCAGGGGCCAGAAAACCTGCGGGGCATCAGCATGGATCAAAATCGCTGTGGCTTCTATGCCGCGAACGGAGGCGGCGCTGGCGCCCTTCGCTGGGGGAACTGCCCGCCCTTCGAGCCGGCCTGTTCCTGGTTCCCGACCGCGGCTTGCCTGCAATCGGCCGGCGTCCGGCGCATGCGGCGCAAAAGGGGAATTGTGTTCCTGTACCCTTTTTCTATTTGTGGGCGGCGGCTTCCAGGCGTGCGCGGGCTCGCTCGGCGGCGTTGAGGGCGCGGGCGATGTCGATGCCGGGCGCGGGGTGCAGGATGCGCTCTTCGGCGCGCTTCAGGGCCGCCTGGGCGCGGGCAACGTCGATCTCGTCTGCGCTCTCGGCGCGATTGGCGAGCACGCGGATGCGGTCCGGCCCGACTTCGACATAGCCGCCGATGACGGACATCCACTTTTTCTGCCCGTTTTCCAGTTCGTAGACGAGCACGCCCGTGCCGAGTTCGGCCAGCAGAGGAGCGTGCTCGGGCAGGATGCCGAGGTAGCCGTTGGCCGCCGGCACCTGGGCCTGGCGGACGTTCTCCCGGAGCAGCATCCGCTCCGGGGTCGCCACTTCCAGCCGCAGCAGTCCAGCCATGGCTCAGCTCGCTTTCTTCAGCTGCTCGGCGCGCTCGAGCACGTCCTCGATCGTGCCTTGCATATAGAAGGCCTGTTCGGGGATGTCGTCGTGCTTGCCGTCGCAGATCTCTTTGAAGCCGCGGATGGTGTCAGCCAGCTTCACGTACTTGCCCTTGAAGCCGGTGAACTGCTCGGCCACGTGGAAGGGCTGCGACAGGAAGCGCTGGATCTTGCGCGCGCGCGAGACCGTCAGCTTGTCCTCTTCGCTCAGCTCGTCCATGCCCAGGATGGCGATGATGTCCTGCAGGTCCTTGTAACGCTGCAGGATCTGCTTGACGCGCTGGGCGGTCGTGTAGTGCTCCTCGCCGACGATGAGCGGGTCGAGGATGCGCGATGTCGAGGCCAGCGGATCGACGGCCGGGTAGATGCCGATGGCGGCGATTTCGCGCGAGAGCTGCGTGGTGGCGTCGAGGTGCGCGAACGTGGTGGCCGGGGCGGGGTCGGTGTAGTCGTCGGCTGGCACGTAGATGGCCTGCACGGACGTGATGGAGCCGCGCTTGGTGGAGGTGATGCGCTCCTGGAGTTCGCCCATCTCCGTGGCCAGATTCGGCTGATAGCCGACGGCCGAGGGCATGCGGCCGAGCAGCGCCGACACCTCCGAACCGGCCTGGGTGAAGCGGAAAATGTTGTCGATGAAGAGCAGCACGTCCTGGCCTTCATCGTCGCGGAAGTACTCGGCCACGGTCAGACCGCTCAACGCCACGCGGAGGCGCGCGCCGGGCGGCTCGGTCATCTGGCCGTAGATCAGCGCCACCTTGGACTTGGTCCAGTCGGTGGGATCGAGCACGCCGGACTCCTGCATTTCGAGCCAGAGGTCGTTGCCCTCGCGCGTGCGCTCGCCGACGCCGGCGAAGACGCTGACGCCGCCGTGCTGCATGGCGATGTTGTTGATCAGCTCCATGATGATGACCGTCTTGCCGACGCCCGCGCCGCCGAACAGGCCGATCTTGCCGCCGCGCAGGTAAGGCTCGAGCAGGTCGATCACCTTGATGCCGGTCTCGAACATCTCGGTCGTGGTGGACTGCTCTTCGAACGGGGGCGCGGGGCGGTGGATCGGGTAGCGCTTCTCCGTCGTCACGGGGCCCATCTCGTCGACGGGCTGGCCGAGCACGTTGAGCACTCGGCCGAGCGTCTGTTTGCCGACCGGCATGGTGATGGGCTCGCCGAGCGAGACGGCCTTCATGCCGCGCACGAGTCCCTCCGTGGGCTGCAGCGCCACCGTGCGGACGCGGCCTTCGCCGAGGTGCTGCATCACTTCCGCCGTGACGTCGATGGGGAACGGCGTGTCGAACCCTTCGCTGGTGATGCGCACCGCCGTGTAGATGACG